>Ga0335072_10007942_pt1 | contig 15418 bp, 19 predicted proteins | sample Lox_Sample_21_FD_206725 | JGI IMG/M metagenome (GOLD analysis project Ga0335072, IMG submission 206725) | Soil microbial communities from Loxahatchee National Wildlife Refuge, Florida, United States - Lox_Sample_2.1 | ecosystem: Environmental > Terrestrial > Soil > Wetlands | place: USA... | reverse complement strand
AGTAACGGTTATCGGCGGTCGAGGCAGCGGTAAAAGCCTGCTCTTGGAAACAGTTGCTATGCTTAATGAAGAACACGCAACCGCAGACATAAATGGCAAGCCTAAAGTGATTGAGAGTATGCGAAAGGCCGGCGCTAAAGCAAAGGTCACAGTAACGCTTCGAGGCAAAAATGGCGATGACGAATCTTTCACTAAGCAGCTAACTGATGCAGCGCGCCTTGACTTGCCAATACTCTATATAGGTCAAGAGAAGTTGTCCTCTATCGCTACGGATGACAGCACACTCACTCCCACTGTCAGTGACTTTTTAGGCATCGAGAACGACAACATAGAGGCTAACAAAATCGAAGGCATCATCACATACGATCTATCCCAGGTTGACCGCTATAACGAGGCGATGAGCGACTTAGTGCAAAGATACGAGAAAAGCGTCGAGACCAGCAACAAGTCGTTTCCCGACAAGCTAGCTGCTCTCAAAGAGAAGAAAGAGAAACAAGCAAAGCGGCTCACATCTCAGGAAACGGAGGCGCTTGTAAAAAAGCTGCGTGCCGTACTCGAACAGGGCCAGAAAATTAGAGTCTCTCTCGACAAGCTACCCAATCTAAAAAATGACGTCAGCACACTTCAGACCAATAAAGCTATTGAGGCGCTTAACAAAGCCTTGGACGAATTGCCAATCACGCCAAAAGTCACCATCCCAAAAATAGACATCACCCCGCAGCTTGCAAAAATCAAAGAGGCCGAGACGTCACTCACCAAAAAGAGGGGTGAACTCACTAGGGAATATCAGCAAATCACCGAGCAGCTAAAGAACCTGGGTGTTAAAGAAGATGTCCGCGTCCTAACCGAGAGTATTAAAAAACTGCAAGACGAAATCAGTGATATCGAGGAGGACACCAAAGCGTATGGCGCTGCCGCAGATGAGCTGAAAACCTATCGTGGCGAACTCGAAGCAATGGGCTTGGCGCTGGAAAATCTTATCAAAAAGAGAGTGACGGAAATCAACAAAGCTTTTGCAGATTTTACGGCAGCCAGCTCGCTGTCTGACCCCGCAGAGCAGCAGCTTTTCAACTCTATCATTGAGGGCGTTGGCGTAGAGGGCGAGATTGTTTTTGATGACAGCAAGTTCCTACGGCTGCTCGCAGACGAATGTTTTGACGGCAGAACCATAAAGGACATCGCGGAGTTACGTGAAAAAATTACGGGCGCTAAAAGCCAAATGGCTATGACTTTTGCTGACTTTATAAAATTCTGGAAAGAGGGTTCGGTATGGCCGCTTCTCGAAAAGGAAAAATTCAATAAAGATGGACGCGAGAAATTCATCGATATTATCTTCAAACGCTGGCACGAATATATCAGCGTGCGAACTAAGATTAGCTTGAATGGAACTGTTATAGAGCAACTATCCGTCGGTCAGCGCGGTACTCTGCTTTTAAAGATTTATCTCGCCAGTGCGACCGACAAACAAATTTTTATAATCGACCAGCCCGAAGACAATCTTGATAACAAGTTCATCACTACCGAAATGGTGCCGATGCTACGGAAGATTAAGCAGTCTCGCCAAGTGATTCTGTCTACTCACAATGCAAACATCGTTGTAGGCTGCGACGCCGACCAGGTCATTGTTGCAAGACTCGACGAGAAGACGGCAGCCGACAAGATTTACGCAAGCGGCAGTATTGAGAGTGAAGAGATAAATGGCTACATTCAGTCGATACTAGAAGGTGGCAGCGAGGCACTAGCCCACAGATACCGTCGCTATGTGTAGCAACCCTGCACTTTTGATTTTGGATGCAACAGCACTTACCGTGGCCCTCCAATACGTACTCAACAGATTAGACTAATCGCCACCAACTTGGTGGCTTTTTAGTTTACAGATATAAGAGTGTAAAAGTGCCTCCTGGGGCTGATGAGGCCTTTTTGCTATACTCGGACTTATGAAGACCGTTTACATATTTCGTGGTGCGCCTGCAACGGGCAAGGGTACGATAGCCCCTATGTTCACTAGGCTACTTCCCATGCCTGCGGCACTTATTGAGCAGGATATGTTTCGCTGGGGCTTCCATTTAATAGGGCGACAAGTCCCTGACGTTACTGAGAGCGAGCACTTATTTGCCTACAATAACATGGTTCTATTATTTGAGCAGTACCTGAAAAACGGCAGCTACGACTTGGTGGTGGAAGGATTATTTACTTGGGATAATGCAGATTCTAGCCAGGGAAACGCAAAGCAGTTACTTGATATGGCTCAAGCCAACGACTTCAATATCAAAAGCATCGTACTAAAGGCCGATAAAGAAGAGTTACTCAAGAGAAATAGTGAACGTCAATATTCAGTCCCCCATGATGAGTTTGAGGTTCTTTACAATAATATCTATCAAACTATAGACCCGAGTGAAACTGTCATTGACTCAACTGGTCAATCTCCAGAAGAGACACTTGAAACTCTAAAAGGACTAATATAAATAACAGTTAGTTCTTAGTGTCAATCCCGCAAGCAATCTATTACGGATAATATAGCTAAGCTCCTCTTGTTTATGAGCTATATAGTTATCACCGATAATATCCCTCCAACGCTCCATTTCTTCAACCAAGAAGCGTAAATTATCTGTGTGCTGCACCTCCAAGATGTTTATGTTTAAGAACAGGGGCAATCAGCCTCTGTTTTGTTATTATTAGCCTACGGACAGCAAAAGTTCCGACTACCGTAGCCTTGTTCCTGATAATTCCCGTTATGTACAGCTCATCAGTAACCCAGTTGTTGTGTACCAACTTGTATACAGGTGGTTATGTATCGCCACGAGATCCCTCTTCCGCAGGATACGGTATTCAAATTCATCTGCTTGAATACGAGCCTAGTGTCGTTTTCAAACATACGGGCATTACCTTGAGTTTTAGTGTCGAGCCAATTAAGGACTTTATCAGCAAAGTACTCAACCTTGGAGCACTGATTGATGAACCAGATTTAGATTACGCGCATCATGCTTGTGTATTTGACCGAATAGTCGATGGTCATGTACGACTTAGTGACCCGGCTTCTACACGCTAAAGTGGAGAGCGGCTGTTCACCGCTATGCCAGAACATATCTCGTCTGATTGGGGTGGCATTTGGCTACTTACAAAAACTGACATCTCTAGTTAAGACCGAAGTTTACACTTTTATGTTGCAGAGGTAGTGAGTTAGTACGGTGAAGTTTGTATTAATTTTAAAATTATGCTATAGTATAATACATAATGGAGTCCTTTCCTGATCAGTCTCAACCAGAGAGAAGCCTTACAAAACATTTCCGTCGCGTCGTAACTTCTTTGTGTGCATGGACACTACAACAGAACAGACAAGCTACTGAGCCAGTTACGCAAGCGGAGCAGCCTGGCAGAGAATCTCAGTGGTGGGACGCCTACAACTGGCCAGAAAATTGGTGGACACTCTTTCTTGATACTGAGCAGCACGTCCGCGATCCTGACCCTGATAATTTTGCGCAATACGAGCCGGATGCTGCACTCGCTGCCGTCAAGAATAATGCAGGTCTCGCTGCATGGTTTGCCGAGAAGAGAACTACGACGCCTCCAGTGTCGCGCGTGGAACGCTTAGCTCAAATTGCGGCCTCCGAACCATATACCGAGCACGATATCATGCCTGAGCCAGTATTAGGATTATCTGCTAACTATTACAACACTCACGACGGCTTAAGTTACGATCTAGTTCTCCAGCCAGAATCTTCGAGCCCCACGACCCCCTTATAAAGAGACACCTATGTCTGTCTTAGTGGTGACGGCATTAAGGAGCAATAACTAGACGAACAACTCAGCTCATTGTTCTGCGCACGGTCTGGGAATAGAACCCATACAATAGCACTGGTACTCGAACTAATCCTCTCAGAAGAGCCTTTGATACGCACGTTGGCCCTTCAAACTGGTTTACAACAAAACTCCTTTATAGTCGAGGAGTTTTTTATTTAGTACTATTACCTGGCTGGTTTTCGCAAAGTCTAAACCGATAGGTCCCACAGCGTCGCGCATTAGACTATGGCGCTCAGTGACTGCAGCCGTTCCGGTCTTTTGCTATAGGCATTAACCTACAAGTTTCCGCATGTACCCCGAACTCGCGTCACTTTTTTGCTATGATACGATAATGGCAAAGCTTGTTGGGATCCTGAACATTACTCCAGATAGCTTCAGTGATGGCGGCCTTTTCGTGAAGCCCGAACAGGCAATAGAGCATGCCGCTCAACTCTTCAGAGAGGGTGCGGCACTAATTGATATCGGTGCGGAATCAACACGGCCAGATGCAATGCCGATTAGTGACGATGAAGAGTGGCGACGCCTGGAACCCGTTCTACGAGTGCTTGTGCCTCGGTATCCCGACAGAATTTCCGTCGACACCTATCATCCGGCCACAGTATGGCGATCATCCGCAATCGGACCAGTAATTATCAACGATGTGACTGGCATGAATAATCCGGATATGATGGAAGCGGTGCTTAAACTACATGCGACCTGCATCGTAAGTCACCTACCAGGTACTAGTATCCAACTTGCACATCAACAGAAGCCAGTTACAAGCGTCGCGGAGGTGAAGAGTGACTTATTAGCCAAAGAAAAACTGCTGTTAGACGGAGGGCTCGATCGCGGGCAAATTATACTGGACCCAGGCATTGGCTTCGGTAAGACACCAGAGCTCAACTGGCAACTCCTGCGCTTTGCGGAAGTCGTACCAGGGAGGACCGTAATGATCGGATACTCAAGGAAGCGATTTCTAGGAAACGAGCGAATGCAACTTGAGCCCAACCTTGAAGCCGGCAGAATTGCCGTTCAAAGTGGAGCACACTATCTCCGCGTACACGATGTCGCTGGACACAAGGCCTTAACAGAACCTCCAAATAGTCAATAAGGTAGGTAGTTTTAAGCCCTTGCTCACAAAAGGTCTTGCTATACTTAAGACTCAGTAAAACCCTTGATACGTGTAATACAAGTACTCTTGGCGCTTTTGCATTGAATGGCGCATATAGGCTAATGCTACGCCTTGTCTTATCACCACTGTCAGCTGAAGGCAAACCGAAGCTTTCATATACCGTAGGGTCGGTAGTCTCGATTATACTACTGGGTTTTATCATCTTTCTCCTACAACGTTACTACGAGCTGAATAGCAACAGTCAGACAAGTGTCAGTAGCAAAAAATTCTTAGGTATGGCTCTAACTGGGGTAAGCATCGCTGCGCTGATAGCCCTTTCGGTGGCGATCCTCATAGTAGTTCTTGCTCTCCTTAATGCCTAGCAGACTGAGCTAGACGTCTGAGCTTTGCGTACATGCTAGTAAATATCGCCGATAACACATATTCTAGTTTTGATAGAATACTTACATGAGAAAGCAGCAGCAAATCTGGCAGGACGAGCATACCGATCAAGGAACTTTGCCGAGGATGGCTAATGTTAGGCCGGCTAGCGGTGTGGTTGCGTTCATCGATTATCTAAAAGGGTGTGGTGTTTCTTTAGGTGGTAGGGCTATGGACATAGGTGCCGGCAAGGGACGCAACAGTATCTACCTGGCTGGGCTCGGCTACGAAGTGTGGGCGTTTGAATACATCCAAGCAGCCATCGATACTGCGAAGGTGCTTGCTGCGGCAAATGATGTAGTTAGTGCTATACATTTTGAATGTGCCGACATTGACACACGATGGGACATCCCACGTGATTTCTTTGATATCGCCATAGATTCCTTTTCGAGCATTGATATTGAAACTAAGGAAGGTCGCGAAATGTGTCGAGATGAGATGTACCGAACATTAAAGCCCGGTGGCTACGCACTTGTCACAGTCTGCTCGGCTAACGACGAATGGGAGAAAGAGCTTATAGCCGACCATCCTGGCCCGGAACCAAATAGCACCATCTGGCCTCAGAACGGTAAATTTCAGAAAGACTATGACAAAGACGAACTGCGGGGGTTTTATAAGACCTTTGAAGTCATAGAGCTGAGGGAAATCAGCAAACAAACCTTCAAACTAGGCAGAGAAGGTACTGCCACCAACCTGTGGCTGGCACTGAGAAAGCCCGCATAATACTTTAGCCGGTCGTTAAAGTGGAAAGCCTTTTGCTATACTTAAAGCATGGATAGACAAGACTATATCGCGACTGCTGAAGTCGATATTAATGCGCCCATAGACAAGGTATGGGATGCTTTAACAAACCCCGAAGTCGTAAAAAAGTACCTACACAATACTAATGTCGTCACAGATTGGAAAGTTGGTGGGCCTATTACGTGGCACGGCGTCTGGAATGACAAACCGTATGAAGATAAAGGAATCGTCTTGATCTTTGAACCCAACAAGCTACTGCAGACGACGCATTGGAGTCCAATGTCAGGTAGTGAGGACAAGCCAGAGAACTATCATGTCGTGACATATGAGTTAACAGCGAAAGGTGATGGAACGCATCTTGTATTAACGCAAAGTAATAATGCCACTCAAGAAGCAGCAGATTCGATGGCCCAAAAAGGCTGGCTACCGATATTACAAACAATGAAGTCGGTTTTGGAGACGTAGTCTCTTATTTACTCTTATGGCGCCAGGGCTTTGACGAGCAGACGCTTAGAGATCGTATTACTTACTGCGATCCAATATTTAACGCCGCTGGTTTAAAAGGCACAAGAGTCATGCTACAGCTAACGTGACATGACAAAATCTTCCCCTGGGAACAGACAAAATATACGAAACAAGCCTATGAGGCGGCTGACCTTACTATGGCCCACACTGAGAATAAATATCTTGGCCATATCCCGGCAGCTACTAAAAACCTGCTATCTATAAAAGTATCAACAGGTTTTACCTGTCACAGACCTAGCCCTCTATGTCCAGAGGCATTGTGTGCCCACTGAGCGGTTCGGGTCATAAATGGTATCATGAAGTCATCGTAAGACCAAAATAAATGAACGATGCAGCGATTACGGTATCGAACCTCAAAAAGACCTACGGTCGCGTTAAGGCTGTCGATAACGTATCATTTTCTGTCGCCAAAGGTGAGATATTTGGTGTTCTTGGTCCGAACGGGGCTGGTAAAACCACTATCGTTGAATGTATAGCAGGCCTACGTCGGCCTGATGGTGGTTCTATAGAGCTACTTGGATATAATCCGCAAACTGATCGTGCGACCCTTAACTCCATCTTTGGCGTCCAACTACAATCCAGTACCTTTCCTGGCAAGCTGAAGGTTGGAGAGATTCTTGACCTATACCGATCATTTTATGGCCAACCTGCCAACCTTACCGTACTAGCACACGCTTTGGGGCTACACGAAAAGCTGACAAGCTATTACAAAACACTTTCCGGTGGCCAGAAGCAACGACTATCGGTCGCTCTCGCGCTCATTGGCAAACCCAAAATAGCCGTACTTGATGAAATGACCACAGGACTTGACCCACAAGCACGGCTTGACGTCTGGGAGCTCATAGAAAAGGTCCGCAGCTCAGGTACGACAATTGTACTGGTTACTCACTTTATGGAGGAGGCTGAGCGTCTATGTGACCGCGTAGCCCTAATTGATAAAGGTCGTGTAATGGCACTGGATAGTCCAGCCGGGTTAGCCGAAAAAGTTACTGGTGGCAAACAGGTACGTTTCATACCATCGAAACCATTCGACGATACGCTACTGTCTAAGCTTTCAGAAGTGAAAACTTTGGAGCATCAGGGCAAATATATTAGAATTGTCGGCTCTGGCCAACTCGTTAATACCATTATCCTCACATTGGCACGACATAATATCGATGCACTGGAGGTAGAGATGGAAATGGCGACACTTGAAGATGCGTTCGTTACACTAACGGGTCGGCATATTCACGAAGATACCGGGAGGGCAACAAAATGAATGACACTCCAGCTAAAATTCCTCGTGCTGCATTCAGCAAACTCCTATTAAACGAGATGAGGCTAGCTTGGCGCGTACCAACTGGACTAATACTTGGACTAGGGCTGCCTATGTTGCTTCTAATCATCTTCGGCAGCATACCAGCGCTCAGTCAAGACAGTAAGGACTTTGGCGGTCAATCGTATTTTGCACTGTCATTCCCTATCCTACTCAGTCTGACGGTCGTATCACTCAGTGTGTTGATACTGCCTCGTAACTTGGTCTCTTACCGTGAGACGGGCATTTTACGCCGGCTTTCAACGACACCAATACCGCCGGTATGGCTGCTTGCAGCCCAAGTGATTCTCAACTTTACACTAGCAGTCATTGGTTTGGTCCTTCTGACAATAGTTGGCGTCATCGCTTTTCACCTTAGTGCTCCGAGAGAATGGTTGGGCTTCTTGCTCGCCATTATCCTGACTGTCTCATCAATGTTTGCAATAGGACTTTTGGTTGCGGCGACTGCTCTCAATAACGGTGTTGCCAATGTGATTGGAGGGTTACTGTTTTATGTCCTGCTATTCTTTGGGGGTATATGGATACCTCGACCCCTTATGCCACATACGCTACTGTTGATTAGTAATTGGATACCCTTTGGTGCATCAGTTGGCGCTATACAAAATGCTATGCAAGGTACGTTTCCAACCACACAATCGCTCCTACGTCTCGGAGCTTACACAGTTTTCTTCGGCTACTTGGCGATACGTTACTTTAGGTGGGAATAGGCAGTATACAGCCCGCGTGTCTTAAGGTATCGGCTGAGATAGATATGACCGCGGCCGCGTTCAGCAAATTGTAACAGGCCGACTATAGTCCTTTTTGGTATACTGCCCCCTATGCTATCTACACTTGACGGCTTCCACTTCCAAAATGCGGAGTTAGTAGAGACCAAACTAGCTTCATTCATCACCGCAGGCCCGACTAAACTACATATTGTCTCAGACTTCGACCTGACGCTTACTGCCGGAAAACACCCTGGTGATAATCTCGGGACTTGGGATGTCATGGATGCGCTCATACCCGCAGAGGGTGTGACGCGACATACTGAAATCTATCAATCATTCCGCCCTATCGAAATAGCCGGTCAGCTTACAGCTGAAATGGCCGCCGAAAAGTGGGCAGAGACACTGGATCTTATTACTAGCTACCATATGGATATTGACGACATCAAAACGGCATTCCTATCAGTAGCCACACTCCGTCCTGGTGCCAAGGAGCTCTTCGACCTCTCCAGACGTAGAGGAATTCCGACAGTCATATTATCGTCTGGCATTAGAAATGTGATAGAGATCATGGCCAAACACTACGACATACAGCCCGACTTTATCCTTTCCAATGACCTGTCTATAGACAAAACTGGCCACGTAAACGGCTGGCAACGTGACAGCCTTATCCATATATTAAATAAACACGAAATGGGCCACGACGAATTAGCTAGGCTGCGTGCTAGCCATTCCCGTATCCTACTACTTGGTGATGTACCGGCTGATGCTGATATGGTCGTAGGCCACGACGACGTGCTTCGCATTAGAGTACTTGATCCGCGGAGAGGTGAATGTCACAATCTGACAGCAGCCCTGGAGGCTAGCTTTACGGCCGGTTACGACCTTGTGACAGAGCATAGTTTGAAGCCAGTCGTCACTATACTAGAGCAGCTGACAAGCACAGCTGGAAACGAGAATGGAGTCAGCATTTAACGTACAGAGTATCCAATAACAATCGCGTCACTTTCTAAGAAAAAGGTGTCGTTGTTATACTTTATGTGTGGAAGTATTCAAAGGCGTACCGGTTTTACTGTTCGAATCTCAACAGCCCTGGCACGATTGGTTGGACGCACGCTGTACTGAGGCACAAGGTGTATGGTTAAAGTTTGCCAAAAAATCATCGCATAGACTATCCATAACATACGACCAAGCCCTAGAAGAAGCCTTATGCTATGGTTGGATAGATAGTCAAAAACGAACCTACGATGAAGATTACTGGTTACAAAAGTTTACGCCTCGCAGCCCCAGAAGTGTCTGGTCAAAAGTAAATGTTGTGAAGGTTGAGGCACTCATTGAAGCAAAGAGAGTTCAGCCAATGGGCTTGGCCGCTATGGAAATCGCTAAGCAAAGTGGCGCGTGGCAAGCCGCATACGACTCATCTAGTATGAACACCATACCTGATGACTTTCAAGCCGCTCTCAATAAAAATCCGGAAGCCAAACAATTCTTTGAAGCTCTTGATAAAGCTAATGTATATGCATTTTGCTGGCGAATACAGACAGCTAAAAAGCCAGAGACCAGGCAGGCAAGAATAGAAAAATTTATAGCCATGCTAAATAGGGGTGAAAAACTGCATTAGCTGATGGTCTCTAGATAAAGCACACATAAGAATATAGCTCTTTACATTCATATATAAACGGTTTCGGAGACCTTACTATGTCACGGTTATGCTTGCATAGAGTATCGGCGTATGCTAACTATTACAGAATGGAGATATATAAAAAGAATGGATGATCGATCACTATCACGCCTAAAAAGTTATCAGAATTCTTTTGCCCAGCACGGCGAAAGCCCTAAAGCGTTACAGTGGAGTAGCTACAAGGCGGCGGCTATACGATATACACAACTCGTTGCTGATCTGAATATTGAGAATAAATCTATACTTGATGTGGGTTGTGGAATGGGTGACTTGTTACCTTACCTATACAGTAAAAATCTTGATTTTGACTATCTCGGCGTCGATATCGTGCCTGATTTTATCGAAATAGCCAAAAAAAGATACCTAGGTAGTGCATTCGATGTCTTTAACCCTTTTGACGATGAACTAACCCAAACGTACGACATCATTGTCTCGTCAGGCACAATGAATATCAAGACTCCTGGCTGGGAGAATAGGAGAAAAATGATGATTGAGCACTTGTATAAGTACGCTAACGAGGCATTAGCATTCAATATGGCTGGATGGATGCAAGAGAGTAGTGAAGGAAAGAAAATAGCCTTCGCTCATATTCCTGACATATTTGAGTTCTGCCGCTCTCTAACACCTAAGGTGATTCTACGTAATCATTACAATGCAAAAGACTTCACTATTGTCATGTATAAGTAGTAGCGAGCCTACGGCCTAGATTGTAACAGTATCACCACCCAGAAGTACACTGTTGCCACTACGAATGGCCTGGTAGTAGACGAGTATTCGCTTTTTACCTACACTCTTAGGTATGAGCAAACGTCCATATGATCTTAGGACAGTCGTTGGCCTATCCGTTCTTGCACTCGTTGGAGCGATCGCTTTCGCAAGCTGGCGCGCGCGCCATACGACGAGTTCCCATTCAACGAGCGACCTCTCTTCGGTAGTTGAAATAAGGGACTCTGGCTCGACCAATTTCGCCGGCTGGGATTTGGTCATCTATAGTAACGGTGATTCTCACTTAAACTGTTACAGTGGACCTCAGCTACATACATCATGTAACGCTAGTTTGTACAAAACGCGTACAATTTCAATAGGCACTCTACAAACTGATTTAGCAACAACACAGCTTAGCTCACAGTATGACTGCATTCGTTCGGCATCCTTTGGAACAGTAGAAACGCTTGTGTATAAGAACAGATCGATTACCGGTATCGATTGCTATTTTTCGGCCAACCCAAATACTCCTTTATCGAAAGATTTGGTACCCGTTTTGCAAAATGCAGATTTGCCCACTTAGCAATCCATTACACCGGTTGTAACGGTGTGTGTCGCTTAATGCGTTACATTGTCTAAACAACGTACCTTGAGTGCTATATTTGATATGATTACTCTAATGGCTCTCGATCTAGATAGACTACTGGCTTTTACGTCGTTCACTCACGACATCAGAAACGTCAAACGAACGATGTGGGTAAAAGATGATGAGCAGTATGAAAATGACAGCGAGCATAGTTTCCAACTAGCCCTGATCGCTCTATACCTTATTGAGCACGACCATCTTACATTAGATCCATACAAGACGATAGGGATCGCACTCGTTCACGATATCTTGGAGGTCTATGCCGGTGACACCTTTGCCTACGGTGAAGACGTCGCCACTCAGCCGGAGCGTGAACGGCAGGCAATTGTACTGCTGAAGCAACGGTGGCCAGACCAGAAAACAATCCTCAGCTTGGTTGACGGGTACGAGGCGAGATCGTCATCAGAAGCGAAGTTTGTGTACGCTCTCGATAAACTCATCCCAATCCTTAACAATGTATTGGATAATGGACGAAATTGGCAACGTGAACATATTACGCTCAGTCGACTTATTGAAGTAAAGACACAGAAGATTAGTACCGATCCAGAAGTACAGGGATACTACAATTTGGTTTTAGATTTGCTTCAAAAGAAGCCAGAGCTGTTTGTAGCCTCAGCCTGAAGCGGATTTAGAGCAATATCAAGAAGACTAACAATAAAGGCCTACGGGCACTCACTGCTTAAGACCATCTCCCCCGTCGAGCACTAAAACCTCACCACAGATTGCATCGTTTTTAGCTAAGAATACAATACCTTCGGCTATCTCAGACGACTGAATCCAACGCCCAATAAGTAGACCTGAGGCAACCTTCGCCTTGTACGACGGATCCATCTCACCCCACATAGGTGTAAGTGTGGCACCGGGCGCAATTGCATTAACCAGTATATTCGGTGCCAACGCTCGTGCTAAATTTCTCGTATAAGAATCAAGTGCGGCCTTCATTGCGGCGTAGGCTATTGAGTCAGGTGAACCCTGCCCATAGCCACCACTGAGAGAAGAGACAAATACTATCTTGCCCTTGGTCATTAACTTGCGAGCTCCATTTGTAATACGCACCTGGCCCAGAAAATTAGTTTCAAAGATGCCCCTAAAGGCTTCTAGGTTCTCTGGACTGTCGTGATCATCGAATATACCCGCGCTGTTAACTACGACGTCGAGTCCAGAGAATTCGTTTTTAACCTTAGAGAACATAGCATCGACTTCCGCCTGGTTGGTTATATCGGTCTGAATCGCCCGTATCCTAACCCCAAACTGTACACTCAAGTCCTGCGCGTAGTTTTCCACATCCTGATCAGTGGCGTAAGTGAGAACAATGTTTGCACCCTCTCGTACCATGGCTTCAACAGTAGCTTTGCCAATTCCTTTTGAACCGCCGGTCACTAGCACTGTCTTGTCTCTTAGCTTCATACCCTCATTCTAGCAAAGAACCATATCAAAACCTGACGCGTGATACGCTGAGTAGGATGAATAGTTACGTGAGGTACATCTACTCACTACAAGATAAAAAGCGAGTGACCTTCCAGCCTCCGACATAGGGGTTTGTGGCGTTGCTAGCTACTTTTTTAACAGTAAAATTGTAGTTGCCGTACGCGCCACCATAGGCTGCGGTACCAGTCGCATTCGAGCCATCATAGGTTTTAAAATACACGTTTACGTTTGTACCCGCCCGCGCGTCAGTTATGCTAGTGGCAACAATATTCCCAATATAGGTAGTGTCCTGGGAATCGACCCGGAGGCCGGTATTGGTGTTCGGCTGCAAGCAAGTCGGCCGACTATGAGTACGTTGTAGGCTGGAAAAGGTAGTAGGTGAGTATTGTTCGTTACTTCGTAAGATTAAACTTACGCTCACACCTAGTGCAATAACAATCACGACACTTACTATGACGCTCGTACGCTTGTTAATTTTTAATATTCTGCTCATATGTATTTCCTCTAGATTATGTATATGCTCCTCGATAATATTCAGTGGCAATTCGCGGCCTACGCGAAGCCATACCGCAGCCCTTTCTGAGCTACTATGCTTCTCTGATAACATGTCATCCAGAGTCTGTGTCATCTGCTCGCCGTATTCTCTCCTGTGGGCTCTCGGATAGAGTCTGAGTAGTGCCCGATAGACTTCATGAGGATCGGGAGATTTACGCATACGGATGAGGGTGGTTTAAGATTTGCCGTTTCCGCGCAAGTGACACAGCACCTTCGTAGTAATCCAATTCTTCGGTCAAAACTTTTAACCCAACATCTGATAGCTTGTAATAACGGCGTCGAGTATCGTCTTTATGTTTTACTTCAAGAATCAAACCCCGATTTCGAAGTTGCTTAATGCTGGTATAGAGCACCCCGGGCCCAAGTTTGATTTTCCCGTTACTATCCTCTTCGATCTGTTGGATTATCTCGTAGCCATGCCGTTCCTTTAGGCTGAGTGCGAGCAAGATGCCAAAGGCGACTTGGGGTAGCTGATTGTAGTGTTTAGTCACACTTTTAGTCTATATCTAAATAAGATATATATCAAACTTAGATATATGCCGCGGAGCCGTGGGAACTAATACATCCCCGGCTCTCCATCTCAGTCCCTAGGCTTTATTACCCGCGAGCGTCCAGCCAACAAGAGCGTTTGCATGCCCATGGCCCATTTGATACTCAGACTTTAGATAAGTAACAATTTGCATATGCTTTTCTAGGCCGCACTCTGTAATAATTTTCTGCCATTCAGCAATAGACCGGCCATACTTCTTCTCTATTGATGGAAAATAAGATTCTGGGCCAAACTTTGACCACACTCTAGGCTGTGACACTACGATCCTCCCTTGTAAAAGACTGTCTCCATTCATAAAAATTATACTCTACGGGAAGTATTAAGGAGGTTACAGGCGTAAAATAAAAATTCTTCAAAGTAAGGAACTGCGGCGCAAACTTGGCTGGAGGGGTATGTGCGAAGCTATTGCAATGAGTTCCGCCATTTCCAGTGATATTTTTACGATAAGAATTTATTGACAGCGTTTAAGTAGCTTAGTCGGTCCCATAGCAAGAAAAACATGTGGCCGCCTTTAAATACTTGTAGTTGTGACTCATTAAGTATCTTATGCATTTGCTCGGCGCGCTCTAACGGGACCGTTTTGTCACTTCTACCATGGGCGATCAGAACGGGCATGTGGATTTGTTTCAGACGGTCAGAACAGTCGTAGCTTGCTGAAGCTGAGCGTTGTCTGGCAAAAGCGTAGTACGGCTGCGGGTATTTGCCTTTGAAGATTGGAAGCCTAGGTATCACGTAGAAATTGAATAAACGACGCAGCTTGTTTGTATTCACTGCTCTGGTTGAAGTAGATGTCAGGACAAGGCTCGCAACCATTTTGGGGTGGGTTAAAGCCAAGTCCATAGCAATTCGACCACCCATGGATATTCCGATAACACTGCCTTTTTGAAATCCAGCACTGCGCATGACCCCGGCTGTATCTTGGGCCATTTGCTCAATAGTGTATGGTTCGTTTGGTTTGTCACTGCGTCCGGCTCCACGATTATCAAACGTTAACACCTTATACGTTTTCGCTAACTCCGCTGTTACGAGCGTACATTCTGAAAGATCCATCCCAAGGCCATTGATTACGACGACAGGCAATCCTTCTCCATGAATCTCGTAATAGAAGTTGAGGTTGTTAACTTTTGCGTAGGGCATTGTAGCTAATATAACAGAACAGTGTACTGGAAGGCCGCTTTCCGCTCGTGCCCAATGGACAACTCGTGGGGCTACTCTGGAAGTATCTTAGCCTTACGG
>Ga0335072_10007939_pt1 | contig 15423 bp, 8 predicted proteins | sample Lox_Sample_21_FD_206725 | JGI IMG/M metagenome (GOLD analysis project Ga0335072, IMG submission 206725) | Soil microbial communities from Loxahatchee National Wildlife Refuge, Florida, United States - Lox_Sample_2.1 | ecosystem: Environmental > Terrestrial > Soil > Wetlands | place: USA: Florida... | reverse complement strand
CTGCCAGCCGCACCGTTGGCAGTCAGCTCAGCGCAGGATGAGGCCAAGCAGCTAGTCAGGATCGACTGCGGCAGTGGCGCCGCCAGGCGTAACGGACAGTGGCTGGTGCCGCAGCGAATGGAGATCAACGTCGCCAGCGGCAGCGTCAAGCTGGATCTGACGAGGGCGGTGATCTCCAGCCCCACGCTGCAACTGGATATCGACGTGCACAGTGGCAGCCTGCTGCTCGTGACCCGGCCGGGGATCGTAGTGGACACCGACGACGTGGCGGTCCGGAGCGGCAGCGTGGGCGTGAAGGCCCATCGCCACCACGACGTGCCGGTCGTGTTGCGGGTGCAGGTCTCCGGCAAGGTAGCTAGCGGAAGCTTTAAGGCGCGCCCGCCGCGGCGGACGTTCCTGCAGTGGCTGCTGCGGCGTCCGCTGCAGTACGCCTGACTCGCAGCACGCCTGACTCGCAGCACGCCTGACTCGCAGCACGCCTGACTCGCAGCACGTCCTAGTCAGCGCCGTTGCTGGCGTCGGAGAGCACCCGTCACCCCATCCGTCTGCCGCATAACGGGATATAGCGGACATCGGGCGGATGATCCCGGTCGCATGAGACGTGACCGCAGCCGCATGAATCGTGGTCCCGATCGCATGAAACATGATCCCGGTCGCATGAAACGTCGCGGCCGCGAGTACATCGACCGGACGCTAGGTCTGAGTCCGGGCTCTGCTTCGCGCGCCTGGGACCGTGAGCGCCCGGCCGGCCAGCCAGCCAGCGATCAGTTCCGCCACCGCCACTGCGAGCAGAACGACGCCGGGCAGCGTCCAGCTGCCGGTGGCGTCGTGCAGGAAGCCGATCGTCAGCGGGCCGGCGCTCGCGAGGAGGTAGCCAACGCCTTGGGCGAATGCGGACAGCGAGGCCGCGGTGGCCGGATCGGGCGCACGCACCATGGTGTAGAAGATGGCGAGGCCGAGCGTCGCGCCCTGACCAAGGCCCAGCACGGCTATGAACCCGGGCGCCAGCGCGGCCGGCCCGAAGACAGCGCCGGCAATGCCCGCTCCGGTGGCAGCCACCGCCACGACAGCCAGCTTGCGCTGATCAGTCGCCCGGTGTGCCAGGACGGGGATCAGCAGGCAGGTCACGGCGTTTCCGAAGTTCATCAGCGCAAGCAAGTCCCCGGCATGCACCGCGCTGACCCCGCGCTCGCGCAACATAGTCGGAAACCACGACAGCGTTGCGTAGTAGGTCAGGCTCTGCAGCCCCATGAACGCGGTAACTTGCCAGGCGAGCGCCGAGCGGCCCATGGAGAGCACTCCGGCCGGCCGGACCGCGACGGCTGCCTTTCCGGGCGGCACAGCCTTTCCGGACAGCACAGCCTCCCCGGACAGCACAGCCTCCCCCGGCAGCACACCCGCCATCGCCACGGCCTCCGGCGATGCAGTGCCAGCGCCGTTCGGCACGGTCCGGTACCGCAGTTGCGGCAGCCACAGCAGGGCGGCCAGTACGGCCGGCGCGGCCCACAGGCCGAGCGCGATCCGGACGGATGCGCTGCCTGATGTCGTTCCGCCGCCGGCCGCGTTGAACACTGGCACCGCTGCCGCGGACGCGACGATCGCCCCAACCGACAGCATCGCCAGGTAAAGCCCGATGACCAGCCCGGCACGCTCCGGGATCCGTCGTTTGACCAGGCTCGGCAGCAGGACGTTCAGCAGCGCGATAGCACCGCCAGCGATGACAGTGCCGGGGAACAGCAGTGCCGAAGGCCTGACGCCGCGCAGCAGCAGGCCCGCCGCGAGTAGCACCACGGCCATGCCGAGCACCCGCTCCTCGCCAAAGCGGCGGCTCAGCGGAGCGCCAGCACCAGAAAACACGCCGAAACACAGCACCGGGATCGCGGCGAGCAGCGATAGGGTCCCCGCGGAGAGGTGCAGTGCGGATTCCAGCTCGGGAAAGATAGGCGGCAGGCCGGTGATCGCTCCTCGCAAGTTGATCCCCAGCACGAGCACGCCGGCGATCAGCAGCGCAGCGCCCTGCCCGGACCTCAGCAGCCTTACCTGGCTCAGCCCCCGCAACAACCTGACTGGCCGCGGCTGCACTGCTGCCACCGGTTCCCTGCTCTTCACACGCCCTCCGTTCCCGGTTAAGGCTCGCATATCCGGCGCACACCGCTGTCGGCGCCGCCTGATAGCAAGGAACACATGACACGCGCCGATATGCCGCCCGGCTCGCTCCGGGCCGAGGCCGAAGGTTGCCTGCAGGCGCTGGCCGGCCCGGATGCCAGGTTGCGGGAGGATCAGTGGACGGCCATCCGGGCGCTCGTCGAGGATCACGTCCGGGCGCTGGTCGTGCAGCGGACCGGGTGGGGTAAGTCGGCCGTCTACTTCACCGCTACCGCGCTGCTGCGCGCCCGCGGGGCCGGGCCGTCAGTGATCATCTCGCCGCTGCTGGCCCTGATGCGCAACCAGATTGAGGCTGCCCGCCGCGCGGGCATCCAGGCGCGGACAGTGAATTCCGGCAATATTGAAGAATGGGATGAAATCTACGCGGAGGTGGCGGCGGGCAAGGTGGATGTGCTGCTGGTCAGCCCGGAGCGGCTCAACAATCCCGGCTTCAGGGATCAGGTGCTGCCCAAGCTCACCGCATCGGCCGGCCTGCTGGTGGTGGACGAGGCACACTGCATCTCCGACTGGGGCCACGACTTCAGGCCCGACTACCGCCGGCTGCGTACGCTCCTGACCGAATTGCCGCCAGGCGTGCCGGTCCTGGCGACGACGGCTACGGCGAACGCGAGGGTCAGCCGCGACGTCGCTGAGCAGCTCGCGGCGGGCTCGGACGGCGAGACCCTCGTGCTGCGCGGGGCGCTGGACCGCGACAGCCTGCACCTGTCGGTCGTCACGCTGCCCGCTGCCCAGCATCGGCTTGCCTGGCTGGTGACGTACCTCGACCAGCTTCCCGGCTCCGGGATCATCTATACGCTGACCGTCGCCGCCGCTCACGAGACCGCAGCCTTCCTGCGCGAGCGCGGCCAGAATGTTGTGCCCTACACCGGCAAGGACGATCCCGCGGACCGTCTGACAGCCGAGGACGCGTTGCTGGCGAACCAGGTCAAGGCACTGGTGGCAACGAGCGCACTGGGAATGGGTTTCGACAAGCCCGACCTTGGCTTCGTCGTCCATCTCGGCGCTCCGCCGTCACCGATCGCCTACTACCAGCAGATCGGCCGGGCAGGCCGGGGCGTGGACCGGGCTGACGTGATCTTGTTGCCTAGCCGCGAAGACGCCGACATCTGGGCGTACTTTGGCTCGCTTGCCTTCCCGCCGGAGGCAGTGGTGCGCAGCACTCTGTCGGTGCTCGCGGATGCGAGCCGGCCGCTGTCGACAGCCGCGCTCGAAACCCGGGTAGACCTGTCACGCGGGCGGCTGGAGATGATGCTGAAGGTCCTGGACGTCGACGGTGCGGTCCGCAGAGTATCCGGCGGCTGGCAGGCGACTGGCGACGACTGGGCCTACGACGCCGAGCGCTACGCCAGGGTCGCAGCCGAGCGCCACCGCGAGCAGCAGGCGATGCTCGAGTACCTCGCCACGACCGGATGCCGGATGGACTTCCTGCGGCGCGAGCTCGATGATCCGGGCGAGGCGCCATGCGGCCGGTGCGACAACTGCACGGGGCGGCCGTGGCCGGCAGTGGTACCTGACGCTACGGCAGCAGCGGCACGGGACCAGCTGCTCCGGCCGGGCACCGAGCTTGAGGCTCGCAAGATGTGGCCTACGGGCATGCGGGAGCTCGGCATCGACGTATCCGGCAAGATCAGCCCGGACCTCGCCGCTCAGTCCGGCCGGGCGCTGGGCCGGCTTACCGACCTGGGCTGGGGCCCCCAGCTGCGGTCCCTGCTGTCGGCCGAGGTGGCGGATTCCGACGTTCCCGGTGACGTGATCGCGGCGGTCGTCAAGGTGCTCGCCGCATGGTCGTGGGACGAGAGGCCGGCCTGCGTGGTCAGCCTCCCGTCCCGCGCCCGGCCAGCGCTCATCGGTAGCCTGGCCGGCCGGATCGCGGAGATCGGCCAGTTGCCGTACCTCGGGCCGCTGGCCTACGCCACTCCCGGCCCGGCGTTGTCACCCGGGGCTAGCCGTCAGCAGAACAGCGCACAGCGACTGCGCGCCTTGTGGCATGCCTTCGAGGTGCCCGCTGCCATCCGCGCTGAGGTCACCAGGCTGGCCGGTCCGGTGCTGCTAGTGGACGACCTTGTCGACACCGGCTGGACTATGACTGTTGCCGCCATGGCGCTGCGAGAGGCAGGCGCCGTCGCCGTCCTGCCGCTAGCCCTCGCCTCGGCCGCGAACTGACCGGCCGAGGCTCAGTACAGGTCCGAGGCTCCTCAGCGCGATGGGGAACGGGTGGTCGCCCAGGCCGGACTCAAGGGTCACGAACGTGGCGGCGTCGAACAAGGCCGAGTAGTAATGCCCGCTCGGGCCGTGCTCGCACAGGCCGGGCGGTACCCTGCCACCGTCATTGAATATGAAGTCACCCTTCATCAGCACTAGGTACACCGCGGCGGCGGGGCTGTCGGCAACGTTGATGCCTTCCGCCACATCAGGAATGGCCGCGGCCTTGCCGAAGGTCGTTCGCACTGCGTGAATCCAGGCAGGCGCGGCGCCGTCACAGCTGGTCACCGCGTGCAGGGCTAGGGCGCGAAGCCGGTGCGCCACCGCGGCGCGGGACGTAGCGGCCGCGGGCGCTGGCACCGCCAACTGGGCTACATTGCCCTCAGCTTCCCCGTCTGACCACGCCCATTCCGCGGAAAGCTCGCGGCTCGCGCCGGGCTTCAGCCTGGTTGGCACGGTCCAGTGAAGAACGAACCGGTGCGCGCCTGGCCGCAGCGGAGCGCGGGTGCTGGCTGCCAGGACTGGTCTCATGCCGACGGGCCCGCTGCGGCGGGGTGCGAGCACGCCGTCGGTGATACCGAGCCACACTGTCATCGCTTGAGGCCTTGGCACAGACACCTTGACGGTCATCGTCAGTCTCTCGCCGGGGGTCACGGTGAACAGGGGCAGCGTCCCGGTCCTGGCCGGAATCGCTCGCTGATCGCCGTTCACTGTCACGGTGTACGTCAGCCGGGGCCCCACGCTAGGCACGCTCATCCTGCCGGTGCTTGTCCCGCCCGGGCTTGTCCCGCCGAGCGTGAGCGGGATCGCGACCGCGGAGACCGCCGCAGCCACCGATATCGCCCCGACGGTCCCGATGCGCCTGCGCCGTCGTCTGATTTGCCGGACCCGCCCCGCGAGATCTTCGGCGGCGAAGCGCGGCGGACCGGCGAGCGCCGCAGTCTCCGCCAGACGCAACCCCAGTTCCGGCTCGTGGCTCGACATACCTTGCTCCATCCCGCTATCCGCTTTCCGCGCCGGACAGCTGCCCGGCTAGGCGGGACATCGCCTCGCTGAGGTGTCGCTTGACCGTGCCTTCGCCCACGCCGAGCACGGCCGCGACCTCAGCGACCGGCAGATCCTCGTAGTAGCGCAGCACCACGCAGGCGCGCTGCCTCGGCGAAAGGCTCCGCAGCGCGGTCAGGACGGCGTCACGATCGGACACTTGATCCGCGGGATCCGGCGTCATGCCTGCTGGACGAAGCAGCGGCACGATCCGGCGCCAGCGGGACTGCCTCCTGGTGCCGTCGATGAACAGGTTCACCATGATGACGCGCACGTACGCCTCGGCCCCGCCTGGCCGCGGGACCCGCAACGGCCGGGTAAAAGCGCGGACCAGCGCTTCCTGGACCAGGTCGTCGGCCTGGGCATCATCTCCGCACAACAGGAACGCGTGCCGCTTGAGCGCGGCGCCGCCCGCGACGACCAGGCTGGCCAGCGTCTGCTCCCAGCTCTCCACCGCACCACCCGCCACCAGCGACGTGAACCCTCGTCTATTACAACGAACAGCTCGCCCGCTGGGTTGGGGACGCCGCGGCCAACCCATGATCACGTAGGATCTTCCGCGTCATGGCCGCCGCGGAGGATGTTACGTCGCGAAGAGTCGGCGCTGGCCGTCGCCTCGCGCTGACCGGTATCGGTGTCGGCGCGACGGTCGTGGCGCACTGCACAGCGGCCGACCCGCGGGGTTGGGGCTGCGCCATTATCGCTGAGCGGGCTGCGGTACTGAGGCCAAGCTGCAGTCGCTTGGGGCATGGGTTACCGATCGTGGCCCTAAGAGGGGCGTCGATCGGTAACTGACGCCCTATGGGCTCGCCGGGCAGGCTGCGGTACTGAGGCCAAGCTGCAGTCGCTTGGGGCGTGGGTTACCGATCGTGGCCCAAAGAGGAGCGTCGATCGGTAACTGACGCCCTTCAGCTCGCGAACCTAAGGCACCTCGCGCCCCGCGGACGCACGGCGAACGCGCACGAACCGCGTGGCGCGTGCACCGCAAGCACATCGCGCGCTGGCGGCACGACAGGCTATGCTGGAGTCGTGACCAGGTTCCGCAGTCTCCTTCTCAGCAGGCCGCACTGACGCAGTAAGTCAGCGCGGCCGCCCCTCATGCTCACGGTGAGGGGCTTTTTTATTTCCCCGATCAAGCTCAGCGAGAGGCAATGGCGCCATGACCGAGCAAACGACGCAACCGGGCCGGCCAACACCGGCCGAACCAGCGCAGGCCCGATCAACGCACGCTCCGGCCGGCCAGACGGCGGACAACGGCGCCGCCGTTCCGCCCTTCCGGTACACAGCCGCGATGGCAGAGGAGATCGAGCTGCGCTGGCAGGACCGGTGGGCCGCGTGCGGGACGTTCAACTCACCCAATCCCTGCGGCCCGATGGCCGCAGGATTCGTCCCGGGCCGGCCGAAGTTCTACGTGCTGGACATGTTCCCCTACGCCAGCGGCACCGGCATCCACGTCGGTCATCCGATCGGCTACATCGCCACCGACGTCTACGCCCGTTACCTGCGGATGACTGGCCACCGTGTACTGCACGCGATGGGGTTCGACGCATTCGGCCTGCCGGCCGAGCAGTACGCGCTGAGCACCGGACAGCATCCGGAGGACACCACCCGGCACAACGTCGACAACATGCGCCGTCAGCTGCGCCGACTGGGCATGGGTTACGACACCAGGCGCAGCGTCGAGACCACTGACCCCGGCTTCTACCGCTGGACGCAGTGGATCTTCCTGCAGATATTCAACAGCTGGGTGGACGAGCGCACCGGCAAGGCCAGGCCGGTCGAAGAACTAACCGCCGAGTACGCCAGCGGTCAGCGGCCGGTCCCTGGGGGCCGGCGCTGGGCCGACCTGGAGCCCGCGCAGCAGCGCCAGCTGATCGACGAGCGCCGGCTGGCGTACATCGCCACCGAGCCAGTCAACTGGTGCCCGGCCCTCGGCACCGTTCTGGCGAACGAGGAAGTCACGGCTGACGGGCGCAGCGACATCGGCAACTTCCCGGTCTACCGCCGGCCGATGCGGCAGTGGATGATGCGCATCACCGCGATGGCGCAGCGGCTGACCGACGACTTGGACGACCTGGCCTGGCCAGAGAACGTCAAGCAATTGCAGCGCAACTGGATCGGCGCCAGCGACGGTGCGGTCATCTGGCTGCCGATGGCTGTCCCCGCAAAGCCAGCGCCCGCAAACACAGCGCCCGCCAGCACAGCGCCCGCCAGCACAGCGCCCGCCAGTGCCCGCCGGGTCGAGGTCTTCACGACCCGCCCGGACACGCTCTACGGGGCAACCTACGCGGTTCTGGCACCCGAGCATCCGCTGGTCGACAGCCTGGTAGCGGACACCTGGCCGGACGAGACACCGATGTCCTGGCGGGGGCAGGCAGGCTCGCCACGCGCGGCAGTTGCGGCCTACCGCGATGCCGCCGCGCAGCTGAGCGACCGGCAGCGGACGGCCGAGGCCGGCACCAAAACTGGGGTGTTCACCGGTGGCTACGTCGTCAACCCGCTGACCGGCGAGCAGATCCCGGTGTTCATCGCCGACTACGTGCTGATGGGCTACGGCACCGGCGCGATCATGGCAGTGCCCGCGCATGACGAGCGCGACCTGGAGTTCGCCCGCCGGTACGAGCTGCCCGTCCGGCCCGTCATCGACTCGGCCGGTGAGTACATCAGTGCACCTGGCCCGGCACTGGCCGGCCTGGATGCCCGGGCCGCGTTCGATGCATCGATTTCATGGCTGGAACGTGCTGGTTACGGCCACGCAGCACGTCGTTACCGGCTGCGTGACTGGCTATTCTCCCGGCAGCGCTACTGGGGAGAGCCGTTCCCGGTCGTCTACGGCGAGGACAACGAACCGATAGCGCTGCCGGAGGACGCGCTGCCGGTACTGCTGCCGGAGATGACCGACTTCCGCCCGGAGCCGGGCGCCGGCGAGGACAGTGACCCGGTGCCGCCGCTATCGCGGGCGGCCGACTGGGCCAGCGTCGAGCTGGACCTGGGCGACGGCACTCGCTCCTACCGGCGCGAGCTGAACACCATGCCCCAGTGGGCCGGCTCGTGCTGGTACTACCTGCGCTACCTGGATCCGGACAATGATCAGGCGTTCGTCGATCCCGCAGTCGAGCGGTACTGGCTGCAGCCAGGTGGTGTCGACCTGTATGTGGGCGGCGTCGAGCATGCCGTGCTGCACCTGCTGTACGCGCGGTTCTGGCACAAGGTGCTGTACGACCGCGGGCTGGTGTCCACACCCGAGCCGTTCGCCAGGCTGGTGAACCAGGGCATGATCCAGGCGGACGCGTTCGTCGACGAGCGCGGCATCTACGTCCCGGCTGCCGACGTCACCCAGGCCGACGACGGAACGCCCGCCTATCACGGCCGGCCGGTTACCAAGCGCTCGGGGAAGATGGGCAAGAGCTTGAAGAATGGCATCAGCCCAGATCGGATGTACCAGCAGTACGGCGCGGACACGCTGCGGCTGTACGAGATGGCCATGGGCCCGCTGGACGCCGACAAGCCGTGGCGGACCGACGACATCGTCGGCGTGCACCGGTTCCTGCAGCGGCTGTGGCGGTCCATGGTCGACGAGCAGACCGGCATGCTGACCGTGAGCGATGCGCCCCTGGATGACGCGACGGCCCGCGCGCTGCATGCCACCATCTGGGCGGTCCGGCGCGACTTCGGCGGGCTGCGGTTCAACACCGCGATCGCGCGCCTGACGGAGCTGACAACCACCGCGACCCGGATCTCGGCTGCCAGCGGGGCGCTGCCACGTTCCCTGGCCGAGCCGCTGGTGCTGATGGTCGCGCCGTTGGCACCCCACATCGCCGAGGAACTGTGGGCCCGGCTGGGGCGCACCGGGTCGCTGGCGTACGCGGACTTCCCGGAAGCAGACCCGGCGCTGGCGCAGGCGCCGGAAGTGACGCTGCCGGTGCAGGTCAACGGACGGACCCGGTTCCGCATCGAGGTGCCCGCTGGTGCGACCAGGGACGATGTGGAGCGCATCGTGACGGCTCACCCGGACTACCGTCAGTACGCGGCTGACGGAAGTGTCGAGCGGCTGGTGATCGTCCCGGACCGCATCGTGAACATCGTTGTCGGCTAAACGCCAGTCCTGGGCCCCCTGCGGCCGGGCTCAGGACTTTGTTCGCGCTTGAACTCGGCTTGACTCCGGAGCCACCTACGGCCGGTACGGTGTGTCTGGCCTGGCCAAAGTCTGCCAACCAGCGACTTTCGCGCCAGTCGACGCGGCCGCGCAAGGCCCGCGACCAGTTCACGACAGATTGCGGGTCTGGTGACCTCCTTTCCCATGAATTCGGCGGCGGTTATCGAACCCGCCGGCGCGGCGGGCGACTGGGACGATGCCGCGCAGCCCACGCGGGTCTGGAGCGCCGCGACAGCGGTTATCCCGTTGTGCTACCTGGCAGCTGCGGTGCTACTGACCTGGAACTTGTGGGGCGATCCGGCAGCACGTTTGGTGGCGGGCAACCGGCACGACGCCGACCAGGCCGCCTGGTTCATGCACTACGCGGCGACCGCCGTCCGGCACGGCAGGCTGCCAGCGCTGGTGACGACCGCGCTGAACGCGCCGACCGGCATCAACCTGATGTGGAACACGCCGCTCCTGCTGCCAGACGTGGTGCTCGCGCCGGTGACCTGGCTGGCCGGACCGCAGGTCAGCCTCACGATTTTGATGACTTTGGGATTCGCGGGTTCGGCCGCGGCCCTGTTCTGGGTGCTGCGGCGGTGGGACGTCAGTGTCGGGGCCGCTGCGCTGGGCGGTGCGGTCTACGGGTTCTCTCCGGCCCTGCTGCAGTCCGCGCTGGGCCATTACGACCTGCAGCTGGCCATCCTGCCGCCGCTGATCGTGGACGCGGGCCTGCGGCTGGCGATCGGGCCGTCGGTCCCGGCCTCGCGGTCAGGCAGGGCACCCGCCCGCTGGCTGGGCCGCCTGCCGGCCTGGGCTCGGACCGGCGCATGGCTCGGCCTGCTGGTAGCCGGGCAGATATTCATCAACGAGGAAGTCGCGCTCACGACCGCGCTGGCCGGCGTCCTGATGCTGCTGGTGCTTGCGGTGAGCCGGCCGCGAACCGTCCTGCGGCGCGTCCTGCCAACGGCGGGCGGCCTGGTAATCGCGGTAGCGATTGCGCTGGCACTGGCCGGCTGGGCGTTGCGGACGCAGTTCCACGGTCCGCTCGTCGAGCACACGTCGGCTTTCCGGCCTGCTTTCTTCTCCAATGACCTCACGACTTTCATCACGCCACAGAGCGCGCTGCTCTTCCATACCGCCGCGTCGGCCGCCGCAGCCGCCCGCTATCAAGGCGGGGCGCCTGAATATCTGGCCTACCTGGGCTGGCCGCTGATTGCAGCCCTGGCTGTGGCTGCGGTCGCCACCTGGCACCGGCTGGCCGGACGGGCCGCCGCCGTCACCTTCGTTTTGCTCACCCTGTTCTCGCTGGGCCCTCACCCGCTCATCGCGGGCCGGGAGTACTGGACCGCCCACCTGCCGTGGTACTGGATACAGTCGGTCCACATATTTAGCTTTGCCCTGCCTGACCGGCTGTCGATCCTGGCCGATGGAGCCGCAGCGACGCTGCTCGCCATCGGGATCGACGACATTCGCGCCCGCCTGACGGCGCGCCGGGAGTCCTGGCGGCCGCCCGCCCGTCTGACGCCAGCGGCGGTCCTGGGTGTCGCGGTCCTGTGCTGCCTCCCGTTGCTGCCCCGCACGCTGGCCACGACGGACGCGACGACGCCGCCGCCCGGCTGGTCGGCTGTCTTCGCCAAGCTGAAGCTCAGGCCAGGCAGCCGGGTCCTGGTCCTGCCCTATCCCGTGGGTCGTCTGACACTCGCTATGCGATGGGTCGCTGAGAGCGGAAAGCCGCCGGTGATGATCGGCGGCTATTTCATCGGGGCCCGCCCCGGTTCCACGACGGCCCGCGCCGGCCTGATGACCCATCGCTTCCCCGCGTACCTGAACTACCTCTGGGCCGAAGGCGTGCCGCCTGGCAGTCCGTACAGCTTTCTTGCTGCCCCGGCTATTGCCCAGTGGACGGAAAGACCCGGGCTAACCGGGAAGCCGGTGCCGGCACAGCGGGCTATTGTGCACGTCCACGCGGCGCTTACCGTGCTGGCCAGCTGGCGGCCGCAGGCGGTGGTGGCCGATGCGACGGCGACCTCTCCCCTCGGGGAGTACCTGACCAAGGTCCTCGGCCCGCCGACGGTTACGGTTGACGCCCTGATTTGCTGGCGGATTACAGCGCTCCCTGCCCTCCAGCCCGACACAGGGCTCGCGGCAGCGCACCCGCGGCATGTCGGCCGGACGGGTGATCCACGGCGGACTGGCAGGCGCGTTAACACCGTGGCCTAGCGAGACTGGCTCTGGTGGCGCAGTTGAACCGTCAGGTGGCCGCTAGTCAAAGCTTGACCCAAAGGTCACAGACCGCCGGTACGATAAGCTCCTCGTCTGACCGGCCTGCCAGACCAGCCACTTCGGACCGGTCGACGCGGCCGCCGCGCAAGGCCCGCGACTAGTTCACGACAGATTGCGGACGCAGTGACCTCGTTTCCCACGGATTCGGCGGCGGTTATAGAACCCGCCGGCGCGGCGGACGACTGGAACGTTGCCGCGCAGCCCACGCGGGTCTGGAGCGCCGCGACAGCGGCAGTCGCGTTGTGCTACCTGGCCGCTGCGGTGCTACTGACCTGGAACTTGTGGGGCGATCCGGCAGCGCGCCTGGTGGCGGGCAATCCGCATGACGCCGACCAGGCCGCCTGGTTCATGCACTACGCGGCGACCGCCGTCCGGCACGGCAGGCTGCCAGCGCTGGTGACGACCGCGCTGAACGCGCCGATAGGCATCAACCTGATGTGGAACACGCCGCTCCTGCTGCCAGGGGTGGTGCTCGCGCCGGTGACCTGGCTGGCCGGACCGCAGGTCAGCCTCACCATTTTGACTACATTGGGGTTCGCGGGTTCGGCCGCGGCCCTGTTCTGGGTGCTGCGGCGGTGGGACGTCAGTGTCGGGGCCGCTGCGCTGGGCGGTGCGGTCTACGGGTTTTCTCCGGCCCTGCTGCAGTCCGCGCTGGGCCATTACGACCTGCAGCTGGCCATCCTGCCGCCGCTGATCGTGGACGCGGGCCTGCGGCTGGCGATCGGATCGCCGGCCTCGGGGTCTGCCCGGCTACCCGCCCGCGTGCCGGCCTGGGCTCGGGCCGGTGCATGGCTCGGCCTGCTGATAGCCGGGCAGATATTCATCAACGAGGAAGTCGCGCTCACGACCGCGCTGGCCGGCGTCCTGATGCTGCTGGTGCTTGCGGTGAGCCGGCCGCGTGCCGTCCGGGGGCGCGTCGTGCCAACGGCGGGCGGCCTGGCAATCGCCGCAGTGGTTGCGCTGGCACTGGCCGGCTGGGCGTTGTGGACGCAGTTCCACGGTCCGCTCGTCGTGCATGGTGCGCCTTATTCGGCGGATGTCTTCAGCAATGACCTCGCGACTTTCGTCACTCCACAGAGCTCGCTGCTCTTTCATACCGCCGCGTCGGCCGCCGCAGCCGCCAGCTATCGCGGCGGCGCGCCTGAATATCTTGCCTACCTGGGCTGGCCGCTGATTGCAGCCCTGGCTGTGGCTGCGGTCGCCACCTGGCACCGGCTGGCCGGACGGGCAGCCGCACTCACCTTCGTCGTGCTCTGCGTGTTCTCGCTAGGCCCTCACCCGCTCATCGGGGGCCGGACGCACCCGACCGTCGACCTGCCATGGCACTGGATACAGGCGATCCCAGTACTTGGCCTGGTCCTGCCTGACCGGCTGTCGATCCTGGCCGATGGAACCGCAGCGACGCTGCTCGCCATCGGGATCGACGACATTCGCGCCCGTCTGGCGGTCCGGCGGCCGTCCCGACGGCCCCGCCTCAGGCCGGCGGCGGTCCTGGGTGTCGCGGTCCTGTGCTGCCTGCCGCTGCTACCCCGGCCGTTGGCCGCGACCGGCACAACGCCGCTCCCGGCCGGCTGGCCGGTCATGTTCACCAGCCTGAACCTCAAGCCAGGCAGCCGGGTCCTGGTCCTGCCCTATCCCGTGGGTCGTCTGACACTCGCTATGCGATGGGTGGCCGAGAGCGGAAAGCCGTCGTCGATGATCGGCGGCTACTTCGTCGGACCCAAAATCGCGCACCTCAGCCGCCTGATGCGGCGCACGCCGCCGTACCTGAACGCCCTCTGGGCCGCGAGCGTGCCGTCCGGCAGTCCGTACAGCACTGCCGCAGGCATTGCTCTTGCGGAATGGGAACAAACCGCCGAGCAGCAGAAGGTGTCGCCGCAGTCCGTGGTGCCTGCCAAGACAGCGCTAACCATGCTTGCGCGCTGGCGGCCGCGAGCCGTGGTAGCCGATGCCTCGGCGACCTCTCCGCTCGGCGCGTACCTGATCAAGCTGCTCGGCCCGCCGACGGTCACAGTTGACGGCCTGACTGGCTGGCGGCTTCGAGCGGACGCCTAACCGCGCGGTAGTGACGTAGCTGCTCGCCGGCACTCGCATCGGCAGCGCCAGTCGCCCGGCCGGCCGACAACAATGCATCGGATCGGGCAGCCGCAACATCAGACCAAGTCGCTGGCGCTCGCTACCGCCCGTCTCTCTTAGCTACTACTCACCGTTGTCGCAATGCTGCGAGCACGAGCGCGTCATGGGACCGTCACTCGGCAGTCATCTGCCGGACGTGAGGCTGTGTAAAACTCACCCGCGAATAATCACGACTCGTTAGGAATGGCCAGGGTATTGAGAACCTCGCGAGTAGTAGCCTGCGGCGCGACCGGGCTGCTCGTCATGCTGGCGGCGGCCTGCAGCGCTGCGTCAGGGAGCCAATCCGCGCCTGCGCGCCACGCGGCGTACACGCAGCTGAATGTCTCGCAGGCCTACAGGGCTTACACGAGCTTCCTGACGAAGTTTACCGATCTGTCCGCTCACCCTTCGAACATCGGCCGGGTCACGACCGGACCGGAAGTCCAGGTTCTCACGGCCTCCAAGGGCGCTGCTGGGCCTTCCGTCAGTGGTGTGACCGACACCCAGATCATCGTGCCGAAACTGACCAGCTATCCGCGGTGGTTCGTTGCAGGCGGCACCAACAGCACCACCGGGCAGGGTGTCGTGTTCGTGCTCGTCCAGCATGGCCCGGGATCGCCGTGGAAGGAAACAGCCGAGCTCTACGATCTCGGCACTCAGGCGCAGCTCATGCCCGACCTGACCGCGGCCGGCTTCGGCACCGCCGCCCTGACGCAGACCGAGCCTGGCAGTGGCGCTTCCCTCGTGATGCAGCCCGCGCAGCTACCCGCTGCGTATGCGCAGTACCTGAATGACGGAGGGGCAGGCGTGCAGAGTGGCGAGTTCAAGGCCGGCAGCAACACGACCGGGCTGATCAAGCTCGAGCACGGGGCCGCCGCGGGAGCCCCGCGTGCCGGGTGGAAGTACACCGACACCCAGGCGGCGGCCGGCCTCCCGCAGTACTCACTTCGACTGCCAAGCGGGCGCGGCGCCGCCGTGATCTTCTTCACCGTTGATACCGCGACCTGGACGGCCTCGTCCGCGCACGCGCAGATGCCAACAGCCAGCTATGCCGGCCTCTCGCTTCCGCCGCTGCAGATCCTGCAGGCACTCGGGATCAACTCTGTGCAGCGCGGGCTACGAGTCTCCGTCAAGGCGGTGGACGAGAATCTGGCCTTCATCGGGCGGCCTGGCACGAAAGGCGTCTTGATTGCCGCGAATGTCGGCCGCGCATTCAAGCTGAGCAAAGGCTGATGCTTCGATGAATTCCGCGCCGCCATGTCACGAACGGCCCTTCCGGCCAAGCCGCCGGCAGGTCAAATGCCCTGCCGAGAATCGCCGGCCGGCTGACGCTTAGGATTCCGCTATGCGCTTCAGCATCTGGCCGTCGCCGACCCAGCCCTGGGATGACATCCACGAGATCGCGGCTCACTGTGAGCAGACCGGCTGGGATGGCGTCTACTTCGCCGATCACTTCATGCCAAACAGTCAGA
>Ga0335072_10007938_pt1 | contig 15423 bp, 9 predicted proteins | sample Lox_Sample_21_FD_206725 | JGI IMG/M metagenome (GOLD analysis project Ga0335072, IMG submission 206725) | Soil microbial communities from Loxahatchee National Wildlife Refuge, Florida, United States - Lox_Sample_2.1 | ecosystem: Environmental > Terrestrial > Soil > Wetlands | place: USA: Florida... | reverse complement strand
GGTGGTCGAGCGCGCCTTCAAACCCGCTTTTCAGCGGATTCAGGAAGCAGCCAACTCCGTTTCGCTGGTTCCGGCCTGCATAGCCCGCCAAGGTGGAGGGTGTCGCAGGCGCCGATGCGATCAGTCCCTGCCGCACGAGCCCGGCAAGGGTTCACAGAATTCCGAGCCCGCAATCACATCCGCGAGCCATCTGTGATGATTACTACTGAGCCTCTCTCAATTCCCCGATACACACAGGAAACGTGAGCACACTCGTGGAACCTTTTAAGAATAACAAGAGGGGTCGCGGTCGTCAATAAATGCAGGGATTCTTTGCAGAGAATTCGCGCGAGAAGCCACTTTCTTGGCCATTTCCACTATTCATCCTAACTTTTTTCGCCGGACACGGCCGCCGTAGCGGCTCACATCATCTGCTAGCATCGCTAACCATGAACCTACGCGCGCTCGCTGAACCTGTATTTCGCGCTGCCCTGCCCGCAGCCCTGGGAGCCCTTACCTGTGTTTCTGCTCTCTGCCAGAGTGCGGGATCGCCCGCTCACGATCCCCGCATCGGCCAGATCATTGAATCGCTTGAACAGGTGCACGCCATCCAGCAAACCGACCTGTCGCCGGACGGCAATCTCATCGCCTGGAACGCTGGAGGCATCGAGGTTGCGCCGCTGAACGACCCATCCCATTCCGGGCCTATCACCGCCTGCCCCGCGGGCGAGAAAGGCAGGGAGAGCGGCTTAGCCTGGTCGCCCGACTCAAAGCAGCTTGCCTTCTTTTCCAACTGCACTCCCGACCACAAGCCGGCGATCTTTCTGGCCAGGCCCGGCTCGGACGCCGCTCCCCGCCTTCTGGCCACGCTCAACGGCTTCGCCAAGAGCCTGCAATGGTCGCCCGACGGCAAGATGCTCAGCTTCCTATATGTAGAAGGAGCTACCCGGCCTTCGGGCGCCCTCGCCGCGATGAAGCCGCCTTCAGGGGTGATAGGAGTGGAAGGCCTTGAGGTTCAGCGGGTTGCGGCGGTCGACGCATCCAGCGGCAACCTCACGCAGATCACTCCGACCAATCTCCACGTCTATGAATTCGATTGGTCGCCTGACTCACAGAAGCTGACCTACATCGCCGCACCGCCACCGGGCGAAGACAACTGGTGGACCGCCAAGCTCTACACCCAGCCAGTCAGCGCCCAGCCTCAGGTCCTCGTCGATCCCGACACCGGCAAAAGCTCCGTCTCCGGCCTTCAGATCGCCGTACCGCGCTGGTCGCCTGACGGCTCGCAGATCGCCTTCATCGGCGGCCTGATGTCCGATCAGGGTTCGACCGGAGGCGACATCTATGTCCTGCCCTCCTCAGGAGGCGATCCAAAGGACGTCACTCCCAACCGGAAGGGAAGCCCCTCATGGTTTGAATGGCTGGACGAGCACCAGCTTGGCATTGCAGAGTTCAAGGCCGGATCGTCACATCTCTTCGCCTACGACATCGACACTCAGCAGGAGTCAACTCAGCACAACCTTACCCTCGCCGACTCGGTCGGAGCCGGCGGCCTCGAGATGCGTATCTCCACCTCACACAACAACAACATCGCATTCATCCGCAGCTCGTTTTCCGAGCCTCCAGAGGTCTGGGCCGGCGAGCTCATGGACCTGAAGCAGATCACTCACCTCAACGACAGCCTCAAACCCTCCTGGGGCAAAGCGGAATCAGTCGAATGGAAGAACGAAGGCTTCGACGTGCAGGGATGGCTGCTCTATCCCTCCGACTACGACCCCGGTAAGAAATATCCGCTGATCGTCTACGTCCACGGAGGCCCCTCATCCGCTGTTCTACCGCGCTGGCCCTACGCCGGCTTCGGCGCCGCGCCCTTCTCCGCGCTCGGTTACTTTGTGCTGATGCCCAATCCGCGCGGCAGCTATGGCGAAGGAGAGAAATTCACCCAGGCCAACCGCAAGGATTTCGGCTACGGCGATCTGCGCGACATTCTTGCCGGCGTCGACACGGTTACCAAAAAATTCTCGGTTGACCCGGAAAAGGTCGGCCTCACCGGCTGGAGCTATGGCGGCTTCATGACCATGTTCGCCGTCACCCAGACCAATCGCTTCCGCGCCGCGGTCGCCGGAGCCGGAATCTCCGACTGGCAGAGCTACTACGGCGAGAATTCCATCGACCAGTGGATGATTCCCTTCTTCGGCGCCTCGGTCTACGACGACCCCGCAGTCTACGCCAAGAGCTCTGCCATCGACTTCATTAAACGCGTCAAAACGCCGACGCTGGTTGTGGTCGGCGACCGCGACGGCGAATGCCCGGCTCCGCAATCGTTCGAGTTCTGGCATGCGTTGCGCGATGAGCATGTCCCCACGGAGCTGGTCGTCTATCCCAACGAAGGTCACGGCTTCGTCGACCCCGCGCACCGCCGCGACGTGCTCGAAAGGGCTCTCGCGTGGTTCCAGCAGTACATGCAGTAGAAGCAGGGTGCAGGTGACAGGGAACAGGGGTAGCGTTCGCGCGGAGCGCAGCGTGGCTGAATCTCTGCTGCCCTTTGGCCCATTTCGCGGACTCCGCAGCGAACTCCGTTTGCCGCACCCTGCACCCTATTCCCTCTGGCTCCTTGCCTCTGTCTCATTCACCTTTTACACTCAAGCTTCGAGCCTTTGTCCGTAAGCACGCTCTGACAATTTCTGGCTGGAAAGACCGCCCGCGCAGTCGAGCGCGTGCGGGGAGGTTTCATGCAGCGGTATCTCGCCCTTATAGCGTTGTTTCTTTTTTCTCTTCCCGTAGGCCTTTCGATTTCCGGTTGCGCAACCAATGTGGGGGCGTATTGCAACGGTCTGGGTTACGGCGTTAAAACCAACGCGGTTTACGCGATCGACCTGGAACCCAAGCTGACTGGTATTTCCCTTTCCTGGGGACAGATCGGCCAGCTTGCGCAACCCACGGCGACTAATTGCAAGGGCGCCTCGGCCAGCGTCTCCAAGTACACCTATGGCAGCAGCAATCTTCTGCTGGCGGATATCTCGCCCACCGGCTCAGTCTGCGGCGGCACCTGGAACCGCAACAGCCCCGGCGGCATCGCCGATTTCACCATCTGCACTCCGCCTGCCGGAGCGAATACCGAGCAATGCACCTCGACCAGCTGCGGCGTGTCACAGCTCACGGCAACCGGCTCCGGCGTAACCAGCAATCCGGTGCCGGTTTATGTTCATCCTCCGATCACCGCGATAAACATATCGCCCACCGCGCAGACCGGTTGCACCTCCCAGAACCAGACCGGCCCGGTTCTCACGCAATTCACAACAGTCCTGGGCCCGAACGGCATTCCGATCCCGGACGGCGCTCCGGACAGCAGCGGTAATGCGACTGCGAATTATGTCGGCACCATCACCTTCACGCCGGTCAACGCAAGCATCGTCACCATCAACAACACCAGCACCACAGGAACGGGCATAAACGGGACCACCACCGCGAATCAGCCGGGCTCGACGGTGATTAATGCATCCGCTTCGCTGACCAGCTCCGGTTCAGCCGCGGGATACTTCTACACCTGCCCGCCCAAGAGCATCGCGCTCAGCATCAATGGCCAGACCAGCGCAGTCGTTAAGCCCAGCACCCCGCAGAACATCACCGGCGTCATCACCGATGTCAATGGAGAAGTCCTGAACGGCCTCACTCTCGACTACGCCTCGACGCAACCCCAGGAGATTGCCGTAAGCGCCGCCGGCCAGGTCAGCTCCACCTTCCCCAGCGCCACCGCGATTACGGCCATCTGCCAGCCTGCCACATGCAATCCCGCTCCGGTCAGTCAGATCGGCGTCTTCGGCACCGGCCTCCCGGTAGTCGGCAATACGCTCAGCGTCACATCGCCCGGGCGCAGCAGCAACTATGTGTGGATGGCTTCCACCCAGTCGCAATTCTTCAGCGCCGTCGACCTGACGACCGGCGCCCCGGGCTCTCCGGTCAGGCTCCCGTACCCACCGAATTCCATGGTGCTCGACCAGGGCGGAAACAATCTCTACTTCGGAAGCTACCGCGAGCTGATGGAGTACAGCGCTCTCACCAACACGCTCGGCAAAGAAGATACATCGGTGCCCGGCGTCGTCCTGGCGGTCTCTCCGGACAGCTCAACCGTCGTGATCAATGACCAGCTGCGCCAGGTGATTTACCTCTACACGGTTGCGAACGGCACCAACACCAGCGTCGGCGGACTGGCCACACGCGCTGCCTTCTCACCCGACGGCAAGAACGTGTACATCGTTGGCCCGGATGCACTTTACGTGCACAACGCCAACACCGGCTGGAGCACCTACAATATCTCCACTACCGAGCCCACGCCGGCGTGCACACTGAATAACAACAGCCCCCTGGCGACTGGATCGGGGACTTACGATCCTTTCTGCGGCCCGGATCTGGCCATCACTGTGCCCAGTATCGGACCGTTCATCACGGGCACGCAGACGACCGCCCACGGTTTCTGCCCGAACACGACCGTAAACCCGCCCATCTACTATCCTCTGGCGGCCACCGTGGGGGCGGCCACCGATCATGTCGCGGCAACCAACGACGGAGACCACATCTTCGGCGCCAGCGTGGCTCAGGGATTCACCGATATCAACGTAACTATCCCTATCGGCCCCTGTCCGGCAACGAATGCTGGTATTCAGCTCACTCCCACGTTTAACCAGCTTCCACTCGCAGGCATCAGTCCCACGGAGATCGACCAGGTTGTCGCTTCGCCTGACTCAGATATCGCATTCGTGACCTACAATTCGGCAGCCGCCACCGGCCTGTTGCCGGCGTACCAGCCCTCGACGACTCCTGGACAACCGGGAACGCTGACCAATGTGCAGCTCTCGGGAACGGCCCTGGCGCCGATCGCCGGAGTCTTTTCACCGGATGAGACGCTGTTCTTTGTCAGCACCACAGGGGATGACCTGGTCCACTTCATCGATCCGGTTGCTCTCCAGGACACAAAAACCATCAATCCCAACCTGACCGATGCCAATGGGAAGCCGGTTCCGGCACAGATGCTGGCCGTTAAACCGCGCGCCACTACCTAAGGCAACCTCAAATCCCGCTGAAAATACGAAAAGCCTGTCACAAGTGACAGGCTTTTCGTGTCCAAGGAGCTACCGTTCCCCCAAACTGCAACCCCCTTGACACACACAGCTTCTCGTATCCAGCCTTTCGTTTGAATCCCACTTCCATCCCAGCCCACTAGCACAAGAGTGCTATGCCGGGGGATTGTTACCTTCGACACCTTACTCCGCCATCGGTTCTGGGAAGTATTTGGTATCGTAGGAATGTTTGAGAGATATTGGAATCTCACACCGGGGGGAGTGAGCCGAGGCGATTAAGAGAGGAACAAGGCACTCATGTCCGTTACAACGGTAACAAGAGTGTCCATTTCCCTGGGAAGATTGCCTCCTAGGAGCTGTGACGAAAATTCTCCTCTCGCCCGCGGACTGCGAACAGTAAACGCGAATAACCCTGCTGCCATCGCGGCGGGCAGGCTGTTCTTGTTCTGATGATCAGGCGCTGCTTCAAATCCCCCATGCAAAAGCTCCGTCCCCCCTCATCGAGAATACTCATTCTCCGAATTGCTGCGGCTTTTGCAATCCTGCTGTTCGGGTGGGGATCGGTTTGGGCGCAGGCAAACCCGGGCGCCATCACCGGCACCATCACCGATCCGGCCGGAGCGCTGGTGCCGTCTGCCCAGGTCACACTTACCTCGACCGCCCAGCAGCCTCAGACTGTCGCCTCCGACCCACGGGGAGCCTTCCATTTCCCCGGTGTCACATCTGGCCGGTACACACTTACCGTTCAGGCCAGAGGCTTCCGAACCGAACAACGTACCATCGGCTTGCAACCTGGCCAGACTCTCCGGCTCGCCATCTCTTTGCAGATTGAGGTTCAGCGCCAGCAGGTTGCAGTCACCGGAGAGGTCCTCGATTCCAGCCCTGACCACAACCAGGGGGCCATCATCATCAAAGGCTCCGACATCGAGGCGCTGTCTCCCGATCCCCAGCAGTTGCAGCTTCAGATTCAGGCCATGGCCGGCGGCGATTCCGGCGCCAGGCTCTTCGTCGACGGATTTACGGCCAACCGCCTGCCCCCCAGGTCGGCCATCCGCGAGATCCGCATCAACGAGAACCCGTTCTCGGCGCAATACGACACCACCGGATCCGGGCGGGTGGAAGTCCTCACCAAACCGGGTACCGATACGCTGCACGGCTCCCTGACGCTGCTCGGCGACGACTCGGCTCTGAACTCACGCAATCCGTATGTTCAGGAGCAGCCGCCTTACTCTTCCTTCTACTCCGAGGGCGACATCAGCGGTCCCGTTACTAAAACGAGCACATGGTTCCTGACCGGCGACCAGCAGACCGTCGGCGCCCAGTCTTTCATCCACGCAATCACATCGACAGCCGGCCCCGCTTACACGGCAACCGTCTCCAGTCCGCAGACCTCGGTCGACGCCGGCCCCCGCGTGGACTTCCAGCTGGGCAGGATTCAGACCATCAGCTTCCGCTACCAGTTCGGACACCAGACGCAGGACAATCTGGTTCAGAACCAGCTCTCATTAGCCAGCCAGGCCATTAACACCCGCCACACCGACCAGACGATCCAGTTCAGCGACACGCAGGTTTACAGCTCGCGTGTGATCAACGAGACCCGCTTCCAGTTCATGCGCACCAATGACAGCTCGGTTTCGATCGAGGGCGCGCCGACCACCCTGGTACAGGGGGCTTTCACCGGAGGCGGCAACGACATTGGCCAGCTTCACGACGGACAGAACCACTACGAGCTTCAGAACTACACGTCGGTCCTCCTCGGCTCAAATCTACTGCGTATTGGAGCCCGCTTCCGCTACGGTCAGGACGGGAACTCATCGTCAGCAGGATTCAACGGCCAGTTCATCTTTCCTTCGATTGACGCCTACGAAATCACCGAGCAGGGAATCGCCAACGGCCTTACTCCCGCCCAGATTCGCGCCATGGGAGGCGGCGCTAGCCAGTTCTCGCTCATTCAAGGCAAGCCGGAGGTGGCAGTTGATCTGGCGGACCTTGGGATCTACATCGAAGACGAATGGAAGATGACCCACAACATGACCCTGACCCCCGGCCTGCGCTTCGAGACCCAGAGCGACATCCCGGACCATGCTGACTTTGGGCCCAGGGTCAGCTACGCCTGGGCCATCGGAGCCACTGGGGACAAGCCGGCCAAGGCTGTCCTTCGCGCGGGCATTGGCATCTTCTATGATCGCTTCACCAGCGACCTGGTGCTCAACGCCCGACGCCAGAACGGAGTGCTGCAGCAGCAGTACGTTGTCAATGCGCCCGATTTCTATCCCAACGTCCCGCCCGTCGACATGCTCGGCCCGGCTACCCTGCCGACCATCTACCAGATCAGCCCTACCCTGCACGCGCCAATCACCGTGCAACACAGCGTCAGCCTGGACAAGGAGTTCTTCAAGCACCTTACGCTTTCGGTTGACTACACCTACTATCGCGGAGTCGATCAGCTTCTCACGCGCAACATCAACGCTCCACTGCCCGGCACCTACAATCCCGCCGACCCCACCAGCGGAGTACGCCCGCTGGGAACCCTGCAGAACATCTACCAATACGAGTCGCTGGGCGCGTCCAAGCGCAACCGCATCTTCACCAACTTCCACCTGCGCTTTAATCCTGTGCTGCTTTATGGCTACTACATCTTCGGACACAGCAACAGCAACACCGGCGGCCCCAACAGCTTTCCTTCAAACCAGTACGACCTGCACGTCGACTACGGACGCGCGACAACCGACATCCGCAACCGCTTCTATCTCGGCGGCCTGGTGACACTGCCGCTGAAGCTGCAGCTCAACCCGTTCCTGGTGACCCAGTCGAACGCGCCCTTCAACATCACCGTGGGGCAGGACCTGAACGGCGACTCCCAGTTCAACGACCGGCCGGCCTTCGCCACCGACCTGAGCCGGCCCAGCGTCTACCACACGAAGTGGGGAACCTTCGACGCCGACCCATTGCCGGGCCAGAAGATCATCCCCATCAACTACGGCACGGGACCCGATCTCGTCATGCTGAACCTGGGGCTGACACGCAACATCGCCTTTGGTCCCGCGCTCGCCGAGCAGCCTGCTGCCGCGGCGGCAGCTCCGGGAAAGAAAGCTGCAAAGACTGCGATTGCCCGGCGCTACACGATGAACCTGGGGATACAGGCGCAAAACATCTTCAATACGGTAAACGGCGGAACGCCGGTAGGAGTGCTAGGATCGCCGCTCTTCGGTGAGTCGACCAACCTCTCCACGACGCAGTTCTCCAGCTCGCAGGCCAACCGCATCCTCTATCTCCGCCTGCGACTGGATTTCTAAGCGCGGTCGTAGAAGCGGAAGAAGAGCGACGGCTTTGACACTGCTTCGGACCGGGCGGACAAATCGGCAAGTTGCTGATTATTCAAAGGAGTAAAGTCCCGCGCCAGCTGGACATTTTCGTCTAGCTGCGCGATCGAGTCGCATCCGATGATGATTGTCGAGACCGGCTGGGAGAGCGTGTAATAGACCGCCTCGCGCATCTTCAGCGGGCCGGAGCTGGTAGCGATCACCATGCCTTCCCAGGAATGCTTCTGCTGCTCGAGCGATGGCGGAGTCCACGACGCCAGCAGCCGTCCTCGCGCCGGAACCTTCATGCCGATGATGCCCATCTGGCGCTCGACCGCCAGCGGCAACAGTTGATCCCCGAAGCTGTAATGATGCGGATCAGCCGCGTTCATCGCCATCAGGATGCAGTCAAACGGATAGCGATGGATGCAATCCATGAGCGCGTCGGGACGGTAATGTCCCGTGATGCCAAGATAACGGACGACCTTTTGCTCCTTCATTTCGAGAAGCGCTTCCATTGCGCCGCCCTTGGCAAAAACTTCGTTCACATCCGTCGCCGTGCCGATATCGTGAAGCTGCCATAGATCTACGTGATCCGTATTGAGCAATTGCAGAGATTTCTCGATCATCTGCATCGATCCGTCGCGCGTCCGCTCCTTGGTCTTGGTCGCGAGAAACGCCTCGTTGCGCCGCCTCTTCATCACCTTACCGACATACTGCTCGCTCCAGCGCTCCGGGCCGCCATAGATCGATGACGTGTCGATGTAGTTCACGCCAAGGTCCAGCGCGTGGTCGATGATCGGCACGGCAACGTCGAAATTGTTCGCCCGTTCCAGCGCAGCCTGGCCGCCGAGAGAGAATATTCCCACCTTGTAGCCGGTCTTGCCCAGATTGCGCGTAGGCATGGCTGCCTGCGTACGTGGATTCGAAGGCAGTGGCGGCAGCTTGGTCTCCGCTGCACGGGTCGGCAGCGCCGAGCCCGCCAGTACGGCTGCGGTTACGGCTCCGGACTTCTTGAGAAACTCACGGCGGTCGGGATTGCTCGCGTTAGCCATGGCAGCACCTCAGCTAAATCGGTTGAGTAACTAGGCTTCCGTTCTATCACAAGTTCGTTACAGCCTGCCGCGAAGCCTCGCAGTTACGTCCCGAGCCAGGACCCGCCATCGCGCTTTTGCCGCGAATGCAACCGGAACCCTGAATATGCAAGAATCAGCATTGCAAGACCCCAGATGGCTGCGCACGATCCAATCATCGACGATCCCAACCTGCGAGACCTGCTCGTCTTCCACAATGTCGCGCGGGCGCTGACCTCATCCCTCGACCGGGACGCCATTCTGCGCGCCATCATGCAGCAGATGGAACAGTTCTTCAAGCCAGAGACCTGGACGCTGCTGTTGCTCGACGAGCCACGCAAAGAACTCTATTACGCTGTCGCCGTCGGGCACACCGAGGCTGATCTGGCCAGCCTGCGCGTCCCCGTTGGCAAGGGTCTCGCCGGCTGGGTGGCGGCCCACGGCGAGAGCCTGATCGTTCCCGAGGTAAGCCAGGATCCCCGCTTCGACGCGCAATTCTCGACGCCGGGCGAACAGAATGGCCAGGGAAGGACCTCGCGCGTGCGGTCGGCGATCTGCATGCCTCTGCGCTCGAAAATGCGCACCCTCGGCGTCATCGAGCTGCTCAACTGCCGCCTCGACACCCTGAGCGACTACACCATTTCCTTCCTGCACGTGCTCTGCGACTACGCCGCCATCGCCATTGAAAATGCGCGCGCGATGGAGCGCATTCAGGAGCTCACCATCACCGACGAAACCACCGGACTCTTCAACGTGCGCCATCTCTACCGCCAGATGGAAGCCGAAGTCGAGCGTGCCCGGCGCTTCAAATCGCAGTTCAGCCTCATTTTCATCGATCTCGATTACTTCAAGCAGGTGAACGACGAGTTCGGGCATTTAATCGGCAGCCGCGTGCTTGCCGAAGTCGGCCAGGGGCTGCGGTCGCTGGTGCGCGAAGTCGACTCGGTCTTTCGCTATGGCGGCGACGAGTTCATTGTCCTGCTACCCGAGACCGGCAAAGCCGGGGCCCAGAAGACCGCAGAGCACCTGCTGACGTCGCTCAGGCAGATGCGCTTTGCTACAAAGCAGGGCCTGCAGCTCGAAGTGCGCGCCAGCTTTGGAGTGGCAACCTTCCCCGAAGACGGCGAGTCGGTCCACGAAATCATCCGCGCAGCGGATACGATGATGTACCTGGTAAAGGGCTCGACACGCGACAACGTTGCCGTCGCCGGCCATGGAGTCCTTTACCAGTAGTCGTCTTACGGGGCGCCGCCAATAGCCGTCCGCGCGTCCTTGTTCTCCCTCGCTTGCGGATTCACCCCAAAGGCCCACACATCAAGGTTCACTTCGCGTGGCGACAGGATCTCAACCAGGGCATACTCTCCGATCAGCAGCGGAACCTTGGGCGTGATCTTCATCCACCGGCCGCCCTTCAGGATTTCCTTGTTGGTCTCTACGATGTCCTCCGAATGACCGGGCTGGTCGAGCAAAGCGATCTCCCGGGCCAGAACCGTGCGCAGGTTGCGTGCGCTGGTCACGCGCAGGATCGCGTAGCGACTGTCAGGCGAGCTGTGAGAGTTCTTGTCCTTCACGGCCGAGCTCGCTCCGTGCGTGTCGACAGTGAGCACACCCGGGGAAGGCTCTTCACTCGGCGTAGGCTGCGGAGCGTCAAGGCTGACGTAGAAGACAGGTTGGTCGATATGAAATTGAACGGGGGCGTCGGCGCCTTCGATTCGTATAGCCTCTTTCGCCCCGGACGACGAAACGATATTGGCGCGCACGATGCTGTGCTCGCTGGCGCGGTTCAGGTCACCGTTGGCCTGCAGAACATGAACCAGTTCCGGCTGGTCCTGGAAGGTGTCCATCCCCCAGACGCCGGTCTCGTCCGGCAGCCGGAGGCCGGGAGCGACAACCGGGATGCGCGCCGCTTCCGCATCGAGCTCAGCGCGCTCTTCGGCGTCGATTTTGGCGGCTTCGGCCAGTCCGGGATCGTTCGGATTGATGGCTGCGGGTTGGGATTCCGTTTCAGCGCCGGGCGTGTGGTCGTGGTTCCACTTCCCGGTTGCTGTCCAGTCAATCAGCTTCTCTGGAATCTCTTCCCACTCATCACGTTCGGCGCTGAAATAGCGAACGCGGTCTCCCTTCATCTCATACTTGGTAATTACCTGGTAGGTACCGTCCTTGAGAATGAGCCGCTGGCGTGACGGCTGCGCAAGCGCCGGGCATATCGCCGTGGTCAAAAAAATTGCGGCGAACAGAGCAGTCAAAGGGTGACAAAAGGAGCGCATGCGACGTCCCTGGTTAGAAGGCGGTTTGATATTTAGACGGGCGAGGCATCGTTGCGCCACCCACTGTTATCCTAAACAGTAAGTACCTACTATGGCAGGACACTGGTTTGAATACGGCACAAGACGACGCGGAGTCACCCGTGTGCTCGCCATCCTGTGCGTCTGCCTGATGATGTTCGCCGCCACCGCGCAGGTGGCACACTCGCACTCGGCCGCTCCGGGGACCGACCACTGCCAGATCTGCATCGCCATACACTCGCCGCTTCCTGTTGGCTCGGCTGTAACCCAATTAATCCTTCACTTTGCCGGCAATCCCGTCTCAGCTGCCGCCCCGGCAATTCCGTGTCTGGAAGGCACGGAGCTACTCTCCGATCGCGCACCTCCTGTTGTGGCATAGCGTAGTTCTTTTTTCCTCCACGCTTTCCACCCCAGACAGGAGTTTCAATGTACGTTCTTCGGCGCATTCACGCGCTGGGTCTGCTTTTCTCTCTCACATTTCTGCTGCCTTCCTTGGCCATGCGCAGGCCGGAGTATCCGGTCTGGTCACCGGAATCGTAACCGATGCCTCGGGCGCCGTGATCCCTGGCGCGACAGTAACGATTCACAGCACGTTGACCGGCTACGACAAAACGGCAGTTGCCGGCGCGGACGGCAGCTTCCGCTTCTCCAATTTGCCCTTTGGTAACTATCGTCTGAGCGTGAAGCAGAACGGCTTCCAGACGGCGACCAAGGATGTTTCAGTGGAGTCGCCGGTGGCCATCTCCAAAACCTTTGCTCTGCAGGTCGCCACCGCGACCCAGACCGTAACTGTCGAGGCCAGCGCCAACGATGTGATTGAGAAAGACGTCACCGACCACACCGACATCGACCGCACACTCACCGATAAGCTGCCCCTGATCAGCAGCAGTTCCGGCGTCAGCACGGCAATCACCCTTGCCAGCCCCGGCGTCGCAGCCGACTCGAATGGCATGTTCCATCCGCTCGGCGAACACGCTGACACCACCTACTCCATCGACGGCCAACCCATCAGCGATCAACAGAGCAAGACCTTTTCCAACCAGATATCCATGAACGCCGTGCAGTCGCTCGAAGTCATCGAAGGCGTCATTCCTGCCGAGTACGGAGACAAGGCCAGCCTGGTCGCACGGACCACCACGCGCTCGGGCCTCGGCGCGCCCAGGCCAACCGGCAACCTCACCATCAACTACGGCAGCTTCGGAACGACCAGCGGCGACGGCTCACTCGGCTTCGGCACCGCCAGGTTCGGAAACTTCGCGACCGCGGCAATCGCCAACAGCGGCCGCTTCCTCGACTCGCCGGAATTCGTCCCCTTCCACGATTACGGCAATAACGAGAGCATTTTCGACCGGATCGATTACGCGCCGAACGCCGTCGACACTTTCCACCTGAACCTTACCGGCTCGCGCTCCTGGTTCCAGGTGCCAAACCAGTACGACCAGCAGGCACAGGGACAGGACCAGCGCTCAGAGATTTTCAGCTTCAACGTCGCGCCTTTCTGGACGCGCGTCTTCGGTCAGACAGGTGTCCTGAGCGTGAACCCTTACTGGCGCCAGGACAACGTCCACTACTACCCGAGCCACGACATCTTCGACGATACCCCTGCAACAATGGCTCAGGATCGCACACTGCGAAACATCGGTATCAAGGCCGACTATTCCTACTCCAGGGGAATTCACAACGCCAAGTTCGGCGCCGACTTCAATGACACACCTCTCACCGAGAATTTCAATGTCGGCATCACCAGTCCCTACTACAACGCAGTTTGCGTCGATGCTGACGGAAGCCCCCAGATCGCTCCGGGAGTGACGATGCCGTCGCAATGCGCTGCCGACGGATACTTCCCCAATCCCAACTTCCAGCCCGGCCTTCTGCAGTACGACCTGACCCGCGGCGGTTCCCTGCTCCTTTTCCACGACCACGCGAGCATCAAGGAAGAAGCGCTCTACGCGCAGGACCAGATCACGCTCAACAACTGGCAGTTTCTTCTCGGCGTCCGTGGTGACAACTACAACGGACTCACCAGCAAATACATGCTTGAACCTCGCGGCGGTGTGACTTACAACCTTACTAAGACCGGCACAGTCCTGCGCCTGGGCTATTCGCGCCTGATGCCCACGCCGTACAACGAGAATCTTCTTCTCTCAAGTTCAACCGGCATCGGCGGACTCGATCAGGCCGTTGGATCGTATGGACAGAAAGCTCTCGTTGCCGCTGCGCGCAATCAGTTCGACGCCGGCTTTGAACAATCGATCGGCAAATTTCTGGTTATCGACGGCGAATACTTCTGGAAGTACACGAAGGATGACTTCGACTTCGACGTGCTGCTGAACACGCCGTTGACCTTTCCCATTCAGTGGAGAAAATCCAAGATCGACGGCTTCGACCTGCGCCTGACGATGCCGACATATCACGGAATCTCCGCTTACTCCGTGATGGGTCACTCCCGTTCCCGCTTCTTCGGTCCGGAACGCGGCGGCATCCTGTTCAACAATCCCAACGGCCTCGACTCCTACGCGCCTTTCCGCATCGACCACGACCAGGCCTTCGAGCAGACCGCGCACCTTCAATATCAGCCCAAGCCGGACGGCGGATGGTACGGATTTACCTGGCGCTACGACAGCGGACTTGTCGCCGGCGATGTCCCGTTCGCGACCGACACCACCACTCCAGTAAGCCTCACCTATCTCACACCCGATCAGCAGCAGCAGATTAACCTCACCTGCGGCAGCGTGCGCGCCACTCTTACCGCTCCTCTCGTTAGCTGCGCACCCGATCAGCTCTCCTCGCCGCTCGTCAAGATCCCCGCGCCGGGAACAGAGAATCCCGACAAAAATCCGCCGCGCATCGCGCCCCGGAACATCTTCGATATGTCAGCCGGGTGGGACAACGTGCTGCGCCGTGATCGCTTCAAGACCAACGCCACCTTCACTGTCACTAACCTGACTAACACCTACGCGCTTTATAACTTCCTTTCGACCTTCAGCGGAACGCACTTTGTGCCGCCGCGAGCGTACACCGCGTCGCTCTCTCTGGTCTTCTAGATCTAGGTAAACTGGCTCATGTTCATGCCCAGCTTGTACTCCTCGCCATGAGCCAGTAGCTCGTCCCACGCAACTTCACGCCCAAGCTGGCCTGCCATCCGCCCCAGCATGCAGCTCAGCGCGGTCTCTACGCCAGTCGCGACCTGGTTGTGGAACTTGCCCGAAACAATGCTCTCGACAAAACCCTTGTCCTTCTCTGAATCGGCCTGCGCCAGGTTGTCGGTGAACGCGCCGTTTGCCGCAAAGGACGCCGCTTGTCCCGCGGGCTTGGCGGCAGTGTTGTCCTCCCACGTCCACGCCTTCTCGCCGATAATCCGCAACGGCCCCGAGTACGGAGCCTCCGCGATCCCCTGCGATCCGAACACGCGCTCCGACACATCGAACCAGCCATTCGTGCCAAACTGTGTCGACGAAAAGCTCACATGCACATCGCCAGGATAGGTAAATATCACCTCGTAGTTGTCCCAGCAGTCGCCAAAATGAGTCAGAACATTCCTGCCGCCCTTCGCGGCAGCTTTCACCGGGTGCCCCTGAAGGATCCAATTGCAGATGTCGATCACGTGAATGTTCTGCTCGACAAGGATGTCTCCGGAGATCGTGCGATCCCACAGCCAGTTCCTCAGGCGCACTTCATCGTGAGACATGGTCGCCGGTCGCTCGGG
>Ga0335072_10007937_pt1 | contig 15423 bp, 11 predicted proteins | sample Lox_Sample_21_FD_206725 | JGI IMG/M metagenome (GOLD analysis project Ga0335072, IMG submission 206725) | Soil microbial communities from Loxahatchee National Wildlife Refuge, Florida, United States - Lox_Sample_2.1 | ecosystem: Environmental > Terrestrial > Soil > Wetlands | place: USA... | reverse complement strand
TACGAGAACATCTCCTCGCCGCAAACAAACCAAGGCTGATTCGTTCTGCGATGTCGTCGTTCGGGTGAACAGAGCAGTGGTCTTATTGTAACTTCACCTGCGGTCGGGACCCCTGCCTCAGCTTTCGAGGCCGGTGTGGAAGGTTGAAGGATCGTTTTCAGTTCACGTCCGAGTCGAACGGTCTCTTTTTCATCGAAGAGGCCAGCCCAACGAAGAACGTCCTGGACCACATTAACGTCTTTGCGAAGGGGCTCATTGAATTGTAGTTGCTGACCGCGACTCTTTACTTCGCATACCAAAAGGTCTGTTCCTCTCGGATGCAAGAATGGAGATGGACCCATCTGTCGTCCAGGTTCTCTATTGAGCGCGTGCCGAATTGCCAGAGCATCAACCTGCGCTTTGGTCTTTCCGTACTCGGGAGAATGAGAGATATATCCCGAAACGAAATAGCCGTTGAGTCGCAGGTACAAATGCAAGAGTGCTTCTTGGATGCGCGAACGGTCGCTCTCATCCACTTAGCCAGCCCCCGCTCTTTTGGGAAAAACGGCAAGCAGGGATTCGGAGCGCCCATGAACTTGCTCGATTTCCGCTAAGGTGATGACTGGCATTTTGGCCACTAATTGCGCGTAGTTCTCGCCCGAGAGAGAATTAAGGAGTACAAACATTTTGTTTCGCACCTCGATGTTGAGCAGCGTGAAGAAAAGTATGTTTTGCTTAATGATCTCGTAGGCTTCAAGCGCAAAATTCTCGATGGGCTGGCCAACTAGGCGCTGGACTCGTTCTCTGTCATCGAGGGCGCGCTTAGAATCGTACTGCCCCAAGAGGACCAGTTCCCCTACCATGCCAGCCGCAAGAGCGACGCAATCTTCCTTGCCAAGCGTTCCCGTTTCTGTCTCAAGGACGCCGTTGACTCCATCTGCTGCGACCTCGTGGGGCAGAAAATTCAGACCACAAGGAAGTCTGCCTGCTTTGAACAGAACAGTCATGTGACCGCACTCATGCGCACTATTTGAGTGGACATACGTTGCGAGATTCAATTGTCGGAAAGTCAATTCAGTCCTACGCAGCTACCCGCTCCCTGACAAGTCGCACGCGCAACGCCGGTCTGACCGACAATCGTGTCCCAGGACAAGCCTTGCGAACGAGCGCGCGAATCCGCTCTGCGTCCACGGCAACGCGCGCGCGTCAATGATCTTGCCGCGCTTGCGGGCGGCTTCGATGCCGCTTTTTGGTTCTGGCGACAATCAACTGCCTTTCAAACTCCGCAATGCTGGCGAAGATGCCGAACACCCAAGCGACCGTTGTTGCCAGTCTGACCGCTGAATTTCGACGAACCCGTTCCAGACCACAAACCAAAAGACGCGATCAGACTCAAATGGGATATGACGACTACGCATAAGGTGCATCGTTAAGCGCGGCAAGTCAGGCACGGCTTGCGCCCGAATGCCACGGCATCGGCGTGGGTCTTGAACATAAGCCTGTTCTTTAATTCCATTTCCGCGACCCACGGACAGTCCCAGCGATGAAATCTGTTGCGTATGGGTAGGCGACTAGCGATGAATGGCCCCTTGTCGGTATTAGGTGATCGCGGAAAGCGGCGCGGTCTCATGAAGTGCTCCTCCTGAGAGAATTCTACCACTGGGAAGGGCTGCGCCTTCCAGACAGGCACGATATCTACGTCAATGCCTTTGGCCCGAAAATCAGCCAACATTGATTTCGACCATGCGGCTACTTTCATCATGTCCGCCGGTTCCCCGGCACTCAGTATGTATGCGGCGGCGGAGATCATTATTATGGACGTATTACAGCCAGAGGATTTGCGGCGAAGTCTTCAAACGACATGGTTGTGTAGTTGACCTCGCCTCCGAGAAATCGCGTGTAGCGGTATTTTTCCTCCTCGATTACCTTGGGGTCCTTCTGCTCGTGGTGATTGATCACCGTGAATTTCAGCGTGTCGTTGCGGTTCGTCTGCGCGCGTTTGAGCAGGTATTTGATATGAATGTCGGCGTCGGGGAACGAGTAGCCGCAGAAAATGATGTGATTGACCTTGCGCAGCGCGACATCCGTCCGGTTCCAGATGGCGCTAAGAAAGACGTTGCTCAGATCCTTGTAAAAGGTGGGCGGCACAATCAACGGAGTATAGACGCTCTGACAGTGCGGGCAGGACGCAAGGGCGAAATTGGAGACAAGGAGCCGGGTCACGACTCCCTTTTCGGCGGGCGTGATTTCGAGATCGTTGCAGGTCGGGCAGAATAGCCAGTTGAGCGAGCCGTGCGGCTTGAAAAGCTGGACGCGCTTGTCAAGCGCGGGCCGGTTCCAGTCGCCGGGATTGTCGAAATTGCGGAACTCGACGCCGTAATCCAGGTCTATGCCGTTGCTTTTTTCTTCCATGAGCGCGTTGTCGATGAGAATGTCGTAATTGGTCGAGACAAAGACCATGTTCCGCAATTCGTTTGCGTTGCTGAGAATGCCCACCAGCTGGCGATGGAATCTGGCGTGGCCCCGGAGCTTATCATCCAGCACTTTCGCGACAAGAAAAACCAGATACTGGGCGACGAACCTCAGACGGCCGCTGTTCGTCGCCCGGTTCTCGATGTCGAAGTTCCTGAAGGACTCCTTGCGCAGGATGGCGAGGTCGGTGAGGCTCAACACTTCCTCAAACGTGGGGAACTTGATCTTTGCCATGTCGCCATGATCGACATCAATCTGAAACATCAAGGCGAAGAAAGTAGCCAGTTCCCGATCCATCTCATCGTGGCTGTTCTTGGAGAGCACTGACGAAAAGTAATCCTGGAATAATTGGCCCTGCAGAGGCGCGCCTTCCGCCTTCGATGCGCCCGCCCCCAAGAAGATTGCCGTATCTGCCATGTTCGCTTCTCCCTGAGTCTTTAAGGGCTGTGCCCTGGGATTACCTCCTGCATGACCCGCTGTTGACCGAGGGGTGTCAGGGCAACATCGCCGTTGTCGGCCTGCCGGATTTGGCGATCGGCAATGAGTTTCGTTATCGCCGCATTAAGCGTCGGGGCCTTCTGCAGCGGTGCACGCTCTCGAATGGCTGCGCGGCTGAGGCGATTCCCGACCGCGTGATTCAGTAGAAGCAGAATTTCATCGGCCGCCGAAATGCCCGAAGCGAGAACGAATGGTTTGCCGTCCAATTCGTGAATCAGCGTGTGCTGGAGTTGGACGATCTGAGCGATTGTTTCGGCGATGACCTGTTTATCAGCAGTCCAGGCAAGGCGCAGAAATTCAGCAAACATCCATTTTCCAACATGCAGAACTAACATGGAGTCCATGTAATTTGCGGTGTATACCGCCGAGATATGCACCGGTCCGCGGTCAGAGCGGAACTTGTAAACAAGACGGATAGCCTTGCAAAAATGCCGACGATCTCCCTCCGCCAACTTGTGGGTCCCCTTCTTCTTGAAATCTTCCAGGAGATCACAGAGGGCGCCGGGCAAGTCGCCGTGGGTGACTACGCCGGAATCAAGCTGATAAAGGGCTCGGGAGAGCGCCTCGCAGAGACGACCACCGTCAAGTTCCGCGGGTTTCCAGTCGCCCGCAAGAAATCGCTGCTGCATCTCGACGTAGCTTTCAACTGCTGCCTGTGCGAAGGAAGCATCGACAGCGGTCGAAAGTTCTGTAACTAGTTGCGCAGCCGAAATGCTCATTATTTTGTCGCCTTTGACATCTGCTCAGCGCGCTTGGCTCCGCTCGGCGTTAGCTTGTACCCGCCATCGGCCGAAATGATAAATTCGCGTGCATTCTCGCGATCCAACGTCATACGAACAGATCTTTGCTTTTCGTTGAACGAGAAGGCGGCGGCGATGAACCGCTGTATATAAAGTGCGGACGCCACTTTGCCGCCGACCTTATGGATGGCCCAGAGCGCCAGGATAGCTTTGTCGAGGATAGTCTTGTCCTTCAGGATGAAATGACCATCGACATTTTCCGCATGCTTCTCCCATTTTGCCGCCCATTCCTCTGCCTGGTTCGATCGCTTTCTGCCCACTTTGCCGGTCGGTTTCGCTTCTTTTCCATCTCCGCCGGACCTTGTCGTCCGACCCTGAGACTCAGGCGTCCATCCGGTGTCAGGATGGGCGGTGTCCAAAACCTCCTCCAGGGCCTGAGCTGCCTTCTCCCTGCCTTCCTTCTTGAGGCGGATCGTATCTCCCTCGATCTCCACGGCCATTTTGTGCTTGATTAGATGGCGCGTATTGCCGTCCCATACTTTCGACGTTTCTAATATTTTCTTCACGAGGTCGAATTGAATTGGCTTTCTTCCAGCCAGCTCATGTGCGTAAATGAACAAATACGTCAAACGGCGGGCGTAGTCGAGGCGACTGTCAGCCTTGAGACGATTTTCTTCGAGCTTAAAGTCTTCGCCATCGGGCTCGAAAATGTTACGGATTCGTTCCGCATCTCCAGTGGGTTGCACGAATGGTCTGCGATCCACGTGCGCGGCATCAATTACCTGGCCAGTGGTAGCCGACGAGGTCGTGGATAACTGAGGTACGGCTGGCACGGAATCGCCTACTACCTTGAGCGCGCGCGGCCCGTGCTTAGCCAGCTTGTCCGAAACGAGCTGATTGACCGTCTCGCCGATGCTGCCGATGGCTGAATCCGTAAAGCTGATGCGGAGAGAGCGGCTCCGCGTATCCTCTTGCAGCTCCAGCGTATTCATTTGAGAGCTGCGACCGTTCGCGCTCGGACTAGCTGCGCCGGTGGCAACAGGCGTTCCGCACATTACACACGCACGCGCGTCCTTTTCGAGGGGTTCCCTACACTCCTTGCAGCGCACCTGAGCGGCACAGGACGCACAAAAGAAGCCGCGTTGAACTAGGGCCGCGGAACATGAGGGGCAGTTCTGGAGTTGCTCTTCGTTGTTAGCCATTTACGCTCTCCTTTGCGGCTGCGAAGGTGTCGTGCTGTGGAATCGGCAGGGCGTTGGCGAGGCCAACGGCCTGGAGAACCTGTTCGTAGGCGTGCTTTACTGGCGCCTGTTGGGTGAGCAGCTTGGTGCCTTGAATTATGTTCCCCTGCCATATCGCGGCGTCGCGTTTCCAATCGACAGTCTGGGGGTCCCCCAATTTATCGGCGTAGTGCTTCCACTTCGTCGCCAATTCGGCATTGGTAAAAATCTTGTGGCCAACCCGGCCGATGATGTTAAGGCCCGTGGCCGACAGGCAAATCCAGCCTTCCTCCCGTTTCACGGGAACCTGGCTAATTTCGAGGGTACCGACCGGGAGCTTGGCAATCTCACGCCATACGGGGATCGCTGGTATCGAAGAGTTGGGGTTCCAACTCGACGCAGTGCCATCGTCGGCTGCGGTCACGTCTTTGGTGAAGCCGGTCAGGTAATTGATATACTCCACGAATTTCTGGACGGCTTCGTTGTATCGTTCCTCGTGTCCAAGAAGCTCGACAGCCCTTTTTTCGAAATCGAGGTCTGCCATGGCATAGCTGCCGGCAAGCAGCTCCTTTACGAACTGCCGAAGTTGGTTCGCCAGAAACAGGAAGGTCGATTTCTTGCTCAGCGTCTTGCTGGTGGGGTCGATCCGGCCCTTGAACAGCGGGCACATGCGTTCGAGATCGCTGACCAGCCTGTTCGCCGGATTCCGGCGGTCATAGATCGTAAGCAGACTGGGCGGCAGCGGCTTGGTTTTGCTGCAATCGGCGAAATCCTGATGGATCTGATTGAGATCAGTTTCACAGGTGATCATGATTGCCACGGCGTCGCTGGCGAACTTCGCCGATGTTGCCTCTTCCATCTGATCCATCGCTTGCACAATTCCTGTCCTCCGATGCTGTCCGTCGGTGATCGCGAGCGTAGCTGAACCGGGGATCACCAGATACCCCGGAATAAAATCTGACGGGTAGTCGGGAATATAGAGGTGCACGCGATGCTGGATGTTTAGTGAGAGAGGCGGGATGATATAGGCCTTCTCATAATTCTCCAGGATATACTTTGCAATCGACTGGGAGTGCTCCGGGAGCTCTGGACGATTCCACGCCGCCTCTGCGTCCCGCATCGAGCCGCCTTTCTTGGCGGACTTCGCTGAGCGGGACTCAAGCCGATTCCGCACCCAACTCATGGGCAACGCGCCTGTGGTGACAGTGCGTTTGCCTTGTCGGAATGCAACGACTGGAATGGAGAGGGCACCGGTGTTTCCGGCTTCCAAGCCAGCCGCACGGTTAGCTTCTTCGAGTGTGGGAAACCTCTTCAAAGTGACGAGGTCACTAGTTGCTTCGATCATGTGTTCTCCTTTATCTGCTGACAATTCATACAAACTCTGGTGCGCGGAACCGCCATCAATCGCTGGGGCGGTATGGGCCGGTTGCAGCGGGCGCAGCAGGCTTCGCCGATCAAAACTGGTTCCAAGGTGTGCAAGGCCCGCCGAATCGAAAGTGCCACCCAAGAATTCTCACCATCCTCGGATTCTGGAAGCTGCTCTGCAGCGGCGACAGGAGTTTGCAGCACAAGATAGCCGATTTCGTCGGCAGAGCCTCGATGCAGCAAGCTGTCCCTTATGAGCCGCATAGTGCCGATCGATCTGGGCCGCAAGCTTGCGGAAAGCTCCGAGGGATACTCAAAAACAAAAGCGCTTCTGGGTACAACTCCAACGACCACCAGACGATTGGGCTCTAACCTGAGCGATTTGATTCGGAGGACGATCCCGCCAGTGTCAGCCGCTTCGCACACCGCTGCCTGTTCGGCCGCCTCAAGAGAAGCGCAGAACCTGTAAGACAACCGTGTATCCAATATGGTGTCCACTTTCATAATTCATTTCTACCATAGCGTAGTACGTCATACAATGCAAGTAGTACGCGCCATAAGTAACGGACTACGCTCGAATCCTAACACAACAGGTATCTGTGTCAAGCGATTCTTCACGACCCAAAAGCGCTCTGCGCTGAGACCTTCTGGGGCGATCAAGAACCTATCCACTCTGGTCATGGCTGGTCTATGACGAAACTAAAGCGAAAGGGCGTCCGCTACTAAGCGAATCGACAGAAGTTGGGGATGAGTGTAGATGTCGCTGAGATAATCTCAATCAAGAACGTGGGGCGGTTTCGGGATTGCGCGGCGCATCGACGAAGCGGAGTTGCAGAGCTATGTCGGGAGGGCCCTTAAATCCTGGGTGCGATGACGTGAAAGGGCCCGCGGCGAACGCGGCGGTGCCCTTTTCAGCATCACTTCTCGAAATCGTCCAAGAACTCGGATGCCGGAGCCACGCTGGTCACCAGCAGATGATCTCGGGCGCGGGTGCAAGCCACATAGAGAAGTTGCCTTTCCGTGTTGTAGACCTCTTCCAAGTCCGAGTCATCGGCGACAGTCTCGATCCGTTGTTGCAGAGGAATAATTTCATCGTCGCAAGCAATCACAGCAACCGCCCGAAATTCGAGCCCCTTGGCCAGGTGCATCGTGGCTATCGAAGCTTTCCCGTGCACGGTTTCCACCCTTTCGTCGAGAACCTTGAACGGAATCGTGGTGCGTTCTGCCGCCGCTCGGGCTCGCTCCAATTCAGCGCCTGAACGGACGAAGATCGCGATTTCGTGTGGAAGCAATCCTTCCTGGGATCTCGCCTTGAGCCAGTCGCTTACGCCCTTTGACTCGGCTTCTATCGAATCAAAAGTTTGTATCGTCGGCGGCGGGCCGTTGAAGACGGAGACTGTGGACTTTCGCTGTTCCATGATCCCGTCTACATCCGCCATCTCAGGCCCCAAGAGCCTATCGGCTTTCATCCTGATCTGGTGCGAGGTGCGGTAGTTGATCCTCAGCGTCGTGGCTCGACCCCGAACATCGACGCCCAGCGACTTCCACGAGAACGGCTGCTGGAATATCCGCTGCCCCAAGTCACCTGCAAAGAAGAGACCGTTGGGGCAGTCCTTTCCCAAAGCAGCCAAGAACCGGAGTTGAGCGATGCTCACGTCCTGAGCTTCGTCCACGATGATGAACTCGAAAGGTCTTGAAACATTCGTGGAATAAAAGGCTGCCAACTCGCTGAACATTTGGGACAACGTAATCAGTTGCTTTGCCTTCAGAGCGCCTTTCACTTTCTCAAAGATCGACCATGCGATTGCACGCTGAGGTTCTTTGAGGCGGGTCTTCCGCCCAAGGCGCGCCACGTCTCGATAAGATTCCCACGTCGCAAGCTGCCACGCGTCCACAACCTGCTCCCACTCCGACTGAAGGAATCGCAAGGAGAAGCGACTTTCGGGAGTCTCTTCGGCGGCCTTCGAGATCAGTTCCCGGAGAATCCCCGAATTCGCAAAACGTGCTTTGCCGAAATTCGTTTCATACAGGCGCCTGCCAATTGCGTTTAGTGAATAGACCTCGATTCGTTCTCCGAGCCGGGGCTGCTTCCCGATCAGGTGGCGCAGCTTCGTAGCCAACGCGTTTGAGAGAGGCTCCGAAAACGTCGTCAGCAGCACGCGAGAATCTGGATACTTTCGAGCGAGAAAAACAGCACGATGGACTGCCACAATTGTTTTGCCTGTTCCTGCCGATCCTGCGACCCGTGCCGGACCGTTGAAATCGCGCTCCACCAACTCATGCTGGGCAGGATGGAGAAAAATAGCCCACTTCTCCCATGGGTATTCCAGCGCCCGTTCCAGTTCCTCGGCACTGCCAATGAGGCGGAACCGCCTCTGAGCGTCTGGATGTTGGAAGGATTTGGCTGTGGGAGATGCCAATTCCGCCATCAGAGAGACTGTTTCTGGTTTGCGTTCCTTGGTGATGTCAACGTAAGCCAAAGCTGGAGCAGGTGTGGCAGCAACAAGGGCGGGTTGCGGAATCGCACCGGTCGCAAGCTCCAACAAAGCTTCCGCTGCCTCTTTTGGGAGATGATCTGCGAGCTGCAGCAGGCTCTCCTCGGTGGCATTGCGTACATCACGCAGCCACTCGGAAGGCACGCCATAGCCGAGCAACTCGCTGTCGGAGACACCTGCAAACAACGGAGGTTTCGGCGCCGGTGCGGATTCGACATACTTCGGGATTGTGATTTCCTCGACTCGTTCCCGAATCTCGACAAACTGCGCCGCACCCGTTTTGGGGTGAGTTTCCAGTCTTCGCCGTTCCGCCCATTGGTAGGAGTCGTCGTGGTGGCCGACGTAGCATAAGAGAAGGCTGGTGCCTGTCCGATGCACGATCATGCGGACATCTTTGCTGACCCGTATCGACCAGAAGTTCGGATCTTTCGCTCGTTCCAGTTTGTGAAATTGCAAGCTCGGATGGGCAGGATTCAGTTGGAGATCGAACGCAGTTGTCTTGACGGCTTTCTGCTCCTCGCCCGTTAATCGGGCGAGGCTGTCAGTAAACGTATCTGCGATTCGGAATTCCATCGCTTCTCCGGCATTGACTTCATGCCACTGCTGCCACCTCTGAGTCTGTGGCAAACGGACAATCTGCCCAGCCGATGCCAAGGCGAATCTCTCCCGCAGTCGCAATCTGCATCTGCCCGCGGCCCGCCCTAAGGTTCACGGCTTGACAGAATCGAGAAAAGGCCTCGATGTTCTCAGATGGCTCGCCAAACAACTGTGGAGCAAACGATTGAACGATGAACGCTGCGTTCGGCAAGCCAAATCGCCGGGCTTCGATTACAGCAGCGGCGCAGCGATGCAGCAATTGGTAAGGCACGGCTAAATATGCTCCCTTTGCCGCACTGGGCAGGTGGGAAGAGATGTGTGCCCAACGATCTTCTCGGTTGCCGCGCGACCGCTCTGACTTGCCCGCGACCAGCCAGTCTTTCAGTGACTCATTCCCTTCGCCAAAGGGCTCGTTTGCCTTGGCCTCAATGGAAAGAGAAACCCCACCTGAAGCAGTGTTCAAGAGAGCCCACACATCGCATTGGGAACCCGCTCTTCCGCCGTCGAGCGGGACTTTGTGCTCGGCGATGGCAAGCAAGAGCTTTGCTTCGCCAAAGATACTTCCTCGGAATAACTCAGCGATTGGCTCGGGCAATCCGGCAGCGTGGCAGGATGCTTTTTCCCACGCCACAGCAGTCTCGAACGCGGAGAAGCCACGCCTCCACTGGCTGTCCGGCTTCGCCAGACGCTCGCGCCAATTGCAGATGCCACGGGTCTCCACGCACAGTCGGTTCATAAAGCACCGCAGTTCACCTGAGTGCTATCTTCCATCCGGCAGCGGTTCTTTCCAGCGTTCTTTGGTTCTCAGCATCAACAGGATTTTGGACGATCCGCTTAAGCAACGGAGCCTTTTCTACGTTTACGATGCGATAGATGAAGTAGGATTCTTTCTCCCGAATCGCGACCTTCCACTCGAAGTCGCTCATCAGGAATGTCATACCAGAACCATTTGTCGATTTGACCTCAATATATCGAGGCGAGCCATTACTCTCGAACGATCTGATGTCATAGCCCTTGCCGACAGCACGACGGCTGATCCAATCAACTCTCCGCGCCAACGCGCCGCAACCAGCTTTTCTGAGGCGCTGCTTCTCAAATTGAAACGCGAAGTACTCTCCTCTGTCTCCAATTTCACTCCACTTTTGCCGTATGGCTTCCAATTCCTGAGGACTCACATCAGCAAGAACCTTCCAGTCTCCATGCTCGTAGGCCGCGAGTCTGGTCGCTTTAGGCTTCCGGGTCGGCATTTGGGTAGTCAGTGTCTCCAAAACAAGTACCTCTCCATGGGCATCTCTCAAAGGCACCTTGAACACATTCTTCGAGTGACCGCGCATCCCAAAAGGTTCCGAAAACAATCCGTTCCCCACATATCGCCCTTGGTGAATAGCGTCCGAATTGAAGATGTATTCAGAAAGCCGCTGTGGCTTAAAAATCGCTTGATATTCGAGGCCGAGAATATAGCTGTCGTGGGGTCGAACAATGATTTTGTTGTTTGGAGCACCTTCCAAGGCGGCTGGGTCAACAAAACTAGAGGCGTTGTGTTTCTGTCCCCCAAACTGCAGCCGTCGCGCATCGAGACCAACGTAGACGTCGTTTCTGAAATCGTATCCCAGCACGAGATCTTCATAATCGGCGCGACGTGGCAAGCCACTAATGTAGGTCGTAGTTATCTGAATACGCCTTTCATCCCGGCGATGTGATTCGCCACGATCTCCGACTGAAAAAACATTAAAGCGAACCTTTAAGTGTCTGTTCGGGGTTCGAAATTCAACCAGTTGTCGGTTGGCTTGGAGCCTTCCTCTCTCAGGTGCTACCACAACTTCCCAACCGTTTTTCGCGAGGGCTCTTGCGATTCTTCGAGTGTGATCCCTCGTGCTGTCTGAGAAATTCACAGTGATCATGTGTTGAGTGCCCCGATGCTTCTAGGTCTCAGACGCGAAAGGTTTTCATTACCTCATCGCCAAGGTGGTTGATGACCTTCACGGCGATGCGGCCCGACTTCGGCTTATCGAAAGGGCGTGAGGTGTCGCTGTGTAGCGTGGCCCACGCATCCTCGTTGATTTCCGCCTTGAGCGTGGTCTTCAGAGACTTGTAGGGATCGTTCGCGCCGAGGAAGTAGGCTTGGCGAGCAAAGAAGCTTTCTTCGTTATAGTCAGTGTCCACGAACCAGCAGGCGATTCCCTCTGCGCCGTCGCTCCGGACTTCACCCGTAGTGGGGTGGAACACATCCACGCCGATGATCTTCACTTGAATTTGGCCGTCCTTCGCTTTCAGAATTTGGATGTCTGGTTCGCCGAAAATCACGAACAAGTTTCCCTTGCCCGTGTTTTTCAATTCCTCGGACATGTGCAGATCGGCATTCATGCGTGCCTTCAGGACTGGGATTTTCCCCAGCTTGTTGAACTCGGAAGAATGAGCGTCGTAGTTGAAGGCACACGTGATGAGGACATCGAACCCCGCATCACCAGCTTCCCGAGCAGCAGCGACGAGGTCTGGGCGCGAGACCGTGCCGAACTCTGGACCGATAAAGATCGCCGCACGCTTTTCTCCCACTGCTTTCCCGTTGCCCTCTGTGTATTTGCCTTCGGCGCAGACGAAATGGCCAGGCCACGGAGCAATCGAAGAAAAGGTGATCTTGTCTTCCTTGTGCGCTTGCTGAACTCCGGCGGTCCTTAGGTTCTCCAAAATCATTTCGACAAAGTCGGCTTCGTCGTCTTTGTCGCCGCTAAATGTCCCTGAATCCTTAAGGAACTCATCGTCGTCGCCTACAGAAAGCACGCGGTGAGGTGACAGGCTCTCGACCGTGAACGGTCCGGCGACCCGAACCGTTTTGGTGTCTTCGTAGGGCCTGTCGTAGAGATACTCGAACTCAGCTTTCGCGGCAATGGATGTATCGATGGCCTTTTGCCGGGCTATTTTGTCCTTCCACCATTCGGCGTGGAGGTCCCTTGCGTTCTTCGGCCACTTTTCATCGGCTTCTCGCGGAATTTCCCACTCTTCCCATTTGGTCTTTAGGGCCCGGTTGAGTCGTTGTCGCAGGGGTTCCATCTTGCCTTGGTATTCGTCCCAAATCACATCGATTTCCGCATTGTTCGCGATGGACTTGAGTGTGACATGGGGAACTCGTTCGTAAACGAATCCCTGTCGTATGTCAGAATGTGCTGGTACCTCCGACGGAGCCTTTCTCGTTATTTCGGCTTCTTTCAGTTGTCCTTCGCGACTGTCGGCAAGTAAGTAGTACGGATACCGTGCGCCCATAATTCGAGCGCGAGCCAACGCCAGCGCCACACGCGACGTGTCTATGGTGATCCAGCGACGGCCCCACTGTTCGGCGACATAAGCCGTGGTGCCTGAGCCGCAAGTCGGATCAAGAACCAAATCTCCGGGATCAGTTGTCATCAAAATGCAGCGTTCGACTATGCGAGGGTGAGTCTGAACCACATAAGTGGGGTCAGGTGCACCGGGAATTCCGTCCCATAGGTTAGTCAATGCCTTGTAAGGGTAATCGTCAAAGAAACGCTTAAAGCGCAGAACATTCGCACCAGCAACCAATCTTCCTGCTCTTGCCACGGTATTCATGGAGTTGGGAGGAAGTCCCCACCAACGCCGTCCCGAATCGAAGGTCCTGCCCTGAAAAGTTACTTCATACCTTTGGCCAGGTCCGGGCTTGGTCAAGTTATCCGACATATAGACGCGTCCTGCTTCATCTTGCGCTGTATACCCGGACACACTCGGGTCTTCCTGCTCTTGAAACAACGTGCGAACCTTTAGTTGTTCGTGATTTCGACAGTACCAAAGCAAATAGTCAGTTCTGTTGATCAGGCCATAGGCGCTGGCTAGCCCGGTTGACTTTGTGACAGCTATTTCAGACTTGAAATTGTCTTCCCCAAAAATCTCATCCAACAATGCGCGGACGCGATGTACATTTTCATCACCGATCTGTACAAAAATCGATCCTGATTCTTTGAGTAAATCCCGCGCTACGGTAAGACGGTCCCGTAAGTACGTTAAGTACGAGTGAATTCCGTTTCGCCACGTGTCCCGGAAGGCCTTAACTTGCTCCGGTTCACGAGTAATATGGTCAACGTTGCCATCCTTCACGTCACGGCTGGTGGTTGACCATTGGAAGTTGGAATTGAACTTAATGCCGTAAGGTGGGTCCACATAGACACATTGGACTTTGCCCCTTAGCCCTTCTCGTTCTGCTAGAGATGCCATCACCTGTAGGCTGTCGCCTAGAATCATGCGGTTAGCCCAGTAGGCATCGTGCTGATAGAACTCGGTCTTTGCAGCGTCGCTCGGTAGTCCGTTGAAATTCGCAAAGAGATCAATCTGAGGCTCTAAGGCTTTTGTATTCGCCTCGGAACGGCGCTGCAAATCGTCAATGAGCACCTTGGGGTGAATCTTCTCTTGGATATAGACAGGCGGGGCCGGCACAACCAAATCCGACCAGTCCTGCTCGTCCTTGCCCTGCCACACAATCTGCGGGTCGAGGTCACGGTTGCGGCGTTCGTAAGCAATTCGAACGGGGCTTAGCTCTTCGGTTCGCATAACCGACTGGTATTCTGCAGTCGGGATGTTCAACCGCGACGCCTTTTCGTGAGTAAGCGTCTCAACCTTCTTCTTTCCTTTTTCCTTGGAAACTATCTTCGCCATCCTTAGTCCCCTAGACGGTCTGCGCCACAGCGACCGCTTCAATCATCTCATTGAACCGCGATTCAACCTTTGCCTTGAAATCCGACTCGATTTGATACACCTCGGTGAATTCAGCGAACGCCCAGCGACCGTACTCGCCAGAGTTGTTCACACCGGGAACCCAGTACGTTTCCATGGTGGCCTTTTTCTCTTTGGCGTCTTCTCTGCGATAGCCCTTGATCTCCACAATCAGGTGGAGCAGGTCATCTTCCCCGTGCCCGTCGTCCACGAGAACGATGAAGTCTGGCCGGTATTTGCGGCTTTCTGAGCCGTAAAGGTAAGGCACTTCGAGTCCCAAGTTGTGATTCTTCGCGTAGGCCTTCACTCGCGGATGGGACTCGGCCACCCGGCAGAATTCGGCCTCCCAATCGCTATCGAGAATGACGTAGTTGATGTGGCAGCGTCGGGCGTCGGTCTCCCAGCGATCCTTCCTGGAAGTGTTGAATTTGACGTGCATGGTCGAGCCGATTGGGTTGTAGGCATCGGGAATGACTTTGATCTTTGTCGTGTCCTTGTGTTTCAGGGTGATCGCGTTAGTGATCTTGTTGCACGCCATGTCCGCAAGCTCTTGGTACATGAGCAACCCCGGATAGGTTCCACCTTTGCACACGAGGTATTTGTCGAGCCATTCCTTTGTGATTCGCTTGAGTTGACCGAAGAGATGGAGCTTCGGTTCCTCGCCGGGATCACGCCATTTCGTGTAAAGCAGGCGCTTCGTCACCTGAAACACCAGCGAAGATTGCCGCATGTCGTCCAGGTGGTCGAGACTCAGATCCACACCTTCCCCGATGATGCCGGAGTTCCGAGTGATGGAGGGTCCGACCAAATCGGGAGTTAACTCCAGCACAGAGTCGGCCGTAAACTGCGCTTCGAGCCTCTCCTCAGGAAGCTCAACTCTATAGCCCTGAACTCTGGGGAAGGTAATCTCCAAGTGGTCGCGCTCTGGACGCATCGCCTTCACCTGAATTGTCTCTCGTGGCGGTTGCGGTGGGGCGACCACTGGCTTGGCCGTGAAATCGAACGGAATCCCGAGCACATCGGCATACTCGACGTTAAATCTTCCCTGATTCGGTCCGTCTTCGTTGATCTCGTAGGACTGGCGACGAAGTGCTCTGCCGATCACTTGTTCGCAAAGAAGCTGCGTGCCGAAAGCGCGGACACCCAATACGTGCGTCACGGTGTTGGCGTCCCACCCCTCTGTGAGCATGGACACCGACACCACGCAGCGGATAGATTCCCCGAGCCGGCCCGGCTTGCCCACGGTGTTCATAACTTCCCGAAGCAAATCTTCGTCCGTGAGCTTTTCTGCCTGCTGAATGTCACCCGTTCGCTCAATGATCTCCCGGCGGAAGCGTTCGACCT
>Ga0335072_10007936_pt1 | contig 15424 bp, 12 predicted proteins | sample Lox_Sample_21_FD_206725 | JGI IMG/M metagenome (GOLD analysis project Ga0335072, IMG submission 206725) | Soil microbial communities from Loxahatchee National Wildlife Refuge, Florida, United States - Lox_Sample_2.1 | ecosystem: Environmental > Terrestrial > Soil > Wetlands | place: USA... | reverse complement strand
GCCGGGGGGGTTCCCAGACCTCGTCACCGTGCTCGCCCACAGTTATCGCACTGTCCTTTAGGTGAAAGGTATGTGGACTCTCAGGGTTGATATATGCACTTGTCTTGACGATCGACTTGATGTGTAGGTTGTCTGACACGACGCCATTGGGCGCTGCCTCGTCTATTATGCACGTCGTAAAGCTCTTCCGGTTGGAAAGTGGCCGTTTCAGAAGACCGCTAGATGTATGTGTGCGCCAATTGACCCCAAGGGCTCCCACTGAAGCATTAGCTTCGAAGGTCTTGAGGATTTCAGGCAGGCTTTCTGGTCCAGGCGTATCGAAGAATTCATCGGTGTCAACAAACCCCATCCAGGTATGTTTCGAACCCCAATTTTGTATACAGTCATTGTAGAATATTGGCTGCATCTTCCTATCCCTTGTCTCTTCAGGGTCCCAATATTTGAAGGTGATGGCTTCGCGTGGAATGCCATAGTCCGTAAATGTCTCGAGAGGAGGGTTCGAACCATCATCTACAATGTAGAAGCGCCGGATGCCCATGTGGTAGTAGTGGTGTATGAAGAATTCGGGAAGATCCTTGGACTGATCTTTGACGGCCACGCATAGCGCGACATATTCTTCAGTTTCGTTCAGCAGAGCAGAAGTCGGCTTTCTCAATGGAGGATCTTTTTTGGGAGGGCGCAAGTTGCTCCATATAGACACGATCTTTGCCCTTGCAATGTTGGTCGCCTCTGTGTCAAGGAAAATAAAAAGATTAATGAAAATGAATGGTACGACAATTAAACCATATTTCCAAGGAATACTCCCTATTTGCAGAAAGTGCTTCGACATTTTTGTCTATATCTGTTAGGAATGAGCATTATGTCGTCAAATTTAACTGACATATTACGAAGCTCTGTACAAAAGTCATCGAACTGCGCTAATCAAGCCACCATGCCATAGTAATGACCTTCGCTAAAATTTAGGGAGCGCATCACTAAATTACAGGGCTTCATCGCTAGACCTCCAGCGTCCCCCTACTAGCGTGACTTTTGGCACAGTAACATACAGAGCTTAAGGTTAGGTCCCTGCGCCCATGTCCTCACTGATGCACGTGCCTGCAAACCCCTAAACGACCTACCTACTGAGCAATGCAAGATATCTTAAACAGCTGAGAGAGCTATCTTTCTTCCGCCGCATTGACTGTCCATTCATTATCTCTTGACCTCATCAATCTCACAGACAACTTCTGCCCTTCAGAAGCGAGAATAAATCATTGAGTGTCCATCGATCCGTAGTTTGTGAAAAGTCTCATATCCCTCCAAGTCCATCTCAAAGCCCATCTTCTTCTTTATCTCCCTCTTAAATATGCTCCCATACCCCTTCTTGGTCGAGCACTCGCTAACTTGGGCGAAGAGATAGGTATTCTCCTTATAGATGTGATAATGAGATGGAGTGAAATGTATAAGATTAGTGTACGGCAAAAACTCCTACCCAAGCCTTATCATAAACTTTAATTGGTGCTAAAAGCTTTGTAACATATGATATCGAATTCTTGAGTCGAAAGAAAGAAATTTGGCGAAATCTTTCTATGAAGAAAAAAAAGCCTCTCGACGAGAAAACTGGTCCACAGAAAATGAATTCGATGGTGGGAATGAAACTCAATGACAGAACGAACAATCAACAATAAAGTGCAAAAACGACGGCAATCTTGACGTCGATGACAATGATCATGAATAGCGACAGGAAACTCAACGACAGAAAATATTCTCGACAATAAAGAGAACCTCGAAGCAGGAAAGAACTTGATAATAGGTGGAAATTTGAAGGTAGGAAGGAATTCGACAGCAGGAAGGACATCCGACAACAGAAAACATTGATTGGGATATGTATTCTTCATTTACTATGCGTAATATGCTGTAAAAGCTCGAAAGCCCTCATTATCCAATAAAAGGGAGTCTACCTTATTAACGCTGCATGAATCAGGCTTACATATGACGTGCATCTAAACGCCATAACTAGCTGCTCCTAACACCAAGCACATCCTCCACACCCGTCCAAACACTCTTCGCCCTCTCTTCCCAATACCCTTCCTTTCCACCCTTGAGCTTCCACACCTCCTCTCCCTGATCTCCAGTATCGAGCCGCGTAAACCACCGCGCTTTCCACAATTCCCCTTTCGCCTCGAGCAGTTTTCTGCGGTTCCTTTGCTCATCCTCCAGCCGAGCTTTCTCCGCCTCCGCAACATCCAGATTCCCAATCTCCGCAGCGCGCTGGTCTTTCCTAAACCGACTATCCGTAATAGCGATCTTCCCCTTTTCCACCTCCGTGATCTCATTCAGAGCGGCAGCGAACTCCGTAAGGCCATATCGCGTCTCGAAGCCCTCGACTAGTTTGCCGGCTTTCCAGATTTCGGGCCCCGCGCCTTTTCCTGCTTCGATGAGGCGGAGAGAGGAGGTCCACGTTCCCAAGAGGCTCAGACCGGAGTGTGATCCATCGGGACAATACGATTCCACAGAGACATCTTCGGCACGGCCACCGAACATACCTTTCGATTTGAATTCGATAGTCGCCTTTGCGCCAGTGGTTTCATTCACCACAGTCATTGTACCAAAGGGCTCGACATATTTCTCGCCCATAACGATATTCCTCAAGAAGACGGTCGCAAGGGTCCAGCTATAGTACTCGTCTGTGCCGTCTTTAAGCCTAAGAACGACGCGGAAGCGACCATCTGTTATGAGCTCTGCGGATTTTCCCCAGAATTTCTGCGTCGGCACGGGAGAGTGGGAGAAGGACCAATTAGAAGAGTCTGCTTGGCAGGCCATCTTCACAGGTCTGTGAGAGACTTTCTCAGCAAGGAATCGAAAGTTTCCCGGTGTTTCTGAGTCACCCCGAACGAGTTCATATGTCTCGCCTAACATTGGGTTGAACGGTTTGCGAATGGCACGCTCCCGAGCTCGGCCATTTGCAAAGTATGACACTGCAAAAGCCGCTACGTGCAGAAGACGTTGGTCTGGGTTTTTAAGCCCAGAGGCAGTATCTAGGAGAGAAACGTATTCAAGAGCTTCTGCGAGGCGTTGGAGGAGGGAGATAGGTTCATTGGCAGAAACAGGCATGCTGATTGTGCTAAGGTCTTTACCGACGTTCTTACGTAGGAAAGAAATAAGACTGGGTGGGAGTACCGTGGCTGGCGGAATATTGATACGACGTTTGACTGGTTTTATTGGGAGAGGGACGAAGCTTTTTGGTTTCGTAGGGAATAGCGATATCGCGCCAAGTTGGGGAGAGATAACGTCATCTTCTCCAATGGAGGAAATAGATGAAGTATCACTGAGGAACTCATCATCTCCTTCCGACTCGGGCGTACCCTCTTCGCTTCGGCGTTGGATCATTACAAGCTGAGACCGATTTTCTTCGGCGTCATAGAATTCATCGGCATCCGAATCCATACTCTTCCTTGAGACTGCAGCCGACCCAGGGGCTGGCATCCGTCTTCTTTTACTGTTCGCAATGAGCGTTGAGAATTCTACTAGGACGGAATCTAGATCACTGAGTAATGCAGTACAGTGTTCGTGCATAGTGGGTTCCTCGCGTGATTTTCCTCTCTTGTGAAACGGCGAGGCCATTGATCCATTTGAAGTGACAGTAGTTACTGTTGTAGATGCTAACTGAGAAGATCGGTCGGATGCTCGAAGAGAAGAAGTCGAAGAGCTTGTTTTGCGTTTCCAGAAGGGTCTTTTTTCATTCAGACCAAAATAGTCTCCCTTGTCGTCGGGGACACTGGACCCTATGGAGGACGGGCCCAAGATAGGCGGGCATAATTTACTGGACAAATTGGTATCTTTGGCTAGCCTTCGTATGGCGTCCCGTGTACCAACAATCCTACTGACCAAAGATTCAACTTGACCCCATTCTCGCTCCTCTTCAGGATTTACCTGTGCTAATCCACCCTGTAATCCGTTGGTTCTGATTTGCGGCCGTGTAGTTGATGAATCCATAGTAGATGTTATGCCACGGGCTGCATTGCTGGCTGCCTCAAGAGCTTTCGTCCACTCATCGAAATCTCTCGCATTTGAAGCCCTTAAATGCCATACTTCCGCGCCGGAGTCGATACTAATTTCTCTTCTTCTCTCGTCCGCAGCAATTGCAGCCAAACTTAAAGGTATGGCCCCTCGTAACGCTGAAGAATTCCGACTGTAATAGTATGATAGTGTGCAAGACACAAAATCTAGGGAGAAATACCGTCGAGCATAACCTTGTCCTCTCTTTCGTCGTCTCTTCTGCAGGATTCCGACGTGGTATGTACTCGGAATGCTCTCAGTATCGCCGCGTCCTGCCACTGATGTACCTCTGCTTCCTGAACCAGCCAGGTGACTATGCAAACTGTCCACTGAATCCGAAGCCGTTGCACCTAGTCTAGGACTTTGTCCTTTGTTTCCAATGTTTATTGCACTTGACATAGCTCCAGGAGCTCCTTGAAGGAGATGGTGTGTCGTGTTGGGAGGCGCATTAGAAGGATATGTAAGAAGGACGAACGTAGCTGTCTTCGACGTTGTTTTCGAGAAGGTGTTGTCGAAGACTAACCCGTACATTCCGCCCTGGCCGGGAAGTATAGCATAGGTACCCAAGGAGACCTTATCCGCCTCACATTTGCCATGCCAATTTATGGGTATAAAGCCTTTCGATTTTAAGAGCTCTTGTGCGGTACCGGAGTCATTTCGCGTACTCGAGGGTCTTCGTGTCTTCCCTGATTCCGAACTGGTTTCGTGCTCATGGGAAGAATGAGTGTCCTCCGGAGAGAGGGCCGGAAGCTTCGGTGTAGCTGTAGCTGAACTGCCCACTCCCGGATGCTTCACAATACCAAAATTTCTGGTTGACATTAGCAGCTAGCTCGGTCGCGGGGAGTGCGATGCTTTACATGGACTTCTTGTGTGGCTGAACACTCCATGATATTGTATGGCCGTCCTCCACTTTGACCCAACGCACGATATAAGACTGTTAGAACTGTTAGCTTCTCTGCGCAATCACACTTCAATACATAGTATACCTTGCTATGGATCTCGAGCTGCTCCATTCCCGCCATTGCGGCTCTTAATAGGGAAAACGTGAACAACTGTCATGAGCAAGGTACCTCTGATTTTGCTGATTTGTGAAAGAGAATGATGAGGTTGCATATACGGCTTCCAATATTATTTAGAGTGTCTAACCCTCAACAAAAAAAAAAAAAAAGCAACAATACACAAGTCTGCTTTATAATTCTGCAGGTGCCTTGCAACTCGATAAAGTTCCGCGCAACGCCAAATGTTTAGGAAGCGATCTGACCACTTAAGAAGCGGCTCTCGCACGGCTGTGCGCCTCAACCCCACGAGTGGCTGAAACCGATGTCCTACTCCTGGCAATAATCTAAGAGGCTGGGAAGAGATGGTTAACAATTCGGTAGGAGCAAAAGTGTAGAGAATCTCACAAACAAGTTAATAAGCAGCGAGTTATGAGATGAAGAAAAAGCATGGTTTCAGCTCCAGCCTCGCGGCTTACTGGATTGTACACTGACATTCCTTCCGAGATTACTGCATGCAATGGTAAACGCCACTTCTTCAAATCCATCAATCTTATCATAGCAAAGGGGCGTGCTGATGTGATCGCTATGTACTTTTTGTTCCCATATCAAATGCAACCCCAATTTGAAATCCATCGAGACGCTAGTGTACACGCGGCTACGGCCAAATAAGGCCCCGAATGACAATCTATCTAAACTCCCCATATAGCCTAGCGATAAGTATGCCAATTTATCCCCGCTTCCTGTTGATCTCGTTTGCATGTCTAAGTTTGAAGCCATTACACAAAGCCCTCATATCAGGGTATGCACTCTTCATTAGCTCGAATGCCTGTGGAATTACTCGGACTGCCCATGAATTGACTTTAGCGTTCTGGCCGGCTTTGAAGCAAAGATAGAAGTATCCTGGATGTTTAGGATCAATGCAGAATGCGTAGACTGATCGCTTGGGGTTGGCTTCAGTATAGGTTGTTAACCAGCGTTCTATGTTCAACTTAGCAAATATCTGTATATTTCAGGACGTCATAGCTTACCAATCTCGGCCTTAGTGCCGGTCTGGTACTTCTCATATCCCATCATCTCAACCACCTTTTTGGCCATTGCTTTGACATGATCTACTATCAGTTCGTCGAGATCGGTGTAGGTCCACTTGCCACCAATGCGTAATTGCCTGCCTACGGAAAACTCGTTCTCTTTCTGAAGTTCTAGGACATCAATGTGCTGATATACACCATCTGCAACCTTCCATGTGACTGCTAGGTGATCATTCCCCTTTGATGATGGCCGGATGACTGCATCACCTATTGACTGTGATCCTAAGTACTCCTCGGCCTGTGTGGAATTGAACGGCCGGAAAAGCGGATGTTTGATGACTCTCTGGGCTCGGCCAGTAGCCTTGTCCTTTTCTCGAAGCTCCTCCTTATCCTTGGCCTCCTGGAATGTGTCCCACTGATCAAGATGATGATTGAAGTCACGCCGGAAGCCGCGCCTTATTTGCTCTTCCCGCAATGATAATTTAGCACTAAACTCCCGCCGATCAAGAGAAAGGAGTTTTGCTTGGGCAGTTTGTCCAACAGAGAATAGACGGGTGATTGGAACATCAGAATTGTCCGAGGCCTCATAAGATTCGACTCGCCCCTCGAGGCCAGAATCAAGCTTGGCGATGATGAAGTCCTCCTTTACTACTCTGATATTAACCGATACAATCATTCCCTCGCACAATGACTCAGGAGTCTCTCCTGTCAGCATTGTAAAGATCTCGTCTTCCGAGAGCATGGCAAAGTTGCGACGAAGTTCCTCATATGGTTGCTGCAATTCAGCACGAATGGTCTCCAAAGTCGCTCGTTTTCGTTGGTTGTAGTTCCGCTCCAATTGCTCTGCATACTCCTCAAGGATAAGATCGTTAACTTTCTCTTGTTCGTCGTCCTTAATAAGCTTACGAACAATAGCCCCAGGACCGCCCTCATCAACTTCCGCTTTGACATCTTCTTCGTCAAGTTCGAGAGCGTCGGCAGCCATCTTTCTACCCAACTCATAGTCTTCAGGATGTACTCGAGTGTTGTCTAGATAATCTGAGGTTGGCATAGTCTGATCATACTCGATGCTTAAGAAACTGGCGCAATTGTTCCAAACAAGCGGTCCGACAACAGGTAGTTTGCCACTATCAGGATCACCTACCAGCTCATCGCGAGTGTTAACAACACCTCCGTTGACGTTGATTGCTTTAATAACGCTGGTTGCCTTTCTCGGGCCCAAACCACAAATATAGGGGAGAAGATTTGCGGTGTATGCGTCACTGACCGCCTCGTTGATATCTACTCCACATAGGTTGACCATGTCGACCATAGCAGTCTCAAGTTGCTTGCGAAGCTTCTCCTCAGGCACAAGGTGCTGACAGGGATGAAAGGGTAGAGAGATAATGTCTTCCCCGAGCGAAGCGTACTCTTTGAGAGGGTTTTGCAGATACTTCGCCAATGCAACACAATAACGCGTGAGAGGAGTAAGGGTCGGATGTTCTACCATAGCTCTTGGACTATCTTTGTAAAGACGAGCCACTTCGTCATTGACCACAACAACTTCGAGAGGTTCGTTTCGTGTTTCATCCGTTTCTGGATCATCAAAATCGGCGCCTCGTAGTCCCTTTTCTGATACAAGATCTCTGAGATCTTTAATGAGCTTGCTGGATTCGACAGAATAGCCACTGACCCCCAATACATCTGGCTTCCTCCGCTGAACAAGCTCGACGAAACGTTCTCGTGCTGTCTCGTCTCGCGATAAGTTGTTGAAGTTTCCGTGCTCTAAGACTCGTCCATCTTCCTCCACCCATGCCCAATGTACAGGCTGCCGAGTAGGATCTCCATTACCGTTGGAGAGTGTGAGTACACGGGGCACCGTGCCAAGAACCATCCCCTTTGGCTTATATGGTGCTTGATCAAGCTTCCGTGAATATTCCTCTCGGCAAGCTTTGAGTACTTCAGATTCGCATTCGGCTCTCATATTTTCCTTAACGCTCTTGATCATGAATCTGTCGAGCTTAACAAACGCAAGGTCAAGTACCTTAAGACGCTCGTCATTCCAGGCATCAGCAATCTCGCTGTAATTATCAGATGTGAACTCAGAAAGTAGTTGTCTGCGGAACTCCTTCTCATTTTGTAGAGTGACCTTGACTTCTAGCAAGCCTTCCTCTTCAGCTTTGAGCATTTTTAGGAGTATTTCCGGTTTCAAGGCGATATCTCTCATCGAAATATTTTTTAGATATTTCAGCTCATAATACTGATGCTGCTCATCGATCTTTCGCAATCCTTTCTCAGTTCTGTGACAACTGAAGACTGCCATACCACCAAAGTAAGTCATCCGAAAGTACTTCCGCATTCTGGGGCTCATGAACATCTCCTCCGCAAACATTTGTCTGGCAGCTAGTAGAACCTGTTCGCCCGTACTGAATTCTCCTTCACTGGTTAGTTCATCAGCTATAGTAATCGGCCGTTCTGGCTGATCCTCAGTAAATTGCTTCCGCCCTTCTCGGAGGAGATTTTGAGCAATTTGATCCGGTGTAGTACCATAAGCCCTGACAAGATTATATGCCTTGCCCTTGCGAACGCGGTCGAAAATAGACGATCGGCCCCCGGGGCGTCTCTGTGTGTCTTTCGAGTGTCCCTCCGCCGCATTAAGATCTTTTATTTGAGATGAGTACGTGAAGTAGAGGTAGTCTTGCAAGTCCTGTAGCTCTTCCATCGTAGCAGCAGCGGGTAGCATTTGCTCAAACATCTCATCCTTTATGCCAGCCACCGATTTTAAGTTGTCAAATGTTTTCTCAAGCACATTGCGTTTATCGATCAAAGCCCGAAACTTCAAGTCCAGTTCCAGAATTCGCCAGAGATCATCTTGATTAAGCAACTTCTCCGCAGTGACATAATATTCAGGCTGATCCGGATTATCTGGATCTGGCGGTACTCTTGTCTTCTTGGCATGGATAAGGTAATCTTTGCGATGTTGAAAGACGTATGGAACCTCGACCTCATCAACAACGAAGAACTCTAGCACCTTACCAACGGCCTTTTGGAATGGTACTTGTAGGTCAGCGCTTAGCTGGCCTTGGCCGAGACCCTGTTTTCTTGGCCACATAAAGTTGGTAATCCAATGTGCTTCCTCTTTGAATTGTTCATCAGTGATCTGAACATGCTTGTATGGCTTCCGATCCAGTTGGAATCGTTCTGGCTCGTCAGCCCAGCGAATTTGATTATCCTCATCCGTAAGAAGTTTCTCCGCAAGCTGTGAAGGTTCGAAGACATCTTTCAATTCCAGTTGTTGATCTCCCACCTCACGAATCTCTGCCTCTTCCTCCAACGCCAGGGCCCAATCGTACTCTTCGCCATTCCCGAAAATAGCCTCCATATCATCAAGAGCATCTTTGTCGAGGCCAGTAGCTTCTGCACCACCAGATCCGATGTATGCCCGTTCTCGTGGTCGAGCGACTTCCATCTCCTCCTGATGGCGTTGCCGTTCATCTTCATCTTCTAGGTCATCTTCTTCGATGAAATCCGCGAATTCATCCAGATGACGATGATCGGGGCGAAGAGGATGGCGAACACCGTCCTCAAAGTCATGGGCTGTATCGCCTTCCTCGTCCGAGAATATCTCGTCTAAACCCCGTTCCCTATCTCGATCATCCTCCTCACGATGGCCACGTTTCAGACGCTTGAGCTTAGGCTACACTTACAGTTAGAACAATCTATCATAAATATGGCTGAATAACCAACTTGTGTTGCAGTCTTTCGCTCCCATTCAGGATTTGCCTCCCCGATCAAAGCAAGATCCTCCTCGTCAAGCACGGCCTCCTCCTCGTCTCTCTCTGCACGCCGACGCTTCTTGTCCTTCCGGCGCCTCCTCTCCCGCTCTTCAGGTTCTTCATCTTCGTCATCGATAATAAAACCCTCTCGAACCTAAATAGGCATCAGCACCTGTTGAGCAACAAAAGATACTGAGATACATACAGCACGAGCGGCCTCCTCGTCGTCATCGTCTTCTTCCTCCTCACTAGAATCGTCTAGGCTCACATTATCGACATCTTTCCGAGAGTGCACTTCGCCAGTCTCTTCGTCAAAGGATTCATCATTCTCCTCGTCGTCCAGCTCGGCCTCCCCTTGGATTAAGAGATCTCGCATGCTCATGCTGGGCAGTTTGTTGAAAATAAACTACTCAGAACGACTAAAAGTGTCGCGAGATCCTGTAAATGTCGCAGTCTTATTGTCTACGGAAGAGGTAGACAATAAGTTGTAGTGGTGAAGAAGAGATGGACATTCAGTGGCATACTTTTAAGCCGCGCGACCCAAAATCGGTCGCGATATTTATAAGTCACGTGAGAAGAGTCCGGCAGACTCATAGCTGCGCCGGCAAGTTCCGAGAGCTAAAATAGTTTGGGTACCTACATGTCGAAGCCTTCCCCCTCCAAAATTTAATGACTTGTCGTAAAAGAAGAAGTAGCCAGTACGTAACTCAGCATAAAGGGCAACTATCGAATAGGATTGTGATAGGACTGGGTTATGATCCCACTGCTCTTACTGCTTGTCCGAATGATTTATGCATCCTGGTTAAGTCTCCATCATTGGCAGACATCCAAGCTCACATGTATCGCTATCCTGCCCCTGAGAAGTGGAGCATAGTCTAGACTATTAGCATTAGAAGTGCTTGTTCTTAGTTCCCTCGATGTAGATGCCTCTCTCCTATAGACTGCCATATTCAGACAGCATTATCTATATCTCCTTTTAAATCCATTAACTGCGCGTCACGATCTAAGGCTGCATCTTTGTCTGGATGAGGCTTCCAATAATCGAAGATTCTTTCATCTAAGCGCCGCTCCGCCAATCTGCGGCCAGAGTGCCAACATTATCGAAAAACCAACAGCAAAAGGCTACAGCAGAAGCACATAGCAGAGGATCTTGCCAACTTCCTCGAACATTGCTCGGTGGCCTCAGTTGTTTTTTTTTGTTCGCAAAGACTTTATGCGCGCGCGGTTCCTTGACCAAACCGAAGAAATACGTACCCCACATCTGGCAATCTCACAACCGACTTTGTCAACGGTGAACTGCCTGTCTATCCTGTTGGATCGCAACGACTTCAAAACACCATCGATAACCTTACGCTGCGTGAGTCTATATCCGCAGACCGTACCAAGCACATCTCGCCATGTCGGACGCCTTCGGAGCTCGTACGCTTAAGCGTAAGAATGTCAAGGGTTTGGCGTTGAACAAACCGCCCCCACGGCCTGCAGAACCAGAGGAGAGTACTAAACGAGGACCTGGAGGTAATGAGATCGATGAACTTGCCGGAAAAACACAGCAACTCGAGATTGGGATAGAGTATAAGCTTGATCTGAAAAGAGAAGACTTGGAGGTGTTGAAAGAGCTTGGCAGTGGAAATGGAGGAACCGTTAGCAAGGTCAGACACATTGCAACAGGCACTATCATGGCCAGGAAGGTATAGACGGAATTTGTCTCTTATTTTAACAGAACAATATCTCACAAGTGCGCTCACAGGTCATCCACGTCGAAGCCAAGAAAGAAATCCGACGCCGTATTGTACGAGAGCTTCATATCATGCACGAGTGCAACTCCGAGTTCATAGTCAATTTCTACGGCGCATTTCTGAGTGACAACAACGATGTTATAATGTGCATGGAGTACATGGATGTCGGGTATTACCTCTGTTGTATAATGCCAAGGCATTGACTGACATATCGGAAAGTGCTCTAGACAGAATTTCCCGCGACTTCGGACCTGTACGGGTTGATGTGCTTGGAAAAATTGCAGAAGCCACTCTTGGAGGACTCACGTACCTCTACATCAAGCATCATATCATGCATCGAGACATTAAGCCCTCCAACGTACTAGTTAACTCGAAAGGAAACATAAAGTTGTGTGATTTCGGGGTTTCCGGAGAACTAGTCAATTCTGTAGCAGACACCTTTGTAGGAACCTCTACATATATGGCCCCGGAGAGAATTCAAGGCGAGAAGTATACTGTGAAGTCGGATGTGTGGAGTTTCGGGTTGACTATAATGGAGCTAGCCATTGGCAAATTTCCATTCGAAAGCGAACAATTATCAGATGACGATGGAGCTCCTGCCGGCATTCTCGATCTCTTACAGCAGATTGTACATGAGCCAGCACCTAAGCTGCCAAAGAGCGATGCTTTCCCGCCAATACTCGAGGACATGATCCAGAAGTGCTTGTTGAAGAACCCAGATGAGAGACCAACACCTCAAGAGCTTTTTGTAAGAATGTACTTACCATTCCATGTTATGCTGCTGACGGTGATTTAGGAGCGTGAGCCTTTCGTACAAGCTGCTAAACGTACGCCAGTGGATCTCCAGGAATGGGCAGTGGGACTTATGGAAAGGAACAATCGCAAATCTCATCTGGCTCCTATGTTATCCCCAGCAACTCAGGAGCTACTTCGTGGTGACGATTCTCCAACTGGTGATTATCAGGACATGTCGCAAACGCCAACTTCCGGGGATATCCCAATCGGTGGTAGTGATATTCGTTCTACGGTCATCTCTCCGAGAGAACAAATCATCAATACCATTAACAGCGCTCGAACGCCTAAAGTTAATGGTAGCTTGGGTCGCACAGCTGGCTCTGCAAGTAGTGGTGCGACATTCAGTCATACCTTGCCAATGCGACCAGCCCCTCCTGGAGGTCCTCTTCCTCCACCACCTGTGCCTAGAAAAGAGAATAGTGACGCTCGTCGACAGGCCGCGTTTGGCAATGGCTACTGATCTGGCGGATATCAATTTAGCCTCGAGTCTTTCCACAAGGCTACACCACAGCGTAAATGCCCCCACGATACCCGCAAATTCATGTCCCTTATCGAGCATCTGTCGGCGTCTGTCTTCACCATTTCCATCATCTCATAACCTCATCTCATCACAATATCTTATGGTCAACTGGTGACTGAAAACATGCACATGGCTGAGACCAGCAAGCTCAGCTGAAGTAGGAAGCTGGCAAAGCAGATCAGGGAGTTTGCCCGTTGTTTTGTGGTATAGACCAATACTTGCTTTTGCAATTCATTGCGGCGATCTTTATCGTTTTGTTGATCTTTCTCTCTTGGTTCTGAGTGGGATCATTTTCTCGCGAAAAGACTGTATAACGCAGATAAGGGAATAATATCATCCTGGCTGGTCATTTTCTTCAGTGAACAATGAAGATGTACATTTAAGCATGTAGCAGCCATGTTTCTGCATGTGTGTTTAACTAGCTGATGTCGAAGCCAACGAGGCCTAAATCGAGCATCCAAATGCGTCGAGTACCTTAGGAATTAATGGATCAAGGCCACCGAAATACCAGCCACAAACACTAAAGCAGATGCATAAAGTGAAATGCCCTGATTATCCAGGCTGTCCTCGACAATGCCAGATAATTACCTCATCGTGCTCATCTTTCTTTTGCAACATGTCACCTAGGCAACGGAGGCCGTCCCAGCCGAGCTGAGGTACCCTTGCCAAACGATCGATCTTTGACGCCACACTTATCGCTCGGGAATCTAAATTAATGACCGTGACTAGCCTTCTGGAAACAGCAAAGAATTGTCGGTTTGCAATAGATGATGATGCTGAGCAGCACGCCGTCAGATATTACCTACATCCGTAACAACGATGTATTATCCGGAGGTGGATTTTGAGACGTAACAAGCACGTGCAGCTCAAACAGCTGTCTACTGCGTCTTCCTGCATCCTGCAGGAGACCGAGGATCGAGTTGAAGCGTCAGGGGCAGCTGATTGTTTGAGTGGTCGTTAAGCCCTGTGAGGGGGGCGAATGCTGTGCTGCCACGCAAACAATTCGGGTAGGCCCCCCAGCCATGATCCACTGTGAGATTCTAGATGGTGGTCACTCAACCAAAGGAAACTTTTTCACTTCGTAAGATACATCTCCAGAGGCTTCTAAAAGCGAATGGGACACTCTTTTCGATCGTTTGTTTTCCTCATTTAACGAATTAGCGTTTTTTAAGCGCAACTTTAACGCAGTACTGGGGAGAGTAGTAAATTTTAGGCCCAATCTCTCCAAACAACAATAAAACTACCCCAGTGAATTTCCTAAGTCTTCGTCATTCTAAATCTTCCTGTCATCACCTTCAAGTTACATTCTGGGCTGATCTGCTAAGAATAAACTGCGTGGAATGCCTCCGGGGCTGCAATTGGTTGCCCACCCGAGGACCAACTACTGTCTTAACGCCATTCTGCAACTTGATTTGACAATCAATATCGGCAGTCAACAACAGGACAACGCATCTCCTCAGCCGCCTCACACAACAATTCAAAAACAAACTTGCACCACATTCACTCCGATATAAGCGATATCCTGCGAGCCTGATCAACCTTGATGCTTAAGAGGGATCTTAAGATCACGCTGGTGCAGCCTATACGACGGCTGTGAAAGCCTCAGCTGCACCTTGAACTGCGCCGCCCCCAACCTAACTCGGTCAGAGGCTGCGCAGAAGTCACGTTCTAGACTCGATAACGCCAAGGACACCGCCCAGGCAGAGATGTCCCGCATATTCTGATCCTCTCCAGGGACAACCTTTCACTCTCTGAGCGTCCACCATCATGGGCGTGGATTCGAAAAAGGCGCCGCCTCTACCAGCGCCGACTGAGACGGATACAGGCACAGACCTTGCGACAGATCTTTCTAGAGTGACAGGAAAAACATCTCAAACACTGCCTGAAGACGGCAGCCCAGTCACGATACCAGGCAGGAAGAAGAAACACGACAGGGACGGTGAAAGTCTCACTCGTACCTCCCATCAGTCGCAGACTTCACTACTAATAGAATACTTTGAAGGTGGAAAAGGAAGTCAAGCAGATTCTCGACGTCCGAGTGTCAGGGTCAAGGTTACACCATCCTCAAAAAGTAGGAGTCGCTCTACGAACGAGCACATTCAGATTACGGAAACGAAAGGCACTCGAAAGCCGTCATATACGAAACGCATAAACCTATCATCGAAGGATAAGAATGTTGAAGTTGAAGGGGATAATAAAAGTGTGAGCTCTTTCAATTCTGCGACCGAAGAGTCGAATGTCAGCAGAAACAATCCGATCGAAATCGAGGTCATGCCAAAAAGACATGGTAGTCCTTTGATACCGACCGAAGCAGGCAGCTCAAGGGAAGTACGCATCCAGCAGCTTGGCTCTGATGTATCTTCAATGCCTGCAGATTCCTTCCTCGACGGCAAAACAAGATCACCGGAACGCAAGCGGAGTAGAAGTCTGACAAGAGGGGAAGCAATAGCAGCAGGTGCTGTTACAGGCCTTGCTGCAGGAGCCATAGCAGATACCCTACACGCGCCATCTCGCCGACGGAGTCGAAGCCTGAGCCGAGAACGTATAGTTGCTC
>Ga0335072_10007935_pt1 | contig 15425 bp, 18 predicted proteins | sample Lox_Sample_21_FD_206725 | JGI IMG/M metagenome (GOLD analysis project Ga0335072, IMG submission 206725) | Soil microbial communities from Loxahatchee National Wildlife Refuge, Florida, United States - Lox_Sample_2.1 | ecosystem: Environmental > Terrestrial > Soil > Wetlands | place: USA... | reverse complement strand
CCACCTCACCGTAGTCGCTGCCGATCGAGGCAACGATCATGTTCCCTTCGCGCCGGGCCGCCTGAAGCCGGTACGTGACGGTGAATGTGACGTCCTGCTTTTGCAGGGATCGCATATAGGGCACCAGGTTCATCGCCATGACATCAGGCGAGAACATCCGGTCAGGCGTCATGATCTCAAGTTTCGCGCCGCTTGCGGCGATGATCTCCGCGGCCTGCAGCGCCGCATGATCCCCGGCATCGTCGAACAGCAGGACATTGGTTCCCGGTTCCGTGTCGCCCGACACAATGTCCCAGGCGGACACTGCCAGGTCGTTGCCGCTTCGCATCACCGCGGTATGCGGCAATCCGCCCGTCGCAACCACGACAATGTCGGGATCCTCGGCGAGCACGCTGTCGGTATCGGCCCAGGTGTTGAAGCGAAATCGCACCCCTGCGGCGGCGCATTGGGCCATCCGCCAGTCGATGATGCCCATCATTTCCCTGCGCCTGGGGCTCTGCGCGGTCAGGCGGATTTGCCCTCCAGGATGGCTCGACACTTCAAAGACCGCGACGTCGTGGCCCCGCTCGCCTGCTACCCGCGCTGCTTCCAGGCCGGCCGGACCGGCACCTACGACGACAATCTTACGCCGCACCGTCGCCTTGCACAGATCGTGCGGCATCGTGGTCTCACGGCCGGTGGCGGGATTGTGGATGCAGAAGGCTGCACCACCCTGGTAGATCCGATCGAGGCAGTAATTAGCCCCGACACAGGGTCGTATGCTGGCTTCCCGACCCGCCATGATCTTTCGCACGATATGCGGATCAGTCATGTGCGGTCGGGTCATCCCGACCATGTCCAGCTTGCCCGACGCGATCGCGTGGCGCGCCGTCGCTACGTCGGCGATCCTGGCTGCGTGAAACGTCGGCAATTCGATTGCTGCGCGGATCTCGCCTGCAAAATCCAGATGTGGTGCACCGGGCATCCCCTGGATCGGGATAACATCGGTCAGTCCGGCATCAGTATCGATGTGGCCACGCACCACATTCAGAAAATCCACCATCCCGCTAGCCTTCAGGCGGCGGGCGATCTCAAATCCTTCTTCCTTTGTCGACCCGCCATCGAGCGCTTCGTCGGCTGTGTACCGAAGGCCGACGATGAACTCCGATCCGACCCGTTTGCGGACGGCCGCGAGCACTTCGAAAGTGAAGCGCAGTCGATTGTCAAGTGAACCACCGTACGGCGCACCAAGGTCATTGGTCAGTGGCGACCAGAATTGCTGAAGCAGGTGGCCGTATGCTTCCAGCTCGATACCGTCCAGGCCGGCGGCCTTCATCCGCTCCGCCGCATCCGCAAAGTCCTTGATGATGCGCGCGATGTCCCAGTCTTCGAGCCGTTTCGGAAAGGCGCGGTGCGCCGCCTCGCGGCTATGCGATGGCGACACGATAGGCAGCCAATCGCCGGTATCCCAGCGGGTCCGTCGGCCGAGATGCGTCAGTTGGATCATTATGGCGGCACCATGCTCGTGGCAGGCGTCCGCCAGATCGCGCATCCACGGCACGACCTCGTCCTTGTATACAAGGATGTTGTTGAAAGCGGGCGGGCTGTCGCGCGATACCGCGGCAGACCCGGCGGTCATCGTCAGCGCGATGCCGCCCTTGGCGCGTTCCACGTGATACGCGCGGTAGCGCTGCTTCGGCATCCCGTCTTCCGGGTACGCCGGCTCGTGCGCCGTCGTCATGACCCGGTTCCTTAGAACCAGGTGTCTCAGTCGATAGGACTGCAGCAAGGGATCACTCGACATGCGCGCTGCCAGGGAAGTCTCCACCAGCTGCAACCCTGGCATGCCCTAGACACCTGTGTCAAGAGGCTGGACATGGGAGTACAGTTTTCTTGCGGCGTGGCCACTTTTCTGGTTGGATCCCCGTATGGCGGAGATACTGTCAAACGAGACCGGCTGGCGCGGGTCGCGCGAGGCTTGGCTTTCCGGCGCTTACGAAGCCCTGCTCGAATCAGGGGTCGAAGCGGTGCGTATTATGCCCCTCGCCAAAAGGCTTAAGCTGTCCCGCACGAGCTTCTATTGGTTCTTCAGCGATCGCCAGGAGGTGCTTGATGCATTGGTGGCGCTTTGGCGGGACAAGAACACCGGGAACCTGATCAAGCAGAGCAAGGCCTATGCGGAAAGCGTTGCCGAAGCGATCCTGAATGTCTTCGACTGCTGGCTCGACCGCACCTTATTCGACTCGCCGCTCGAGTACGCAATGCGCAGTTGGGCACTCCAGTCGGCGGGCATCGCAGCCGAGATTGTCGCCGCGGATGACAAGCGGATCACGGCAATGACGCATATGTTCATCCATCATGGCTACGCGGAGCTCGAAGCGGATGTGCGGGCAAGAACGATCTACCTCACGCAGATCGGCTATATCTCGATGAACACGCGCGAGACCCTTGCGACGCGCATGCACCGAATTCCGAAATATGTCGAAATCTTCACGGGCCGGGTCCCTGCGAAGCAGGAACTTGATCGATTTTTTGCCCGCCACGGTTATACAGAAAGCGCAGGACGCATCCCGCGTTCCAAGCGGGTTGCCGGACGATGAACCGCCGCAGAATTGGCATCGTCGGCGGTACCGGCTGGATAGGACGTGCGATGGCACGGGCGATCGTCGATTGCGGCCTTATCGATGCTGAATCCGTCACACTGTCCTCGCGAACCGATCCCGGGCCGGGTGATGGCCTGGCGTCCATGCGCTGGACCCGGAACAATCAGGAGCTGGTCGAGGCTTCCGATGTTGTCATTATCGCGGTCCGCCCCGAACAGTTTCGGGGTGTAAGCATCTTTGTGTCCGGTAAGCTTGTTATCTCGGTTATGGCCGGAATATCCGCGGCGACGATCTCTCGTCGAACCGGATGTGATGCGATCGTACGCGGCATGCCGAATGCCGCTGTCTCGATCGTCCGGTCGTACACGCCCTGGTTCGCTACTACGGCGGTCACCGACAGCGATAAGGGCTTTGTTACCGAATTATTCGAGGCTATGGGGAGCGCGGATCAAGTGCCCCACGAGGCGGACCTCGACTATTTCGTCGGGTTGACTGGGGCTGGTCCCGCATTTCCAGCGCTTCTCGCGAAGGCAATGATCGATCACGCGGTGTCGAAGGGTTTCGAACCTGCTCTCGCACGCCGCGCCGTGCAGGGGGTCGTCGTTGGTGCCAGCCAGCTTCTTGCGGCTGATCAAAACGAAGCCACGACTCTTGTCGACACTTTCCTGGATTATCGCGGCACTACTGCCGCGGCTCTGGAAACAATGGTCAACCTTGGCTTCGTGGAAGCGGTTCATGCAGGTTTGCGTGCCGCCGAAGCAAAGGCGGTGGAAATCGCCGCAGCCGGAGATCAGGTGTAGAGTTGCGAGTCTGAGTGCTTATTCCTGCAGGCGCCGGTCGGAAAGGAGACCGTCCAGAACCTGGGGGTGGTTACGCTGCTCGCCGAAACGGACGCCGGGCCCACCGTTCTGCCCGGGGGTAGTCCTCGTTGAATGTCTCGTTCACCACCACAGTCCGGACCTTGAGCATCAAATGCGCGCCTCTCGGCGACCACCGCATTTGCTGGTTGGCGCCCATCCGGCGGTGCAGTAACCACTGCACGGTGCTCTCCGTGGTCGCCGTCGAGATCGGCTCATGGCTATGCGTTGCCGTCGCGTAGTCGATGATCAGATCGGATTGCCCGGAACCATAGGTCTCGAGGCTACGGAGCACACCGGCCAGCTTGGCCGCCGGGGCGGCGGCGCGTGATTCCCCTCTCCCGATAGCATCGAGCCGTTCCAGGGTGTCGCCGATCAGATCGAGGGATCTTTGCACCTGCGCGTGCCACAGGCGCCAACGAAAGGGTTCGTCGACAATATCCGCGAGGCGGGCGCCTTCCTGACGATCTTCGGCAGTGGCGTCCGGCCAGCCCTTGACGGTCTGGGTGACGTGCTGAATGCGCATCGAGAGATGAAACCAATCCAGCACGTGATAGGTTGGGCCGACGCTCCCCGCCTCTCCCAGGGACCGCGGCCCGTCGGCGCCGTCGCTCAGGATAGTGACCGGCGTGCGCGATGTCGCCCCGAGGTCATGCAACACGCCGCGCAATTGCCGTGCCTGACTATCAGCCTCGGCCGGCATGCTGCCAAATACCACTTGCTTGCCATCGTCGTTGCTGACCTGAGCGACGAAGGCCTCGAAGGACCGTCCCTGGTAGCCGTGAACCGCCTTCACATGCCCACTATCAATGGTGAGGGCAATCGACCGCGCTTCGGCCTGGACAGCCGAGAGTGGCGGCCTCACTGCTTCTCTCTCGAGTCTGGCGCCGACTTGCAATGTTCGCTGGCGGATCGTCTCCACCTCAGGGGCCTTGCTGAGCGGGAAGAACTCGTCGAGCAGCGCGCGAGCACGGCGGTATGGTAGCAAGCTGCCCATCCTGGCGAGGCTGCGTTCGTACTCCGGCGTGCAGCGGTCGGGCATGATGTCCGCGACCGGGCTGATGGTCCGGCGCGATGCCACGCCACATCGGCAGGGACCGAAACGAGGGGCACCAACCTCCACGACGCCATACAAAGACGTCAGTCGCCGGCGCCGGAAGTCCTTGAGCGGACGTTGCGCGCCACAACAATCACAGCGGCGTCGGCTCCGGCAATGCTCCTCTGCCTGCGCCTGGACCAGATGGTGTTGCAGCCCGGCCAGCGTCATTTTCCCTTCCGCTACCGACAGCCCCAAGGTTTCCGCCGAGTATTCGGCGGTCGCGGACCCGCCGGTGCTGACCTCGTGCACCTGCGCGGGTCCCTCAACCCCGGACAGTTCGACCATTACCCGCCACTGCATCCCGCCCTCCCGGTCCAGTGCCACTGGTCGATCCATAGTCCCGCCGGTCGAACGGGCCGTGAGGACCTCCCCACCCTGAGCATGCAGCACCCGGACGTTGGGGCCAGCATCCATTTCAGCGGGCGGCGTAACCACCCCCAGGTTCTGGACGGTCTCTGAGGCGACAGACTGCCGGCGATGCGGTGTCGCTCGTCGCCAGCGACACGGCATCGCCCAGGCGCAGACGCCGCTCTACAATTCGACGCCGCGATCGTTGACGTTGAGCGCATAGACCGAAGTGCTCGCGGTGATGTAGATCGTATCGTGACCGCGTTCGCCGAAGCACAGATTTGCCGCGACCTCCGGCAGCACGATGCGCGCAATCGGCGTGCCGTCCGGAGCATAGATGCACACGCCGTTATACTCTGGCGCGCCCCAGCCGCCAGCCGACCAGATATTGCCGTATATGTCGGCCCGGATGTCGTCGGCGATCACGCCCGGCATGCTCGTTTTGAGGTCGTGGAACACCTGGCCGTTCGTCAGCTTGTTATCCTCGCCGACGTCAAACACGCGGATCCAGCTTGGCCTGTCGTTGCCCTGACCACCCAGAATGCCGGTATCGGTGATGTAGAGCTTCTTTTCGTCGGGCGAGAAGCACAGGCCGTTCGGCATGTTGAAGTCGCTGGCCACAACCGTCAGCTTGCCAGTCTTCGGATCGAACATATAGACGTTGGGGGGCAGCGCCGGTTCCGCCCGGCGATAGCCCTGGTGTTCCAGCACCAAACCATAGGGCGGATCCGTGAACCACAGCGTGCCGTCCTTCTTCGCTATGATTCCGTTCGGCGAATTGAGCTGCTTGCCCTGGTATTTGTTCGCTATAACGCTGATCGTCCCATCATACTCGGTGCGGGTCACCCGGCGGTTCCCATGCTCGCAGGTCAGCAGCCGTCCCTGCCAGTCGCGCGAGTTGCCGTTCGCGTGGCCCGACGGATGCCGGAAAGTGCTAACCGCTCCGGTCTCTTCATTGTAGCTGTACATCCGGTCCGCGGGGATGTCGCTCCAGATCAGCCGTTTCTGATCGGCGAAGTATACCGGCCCCTCGGTGAAGAACTGGCCCGAGGCGATGCGTCGCATGCTGGCGGTGCCGCCATTCAACGCCGCCCCACGGTCATCGAACGACTCGAACGCCGGATCGGGCTCGACCGCGGTCGCCGGATCGTGCCAGTCGCGCGACGGCGGCACGGTGCCCTTGGGATCGGCTATCTGCTTTGCAAGCGCCGGGGGGGCCGCCAACGAGCCGGCCGCCACCGCGGCTGATTGCAGGAATGCGCGTCTGTTCATTACGTATTCCTCCCTTTTTTGTCTTCCGCGGAGGAATTGTTAACTCAGTTGTCGGGATCCGACGGTAACGCCTGAGCGATTAAGCACGTGAACGGCGCATTTGCTCAATGGCATTTATTCAGCAGGCACGGACAGGAAGTGTTGTGTCTATCACATCCTGTATAAATGCTGCACCTAAACCAAACGCGCGTTTGGCCGGTGTCTTGAGCCGATTGATCTGCCCCTCTGTCTGACCGTTACTCCACGGTTCGAGGATGGCGTTCTGGACGGCCATTGTCACGGTAACCCGACCTGGCCGCGTGCCTGTCGACGGGCGAGACTGGCGGCATGAGGCCGCAACCCGACCCGTCCTACCGCCATCGGTTTCCCGCTGAGATCATCAGCCATGCCGTCTGGCTGTACCATGTGTTCAGCCTGAGCCTGCGCGATGTCGAGCTACTCCTGGCTGAACGTGGCGTTGTCCTCTCCTACGAGACGGTACGACGGTGGTGCAAGAAGTTCGCTGCCAGTTTCGCCGACCGCATGCGCCGCCGCCGGTCACGGCCGGGAGACAGATGGTACATGGGCGAAGTCTTCATCCGGATCGAAGGCGTGCAGCACTATCTCTGGCGCGCGGTCGATCAGAACGGGGTTGTACTCGACATCCTGGTTCAGGCTCGACGCGACACCAACGCCGCGAAGCGCTTCTTCCGGCGGCTCCTGAAGGGCCTGCAATACGAACCTCGGGCGATCGGCACCGACAAGCTACCGAACTACGCGGTGGCGCAGCGTGAATTGCTGCCAAACGCCAAACACCGGCAGAGCCGCTATTTGAACAACCAGGCGGAGAACTCACATCGGCCGACCCGGCGTCGAGAGCGGCAGATGCAACGTTTCCAGTCGTCTCCGCAGGCGCAGCGCTTCCTGTCTGCGCATGGGTTCATCTATGGACACTTCCATCCACCACGCCATCGAATGGATGCCGACCGCTACCGCACCTCACGTGCCATGGCATTCAGGGTTTGGCAGCAGGAGACGTGTGCCAAAATGGCGGCCTAATCACATCGACGATCCTCCTCTTCAGTTCAAGATCGACTATGACTGCTTAAGTTGACAATGCCTGGCCAGCATGTCCTTGGGAATGAACACCGGCCAGGAGCGCGGGAACGGCATGTAGGGCAGGTGGTTGACGCGCGTCTCGTTGTGCAGGGTCAGCGCATGGTAGCGGCGGCGCCAACTGTCGCCGATGCGGGCCTCGCGATCGACCGCCAGCGTATCGACGCCGAGCAGGGTCAGGCGCGCGGCGATGGTCAGCCCGGCCTGGGCGGCGCCGACAGCCAGCACCGCGGGGTCGCGGTCCGCATAGGCCTGTGCCCGCTTGCGCCGGTCCAGCCAGTTCTCGCCGCCGAAATTGCGCTTCCAGTCCACGTCCTGCCAACGCCGCCCGTTGGCCGGATCTTCGTGCCCGCGGATTTCGTCCAGCGCGGTCAGCAGGCTCCAGGCGCGCGGGGCGCCACCTTCGAAGACCACGCGCACGACGCCGTTGCAGGGACCGACCGAGGTTTCGAAACTGAAGATGGCCTCGATCGTCTCGACGCCGGCGCGCACGACGCGCCGTGGCGGTGTGCGGCCCGCGGCCAATGCGAACCCGAGCGGCGCCGTCTGCGCCAGCGCAGGCACCATGCGCTGCGCGATCGCGTCGGCGCCGGACGCCGTGCGCAGGTCCCAGGTGAACGCGAGGAGGTCACGCCAATGGCAATTCGTCGGCAAACAATGCGGCGATACGGGCGGCATCGCCGGAGGCCACGGCCGCGCCGAAATCGCCAAGCCATGCCTCGGCAGTCGCCCTCGCCGCATTGGTGGTCAGCATGCCGTCCACGCATTTGCCCCCCATGCCGTCTCGCTATCAGGGTCGCACGATACCGTATCAATTCGCCATGTAGCCGCCATCTACGGGGAAAGCGCCGCCGACGACGTATCGCGCACGGTCCGAGGACAGCCAGCACACCATCTCCGCAATGTCCTCCGGCGTGCCGAATGTGCGGCTGGGAACCCTGACCAGCAATTCATCGCCGCGCCGCGCGATCGTTTCGGCCGTCATCTCCGTATTGATCCATCCCGGGCAGATGCAATTGACGCGGACCGCCGGCGCGTACTCGATCGCTGCGGTCTTGGTCAGGCCAACCACGCCATGCTTGCTCGCCGCATAGGCCGCCGTCGTCGGAAATCCCGTCAACCCCGCCAGCGACGCGGTATTCACGATCGAACCGCCGCCTTGCGAAACCATCTGGTTCAGTTCCGCCCGCATGCACAGCCACGTGCCTTTGAGGTTGACGTTGATGAGCCTGTCGAACGCGTCTTCGGGCCAGTCGGCCGTCAGCTTGCCGCGTACACCAGCAAGAGTGCCGTTGATGCCAGCGTTATTGAACGCGCAATCGAGCTTCCCGAAAGCCTCGAGCGTCGCCGCCATCATGGCCGACACGTCCGCCGGCTTGCTGATATCAGCGACGACCGAACGCGCTTCGCCGCCGGCTTTCGCGATTTGCTCTGCCGTTTCCCTGGCGCCGTCGGCGGACAGGTCGGCAACGACGACTCGCGCGCCTTCTCGGGCAAACAGCAGCGCCGTCCCGCGGCCGATGCCTCGACCACCGCCGGTCACGAGTGCCACTTTTCCCTCAAGCATTCCGGACATCGCTGTCTCCTCTTCACTGTAAAACCGCAGGCCGGGAGTCCGATCGTCCTGTCACCGTGCCGTCGCTGTGTGCAGCGGCAGACGTATACCGGCAAACCCGATGAGTTCGCGGTTGCCGTCAGCAATCAAAATCTTTTCGCCGCAGATGCACGCGGATACACGCTGATAGAGGTTGCAGCTCGGTTTATCAGCGTGCATCAGCGTGCATCTGCGGCCGAATTTCTTAACTTCGCGCGCACCAAACGATCTCCGGCGCTGTGAATATGTCACCATATTATGAAACAGAGTACTGAGTTACCGGGGATCGTATCCGGGCTTCTTATAAAGCCGGGCGGAATTGCCGATGATATCCGGCTTGTAGACTTTCTCGGTCCAGTCGTTCGCCGCGACATCCTCGATGCAGACCGACACGGCGTCCTCTGCACAGTTCGCCGTGGCCATCACGGCCTTGGTAACCTCGTCCGCAATCCTGGCTTTCTGCTGCTCGGACCTGCCGGATTGCAATTTGACGATCACGTGTGGCATTGCCTGCGTCCCCTCGTTCGAAACTGTGCCGGAGAATTCCCCGCGGTCAGATGCCCGCCCGCTGGCGATCGGGCACGAACGCCGGATCGAGCACGCGTATCGCGTCGCATCGCGTGATGCCCATGTCGGCGAATTCGCGGTCGGACATTGCCGCCATCTCGCGGGCCGCCCTGCGCCGCGCCCGCGCTGCCTGCACGCGAGCGCCAACGAACGCCGCCACGCGGGTGCCAGCGAAAGCAACGAGGCGGGTCAACACGCCCCGGCGCGGCGCCGGGAGCTGCGGTTCGTAGTCGGCATCATCCCACGTCGCGTGGTACGACAACATCTTCGGCAGCTCGAAGTTCAGGCTCTGCCTGGAGGTTTGCGCAGTCATGGGTGTCGAGGCTCCTTGCCCGATGGCCTATGGAAAACGCTTGCGGTTCCGGTTCAAACTTCCTGCCGCGTGGGCCGGAACAGAATTTCGTTGATATCGACGTCGTCCGGCTGGCTGATGGCGAAGGCAACCGCGCGCGCGAACGAATCGGCAGGAATTGCTTGTTCCGCATAGAACTTGCGCACCCGCGCCCTGGCGTCCGGATCGCTTACGCTATCGGGCAGTTCCGTCGCCACCGCGCCGGGCGAAATGATCGTGGTGCGGATGTTGTACGGCTTCACCTCCTGGCGCAGTCCCTCTGACAAAGCGCGCACGCCGAACTTGGTCGCCGCATAGACCGCGGTGCCTGGCCCAATCTTATGGCCGGCCACGGAAGACACATTGATGAAATGCCCGGATTTCTGCCGCTGCATATACGGCAGCGCCGCGGCGATCCCATACAGCGTGCCCTTGAGGTTCACGTCGATCGTGCGGTCCCACTCGTCGATCCTCAGGCGCTCGAGCAACGATTGCGGCATCAGCCCGGCGTTGTTGATCATCACGTCGATCCGCCCGAACCCCTCCACCGCGGCGTCGACCAGCCGCTGCACCTGCGTGCGGTCGGTGACATCGGTCGTCACCGCGATCGCCTTGCCGCCGGCTTGGGTGAGTTCGCGCGCCAGCGCCTGGATGCGGTCCTGCCGCCGCGCACCCAGCGCGACGGGCGCGCCCTGCGCCGCGAGCAACCGCGCCGCCGCCTCGCCCAACCCGCTGCTGGCGCCGGTGATGACGATGACCTTGCCTTGAATGTTCTCGTTCATGTCAGACACTCCTGTTGCGGCGACCGCTGGCTACCGATCCACCATGGCTTGCAGGAACGCCGGATAACGCTCGCCCTGCACGCTGATGTTCGAAAGCGCGTCGTCGATTTCCCGCAGATCGTCCGGAGTCAGAGCGACATCCATCGCGCCGACATTCTCCTCCAGGCGATGCAGCTTCGTGGTGCCGGGGATCGGGACGATCCACGGCTTCTGCGCCAGCAGCCAACCCAGCGCGGTCTGTGCCGGGGTTGCCTGCTTCCGCACCGCGATCCCCTTCAGCACGTCCACCAGTCCCCGGTTCGCCAACCGCGCGCCCGGCGTGAAACGCGGCACCATGTTACGCATGTCGTTGCCGCGGAACGTCGTGTTCGCATCGATCGTGCCGGTAAGAAAACCTTTGCCCAACGGGCTGAACGGCACGAAGCCGATGCCGAGTTCTTCCAGCGTTGGCAGGATCGCGTCCTCCGGTTCGCGCCACCACAGCGAATATTCGCTCTGCAAAGCGGTCACGTTCTGCACCGCGTGCGCCCGGCGGATGGTCTGCACGCCGGCTTCCGACAGGCCGAAATGCCTGACCTTGCCTTGCCGGATCAGTTCCTTGACGGCGCCCGCGACATCCTCGATCGGCACGGCAGGATCGACGCGATGCTGATAGAACAAATCGATGCGGTCGGTCTTGAGGCGCCGCAGCGAGGCGTCGGCGACCTCGCTGATATGCTCCGGCCGGCTGTTCACACCCAGATCGCGCAGCTCGCGGCCGAACACGTGGCCGAACTTGGTCGCGATCACGACCTGATCGCGGAATGGCGCCAGCGCCTCGCCCACGAGTTCCTCGTTCTTGAACGGGCCATAGGCCTCGGCAGTGTCGAAGAAGGTGACGCCATGCTCCACCGCCGTGCGGATCAGCCGGACCGCGTCCTCGGTGCCGGTGGCGGGGCCGTAGCCGGAGCTCAGCCCCATGCAGCCCAGGCCGATCGCCGAAACTTCCAGACCGTCGCTGCCGAGTTTACGCGTCTGCATGGTGTGCGCTCCTGTCCTTGAAGGGCGGCGGCCGCCGTCAGCCGCGGTATTGCGCGTCGCTGACATGCTCCATCCAGTCCACGACCTTGCCGTCCAGCGCTTCCTGCAGCGCGATGTGGGTCATGGCCGTGGTCGGCCCGGCGCCGTGCCAGTGTTTTTCGCCCGGCGCGAACCAGACGACGTCGCCCGGCCGGATTTCCTCCACCGGCCCACCGTCCCGCTGCACCCGGCCGCAGCCGGCGGTGACGATCAGCGTCTGGCCCAGAGGATGCGTATGCCACGCGGTCCGCGCGCCCGGCTCGAACGTCACGCTCGCACCGCGTACGCGCGCCGGATCGGGCGCCTGGAACAGCGGGTCGATCCGCACCGTCCCGGTGAAATAGTCGGCTGGTCCCTTGCCGGATGGCTGTGAACCGTTGCGCTTGATTTCCATGGTTGGATTGCTCCGCATTGTCAGGGGGATGGTGTGGGGAACAGTGAGTGGCGGTGCGCCGGCGGCGGATCACAGAGGTTCAAGCCGCAGCGTCGTGGGCAGGATTTCTGCCCGCACCATTTCCTGCGCATGGCTGCTGCTTCGGTATTTGCGCAGGATTTCGTCACTGGCCCGTTCGACCGAGCGTGCGTCATGCGCCGGGAACGCCTTCACCGTCAGGCGGTGACCGGCGAACTCCAGAGTGGCGGCGCTACCCGCCGCGAGGTCCTTGTACCAGCGCCCGCGCGCGCCCAGCCATGACCGCACGAACACGTCGTCACCTTCCACAACGACCCAGATCACGACAGCGCTGTTGGGATGCCGGTCGGTGCGGATCCTCGGCTCCTGCACATCGCGCAGGGCGCGCAGCGTGTCGGCGTCGAATGTCGGCATGGCCTGGTCTCCGTATTGCGTCGGGCCCGACGCTTCGCGTGGGGGCCGGACGCGGCAGGTTCGGTGACGGTTAAATGCGCGCTCGGGCACTATCCGATTAGATGCTATGAACCGCAAACGCTTATGAGCCAGGTTCATGAATGCCAAACGAAAACCTCAATGATCTCGTGGCCTTCGTCACGGTCGCGAAAGAGCATAGCTTCACCAGGGCGGCGGCGCAGCTCGGCGTGTCGCAGTCGGCGCTGAGCCACACGGTGCGCGGCCTGGAGGAACGGCTCGGCCTGCGGCTGCTGACCCGCACCACGCGAAGCGTCGCACCGACCGAGGCGGGGGACCGTCTGTTGCGCGTCGCCGCACCGCGGCTCGAGGAGATCGCGACGGAGATGGCCGCGCTGAGCGACCTCCGCGACAGACCGTCCGGCACCATCCGCATCACCGCGCATGACCATGCGCTGCGATCCGTGCTGTGGCCGGCGCTGCAGAAGCTGTTGCCGGACTATCCCGACATCAAAGTGGAGATCGTCATCGACTACGGCCTGACGGACATTGTCGCCGAGCGCTACGACGCCGGCGTCCGGACCGGCGAGCTGGTGGCGAAAGACATGGTCGCGGTGCGCATCGGACCCGACATGCGCTCGGCGATCGTCGGCGCGCCGTCGTATTTCGCTGCCCGCGCGCGGCCGAAGACGCCGCAGGACCTGACAGCGCATGCCTGCATCAATCTGCGTCTGCCGACGCATGGCGGGCTGTATGCGTGGGAATTCGAGAAGGGTGGGCGCGAGATCAGGGTACGGGTCGAGGGGCAGCTCGTGTTCAACGGCACCGCCCCGATGCTGGATGCGGCGCTGGCCGGATTCGGCCTGGCCTATGTGCCGGAGGACGCGGTGCGGACGCATATCGCCGAGGGGCGTCTCATCCGCGTACTGGCCGATTGGTGCCCGTACTACCCGGGCTACCATCTTTACTACCCGAGCCGGCGCCAGCCGACGCCGGCCTTCGCGCTGTTGGTCAATGCGCTGCGGTACCGGCGGTGAGGAACTGCCGCAATGCCGCGCCACGATATCGCCGTAGGCAAGCGCCGTTGCTTCGGTGAAGCCGAAGAATCCGATCGGCAAATCGGTGGCGCCAAATATAGTGCTCTCTCGCGCCCGCCCTGGCAGGATAAACCATGAACCTGATCGTGCGAATTCCGGATGAACATGCGGCCCGTGTCAGCAGCGCGGACCCGCAGCGCCTTGAGTGCGCAGCACTGGAAGCGGTCCGGCGCGCCGCCGAGGACGGCGCACGCGAGCAACGGGCGATGGACGGCATCGCGTCCGATCTTTCACCGCAAGAAGCAGCCCCCCGCATGCGGGCGGCGCGGCCCGCCAACCAGTTGCCGCCGGGCGTCAGCATACGCGATCGGTTGACGTACGGGCGCGCTTGAGCGCCTTCGACCTCGATAACTCGGTCACCATGCACTGGTGTTTCGACAGCGGCGCGCATGCCTATGCCGACGAGGTCCTCGCCCGGCTTGAGGCGCGGCAGAGCGTGGCCTTGGTCCCGGTTCTTTGGCGTTACGAGGTCAGTGCCGTTCTCGTCCGCGCAGATGAGGGCGCTCCTTCCGGCGCGGCAGGTTACGGACTTTTTGCGGAACCTCGCTGCGCTCGATATCCGCATCGATGATGACGGTGCCGGCCGTGTGCTGACGGACGTGCATCGGCTTGCCCTGCAATATCGTCTGACCAGCTACGACGCCGCCTATCTGGAATTGGCCCAACGCCGGAACCTGCCGCTGGCGACTCTTGACGACGAACTGCGCGCCGCCGCTGCGGCGGCTGGTGTGACCGTGCTGTAACCGGCGCTCTGCTTTCTGACACCATCAAACGCGCCGAGATCGTCGCCGGCGAGATCCGGCAACCGCCCCGCTGCAAATGGCCGCCGCCGCTCTGGGTGGGTAGCGGTCGGTCAGGTCTCGCGCATCGCCCCGCGAGGGCCTGACACTCGAATCAAGTCTTTGCAATGACAAAACTATTGAACCGGTTGATGCCAGGATTCCCGCGGCGGCGCGGCCATCCAGGGCTCTTCGCGCCGTCTATGGCCGTTCTTGACCTCGCCGCGCCACGTGGGAATATTTGCTTGCTTCGACACCGAACATGCATGGATCCGACATAGAAACGGAAGGATTGCTCAGATGACGGTCAGGACGAATGACTACGACGAAATCGTGCGAGTGATGCAGCTCTATCTCGACGCATACAATGAAAACGACCTGGAAAAATTCAAGGAAGCTTTTCATGAAGATGCGTGGATTTTCTTCACCGATGCCGAGGGCGCGCTTCATCAGGGGGTGTTTCGGGAAAGGTTCGAAGCGGGGCTGCGGAATGGCAATCTTCGTCGATTCATTGGTGATGTTGTCGGGCGCATCGTATCGGTGACACAGGTTGGGGATGTCGCCGCTGTGCAGCTCAACTTTGACCATGCAAGCGACAAGATCAATGCTTGGATCGACTTCCACAATCTGCTCAGGATCAACGGCGTCTGGAAAATCACGAATAAGACGGCAACGCATCGAGCTCGGCAGACCGCGGGTCTGGCTTAGCCGCGGCCCAACGGTAACCTCGGTCACGATTGTGGTTCCGACCGGCTGTAGGGCCGTGGGACGGATTTTCCTGGCGACGTTTCTCTGTGCCCTGGTACCGATAACGGCAATGCCTGCAAACCGCTGCTTCGACCAGGCGGCCCCGCCAGAACTTGACGCCAGTCCCCTGCCACCAATGTCGGATACCAAGTCGCGTCCGGTCGGCTAGAAGTCCCACGGACAGACGAGTTCAAGCCCCGTCGTGGCGAAATCAGTCAAGTTCCGTGTCGCGAGCCGGGCGTCATTGATACGAGCGATGGCGGCGGTCATTCCGTCGGGCGCCGACATCGGCCGTCCCTGCCGCAATGCCACGGCCATGATATCGCCGTAGGCAAGCGCCGCCGCTTCGGTGAACCCGAAGATCCGATCGGCAAAGCGGTGGCGCCAATCGGC
>Ga0335072_10007934_pt1 | contig 15426 bp, 7 predicted proteins | sample Lox_Sample_21_FD_206725 | JGI IMG/M metagenome (GOLD analysis project Ga0335072, IMG submission 206725) | Soil microbial communities from Loxahatchee National Wildlife Refuge, Florida, United States - Lox_Sample_2.1 | ecosystem: Environmental > Terrestrial > Soil > Wetlands | place: USA: Florida... | reverse complement strand
CTGAGGGAGACGCAGGTGCGCGAACTGGTGGAGGATCTCGAAGTCCGGTTCCTCGCCAATCGCGACCCGAACATCCATTTCGCGCTGCTGACGGACCTGGGCGATTCCGTGGTAAAGCCTCACCGCAACGACTCGCACCCGCTGGTTGAGCTTGCCGTTCACCTGATCGACGAACTGAATGCGAAATACGCGCCGACGGGAAAGGGCGGATTCATTTTGCTGCACCGGCACCGCATTTTCAACGTGCGGCAGGGCGTGTGGATGGGCTGGGAGCGGAAGCGCGGAAAACTGCTGGATCTGAACAAACTGCTGGCTCACGACTTTGATGCGTTCCCGATCAAGGCGGGCCGGGTGGATGTTCTAAGCCAGGTTCGCTACGTGCTAACGCTCGATTCGGACACGCAACTGCCGCGCAAGAACGCGGCGAGGATGATTGGAGCGATTGCGCATCCGCTGAACCAGGCGGTGATCGATCCGCAACGCCGCGTGGTCGTGGCGGGCTACGGCATCCTGCAACCACGCGTGGGCGTCAGCGTGCAGTCGGCGTCCCGCTCGCGGATGGCTTCGATCTACTCGGGCCAGACCGGGTTCGATATCTACACGCGCGCAATTTCGGATGCATACCAGGACCTGTACTGGGAGGGGTCTTTCACGGGCAAGGGCATCTACGAAGTTGAGACATTCCACTCGGTTTTGAATGGGCGCTTTCCGCGGAATGCGCTGCTCAGTCACGATCTGATTGAAGGAGCCTACGCGCGCGCCGGGCTTACGACCGACATCGATGTGGTCGACGATTATCCATCGCATTGGAGCGCCTACTCGCGGCGCAAGCATCGCTGGGTGCGCGGCGACTGGCAGATTGCGCAGTGGCTTTTCTCGCGGGTGCCCGACGGGTCGGGTGGATGGACGACGAACCCCATTTCGACCATATCGCGATGGAAGATCCTGGATAATCTTCGGCGATCGCTGGTCGAGCCCGCCACCATGGTTTTGTTTGTGGCAGGCTGGCTGGGGATTCCCGGAGGCCCGCTCTACTGGACGATCGTTTCCCTGCTCCTGGTGATCTTTCCTTCGCTGGTGCAATTCTCATTTGCGCTGGTCAGCGCGCTTGCGGGGCCTGCGAAGGGAAGAGTGGGCGAGATTTTCTGGAATCTGCGGCAGTCGCTCATGGTGACGCTGGTGAACCTGGTGTTTCTTCCCCACCAGACGCTGCTTGCGATTGACGCGATTGTCCGCTCGCTGGTGAGACAATTCATCACCGGCGAACGGCTGCTGGAGTGGGAGACGGCGGCGCAGGCCGAATCGCGATCGACGCGGCGCACGCAAGTGGATCGTTACCTGTTCCTGACGCCGCTGGTTGCGCTGGCTATCGCAGCCGTGGTGTATTTGTCGCGGCCGCACAGCGACGCGATCTTTGTGGCCATTCCGATTCTTGCCCTGTGGTTCAGCGCGCCCCTTGTGAGCCGCTGGATTGACTCAGCCCCGCCGGAGCAGCGCAAGCAACTCGGAGTGAACGAGGAAACATTCCTGCTGGAGCATGCGCTGCGCATCTGGCGGTACTTCTACCAATTCGGCGGCGAGAGGCACAACTATCTCATTCCCGATAACGTGGAGGAAGAAGGGCTGCATGAGGCAGCGCGGATTTCGCCGACAAATATCGGACTGTTGCTAAATGCGCGCCAGGCGGCCTGCGCATTCGGTTTCATCACGGTTCCGGAGTTTGCCGATCTGACCGGGAAGACCCTGGCCACGATCAAGCGGCTCGAGAAGTTTCGCGGCCATCTCTACAACTGGTATGACACGGAAACCCTGCATCCGTTGACCGACGATCCCTTTGTTTCGTCGGTGGACAGCGGCAATTTCATCGCGTCGCTCTACACGCTGGGCGCCGGTGCTCTTCAGCTGCTGAAGAGGCCGTTGATTTCGGGGCACACCTTTGTTGGTTTTAGGGCGCATTGGCACCTGATCCAATCGGAAACGAAGGTGCGGGGCGCGTTTGCGCGCATCGCGCTGCCCGGGACGAAGGCGTCGGTAGCAGAGTGGATCGCATGGGTGCACAACACGCAGGACACTGTGGCCGAGGCCGCGGCAGATTTGAAACCGAAGCCCAAGAATGGCGGCCTGTGGTGGTGCCAGGAGATGCAGAAGCGGCTGAAGACGATTGACGACCTTGTGGTTCATTTCATGCCGTGGCTGCTGCCGGAGTACGCCCGATTGCTGGAAGCGCCGCAGCTTCGCGTGAAACCAAGGGCGGAGACGCTCTCGCTGGGTGATACGGTGGTGTTTGCCGAAGCACTGGAGACAAGCCTGGCGAGCGGGAAGTACGCGCACGACGAGTCTCTGCTCGATGCCGGCAAGAAACTGCACGCGATGTTGCCGGCGGCGATCAAGAACCTGCGGCGGCTGAGTATTGCCATCCAGGAAATTGCCGCGACTTCGGAACGGCTGGCAGCGGACACCGACTTTACATTTCTGGCCGATCCAAACCGGCGGATTCTCTCGATTGGCTACAACGTGCGGGCGCAGAAACTGCACGGGTCGACCTACGATCTGCTGGCTTCGGAGGCGCGGGTTGCAACGTTTCTTGCGATTGCCCGTGATGAGATTCCGCAGCAAAGCTGGGTGAAACTCGGCCGCGAACACGCCTTCGCCTACGGGCAATTCGTCCTGATTTCGTGGACGGGCACGATGTTCGAGTACCTGATGCCCGCGTTGTGGATGCGCAGCTATCCCGATACGCTGATTTCGCGGACGCTGTGGGCCAACATGGAGGTGCAGCGCGCCTTTGCCCGTCATCATGGTGTTCCGTGGGGCATTTCGGAGTCGGGCTATGCCCTGAAGGATGACTCCGGGCATTATTCCTACAAGGCATTCGGTGTTCCCCAGGTCGCCATGTCGATTGAAGCAACGGCGGGACCGGTGGTGGCGCCGTATGCGTCGTTTCTGGCTCTCGGCGTGGACCCGATGTCGGCGCTGCACAACCTGCGGCATATGGCGTCGGAAAAGTGGGTGGGCTCCTATGGATTCTATGAAGCTGTCGATTATACGAAGTCGCGCGGGAAACCGGTGCTGGTGCGCGAATGGATGGCGCATCACCAAGGCATGTCGCTGCTGGCGATCCTGAACCTGCTGCAGGACGACCTGGTGCAGGACTGGTTCCATGCCAATCCGCTGGTGCAGTCCGCTGAACTGATGCTGCACGAGATGCCGGTCAGCAGCGGAGTGCTGCGCGCGAAACTAAACGAGTGAGGCGTGCGTGGAGATTATAGAAAGATGTTCAGGGCGCGGCCGGTTTTGCTTGCACGGCTTTGGGAACTGACCGAGACCTGAGATGATAAAGAAACCTTCTGATCCAAAGACACGCAGGTAGAACGAAGTCGACGATGCAGCGCGCTGCCGTTATCTACAATCCAATGTCGGGGCAACATTCCGCGCGACGGGCTGGAGCCGTGCGTGACGCCCTGGCCGTGCTGCGCGATGCGGGCGTGGAATCGGAGGCACTCGAGACGGATGCGCCGGGAAGCGCGTCCGTTCTGGCCAAGGCCGCCATACGGAATCGCTTCGATACGATTCTCGCCTGCGGAGGGGACGGCACGGTACACGAGGTGCTGCAATGCGTGGTCGGCACCGATGTCTCGCTTGGAGTTCTGCCGTTGGGCACAGCCAATGCGCTTGCGCAGAACCTGGGTCTCGGCCGCTCGCCGGCAAAGGCGGCCCAGTTACTGCTGAAAGCCGAGCCGCGAGCGGTTCCGGTGGGGCGAATCTCGTTCCGCGGCAAGGACGGCACGGAACAATCGCGATTCTTCACGGTGGCGGCGGGAATTGGCGCCGACGCTCTGTTGATGTCGAGCATGGACGCCGGGTTGAAACGCAAGTTCGGCTATGCGCTCTACCTGCTGGAAGCGTTCAAGATCTGGGCCACGAATCCGTTCCCGCTTTTCAGCGTGGCATTCAGCACGAATGGCGGAAATGAGAAGCGCGCGGAGAAAGTGTCGCAGCTTCTTGCGGTTCGGGTGCGCTCGTTTGGCGGAGTGCTGGGGGAACTGGCGCCCGGCGCGACGCTTACGAATCACTCCCTGAGCCTGATCACCTTCAAAACGCGCAGCCGCGTGCGCTATCTGCGTTTTCTGCTCGCCGTCGTCGCCAATCGGCACAAGTTTTCAGATGAGGTAGAGCTGATTGATGCCACGGCGGTGGATTGCAGAAACCTGGACGGATCGGGCACGAAGCTTTTTGTCGAAGCGGACGGCGAAGTGCTGGGCACGCTGCCCGCCCGCATTGAAGTAGCGCGTCAGACTGTACGGATGCTTATTCCTCCGCACGCGCGGCCTTAATCAAAGCACGCCAATTTCTATTCTTCGCGCGATTCATAGCAGGTGCGCGAAGGCGTGCAACGCGAGAGATGAACGAAGTGCTCATCCGGGCCGGCAGGTCCCATGGTGCGCAAGCACCAGTAGGTGGAGGATGTGGCAACGCCGGGAAGCCATGAGTCAACATCGACGGGACTCATGCCGTAGGGATTCTTGGTGCGCAGGCACTGGCAGGGTTGCACTTCGGTCTTGGCGGTTTCGCTCATCTTGACTTCCTTTCTGCGTGCGGCGGCGCGGGGCGCTGATCATCCGGCTGCGCTCGGGTCGCGGTCCATCTGGCCGGCTGCCAGCAGGATGGTGCGATAAACGGCGACCGGGAAGAGTTGCACTTTGTAAGCATTCATTGAAAGCGGCATGGCGCCGGACATGGAAGCCTGGCCCGCGGCGCGAGCCGTTTCGGGCGTGATGGGCTTTCCAGTCAAGGCCTCCTCTGCCTCGCGGGAGCGGCGGACCACCGGGGACGCGGCGCCCATGGCGACCACCGCGCGGCGGCAGTTGTTTCCATCCATCTCGAGCACAATGGCGGCGTCGGCAATGGCCCAGTCGTGGCTCTCTTTCTCGCCATATTTCTGGTAGGCGGAGCGGGTGCCGGGCGCCGGCTTAGGGATGTGAATCGCGGTGAGCAGTTCGTCGTTGCGCATGACGTGGAATTTTTGCGGATTGGCGTCGGGACGCACGTAGAAGTCCTTGATGGCCACGGTGCGCTTGCCATCGGCCTTCGACACGAGCTCGACGCTGCCATCGAGAGCCAGCAGCGCGACCGCGCCGGACGAAGGCGCAACGGATGGACAGCCGCCGTAGTCCATGATGGCGTGGTACTGATTGAGGCCGGAGAAGGCGAAGCAGATTTCCTTGCCTTTGCGCAGGCATTGAAAATCGGCGGAGCGGAAGTACCAGCATTGCAATTCCTGAAGCAGATTGCCGCCGATGGTGGCCATATTGCGGATGTGCGGCGTGGCGGCGTGCCCGCAGGCATCGGCCAGGACGGTGTAGTCGGAGCGGATGGTGGGGTCGTCGGCGATCTCGCCCAGGGTGGTGAGCGCGCCGATGGTGAGGCCCTCGGGCGTGGAGCGGATGCCGCGCAGCTCAGAGATGTTGCGGATGTTCACGAGGCGTGTGGGCGTATCGGTGCCGTTCTTCATGCGGTCGAGAAGATCGACGCCGCCCGCCTTGACGACCGCGCCATCTTTCAGTTGCGAGAGGGCAGCGTCGACCGTGGAGCAATCTGCAAGTGCGAAGGAGTTCATATGGCCTCCGTCATGGGCCGGGGCTGGTTAAGCGCGGCGAGCACGACTGCCGGCGTCATGGGTAGCTGGCGAATGCGAACGCCGGTGGCGTTGTAGACCGCGTTGCCGATGGCGGCGCCGGCCGAGATGATTCCGGCGGCTTCGCCTATGCCGGATGCATCGGTCGAACTCTGGCCGATGTAGGACTCGGTGAGGATGACCTCGATCTGCGGCACCTCGTAGGATCCGGCGATCTTGTACTTGTCGAGATTGGAGTTGACCATCAAGCCGTAGTTCGGATCAAGGAGGCGGTGCTCAAACAAGGTGTAGGAAATGCCCTGGATGATGCCGCCGTTGATCTGGCTCATGGTCTGGCTGGGATTCATGGGGCGTCCGCAGTCATGCACGGCCAGGATGCGCTTGACGTGAATGCGCCCGGTTTCGGTATCGACGGCGACTTCGGCAACGTCGATGCCCCCATAGGTGTCGATTTTCTTGGGGGCGTAGTCGGGAATGCGCTTGGCCTGTGCCGAAACCTCGTCGGTATTCATTTTGGCGGCAGCGGCGCGGAACGAGATGGGCTGGAACTTGCCGGACTGGCTGCGCACCATGCCTCCGCTCAAGCTGAGATCGGAAGCGGTTGTGCCGAGAGCAGGCGCGACGGCAGCGAGGAATTTGTGTGAAGCCTGCCATGCCGCGTCGCGCACGGCCGGCGTGAGCGAGGCCGTGGTGACGCTGCCGCCGGAGTTGGGGCCGACCGGGTAGTTGGTGTCGCCGATCTTGACGGAGATCCTGGCGGGCGGCACGCCAAACTGCTCGGCAAGGATCTGGGCGAGCACGGTCTTGATGCCGCTGCCGATGTCCTGCACGGCGGAGAGGACCTCGACCGAGCCGTCCTTGTGGACGCGCACCTCGGCGGCGGAACTCATGCTGATGTTACGGTACCAGACGGATTGCGAGAGGCCCACGCCCCGCTTGACGGGACCTGCGTCGGCATTGGCTTTCGGGTTGCGCGACTTCCAAATATCGCTGTCGCGGATGACCTGGCGCTGCACGCGGCGCACCGGGTTTTCGTCGATGCGGTCGCGCAGATCGAGCAAATCCATGTTGAGGCGCTCGGCCAGCTCGTCGATGGATTGCTCAAGCGCGAACGCTCCCTGCGGATGGCCGGGCGCGCGGAAGGCCGCGGCGGGGCCGGCGTTGATGAACACATCGTTCTCTTCAATGTGGAGCGCGCCCGATCTGTACAGATTGGCCACGGGACCGGCGCATCCGGCTCCGGTGCCACAACCGGCGGTGCCGTAGCTGATGAGCTGCATCGCGGTGATGGTGCCGTCTTTCTTCGCGCCGATGCGGAGGCGCTGATCGGAACTGGGGCGATTGCCGACGGAGAGATGCTCTTCTTCGCGATCGAGCATGAGACGGACGGGAGCGCCGGTCTTGCGCGAAAGGATGGCTGCGACCACACCGGGATTGCCCGCGCCGAACTTGGCTCCGAAGCCGCCGCCCATGAATTCCGTGATCACGCGAACCTTAGAGATGGGAAGCTTGAAGTAACCCGCACACTCTTCGCGGACGCTCGCCGTTCCCTGGGTCGAGGCATAGACGGTGAGCAAGTCGGGCTTCCAATCGGCAACGACGCCGTGTGTCTCGAGAGCGGAGTGGGTCTGGACCTGTGTAAAGTAGTGGGCGTCGACCACCACGTCGGCGTCTTTGAATCCCTGCTCGGCATCGCCGCGCTTGTGCACCGAGGGGCCGTGGATATTGCCTGTCTGCGGCGTTGCACCTTCGCTGCCGCCGCCACCGGCCGTGCCTGCCTCATCGGCTGCGCCGGGAAAGACGTGCGGCGCGTTGGGGGCGCGGGCAAGTTCGGTATCGACGACGAAGGGAATGCCTTGATATTTGACTTTGACCTTGCCGGCGGCCTCTTCCGCAGCCTGCGGCGAAGTGGCGGCCACGGCTGCGACGGGCTGGCCGGCATAGCGGACGACTGGGTACTTCGTCTTTTCGAGAGAGGGATCGCGCAGTTCGGCGTTGCCGAGAATGGTCTCGATGACGTGCACACCCTTGACGCCGGGATGGCGCTCGGCTTCAGAGGTATCGATGGAGATTACGCGCGCATGCGGCAAATTCGCATTGACGAACTTCGCGTAAAGCATGCCCGGCAACTGGACATCGGCGGTGTAGCGCGCCTTGCCTGAAACCTTGAGGTGGCCGTCCCATCGTTCGATGGGCTTGCCGATGAACTCGAGGTCCTTGTTGACGGGGAGAATCGGCGGCTCGGACGCGGGGACGGTGCGTTCTTCCTCGTGGAGCGTGTAGCCCGGGACGCCGATGGGCATGCTGACGGTCTTAGTCTGTGAGCTGTCGGCGGCGCCAGACAATATGGCGTTAGAAACGGGATCTGAAACGTGAGTCGCCATCTGATTCTCCTATGCCTTGCTCGGCAGCTGGCCCGCTGCATCGAGGGTGGCGGCGAAAACCCTGGGATAGGTGCCGCAACGGCAAAGGTTGCCGCTGACGGCATAGCGCACATCGGCCTCGGTGGGATGGGCATTGCGCTCAAGGAGGGCAGCGCAGCTCATGACCATGCCGGGCGTGCAGAAGCCGCACTGCATGGCGTCATGTTTGACGAAGGCTGCCTGGATGGGGTGAAGCTGATCTTCGGTGCCGATGCCTTCAATGGTGGTGATCTGGTGTCCCACGGCGTCGATGGCCAGCGTCATGCAGCTGTTGACGGGCTTTTTGTCGAGCCAAACCGTGCAGCTGGAGCAGACGCCGCGATCGCAACTGATCTTGGTGCCGGTCATGTTGAGCTGAATGCGCAGAGCGTCAGCGAGCGTGGTGCGCGGCTCGATGGTGAGCTTGTGCTCGCGATCGTTGATGTGCAGGGTGATCGGGAAGGGCTGGGGACCGTATTCCTTCACATTGGGGTGCGCGGCATCGGAGACTTCGCGCGAGAAAGCCTGCACGCCTTCAACAAGGGCCGTGCCGGCGGCGGTGATGCCGGCGCCTTTCAGGAATCCGCGACGCGTGATGGGGGCGGCACCGGAGCCGGGATGAGAAGAGGGATCAGTCTTGGGTGGCCTTTGGTCCGGCATGCATCCTCCTTCAAACAACTGTGAGGGAATACTCGAAGACTCTTTTCGCCCCGTGGCGAGAGGAGCCGGTGTGGTGTGGATCAGACCTCCGGCGACGCGCATGCTCGCAGGACAAAACGAGATGCAGATGGCCGCCAAGTCAAGTTCGATCGCAGAGCCCGTGGAGGCCCGGCAAATACGCCAACAGTATAGGCGACTGGAGGCAATTCGTGCAGTTGCCGAAGTGAATTTCGATAAGGTAAAAACGGGGTTCCGGCGGAAAATGCCTAGGATCGAGTTTCCGCGATTCGATGCGGATTCAGGTTGGAGCGAGGAGAGGCCAATTTGCGGGTCGCGATCGACACCGGCGGTACTTTTACGGACTGTGTCTACCTGGCGAATGGCCGGTTGAAGGCGCTGAAGGTCTTTTCCACGCCTGGGGATCCGTCGCTGGCGGTGCTTGCATGCCTGCGGCGAGTGAATCGCGGGGAGAGCGTGGAGGTGCGGCACGGCACCACGGTGGGCACGAACACCATGCTCGAGCGGACGGGCGCCAGGGTAGCTTTTGTCACCACCGAGGGATTCGAGGACACCATTGCGATTGGCCGGCAGGCTCGCGCGCGGCTTTATGACTGGTTCGCGCCGGAGCCGGTTTGCCTGGCGCCGAAGGAAATGCGGTTTGGCGTGCCGGAGCGGGTGAGCGCGGAAGGGGAGATTCTGCGGTTCCCCGAGCCGCACGAACTGGGGGAACTGGTGGAGCGGGTGAGAGCGGCCGGGGCAGAGGCTGTGGCTGTTTCGCTGCTTTTTTGCTTCGAGAATCCTGAGAACGAGAAGCGGGTGGCGGAGGCCTTACGCGCGTTGCAGGTTCCAATTTCGACGTCGCACCAGATTCTGCCGGAGTTTCGCGAATACGAACGGGCTTCGACAACGGTGGTGAATGCCTACCTTGCGCCGTGGATGGGGAGTTACCTGGGAAGGCTTGGCGAGCGGGTGGCTGCGGAGTTTTCATCGAGCCGGGTGGATGTGATGCAGTCATCGGGCGGCATCATTCCGGCGCGCGTGGCGGCGGAGCAACCGGTGCGCACGGTGATGTCGGGACCGGCCGGCGGAGTGGTGGGCGCCTGCGCGGGAGCTCGATGGGCAGGATACGAGCGGATCATCGGTTTCGATATGGGAGGCACGTCGACGGACGTGTTCCTGGCCGATGTGAACGAGTCTGCGCAACTGACGCGGGAGTCGATGATTGGGGGCGTGCCGATCGGTGTGCCCATGCTCGACATTCATACGGCCGGGGCCGGTGGCGGATCGATGGCGCGATTCGATGTGGGAGGCATGCTGCGCGTTGGGCCGGAGTCGGCGGGCGCGGACCCGGGGCCGATCTGCTTTGGCAAGGGCACGCGAGCGACCGTGACGGATGCCAATTTTGTGCTGGGACGGCTGGACGCGGGAAGCTTTCTTGGCGGAGGAGTGCGTCTGGATCGCGGCCGAACCGAACAGATGATGGACGAGCAGAAAGGTCCGCTGGCATCGGTGGAGGAGTTTGCGGCGGGGATTCTGCGCGTGGTGGAAACGAACATGGAGAAGGCGATTCGCGTGATTTCGGTGGAGCGCGGGCACGATCCGCGCGAGTGCACGCTGGTTGCCTTTGGCGGCGGAGGGCCGTTGCACGCGTGCGCACTGGCGAGAGCGCTGGGGATGAGGAAGGTCCTGATCCCGGCCATGCCCGGAGCGCTTTCGGCACTGGGGATTCTGCTGGCGCCGGCGGTGAGGGATTTTTCAAAGACGGTGATGCTGGGGGGCGAGGAGATGGAACGCGTCGACGAGGTCTTTCGCGAGATGGAGGCGCAGGCGAGGGAAGAGTGCGCGGCGAGCGGGATGGAGGGCGTGCCGGAGCTGAGCATCGATGTGCGCTACCGGAAGCAGGGATACGAATTGAATGTTCCGTATGACGCGGGAAGGCCCGCCGATTCGGTTGCTCTATTTCACCGGCTGCACCAGCAGCGGTATGGATTCAGCCGCGAGGACCGGCCGGTGGAGATCGTGAATCTGCGCCTGCGCATGGTTGCGGGTGAGGAGGCCTATGTGCCGGAGCGGCGCGAGCCAAAGCGCGGGGATGGGAGCGCGGCGCGGTATGCGGAGCGGCCGGTTTATTTTGAGGGCGGTTTGCTGGAGACGCAGTTTTTTGCGCGCGAACGGTTGGCGCCCGGAGATGTGCTTCGCGGTCCGGCGATGGTGACGGAGTATACGTCCGCGACGTTGATTCCGCCTGATGCGAGTGGCGAGGTGGATGCTTTGGAAAATCTCATTCTGACGGTAGCGCTGGAGGATGCGAATTGAGGGTGCGCGATGTGAGCCCAATCGAGCTGGCCGTGTTTCAGAGCGCGATGCACTCGGTTGCGGAAGAGATGGGTGCGGCACTGCGACGCACTGCGTTGTCGCCGAATATCAAGGAGAGGCGCGACTATTCGTGCGCGGTCTTCGATGGCAGGCGACGCGTGATCGCGATGGGCGATCACATGCCTGTGCACCTGGGCTCCATGCCGATGTCGGTGCAAGCGGCGGTTGCGGCCATTCGGCTTGGGCCTGGGGACATCGCGATTCTCAACGATCCCTATGCAGGCGGAACGCACCTGCCGGACATCACGATGGTGCTGCCCGTGTTTGCGGAGGATGGCGCGGAGGCCGCGTTTTATGTGTGCAATCGCGCCCACCATGCCGATGTGGGAGGGATGTTCGCGGGATCGATGGGGCCGGCAAACGAGATTTACCAGGAGGGGATTCGTATTCCGCCGGTGCGGATTGTGCGCGGCGGCGACCTGGATCGTGAAATGCTCGACCTGATCCTGCTGAATGTGCGGACGCCGCAGGAACGGGAAGGCGATCTGGATGCGCAGATGGGCGCATGCAGGGTGGGGGAGCGGCGCGTTCGCGAACTGATCGCGAAATATGGAATGAAGGCGCTGGAGAGTTTGATTGAGGAGTTGCTCGACTACTCCGAGCGGCTGATGCGGGCCGAACTGCGAACCATGCCGGATGGAGAATTCGCAGCCGAGGACTGGATGGACGGAGACGGCGTGGATGCTGGGCCGATTCGAATTGCGGTTGCGCTGCGGATTGACTCGAAGAAAGGCGAGATGATCGCGGATTTCTCGGGATCTGCGGCGCAGGTGAAGGGAAGCATCAATGCAGTCGAGGCTATCACGCTGTCGGCGTGTTTTTACGTGCTGCGTTGCCTGCTCAGCGAAGATGCGCCGGCCACGGAGGGCATTCTGAGGCCGCTGAAGTTGATTGCGCCGCAGGGAACGATTGTGAACGCGGCGCCTCCGGCGGCGGTGGCGGGTGGAAACGTGGAGACTTCGCAACGCATCGTGGATGTGCTGATGCGTGCACTGGCGAAGGCGATTCCCGATCGCGTTCCGGCGGCGAGCGCGGGGACGATGAGCAATGTGACGATCGGGGGATCCGATACGCGGCACGGCGAGTGGACGCGCGCGGAGCCCTTCACCTACTACGAAACGATGGCCGGGGGGATGGGCGCGCGGCCCACGATGGAGGGCATATCGGGCGTGCACACGCACATGACGAACTCGCTGAACACGCCGGTGGAAGCGCTGGAATATGCCTATCCATTTCGCGTGAGGCGGTATGGATACCGTGATGGATCGGGCGGCGCGGGGCGGTTTCGCGGTGGAGACGGCCTGGTGCGCGAAATCGAGTTGCTGACCGATGCGCAGGTGACGCTGCTGGCGGATCGAAGAATGTTTGCGCCGTATGGACTGGCGGGCGGACAAGATGGCGCGCGCGGGAGCGCGTGGTTGAACAAACCGGACGGCGAAGTGACGGAATTGCCGGGAAAATGCAGCCGGCAGGCGAGCGAGGGAGATGTGCTGCGGATCGAAAGCCCGGGCGGTGGCGGGTGGGGTGCAGTGAGCGGTTGATTGCGGCATCGCTGCATGAGGGAAGCGCCGGGGTCGCTTCATTCGCGGGGCTTTCGATGCGGACGGAGATTCGGGACCCGGGTGCGAGGTTGTAGGATCATCGTTACTCGTGGTTTGGATGGATAAGGGGGCGGGAAAGCTATGAGCGTTTTCAGGCAGGTTTTGCGCCGTTGCGCGTTCGTGGTTGCCGTGGGGGTTGCGAGCGAAGCAGGTGCGTTCGCCCAAGCGCAGACGGAAGGGCGGCTGCTGCGGTTTCCTGACATCCATGGGAACCAGGTTGCTTTCAGCTATGCGGGCGACCTGTGGCTGACGACGACCGAGGGCGGCGTGGCCCGGCGGATCACGACGAGCCCGGGGCTGGAGCTATTTCCGCATTTCTCGCCGGATGGAAAGTGGATTGCGTTTACTGCGCAGTACGACGGGAACTTCAACGTCTATGTGGTCCCGGCCGAGGGCGGACAGCCGCGCCAACTCACCTTTGTTCCGGATATCGGCCCAGTGCCGGAGCGCATGGGGCCAAACAATGAGGTCATTGCCTGGACACCCGATTCCAAGCGCATCGTTTTCCTTTCGCGCCGCGACTCATTCAATGAGTGGTTCGGGCACTTGTGGACGGTGAGCGTGGACGGCGGATTGCCGGTGCGTCTGCCGATTGACCGGGGCGGGCTGCTGGCCTTTAACTCCGACGGCAGCGAGATGATTTACAACCGCATCTTTCGCAACTTCCGCACCTGGAAGCGGTATACGGGCGGGATGGCGCAGAAGCTTGCGCTGTGGAATTTCAAGACGCATGCCTATGAGCAACTGACCAAGGACGAGTGGACCGACACGTTCCCGATGTGGAGCGGCGACACGGTGTATTTTGTGTCGGACCGCGGACCGGAGCACCGGCTGAATCTCTACTCGATGGATTTGAAGTCGCGCGACGCAAAGCAACTGACGCACTACACCGACTACGACGTGGAGTGGCCGAGTTTGAGCGGCGACCAGATCATCTACCAGTACGGCGGATGGCTCTACCTGTTCGATACCAAGACCGAAAAGGAGCGGAAGCTCGACGTCCAGATTGATGGAGACTTGGACCAGGCGCGCGCGCATTGGGATGCGACCGTGAAGCTGATCGATTCGGCTGACATTTCTCCCGACGGCAAGCGGGCGGTGTTTACGGCGCGCGGCGACGTCTACACGGTGCCGGCCGAGCACGGGCCGACGCGCAACCTGACGGAGTCGCCGGGGATTCGCGAGGAGAGTGTTGCCTGGTCGCCGGATGGGCGCTGGGTGGCCTACTTGAGCGATCGCAGCGGCGAGCAGGCGATTTACATTCGGCCGCAAGACGGCATGGGACAGGAACAGGAGATTACGACCGGAGGACCGGAGTTCCTGATGCAGCCGGTGTGGTCTCCGGATAGTACGAAACTGGCGTATGCAGACAGCTCGCTCAATCTTTACTACGTAGACGTTCACGACAAGAAGCCAGTTCTGGTGGACACGGCGAAATATGGAGAGATCAACAACTACTCCTGGTCTCCCGATTCGAAGTGGATTTCCTATGACAAGACGCCTGAGAATCGCTATCCGGTCATCGAGGTGTACTCGCTGGAGTCGAAGAAGATTACCGCGGCGACGACAGATTTCTATCCTTCGTTCAATCCGGTCTTCGATCCAGCGGGCAAGTATCTTTACTTCGTTTCAATAAGAACGTTTAACGAGGTGCTTGGCCCTCTTGACATGGAATTCTCAAATCCTGAGGCGGAGAAGGTGTATGCGATCACGCTGCGCGCCGACGAGGCTTCTCCTTTTGCGCCGCAAAGCGACGAGGTTGAGGTGAAGAAGGAAGAGAGCTCAGCGGAAAGCGGCGGAGGCACGAAACCGGCCGAGGCCGCGGACAAGGACAAGGATAAGGACAAGGATAAGGACAAGGGAAAGAAGGAAGAGACGGCGAAAAAGAAGGAGCCGTTCCGCATCGATCTGGAGGGGATCGAGAATCGGATTGTGGAACTGCCGACGCCGCCAGCAAATATCGCGAGGCTGGCCGCAAGCGAAGGGCGCGTGTACTATTCGTCGGAACCGACGTCTGGTTATTCCGGGCCGCTGCCGGGCATGGCGCCGGAAATTCACGTCTACGACCTGGAGAAGCGCAAGGACCAGGTGCTGTTGAGCGGGACATCGAACTTCGCGCTGTCGTTCGACGGCAAGAAACTGCTGTATGGAGCGCCGGGAGACAAGTGGGGCATCGTGGACGCCGCGCCGGGGGCGGAGCATCACGTAGGCGACGGTGCGCTGAATCTTTCCGGCATGCGGGCCGAGATCGATCCGCGAGCCGAGTGGAAGAACATGTTCAACGAGGCATGGCGGCAGGAACGTACGTTCTTCTATGAGAAGTCAATGAACGGCGTGGATTGGGAGGCGGAGCGCGCGAAATATGCGCAGCTATTGCCTTATGTGGCGGACCGCTACGATCTGACTTATGTGATCGGGGAGATGTTCTCTGACCTGTCGAACTCGCACATGTACGTGGGCGGGGGCGACTATCCCGATCTGCATCCTGTGAACGTGGGCATGCTGGGCGCGGATCTTGAGCTGGACGCGGTCAGCGGGCGCTACAAGATTGCGCATATCCTGCCCGGGGACAACTGGGACACCGCGCTGCGGTCTCCGCTGACACAGCCGGGAGTTGCAGTTCACGAGGGCGACTACGTGCTGGCGGTCAATGGGCGGCAGCTGAAAGCGCCTGAGAATCCAGACGAGCTGTTTGTGAACACGGCGAACGAAAATGTGACATTGACGATTAATTACAAGCCCACGATGGACG
>Ga0335072_10007933_pt1 | contig 15427 bp, 10 predicted proteins | sample Lox_Sample_21_FD_206725 | JGI IMG/M metagenome (GOLD analysis project Ga0335072, IMG submission 206725) | Soil microbial communities from Loxahatchee National Wildlife Refuge, Florida, United States - Lox_Sample_2.1 | ecosystem: Environmental > Terrestrial > Soil > Wetlands | place: USA... | reverse complement strand
TGAAACGTCTCGAGGCTGAAAATGTCCCGCGGGTTCGCGACGAAGTAGTCCCACATGCTGAAGATGTACCAGAGCTTCGAGCACACCAGCGCGACAAGGATTCCGTAGACGCCGAGATTCCAAATCACCCGGGGATCGAGCCCTGCCCGCGGCGCCTGCCGGTACGCCCACCACAGGCCCAGCAGGAATCCGACGGCGGCCAGCACGCCGTACGTGTAAATCGTGACCGGGCCAAATTGAAAGAGGACTGGATGCATGTCAAGCGCGCTCGTGCGTAGGATGCCGCCAATCGCGCAGGAGTTCGAGGATCACCAGGCCCGCGCCGACGACGATCGCGGAATCCGCTAAATTGAAAGTGTACCAGTGGTGCGTGCCGATGTAGAAATCGATGAAGTCCGTCACGCTGTGGTGCAGCACGCGATCGAGCACGTTGCCCACGGCGCCGCCCAGAATCAGCGTCATCCCGCTGCGGCCCGGCCAGCCGCCGGCCCGTCCGCTCACCAGCAGCCACACGATCAGCCCGATCACGGCGGCCGAAAAAACGATCAGCAGCGGCGCGCGCCATGGCATGTCCGAATCGGCGAAGAGCCCGAAGGCGACGCCCGGATTGCTCGTGCGAATCAAATTCAGCATCCCGGGAATAATCACGTGGGATGAGCCGGGCGGCATCATCCGGTCGACGGCGAATTTCGTCGCCTGATCGGCGGCGAGGACGGCCAGGGCGAGCAGAACGAGAGGCCAGGGCGAGCGTGAAGCCGGCGACATCAGGATTTCGGACTCGCCGGAAGCGCGCCGCCCTGCCGTTCGATTTCGTCGAGCGCGGCGACGCAACGCTCGCAAAACGTCGGGTAGTCGGCGCTCTCGCCCACGTGCGTCGAATAATTCCAGCAGCGCTCGCACTTCGAGCCGAGGGCGTGCTCGGCGCGGATCGTTAGCGTGCCCGGGCCGCCAGCCGCTGCGGCCGAAGACCCGCCGTTCGAGGGCATCGCTTCGATCTCCACCTGCGAGACGATGAAGAATCCCGGAAGGTATGCCGCGTAGCGCTGCAGCAAAGCGGCCGGCGCGCCGGACGCAGTCAGGATTACGCGCCCTTCGAGGTTTGCGGAGATGGTCTTTTGCGCGCGCATCGGCTCGAGAACTTTCAGCACTTCCTCCCGGACGCCGAGCAGCCGATCCCAGTTTGCGGCACGCTCGGAATCGAGCGCGCGTTCGAGTTCCTCAGCGGCCGGGAAAAGCGCCATGTGCACGCTTTCCGGCTCAGACGCCGCGCGCGGCAGGAATTTCCAAATCTCCTCGGCGGTGAAGACGAGGATCGGCGCGAGAAGCCGGACGAGCGCGCTCGCGATGCGATACACCGCTGTCTGCGCCGACCGGCGACCGCGATTTTTCGGCGCGAACGTGTACAGGCGATCCTTCAGCACGTCGAAATAAAAGGCGCTGAGGTCGACGGTGCAGAAATCGTGGATCGCGTGGTAGATGCGATGAAATTCGAAATTCGCGTACCATTCGCTGCACTCGCGGACCAGTTTCCCCGTGCGGCGCAGCATCCACGCATCCATTTCCCACAAATCGGAGTCTGCGAGCGCGTCGCGCGCGGGATCGAAATCGAAAAGATTCGAGAGCGCGAAGCGAAACGTATTGCGGATCTTGCGGTACGCCTCGGAAAGCTGCGTCATCATCGCCGGCGAATTGCGCATGTCCGCCGTGTAGTCCTGCGACACCACCCACAGCCGCAGTAAGTCCGCGCCCCATTTGTCGACGATTTCTTTCGGGTAGAGCGCGTTGCCTTCGGACTTCGACATCGGCTTGCCGTTTTCGTCGAGCGTCCAGCCGTGCGTCACCACCTGCTGGTAGGGCGCGCCGCCGCGCGTGCCGATGCCCACCAGCAGCGAGCTTTGGAACCAGCCGCGGAATTGATCGGGGCCTTCCAGATACACCTGCGCTGGCCAGTGAAGGCCGTTGGCCTGGGTCAGCACGGAAAGGTGCGTCGAGCCCGATTCGAACCACACGTCGAGAATGTCGTTTTCCTTTTGCAGTTTCGCTGAGCCGCACGCGCATTTCGTTCCGGGTGGCAAAAGCTCTTCCGCCGTGTGCGTGTACCAGGCATCCGAGCCCTCGCGCTCGAAAAAGGGCAGCACGTGTCGCAGCGCGGCCGGGTCCGTCAGATGGTTGCGCTCGCCGCAGCCCTCGCAGCGAAAGACGATCAGCGGCACGCCCCAGAATCGCTGCCTCGAAATCGTCCAGTCCGGTCGGTCGGCGATCATGCCGCGCATGCGATCGCGCCCCCATTCGGGCAGCCACTTCACCTTTTCGATTTCCGCAAGCGCCCTCGCGCGCAGCGGCGGCGCTTTCGGCGCAGGCACCGTCTCCGATCCTGCGTCCATTTGAATGAACCACTGTTCGGTCGCGCGGAAGATCACGGGATTATGGCAGCGCCAGCAGTGCGGATAGCTGTGTGTGATTTTCTGCTCGGCCAGCAGCATGCCATTGCGCTTCAGCAGATCGATGATGAAAGGGTTCGCTTCGAAAACGTTCTTGCCCTTGTATTCGGGCAAGCCCTCGACGAACCGCCCGTCGTCGTCGATCGGCGCGTAGACCTTGAGGCCATACTCCTGCCCGGCGCGATAGTCTTCGATGCCGTGCCCCGGCGCCGTGTGAACGATCCCGCTTCCCTGCTCGAGGTTCACGTGATCGCCGAAAACGGCCGGCAATTCGCGGTCGAGGAAAGGGTGCTTGAATCTCGCCGAAGCGAAAGCCCAGCCGGGAACCGCGTCGGTTCTCGATACGAATTGCAGGCCGGTCGCGGCCGCCGCGCGATCCACCAGCTGCTCGGCCACGATGTAGGTATCCCCGTTCGCGTCCGTGGCAAGCACATACGAAAGATTCTTGTTGAATGCCAGCGCCATGCTGGCCGGCAGCGTCCAGGGAGTCGTCGTCCAAACGATGGCATAGAAACCGCCCTTCGCGCTGGCAGACACCGGGGATTGAATCACCGGATACCGCACCCACACGGACGGGCTCACGTGGTCGTCGTATTCCACTTCCGCCTCGGCCAGCGCGGTCCGGTCATACATGCACCAATAGACCGGCTTTAGCCCCCGATACACGTAGCCCTTCTCGAGGAAATCCAGAAAAGCTCCCGCGATCGAAGCCTCCATCGAAGGATCCATCGTAAGGTACGGCTTGTCCCACTGGCCGAAGATGCCGAGCCGGCGGAATTCGCGCTTGTGGATCTCCACGTACCCTGCCGCAAATTCGCGGCACATGCGCCGGAATTGCGCGGCATCCACCTTGGTCGTCTTGCCGCCAAGCTTCTTTTCGACCTGCGTCTCGATCGGCAGCCCGTGGCAGTCCCAGCCGGGAATATAAGGCGAACGGAAGCCCGCCATGGTCTTCGACTTCACGATCATGTCCTTGAGCACTTTGTTGAGCCCCGTGCCGAGATGAATCTCGCCCGTAGGATACGGCGGCCCGTCGTGCAGGACGAATAGCGGCGCCCCGCCGCGCGATTCGAGGATGCGGCGGTATAGGCCAGACTGCTCCCAGGCAGCCAGTTGCTCGGGCTCGCGCTCCGGCAGCCGCGCCTTCATCGGGAAATCCGTTTTAGGCAGATTCAGGGTGCTTTTCAGGTCGATGGGTTTTGCCATCCTGGGGTATCGAGCGCCTTTCTTTCGTTGCAACCCGGCGGATCAAGACACTTTGCTCTGGTGCCCGTGTGGCCTTATGTATTACAAGAGGGCGCGGCGGAAACCGGAATTTCGGGTCAACCGTCGTATGTTACAATGAAACAGCAAGCGTGTCAGCCGTGGGGGAGCCCAGACATCCTTTTCCGCAAATAAGCGTCTAACTTTCGTATACCGCGGGATAGGGGCGAGGCAGCCTAGATGTCAGATTTTGGCGCGAGACTCGACGAAGCAGGTCGCTCGACAAGCGAGCCGACGCTGAGGCTCGGTCAGGCAGCCGCCCCTGTGGCGCACGGGTCCTCCTTCAAAAGCCTGCTTTCGAATCTCAAGGATTTCCTCACGGAGCGGCCCGCCAAGGTGCGTCCCGGCGTCGCGACTTCGTTCGACATGCCTGAATTCGGCGCGGGATTCGCCGGCAACATCAAGGAATTTTTCCGTTCGGGCCCCCGCGGCCGCGTGAGGTCCGACCTGCTCGTCAACTGGGACGAAGAGCCCAGCCTCTGGCAAAATGTGCGCGACCTGATCGCTCCGCGCAAGCTGCCGCCGCTCAAGACGACGAGCCAGCCCGTGGCCGTCCCCGAAATCTGGTCAAAGAATCCGCAATATTCGAAATCGCAGTTGATCTCGGTGCTCGTGCACGTGGTGGCCATCGCACTGATCGTTCTGGTGCCGCTCCTGCTTCCCGAGTGGCTTTCGCCGCCCACCACGAAGGCCAGCGACATGGAGACCACCGACACCACAATTTCGCCCTACCTGCCGCTCCTCAAGCCCGCCGCGAAACGGGCCGGCGGCGGTGGCGGCCAGCACGATCTGACGCCGGCGGTTAAGGGACAAGCGCCCAAGTTCTCATACACCCAGTTTTCGCGGCCGATCGTGCATCCGCCCACCCATCCGGAGATCGCCGTTACCCCCAACATTCTCGGCAATCCCGCGATCGTGCTTCCCAACAACAACATGAATAATTGGGGCGATCCAAATAGCCATACCACGAGTGGCGATTCGATGGGCCAGGGCCGCGGCAATGGTCTCGGGAATGGAACCGGCAACGGAATGGGGCCCGGCGAGCAATATGGGATCGGCGGCGGACCTCCCAGCGCCGGCACAGGCGGCTACGGCGTGCCATCGTGCCTCTATTGCCCCAGGGCTGATTACAGCGACGCAGCGATGAAGGTCAAGGTGCAAGGCGTCGTCGAGCTGGTGGCTGTGGTAACCGCGGAAGGCAAGGTGACGGACGTGCACGTCGCCAAGGGCCTCGGTTTCGGCCTCGACGAGAAGGCCATGGAAGCGGTTCGCTCGTGGCGGCTCACGCCGGCGCGCGGCCCCGATGGAAGGCCCGCGGCTGTGCGCGAGATTATCGAAGTTCAATTCCAGCTATTCTGACGTCGCTTCACGCGCCATCGTCCCTCCGCGCCCTCCACTTCCCCGCGAGAGCTTTCCGGCCAGAGGTAACCAGTTAGACCCACGCGCTCCGATGGCGGCGCCGCTTCTGTTACGATGAACGGCATGAAGAGACAATTTAAGCTGGGAATTCTCCTCTCCGCGGTCGCGCTCGCGTTCGTGCTGCCCGCGTCCCCGCAAAATGGATCGATCGAATTTGTGGCGCAGGCCACGCCCACCGACGGCCTTCAGGAACCTGTGCGGGGCTTCCCGATTTTCCTCCTGAGCAAGAGCTACGAGGGAATCTGCAAGGAAGTAAGCGCCACCACGCCGCCGCCCGATATGGATGGGTTCATCAACAAGCTCGACGTCTCGAAGGAGCTCAAGGCCTGGATGAAGAAAAACCACTGGGTCACCCTCTCCGGCGAGGATTTCATCCACAAGCTGAAAGTGCCCGACGTAATGGACGTCCCGGAATTCTACAAGGCCTATCGCGAGCGAAACGCCGGTGATGAAGCGTCGAATTTCCCCGATCCGAAATTCAAAGCCTCCGATCAGCAAAAGCATCCCGAGAAATACGCGCGGCTCCAGAAGGAATATGCGGATGCGATCCGCGCCTTCATGGAGGCGCATCCCGAGAGTATCGACGGAATCGACGGAAATCTCACCGACGTGGATCCGAGCTCGAAATGGAACGAGATCGTCGGGAAACACGACACCATGGTGCGCCAGCGCGGCCTGAATCTCGCTGAGTCCCGCTATCTCGTTGCCCGCACCCAGACGGACCTTCAGGGGCAAGGCTTCCTGCGCGGCGTGCCCCCGGGAACCTACTGGCTGAGTTCGCTCAACGTTGCCGCCGAAGTCGGCGACGCGCATCCGAAGTGGGACGTGCCCGTCACGGTCCAGCCGGGCAAGACGGAATACATCGCGCTCTCGAACGCCAACGCCCTGCCGCCGTCGTTTGTAGCCCCATAATTCCTGCGGGCGCATGAGCGAGCCTCGCGATATCGTCCGCCCGTTCCAAAAATTGATTGGCCAACTGGCCGATCCGGATCCTGCGACACGCGAAGCGGCCGCCGCGTCGCTGTATCGCGAAGGCGCCTCGCTCTGCGCGTCCGCCGCACAGGAATGGATGAAGGATTCCGAATTTCGCGCGCTCGCGCGCTCAGGCCAATGCGTCGTGGGAATCGCCGTGCAGCCGCAAACCTTCGAAGCGATTCGCGCCGCGAATGCCTCGCCGCGCCTCGCCGATGTGCCGCCCGATCAGGACGCGAAGGAATTCGAGCTCGATATCGGCGGCGGCCATTTCGATATCCTCACCACGCGCGAGCCGGGCGGCGCAGGGGCCATCGCCCGCTACCTCCAGAAATTCGGCGAAGGTATCCAGCAGATCGAAATCGACGTAAGCGACGTGGATCGCGCCACTGAGATCCTGCGCGCGCGGTTCGGGATCGAGCCTGTATATCCGGCGACGCGTCCCGGCGCCGACGGCACGCGCGTCAATTTCTTCCTCGCCCCCGCCCAAGGCAAGAAAGCCTTAATCGAACTCGTCGAAGCTCCCAAAAAGAAGCACGAGAAGTGACGCGATCGGCGCCTCGACGCGCCCCGCCCCGCGACATGCGCGAATTCCGGACTATTCCCCGCTCTGCTCGAGGAGTTTCGCCACCAGCGCCGTCCACCCGGTCTGGTGGCTCGCGCCGAGACCGAAGGCGGTGTCGCCGTTGAAGTATTCGTAGAAGAGGATGTGATCGCGCCAGTAAGGATCGTTCTGCAAGAGCGCGTTATCGCCATAGACCGCGCGCCGGCCGTCGCGCCGCAGGAAAATCCCCGAAAGGCGCCGCGCGAGCTCGCTTGCCGCGTCCCAAAGATTCTTTCTCTGCCCCGAGCCCGTCGGAAATTCCACCTGGAATTCATCGCCGTAGTAGAAATGAACCCGCTGCATCGACTCCATCAGCAGAAAATTCATCGGAAACCACACGGGGCCGCGCCAGTTCGAATTCCCGCCGAAAAGATTGCTGGTGGATTCGCCCGGCTCGTAGTCGACCGAGGAAGACTGGCCGTCGAAACTGAGAATGTACGGATGATCCTTGTGGAATTTCGAAAGCGCCCGGATGCCGTGCGGAGAGAGAAACTCGTTCTCGTCGAAGACGTACCGGTAAATACGCTCGAGCTTCTTGCGGTTCGCGATCGTGAGCAGCAGGCGCGGACCCTGGTCCGTGTGGCTGCTCATGTCCACGTGCTCGTGGACGTCCGGGTGATGATCCAGGAACCAGCGCATCCGGCGGCAGAAGGAGGGCAAATTGGCGAGATCCTCGGGCTCGAATGTCTCGACGGCGAAGAGCGGCACGAGGCCCACAATCGAGCGCGCCTTCATTGGAATATGCCGGCCGTCGCTCAGGTGAAGCACGTCGTAGTAGAAGCCGTCTTCCTCGCTCCACAGCCCCATGCCTTCGCCGCCCATATCGTTCATGGCCTGCGAGATGTAGACGAAGTGCTCGAAAAATTTGCTGGCCACGTCTTCGTAGGCCGGGTCGTCGTGCGCCAGCTCGATGGCCATCGCCAGCATGTGAAGGCAAAACGCGGCCATCCAGCTCGTGCCGTCCGACTGGTCGATGAAATTTCCGTCGCCGAGCGGCCGCGATCGGTCGAAGACGCCGATGTTGTCGAGGCCCAGGAACCCGCCCTGAAACACATTCTTCCCCTCGGGATCCTTGCGGTTGACCCACCACGTGAAGTTGATGAGCAATTTATGGAATACGCGCTGCAGAAAGTTGCGATCGGGCTTTCCGCTGATGCGGCCTGCGATCTTGTAGACGCGCCACGCGGCCCATGCCTGCACGGGCGGATTCACATCCGAAAAATTCCATTCGTAGGCGGGCAGCTTTCCGCTCGGGTGCATGTACCATTCCCGCATGAACAGCACCAGCTGCTCCTTGGCAAACTCGGGGTCGATGGTGGCCATGGTCACGCAATGAAATCCGAGGTCCCATGCGGCGTACCAGGGGTATTCCCATTTGTCCGGCATCAGAATCAGATCGGAATTGTAGAGGTGCGTCCAATCGTGATTGCGGCCCAGCCGGCGCCGCGGATCGGGCTTCGGCTGCGTCGGATCGCCGTCAAGCCAGCGCTTCACCTCATAGTGGTAGCTCTGTTTGCTCCAGAGCAGCCCCGCGAAGGCCTGCCGCTGGACGAGCCGCGCGTCTTCGCTCAAGTTCGGATGCGCGCGAGCCGCGAAGAATTCGTCCGCCTCCGCCATCCGCTCGGCGAAAACGGCGTCGAACGAAGCTCCGAAAACCTGGCTCGCCTGTGTCGGCCGTTCCGCGGGATTGCGATCGGTGAAGCGCAACCGCAGCGTCCAGCTTTTTCCCGGCGCAATCTCGGAGACGTAGTGCGCCGCCATCTTGGTTCCCGAAAGCCCAGGATTCACCGCGGCCTTGTCCCCGGCGATCAGATAACGATGGAAAGCGTCTTTCACGTAGGGCGTGCGGTTCTTTTCGTTGTAAAGGCGCTCCGTGTTCGTCTCGTTGTTGGTGAAAAGCAGCTCCGGGCTGCCTTCGGCGAGCAGCCAGCGCATCCCGTAGTGATAATCGTGCATCTCGACGGCCTTCGCGCCCGGCACCCCATCCACCCACGCAACATGCGGCATGTCGTAAAGATCGCCCCAGCTCCAGCGGTTCCGGAACCACAGGGTCGGCAGAATGTGTAGCCGCGCGGGCTGCGGTCCGCGGTTCCACGCAGTGATGCGGATTGGAATGTCTTCTGCTGCGGCCTTGGCATACTCCACGAAGACGTCGAAGTAGCGGTTCTCGCCGAAGATTCCCGTGTCGATCAGCTCGTACTCGGGATCGTGGCGCGAGCGGCGCCTGTTTTCGGCCACGAGCTGATCGTAGGGATACTCGGCGTGCGGATACTTGTAGAGATATTGCAGGTACGAGCTCGTGGGCGTCGCATGAAGGTAGTAGTAATACTCTTTCACGTCCTCGCCGTGATTCCCTTCGAGGTTCGTCAGGCCGAAAAGCCGCTCCTTGAGAATCGGATCCTTTTCGTTCCAGAGGGCGAGCGCAAAACAGATGTGCTGGTGGCGGTCGCAGATGCCTCCAATCCCGTCTTCGCCCCAGCGATACGCGCGCGAGCGGGCGTGATCGTGCGGAAAATAGTTCCAGGCGTCGCCGTTGGCGCTGTAGTCCTCGCGCACCGTGCCCCACTGGCGCTCGGATAAATACGGCCCCCAGCGCTTCCAGTGGATGGTGCGCTCGACGCTCGCTTGGAGCCGTTCTTCTTCCTTCATCATTTCCCCGCCTCAATGCCCGCTCAAGCAATTTAGCGTGCCCGAACGGCGCGAGGCAAGGCGCACGGGCGTTTTTCGCGAGAGGCCGTAGCGCAATCGCCACTCGATTCTGTATTCTCGATGTGCCGCCCCTCCAAGGGCGATTCACCTTGGCACAGCCGACAACCGAAGTGGTATCGCCGCCAAAATCAGACGCCCGCTCGTGGCGCATCCGGACGCTGCTTTCCCTCATGGTGGCGGCGACCGCGGTGATCGCCCCGATGCCCTTTCTCGGCAATACGTCGGGCCACGATTTCCAATTTCATATCGCATCGTGGATGGACTGCGCGCATCAATGGCGCGAGGGAATTCTCTATCCGCGCTGGGCCGAATGGGCGAATTGGGGCTTTGGCGCGCCGCGTTTCATTTTCTATCCGCCGGCGTCGTGGATGATCGGCGCGGCGATGGGCCTGGTGCTTCCGTGGCGTGTCGTGCCGGGGGCGTTCATATGGCTCGCGCTGATGGTTGCCGGGATGTCGATGTGGAAGCTCGCGCGCGAATGGCTCGATGGGCCGCAGGCAGCCATGGCCGCGGTTCTCTACGCAATCAATCCTTATCAGCTCGTGATTGTCTACTATCGCAGCGATTTCGCCGAACTGCTCGCGGGCACGCTATTTCCGCTGGTGCTCTGGGGCGCGGTGCGGATTTCGCGCGGCGAATGGCGGCCGGTTCCCTGGCTCGCGGCCGCATTCGCCGGAGTCTGGATTTCCAATGCACCCGCAGCCGTGATGGCCACCTATTCGCTCGCGCTCGCGATTGCCGTCGCGTGCATCCTGCGGCGCAGCTTGCGCCCTTCGATTCCGGGAGCGGCCGCAATGGCGGGCGGATTCGGGCTCGCGGCCGTCTACATTCTGCCCGCGGCGTGGGAGCAGCGTTGGGTGCAGATCGAGCAGGCGATCGGTGAGAATGTTCGTCCCACGCAAAATTTTCTCTTCACCCGCGCAAACGAGCCGGGCTTCGTGCGTTTCAATTGGCACGTTTCGTGGGTCGCCCTCGGCGTGATTCTCGTCACGATTGCGGCAGCGGCTCTTGCGGCCCGACGGCGCCGGGAAGCGCCCGAAGTGTGGTGGATCGTTGCGGCGATCGGGGCGGGAACCCTCTTCCTGATGTTGCCGCCGAGCGCGCTACTCTGGCGCCATTTGCCGAAACTTCAGTTCATCCAGTTCCCCTGGAGATGGCTCGAGGCGCTCGGTGTGGCCTACGCGCTCTTTTTCGCGGCAATGCTTGGCGGCCTGCAAAAAAGAATGGCGCGGCTATTGATCTTCCTGATCCTGGCCGCCACCGTCGGAGCCGCTGCCGCCATGATCCGCACCGGATGGTGGGATCCGACGGACGTACCCACCATCGCCGAGGCCATCAGCTCCGGCGGCGGCTACGAGGGTACCGACGAATACATGCCGGTCGGCGGCGACCGCTACCAGTTGCCCGGAAATCCGGACGACGATACGCGCCCCGATGACGTCTCGGAGGACCATGCGCCGCGGATAGCCTTGCTCGATCCCGCATCGGGCGAAATCGTTCCAATCGCATCGGTCACAGGCGCGCAAATCCACATCCAGCAATGGAATGCGGAGCAAAAGATCGTCACAGTAGACAGCGCAACCCCGTTGCGAATCGCCCCGCGCCTCCTCGCCTACCCTGCATGGGAAGTAAAAGTGGATGGCCGGGAGACCCCGTACGACAAAGTTCCCGCGACAGCGCAAATGATCGTCCCGCTACCGGCAGGCGACCATCGCATCGAGATTCGCTTTCGCCGCACCTGGGACCGCGCCACCGGCGGCGCAGTTTCAATTTTGACAGCGGCAATCCTGCTAGGACTCGCAATCGCTACCAGATGGCGGAGTGGGCGTCGGCCTCGAGGGCCAGGGCGCATCACGCGCCCCGCCTGATCCATACCCCCAGTATTGAACATGTTCAAAATAAGCCTTGACGCAGCCCTGAAAATGATCGATATTTGAACATGTTCAAAATACAGACCCCGCCGAAACCCCCGAATAAAGCCGAAATCACCGGGCACAAGATTCTGGAGGCGGCGCTGAACCTCTTCCGTACCGAGGGATTCGAAGAGACGACGATGCGCGAGATCGCCGCCGCGGCAGGAGTCGCCACAGGAGCCGCCTACTATTACTACCCTTCTAAAGACGCCATCGTCCTCGCCTTTTATGAGCGTTCCTGCGTCGAGATGCAGTCGCGAATTGAAGCTGCCGTCGCGCAGGCGCCGGATAATCTCGAAGGCCGGCTCAAAGCGCTGATCCAGGCGAAACTCGATTACTTCGCGCCGTATCGCGGCGTTCTCCGCGCTCTGCTCAAGAATGGAGCCGATCCCGCTCACCCGCTCTCGCCATTCGCCGAGACCAACAAGTCGATCCGCGACACAGACATCGCATGGTTCAGAAAAATCCTGCGGGACTGCGGCACTCGTGTCCCGAAGGATCTCGAACCTCATTTGCCCGACGTGCTCTGGATGTTCCAGATGGGCGTGATTTATTTCTGGGTTACGGACGACTCGCATGGCCAGCGGCGTACGAGCCGCCTGCTGGTCCTCGGCACGAAGGTCGTCGCGACCCTGCTCAGGATTGCAGGATTGCCTCTCACGAAACCATTGCGAAAGGTCGCCATCGAGCTGATTGAAACCGTCAAGAGCGCGTAAGAGGAGAGAAAACCATGACATCTCGCAAACGCCTAATCCTGGGAGTTGCAATCGGACTGGCGCTGACTGCTTTGACGTTTTCGATGGTCTACACAGGCACCTACGGCCTGACTTTGTTTGTCGTATTGCCTGTTGCCCTTGGCGCGCTCGCCGCGTGGATGGTGAAACCGAAAACCGCCGCGAACGCGGTTTATGCCGGAATGTTTGCAAACCTGATTGCCAGCCTCGGGTTCTTTGCCTTCGGTGTGGAGGGAGCGGTCTGTATCGTCATGGCGCTTCCCCTCGCATTGCCTCTCGGAGCTTTGGGCGGATGGCTCGCATATTCCTCAAAGCCCAAGCGCGTTTTGGCTGGCGGAACGGCGATGCTGGCGCTTCTCCCTCTGAGCGTTGGAACGCTGGGATTCGATATGACGGCCAAGCCAGATATTTTCGAAGTTCGCTCCTCTATCGAAATCGCTGCCCCGCCCGAACGCGTTTGGAAAAACGTCGTCACGTTCTCAGAGCTGCCACCGCCCACTGAATGGTATTTCAAAACCGGCATTGCATATCCGATACGAGCGCGAATCGTAGGCGCGTGGCCGGGTGCCGTTCGCTATTGCGAATTTTCAACGGGCCCGTTCGTCGAACCCATACAAGTGTGGGACGAGCCCCATCTGCTTCGCTTCTCAGTTACCCAAAACCCCGCGCCATTGAATGAATGGAGCCCCTATTCCAAAATCATGCCCCGCCATCTGCACGGTTACTTGATCTCAAAGCAAGGTCAGTTCTTGCTGACCCCTCTTCCAAATGGACACACGTTGCTCGAAGGAACCACCTGGTATCAACACGGCCTGTGGCCCGAGGCGTATTGGACGATATGGTCGCAGGCAATCATTCACCGCATTCACATGCGCGTCTTGAATCACATCAAGGTTTTGTCGGAGTCGAAGGAATATTAGCTCAAGCGGCGATGCTTGAACCGTTTCTCGCCCTTGGCGTAGGGCGCAACCGTTTGCCCACTGCCATGGAGCTTGTACTTGTAGGTGGTTAAGCCCTCGAGGCCCATCGGCCCGCGCGCGTGCAGCTTGTTCGTGCTGATCCCGACCTCCGCTCCGAATCCATAGCGGAAGCCGTCGGCAAATCGCGTCGACGCGTTGTGAAACACGCCGGCGGAATCCACCTCATTCAGGAATTTTTTCGCGACGCCGGAATTTTCCGTAACGATCGCGTCCGTGTGATGCGAGCCGTACCGATTGATATGCTCGATTGCCTCATCGACGCCCGCGACCACTTTGATCGAAAGGATCAGGTCGCCGTATTCCGTCCGCCAGTCCTGCTCGGTAGCGGCCACGATACCTGATTTGGGCAGCAGGGCCAGAGTCTTCGCGCAGCCGCGGATTTCGACTCCCGCCCCTTTCAATTTCGCCACGGCCTTCGGCAGAAACTTCGCCGCGATTGCCTTGTCGACCAGGAGCGTCTCGACCGCATTGCACACGGCGGGATATTGCACTTTCGCGTCGTAGGTGATTTCGACAGCCTTCTTTAGATCCGCTCCGCGATCCACATAGACGTGGCAGATTCCCTCGCCGTGGCCGAGCACTGGAATCCGGCTGTGCTTCATGATGAACCGCACGAGCTCGTACGGCCCGCGTGGAACAATCAGATCGACGTCGTGATCCATCGCCAGCAGCTCGAGCACGGCGGCGCGCGATTGCAGCAGGCTGATCGAATCAAGCGGCACCGCCGGAAAACGCTTCAGGCATTCGCGCCAGATCGAGACCAGCGCCTCATTCGTGTGCGCCGCCTCCGAACCGCCTTTCAGGATCACCGCATTCCCCGATTTCAGCGCCAGCGAAGCAAGCTGCGGCACCACATCGGGCCGCGACTCGAAAATCACGCCGATCACGCCAATCGGGCACGATTCGCGGTGCAACACCAACCCCTTGTCGAGTTCCGTCGCCGTCAGCCTGCGTCCCAGCGGATCGTCCATGCGCGCCACTTCGCGAATCTGCGTGGCCATCTGCTTCACGCCCGATTCCTTCACGCGCAGCCGCGCAAACATTGCCGCCGACATTTTCCCGGCCGTCACCGCAGGTTCGGCCGCGCGGCAATCGGCGGCGTTCGCTTCGAGAATTCGCGATGTATTCTGCTCGATCGCTTTCGCGGCCGCGAGCAGCACGTCGTTGCGCTGCCTGGCTGAAAGCTTGGCGAGTTCGCGCGATGCAGCGCGGGCCCGGTGCGTGGTCGACGCGACCGATTCCATCCCGCCGTCGATATGCGTTGTCGCGGGCTCGCTCATGATTTCTGCAGCAGTACGATATTGTCGCGCGTCACAAGCACCGCGGCAGACGCCGCCGCGTCTCTGCCGGCGCGCCCTGCCTTGCGCCCGGCGCTTTTCTCGGCATCCTCGCTCGCGCAATTGGCGATCCCGCGCGCGAATTCACGCCCCTCCGAATCCACGATGCTCACTACATCCATCGGCGCGAAATGATTCTCCACTCGGACAATCCCCGAAGCCAGCAGGCTCGCCTTGCCCTGCGTGATCGCCCGGTGCGCGCCCGCATCGACCACCACGCGCCCCCGCACGTCCGCCGCATAAGCGATCCATCGTCGTTTCCCGCGCATCCGCCGCGCCGGCAGGAAAGCTGTCCCGATCCGCTCCCCGGCGAAAATCCGCTCGATCGCGTGCGGATCGTTTCCATTGGCGATCACCGTGGTACCGCCGCAATTCATCGCTATTTCCGCAGCCTCGAGTTTCGTCTTCATGCCGCCGCGTCCGCTCGCCGAGGGCCCCGCGGCGAGCGCTTTCACCTCAGGCGTAATCTCCTCCACCAGCGGCACCACCTCGCCCGCGGATTCCGCCCCGCCATTGCGCAGCAAGCCGTCCACATTCGTCAGCAGGACCAGCGCATCGCCCTCAAGCCCGCTCATCACCAATGCAGCGAGCCGGTCGTTGTCGCTGAAAGCGACGGTCCGGGATCCAGCCCCAGCCGCCACCGACTCCAGCTCAGCCGTCGAAACCGTATCGTTCTCATTCACGATCGGCAGCACGCCAAATCCGATCAGCTTCTCCATCGTCTCGCGCAGATTCGAATAGCGCCGCCAGTTCGTAAAATCCTCTTCCGTAAGCAGCACCTGCGCGATCTTGATCTCCCACCGCGCGAAAAGATTCTTGTACGCGTCCATCAGCAGGCTCTGCCCCACGGCAGCGCACGCCTGCTTCGTCACCAGATCGTCGAGCCGCGAGCGGTGCAGCCCCAGCCACCCTCGCCCCAATCCCACCGCGCCAGACGATACCAGCACCACCTGCCGCCCCGCCTTCATCAGTTCCGCAATCGATCGTACGATCGGCTCCACGCGCTCGCGGCACAGCTCTCCCTCGGCTCCCGTGACCGTCGTCGTTCCGACCTT
>Ga0335072_10007932_pt1 | contig 15429 bp, 10 predicted proteins | sample Lox_Sample_21_FD_206725 | JGI IMG/M metagenome (GOLD analysis project Ga0335072, IMG submission 206725) | Soil microbial communities from Loxahatchee National Wildlife Refuge, Florida, United States - Lox_Sample_2.1 | ecosystem: Environmental > Terrestrial > Soil > Wetlands | place: USA... | reverse complement strand
CCCACCAATCGCGCCGCGTACGGTCCCCTCCTCACATCCTGCTGTCATCACTGCGCTCTTTCGATCCGCAAGATTCTTGGTGCGCAGCGACGAAACGTCGTCAGGAGCGCGGGAGTGGGGACCTTGCCTTCACTGTCTCAACTTCAGCGCGCTTTGGCAAGTACCTTTTCTTGGCCCGCTGGCGTGGGTGGTACCTACGCCGCTAGGAGGTTAGGTCCATGGCGCAAGTGCACGAAGGAAAGCCATGCCCCCGGTTAGTCGTTCGGGATTTATCCAGCGAGCCCATGCGGGACGAAGTGGTGGCCTGCATCCTGGATGTGGAGTGGGAGGTGGAACGCGACGAGTGCCTGCGCAAGTATGGCGTACGCGCGCGCGTCGTCGCTTGGAAGCACGCCAGCTTGGCGCTGCGTAAAGCCGCGGAACTACCGCCGCCGCCGTTCATCGAGAGGCCAGTTGAGTCTCGAGGACTACCGTGAACCCGTCCTGGAAGAAACCTAAGACGGCGACGCGGGACAACCTGCTGATGAAGGCGATGGGAGCCGATCCGCCATACCGTTACGATCCCGAGCCGCCCAGACAATACCTCTGGGACTTCCGGCACGCTAAGACGTCGAGGGAAGTCCTTAAGGCATGGGTCAAGATGGGAACCGTTGCACTCGGCCGGCACTCGCCCTTCGTCATCGACGCGCACGGGCGTGCGCAGGGCATCGATGACCTCATCGCCGCAACTGGCTGGGGAAGGAAGCACGCGGAGCGGGAACTGTTCGAGGCTGAGCGGGACGGGATCATTCGCCGCGATCCCGAACTGAGAGGTAAATCGGGAAAAAAGCGGGTACGTCGGATATTCCTCAGGGCAGACGTACCAATAGAAAGTTTTAGTATAGATCGTAAGGAAGCGGATTCTAAGGCAGTTAGCGATGAGTTGGAGTTCGTACACACTCCATTTCCTTCCCCTTCTGTTCGCCTTGAGCCCTACCTCAAGAAGCAGGTCGAAGCGCTGCCGCCCGACGTTAAACAGGATGTCCTCCTCCGATATCTCGCCATCGAGGAGTTGGGCGGGGAATTGGAGTCGGACGCATTGGCCGCCGCGCGCACCATCACCGAGCAGCTCCACAACACCAACTGGCAGAGCGCGGGGGTTACACTGCGCAGCCGGAAGAAGCGTAGAGCGCATCCGGCCCAGCCAAGCCTGCTCGACTGGCACAAGGTCACTGCTGGGTACGTACAGCTCAGCCTCGCGCTCAATTTACCGGAGTCCGTCCAGCCTCCGGTCCCGCAAGCCGCGGTGGCCGGTGCGCATGCTACTCAACCTCCACAGGAATCGCTACTGGATGCCGCTCACTCTCTTTCGACGGATGCCGGGGTCCCGGCCGAGTTGGAGTCTGTACGCGCCCAAAAATCGAATGTGCACGCTCCAACTGCCCCTGTAAGTCCAACGTCATCAATGAAGAATCCGCCCCCCCTTTACCCAAATACAGTACGTAATACTAATTCTGTCAGTCAATCCCCGACCGACCGACCGACTGAGCCCCCTGCTGTCACCAAACCCACACCCCAGGGAAGGCCGAGGCAAACCCGTCCCGTCAACGCGGAAACGCCCGTCCGCCTGGCGTTGATCGCGGCAGCCATACCGGACTGGCTGGCGGAACGGCTCGGAGAGCTGAAAAGCCTGAACCTGCTTCGCCAAATCGACTTCGCGCTCCAGGGCTTGCCTTCCGAGGAGTTACAACTACTGACAGGCGCCATCGTCAAAGTGGAGCGCGCTAACCCACGGAAATGGACATCGCTTGGGCTCTGCATCAAGTTAGCTGAAGCGATAGGCCACAATTGGATGGCGGGCGCTGCAAAGCGAGAGAAGGCGGCGGTGGATGCCGAGCTTGCGCGCCATGCTGAGGAGTCCAGCGCCGCCGAGTGTGCTCTGCTGCTGGAATACAGCGAGTTTCGCAACAGGACGGCGCAGGAAATGTTCCGGCAACTGTCCGCGGAAATGAAACAGCAGCGCGTGAAGGAAAAGTCGGACCTGTTACGCAATGAAGGCAGGTTGGCTAGGATGATACCTGAGAACCGCACACGGGAGATAGAAAACCTCATCCTGTTTGATCTCGCCAAGGATGTCCCTACCTACGACGAATGGTTGGGCCGCCGGACGAAGTGAGATACCCATAAGCTCGACTGCAAAACCGACGTCCGCCTCGCCCACGCCCTCAATGAAAAGACCCCACCGTCTTCATCTGCTACCTCTGCCTAAGGACGATGCCCCGCCGCCGGCCCCTGGCGGGCCTGCAGGCGGCCCGGCCAGTTCCGGGAATGGGGGCGCTGCGGCGGCCTTAGGCGGTGCGGGAGAGCCCCGCCAACCGGAAAGCGCGCCAGGCCGGCGGTAACCGCATCGTGAGTATCGATCCGGCGGCGTTTAAACGCGCTTTCGAAGCGGCGCACCAGGGGCCCCTCGCCTACAGTCCGCAGAAAGCCGCGGCCCTCCAGCAGTTAGCCAGCGTCGATCAGTACCCCGAGGTGACGGGATCGGCCAGCTCGCAAGGGATCGACGTCGCGGACGGCCGCCACCGCATCGCCGAAGCCGCGCGCCGCGGCCAGGCCTCCCTGCCCGTGCAGATCGCGCCCGGGGATCAGCTGCCGGCTGGAGTACTGGAGCGGCCTCCCACTGCGCAAGCCCCGCGCCCCTGGATGGTACAGTTACGGGACTGGATCCAGGCGCATGGGAAAGGCGGTCTATTGCCAGGCCAGGCGCCAGGCGCTACGGTAGATGCCGATGCCAGACCAACCACCACAACCACCGCAGACGCGGGTAATCTTTCTGCCGGAAACGGAGCAGGGCCAGCGTCACCTGAGACGCCTCGAGGAGGCGGGCAAGCTGGCGCGGGAACGTCTCCGCAAGAAACAACAATCCTCCTCAACAACGCCACCGGCCGATCCTATAACGCCACCTACAAAGTAAAAGAGCTGGCGGACCTCCAGCCGTCGCATTCCGGCGTGAGCTTCGGGGAAAACCCGAATTACGAGCTCAAAAACGACCGGGATTACACCAAGCCCGAGAATCAAGCGAAGGTCTTTAAGTGTGCGCTACCGCAGGGCGCGGGTGGAACGCCGACATCCGGCTTTCAGCCGGCGCGGCCGGTGAACATGGCCGCGCCCCTGGCGCGCGTCGAAAGTGATCCGCAGTGGAATCTAACGCCCATCGTGCAGGGCGCGCCCTGGATCTGCTCGAGGACGCCCGCGCGCACGGCGGCGACGCCAGCCATTTGAGCGACTTTGTAAAGCAGAGTAGCCTCTATGGTTCGCAGGAATACGGGCGGGTAAGTGGACATGGCGTGTCTGCGCAGGATGTGCGCGCGGCCGGCAAAGAGCCGGGCATGTTCGGCAAGCCGGATATTCCGCTCCCCGCTGTAGCTTTCACCCGGGCGGTAAAGGTGGCCGAATCTACGACCGTCCACAGAGGCTTCCCGGAGGCGTGGAGCTCTTCGGAAAGAGCTAGACTGCCCGCATTTCGCCACATTCCAGGAGCGCGTCGATCAGCCGGTCGATCGCGGCAGGCAGGTGGCCGCCGCGGATCAGAACACCCAACTCCATGTTCCTTTCCAGAGCCGCTTCGGTGAGATTTGCGCTACTCAAAAAGGCGATGCGCGAGTCGGCAACCGCGGCTTTGACGTGCATCAGGCCCGCGTGACCCTGCTCGTCCCGAGGCCGCCGCTCGGGAGCCCACTGCAGGAGCATCGCCTGTGCGGCCACCACGCGCCCCAGTTGGTGACGCTGGCGGTCGATCTCCTGGGTGCTGTGAGATTCCCGGTCGCCCAGCACCATTCGCAGCGCCACGCCCCGCGCGAGCGCTTGCTCCAGTTCTTCCACCAGACGCGGTACCTGGAAGATGCCGAAGCTTGTCATGGTCAGCCTTCGCTCTGCGAACCGGATGACGTCGGACAGGACCTGCTCGGTGCGCCGCACCGGCACCACCGGCGTCGGAGGACCAGTCCATACCAACTCCGTAGTCTGCTGCGACCGCTTGGCGACGAGCGCGACCTCGAGCATGGGCGCCAACTCGCTACGTACACCACTCCGCGGCCTCAGGAATTCATCCACTTTGCCCTGGTACCCAGGATTCGGCATCGCCGGTGCCGCACCGGCCCGCAATTGCGCGATCAGCGATTCCACCAGGCTGCCCGGCAACTCCTCCACCAATTTGAGACACGCCTCTGCGGTCATCATGGACGGAAAAACGCGAACTCCCCGCGCTCCATGGTCGGCACCAACGCAGTCCGGTCCAGATACCGATTGCCACGCTCGCAGGATGTCTCCGGCAGGAACAAGCAATTGTGGCAGGCGGCGCCGTGCAGCGACATGAATGCCTGCTCGGGCGTCGTCTCCGCGCACAACGGGTCAGACGAGCAAATCTCCAGCCCCTCGAGTGCCTGGTCCAAGTGCTGTTCCAGGTTGGCCGTCTCTCCCAGGGTCACGAGCCCGCCCAGCGTGCCCTCGCTGTCCGGTGCCGCCGTGTAAATCAGAATGCCCGCCATCGACTCCTCTTCATCCGGCGTCGACGAATAGATGCGTTCCCGTAGGCTGGCAGCCGCATACCCGCACTCGACTGAGAACTGGCGGATCAGCGCGTGCGCCAGCGAATGCAACAATACATACCGGAGGCCCGGAAACCCAAGCGATGGATCTAAACCCCTTTGCGCCCGCCAGCGCCGATGCGCGCCGAAGAACTGTGCTTCGAGAGTGCGGCTGCCTGCCAGCCACTCCGACACCTTGGCTTCGACGAGCCGCAGGAACAGTCCCTCCCCGCGTACCTCTGCCGCCGGCACCCATTCCGCCGGACCGCGCCGCAGCGGCGCCAGCTTCGCGGTCGAATCGTCACCTGCCGGCTCCAGCCGCGTGAAGCCCGCCAGCGCCTGCACTTCACGCAAACGGTCGATCAGCACTACGCTCTCGATCCACGGCGCATACTTCGCCGGCGGTGTCCCCACCCTCACACGCAGATTCGCGCTATTCTTCGCCGGATCCGGTTTTGAGAACAGGTTCCATTCCGGCAATTTCAAATCCTTGGGGGTGAGCGGTGAAGCGCTGTCCTGCGCACGCAACTTCACGATCGCCGCCCAGATCTGCGCGTCCGTGTACTTGTCATAGCGCGGATGGCCCTTACGTACCAGCTTGACGTCGCGCTCCGACTCCGCATCCTCAAACAGTGCCGTCAGATCCTGCTCCACCATCTGCTCCAGCGGGTCGGCCGATGACGGGATGGAGAGCGCCGATAGCGTCCGCGAGAACCACATGTTGGTCGCGCCCAGCGTGATCGGCTGCGATGGGGCGTCGCATTCTTCGAGCGGCGCCACACGCAGATGCGGATGCCGCCCCCGGCACTTAGGCAAGTCCGCCTTGCCGTCTTCGGAAAACGCCGGCGCCATAGGCTTGCGTTTCTGGCAAGCCCGACAAATCAGCATCACATCGGCCGCTTCACCGCTCGCACCCACGTCGCGTAACTCCAGCGGCCCCGGACACGTGTCTGCACCGCCGTGCAGGTATTCGCTCCAGGGAAAATCGTCGATGTGGCCGTTCTCGCACGCCACCAGGAAGCGCGCCGGAATGGCCGCCGCCCTGGTGAGACGCGGGCAGTTTTTGTGGATGAAGCCCGAGCGCTCCGGCCGGTTCGAGTCGGCGCGAAACTCGAACAGCCCCGACCGGATGGGCGCCAGCAGCCGGCACTGCGTACACACCAGCCAGCGCGGAAACGCGGCTACCGGCACGCCGTTCCCGGATGCATTGCGGAATAGCGGACCGGGCGCATCCTCGTGCAACGGCGCGGCCTTGAGCTGCCGCACCTGCGCGCCCAGCACATGCCGCACTACGCGCAGCAGGCGGTCCTCCCGGATCTCCTCCATGTCGGCAACGGGCCAATCGTCCAACCCCATCACCATCGCGGAGAACTGCGGCAGATCTACCGCGGAGCCGACCCCGTAGGTGTAGATCAACTGAGTCAGCCGCACGCTTCCCACGTTCTGCCCGCTCATTGCCCCGCCTCCACAATATCCATGCCGCTGTCATCGAACGTGAGCTCGGCCTCCGGCTCAACGTCCCGCAGGGAGTTCAACACCGTAAACTCGCTCCACGCCGACGATCCCGGCATCCGGAGCAGCGCGACGGTCACGCCGTCCCCGGCTCTCGTTATAACCCAGCCGCGCTCCGCCCCTCATGCGCACGGCGCGGTCGCGCCAGGCGTCAATCCGCTCCTGGAGGCCCGCTCGCACCCGATCCTCCAGCGCCGCTCCGCCCGTCCCGGCCTCACCGGCGCGCACCGGCATGGCCGCGAGCGCACTCTGCACCAACGCATGCGCCGGCTGCATCTGTTGGGCGCTATCGTTGCGGTTGTAGTCGGCACCCCCTGCCTGATTGCGCTCACCAGCACGCCGGTCAACGCTCGATCCATAGCGCCTGTCGAGTACGGTGTCACGCTCAGCGCCTCCACCTGCCGGTAGAACGTGGCGTGGTAGTGGCAGAAGCTCTCGAAATGCGAGAGATCGCGCGGCCGCGCCCAATTCGCCACTGTGATCACAATGCCCGGACTCGCGCGTCCCACGCGGCTGGTCGCCTGAATGTACTCCGACGTCGACTTCGGCTGCCCGGCCACAATCATCAGCCCCAGCCTTCCCACGTCGACACCCACGGAGAGCATATTCGTCGCCAGCAGTACGTCAATCGGTGGCTTTTGCGCCTGCTGTCCGAAAGGCGGGAACTTGCACTTCATCCGCTCCAGCACTTCGGGGATCTCGGTGGCCGACTTGCGCGAGGTCAGTTCCTCCACCGCTTGCGGCAGCTTAAGATTCCGCTTCTTCAACCCACGTGCCCCAATCTGCGTGAGCAGAGAACGCACGTCGTCATCCACCAGTCGCCGCATGCCGCCCAACTCGCGCAGCGAACTGAAATAGCCCACCGCAGTCAGGAACGGGTCGGCCGCTTCCCCGTACTTCTCATACAGCGTCTGCCCCGCGGCGAGCGCCGCCACATAGACGCGGATCAGCGCCGGCTTCAACCGCTTTCCCGCCGCGCACACGCCCAGGTACAGGCGTCCCGGTGCCGCATCGCTCACCGGCAACTCACGCGAGAAGAAGTTGGCCCCGGCCTCGACCTCTGGCGGCGGAAACACCCGCACTTGCCGGTTAAACAGCGCCGATACTTGGGCCGCCGCGCGGCGCACAGTCGCCGTCGACGCGATCACCTTCGGACGCACCTTCTTCCCATCCACCTCCCAGGTGGCCAGTTGATCCACCGCGCCCTCATAGATCCCCACCAGGCTGCCCAACGGGCCGCTGATCAGGTGCAACTCATCCTGGATGATCAGGTCCGGCGGGCGCAGCAACGCATGCGGCCGCGTTGCGATCGCGGGGAACTTTCCCGCCGCCTGGTGTGAGTTCGTGTCTTCCAGCTCCGGTGAGCGGAACCCGTGACGCGCGCACCAACCGGTCACCTGCCCGAACAGCGTCTGCACGGGCCCCTGCCAGGCCATCTGGGCAAATTTGTCTACCGTCGCAATCAGCATGGAAGGCGGGTGCCGGTATATCTCCTCATCCACCACCAGCAGCGGCAGACCTTCGTCCGGCGACTGGCGGCGCGAGTATTCGCACTGGCCACGCGCATCGCCGCAGTAAATCAGGGTGCGCGCCCGCCCCGCCGGATAGTGCTCCACCACAATGTGTTGTCCGGGGTCGATCACCGCGCCACACCACGGGCACGCTGCGAACTGGTGCGGCGACCCGACGCCGAACACCGGCCGCCGGCCGCTACGCAGCGCCTCCACCACTTCCGCCGATTGTGCGGTGCGGTTAGGCGTGGTCTTGCGTCCTACCCACAGGCCCAGCCGGAAGGGCGTTTCACCCCACTTCGCGGTATCGCGCAGGCGGATCTGCTCGCAGGCGCAGATCAGCGTGGCAGCGCGCTGGAACTGTTGCAACGTGAGCAGACGCAGCGTGTACCGCATCAGCACCGCTACGCCGTTTTCGCCGTCGCGCCCGCCCGCGTTCTTCTGCAGCCGGCGCACCGCCATGGTGTAGGCCGCGAGTCCCAGGTAGGCTTCCGTCTTGCCGCCGCCGGTGGGGAACCACAGCAGATCCGCACCGGCATAGGGCCCGGTGCTGCGGTCGGGGTGATCCAGACTGGTGAGCCCCGGCAGGTTAATCAGGATGAAGGCCAACTGGAAGGCGTACCAACTGCGGTTTTTCGGAAGGTCCACGTCGGCTAACGCTCTCGCAGGGTCCTTTTTCCGCGCCTCTATCCACACGGACCGCACGCGCTGCTGCCACATAGCGCGGTTGGCGAAGCGAAACGCCTCGCGCGCGTCCGCGTTCGCAGTGAGCAGCACGATAGCCTCTTCCAGCCTGCCCAGAACTTCGCGTGCCCGCTCCACCACCTGGACCAACGCATCGGCGTAATCGAGGAGGTCCGGCTCCGCCACGCGCCGCGCTTCGAGTTCCGCGATCCACGTGGCGTAGGCTTCCGTCAGTGGACGCAACTTTCCCGTCAGATCGCCGTCCGCAGCTTCGGCTAACTCCTGCATGTCAATGGTCAGCCCCGGAACGTCGCACTGCTCAACCGCCCGCACTATCGCGCGCGGCGTGGCGGCAGTGTGGATGCGGACGGCCTGATCCAATCGGCCCTCGGCCAGGTCCCACTCGACGCTCGTGCCGTGGCCGCGAGCGAACTCCACGTCCCGCCGGTACAGCATCTCGTTGGTTTGATCTTCGAGGCGCGATACCGCGTCCAGCGTCGAAACGTGCCCCTGCCCCGGACGCCGCGCGAATCGACCGCGCACGGCCAGTTCCGCCTGAAACATCCAGTACATGTCGCGCGGACGCCCTTCTTCCTGCTCATTGGAGAGGAAGAGTGTGACGCTCCAGTGGCCCGCGCGCCGCCGCACCCGCCCGCGCACCACGACATGAGGATTCTCCGCGTCCGGCGACCACGGGCGCAGATTACCCTCCTGCAATGGGAAGGTCGTGGTGCCGGCGCGCGGATACCGCTTCCAGATGAGCTTGCCGTCGGCGTCCGGCTCGCGCAGATATTGGCCCCAGCGGGCTTCCGCGTCGAAGGCGGTTTCCGCCAGGTCCAGGCAGAAGCTCAGACCGAAGGTGGAGGGCGCGACGCCGCGTTTGGCCGGCGTGGACGGTTCCGCGGTTCCCTCTTCAGCGTTGTCTTCCGAGCTGTCGGCCAGTTCTTCGAAGGGCTCCTCGTCGACTTCGATGACTTTCAGCGGGGCAAGCATGCCCAGCAGGTAGCGATTGCGGACGCTCTGCTCGGTGATGGTCTCCTGCTCGCCGCCAGCGGGACCCAACAGGTCGCGGCGGATGAGATCTTCGAATTCCTGACGGAGGGGCGCGGTGGACATGGGCTGTCGCTCCTTGACCATAACCGGGTTCTTACCGGCTACAAATCCAGACGGAGGTCTAAGCGGCCCGGTCCGGTGGCAACTGGTTCTTGGCGAGCTCCAGGAGCAGCCGGAGCGCGCGGTTCACCGACTCGGAGTCCCTGAAGACCCTGGCAACATCCGCGTCGAGAAACACCACATTGTTGCCGGCTTGGTACTGTTGGTAATGCTTCCCGCGCACTCCGCCGGAGAAATCGTATTCCGGCCTCATCTCGTCCGGATTAGCCGTGCTGTCCTGACTCATATCTTCTCCGCTCGGCCGGCGCAACTGGCCGCGCGCTGATCACGCGGATACGCCCCTCACGCTCAGTATACGCCACCGCCAGGACCCGGCCCGCCGCGGAGCGTCCCATGCTGACAAAGCGGAACTCTTCCAGAGAGTGATCCGGGTCCGGAATCGTCACCTCCAAAGGATCGCCAAAGACCGTCATCGCTTCCGCGAAGCTCACGCCGTGCTTCTCGATGTTGGCTGCCGCCTTGACGGCGTCCCATTCGAATTCCATAGACCTGCCGCCGTGCCGGGCCGCGACGGGTCAACATAGCATGCTTTCATCGAACGTCAGAAGAGGCCTGCCTGGTCCCTCGCACGCTTGCGCACTTTTGCCTTGGGGCGCGGAGCGGCGGACGCCGCTGACTGCTCCGCAGCATAGCGTTCGTGGTTCAGGGCGAGCAGGCGGTCGAGCACCGTGCGCCGGGCGGCCTCCGAGATGGTGTAGCGGATGCCCTGTTTGGTCTGGTGGAAGCCGTGACCGAGGTCGAGATCGGTCCAGCCGTATGTTCCGGCGACAGCGTGGTCTATTTCGACGTGCAGCGCGCGGAGGGTGGCGATGTCGTTCGAGACTTCGTGCGGAGCATGGAAGCGGCTGTATGTGGCAGTCAGGCCCTCACGGCGTGCGGCCATGATGTCGCGACGGTAGGAGTGGTAACGGTCACCGATCGATTCGAGCGCGGCGAGAGATAGCGGGAAAGGAAACGTGTCGAAGCAGTCGGACGGAGTGTAACGTACGTCCGTGCGCATCGTTGAAGCCTGCAACGAAATCCAATGCGTCTGGAACGTGTTCTGCAACGCTGCAAACATGGCTGATTCGCGTGAAGCGAATACCACAGTGGCCTCTGAATACACAACTCCCCCGTGAATGAAGGAGACCGAATGCAGGTTGCTAACGCGGCTGCGTACCAACACCCGCTCAAGTTCTGCGATGGTCGCGTACAACTCTGGCGCTCGCTCGGCGAACTGCCACCACCTCTCGCGACGCACCTTGCGATTATTTTTCTCCCGCTCCGGCTTCACCAACCGCTCCACAATCTCGTAGCAGTCCGGGTACTCCATCGCCTTTTCCAGGGGCCAGTCATGGAAGTTAATCACCCACCGGCTCGGCGACTGATCCCAGCGGCTGTTCAAGTCCTCGCCGTTCAAGTACGGGAACAGCACGTCGCGGTTGCGCGGGTCCTTGTCCAGCAGGCGTTGCGCTTCCTCCGGCTCCAGCACAAAGCCCATGCCTAGCACAATCGATCCCTGAAAGCTCTTGCCGGTGTTCGCGGCCAACCGGTGTGGTTTGCCGACCACCCTGCCGGGCTGTTGCAACTGGCTGTTGATGCCATTGACTGCCGCGTCATCTAGCAGGAACGGTCCAGCCCACGAGCCTTTGCGGAACCAGACGTGAGCCACTTCCAGATTCGCTTCGCCGGGCCATTTGCGGCTTGGAAGAGCCCGGTACACAGTGGCACCGTGACCGGTCATCTGGTCGAGTCCCACTTCGCGAGTATCGCCCTGCGCAATCGTGTTGGTGGCCAGCAGTCCAGCCGTGCCCCCGCTCGTCAGCAATCTTTCGGCGCGGAGGAAGAAGTACGCCACGTAATCCGCGCTGCCCCGCTGACCGCCCGCAATGTATTCAACCAGGTAATCGCGATACGGCTGGCCGAGCGCGCCGGTGATGCGCTGTCCGCCCATGAACGGCGGGTTGCCCACGATGGCATCAAACCCCCCGCCATGCAGAAAGACTTCCGGGAACTCTACCGGCCAATGGAACGGGCGCTTGCCTTCGAGAATCTTCTGCGCCTCGGATTCCTGCTGTTCCAAAGCCATTGAAACGGCGGCAGCGGAGGCTTCGGGGTTCGCTTCGAACGCTGTGGCGATTAGACGGTCCGCCGCGGCACGGAGACGGCGCGTCCTGGCGAGTGCCGCGTCGAGCAGCCGTCGCTGGTCGCCTGTCCGGTACTGAATCTTCATGAGCCCCTCACGCTTGTCGGCGGCGAAGCTCAAATCGTCGTTGAAGAGCACGCTCTGTTGGCCCTCGCCAGAGAGGCTCCAGGTGGAGAGCTGCCGCAAATCGACGCCCAGCAACGAATCGCCGCATCTGATGGCGTGGTCGAGGAACGTGAACGGCCGGTTGCGCTGGAGCGTGAGGAGCCAAAGCGAGAGCTTGGCCATCTCCACCGCCAGCGGGTTGCGGTCCACACCATAAAGGCAACGCTCCACCACGATGCGCAGCGAGTAGATGCCACGCTCGTCGGGGTCAGATGGAATTAGCTCCTCCTCCGGCAGCCCACTTGAAGGGTGGCCGTAGGGCGTGATCTGAACACCTGCGCCGTGCTCACGCTGCGCGGCGTCCCAGGCCTCCGCTAGGCGCGCGGAAAGGTAACGGGCGGCGGCCACCAGGAACGCCCCTGAGCCGCAAGCAAAATCGCAGACCTTGAGATCGAGAATCTGCCCAGCGGGCTTTAGGCGCCAGGCTTCGGGCGGTTGGCCCTCGGCGGGACCCGTGTAGACCAGCGGCGCCAGCGCATGCTCCACCACGGATTCGGTGAGCGACCGCGGAGTGTACTGAGTCCCCGTCTGACGGCGCGCCGTTCCGGCGGTGACGTAGAGGCTGCCGGCGGGGATCACGCACGGGTCGCCATTATCGTCGCGGCGGACGAGCCCGGCGAACTGCGCCACCTGCTCCCACTCGGGCCAGCGCAGCTGATCGTCAACGCTGCTTTGCGCCAGCGCCTTCTCGATGGCCTTGGCGCTGCGGCCGGTCTCATCGGCGAGCCATTCGACGAAGTCCGGCTGCGTGTGGCGGCGCTTGAGTTCGGAGAGCGCGAGGTCCGGCTCATCCTTACCGTCCAGCCCGAGCACGATTTCCGTGGCGCGGCGCGCGGTGTGATCGAGCAGACCTTCGTAGACGTGGCCGATTTGTTCGATATCGAGGGCGCGGAAGCTGAGGCGGCGACTCTCGCGTCCGCCGCCCGGCACCTTCATTTCCAGGAACTGGAGGGCGCCGAGGAGATGAAGTACGGTGCGGTTGTGTATGGGGCAGGGCTGGGCGGGCGTGGTGCGCCAATCGGAGCCCGGCGCGCGCCCCTCCAGGAACGGAAAACGGTCGGGGTCAAAGAGGTCGCCGCCATAGGCCGGCAGCGCGGCGAGATCGTGCGCGATGCCGCCGTGGACGGCACGGAAGCCGGCCAGCAGGCGCGGGAAGGCGTCATAGCGGCGTTCGAGCACCTCTTCGCCCAGGCGGTCGGCAGCCTCGCGAAGCTGGTCGTGCAGGGTGGAGACGGCGTAGTTCTCGCGGTAGACCGGGTTGGTGATGGGGAGCAGGTCGCGCTCTTCGGCGAAGAAGAGGAAGACCAGCCGCATCATCAAAGTGAGCGCGGCCTCATAGATGTGCTCCCCGGCGAGACCTTGCAGGAGGGCGCGTCCGCTTTCCCGGTCGGCGCGGTCAAGCGCGGCAACAAACATCTCGACGGCGCGGCGCACCTGGCGGCCGAGCGTGGCGGAAACTTCCTGCTGGTTCTCCAGGCTGCGGCGGTAGATGGCGTCGAGGGTCTGTTCGGGCGGGCGGTTGAAAAGGGCGCCTGCGGAGAGGAAGTCGCGGAAGGCGCGCAGGGTGAGGCGCTCATCAAACCACAGCTCGGCGTGGAAATCGGCAAAGCCGGTGGGCTGGCCCGGCTCGGCGTAGACCAGGGTGAAGCGTTCGCCGTTGGTGACCAGCCCGAGGGGGACGCGCGTGGCGTGCAGCAATTCCGCCATGCGTGCGGCGCAGGTGGCGTTCCATGTGGTCGAAGGCGGGCGCCGGTCGGGCTGTTGGGTTGGCGGGAGCAGACTGATGAGCAGGCGCGGCTTGCCGCCTTCCATGAGCGCGTTGTCAGGGCGCAGGGTCTCGTGGTGCTGGGCGACGAAGTAGGAGAGGTTTTGTGGAATGGCGTTGTCTTCGACGAGGAGGTCGGCGGGCCATTCGAGCAGTGTCAGAAGGACAGCGCGCAGCCACTCGCGCTGGGCGGGGCCGACGGCGTGCGGAGCGAACGCACGGGCGGCGCGCCATTCGGTGTAGATCTCGCGGAGTTCGCGCGTCAAGTCCGGCGCGTCCTTGATGAGGCCCTGCGGGAAGACCTCGCGAAAGACCGGCAGGCTGAGGAATGGGCCGGATACTTCTATGAGCTTGAGCAGTTCGGCGTACTCGGAGGCGGCGGACATCAGGCAAGTCCTTCGGGCACCAGGAAGGTGACGGCTACGGGGAACAGGCGTGGCTGCGGGCCAGAGTAGCGGCGGCGTATGGCTTCGGTTTCGCGGGCGAGTTCGGCGGGGAGTTCGGAGAGGCGACTGGCGAGGAAGTCGCGGTTGCGCTGCTCCTGTTCGCGCTCGGCTTCGGTGAAGAGGGAGAGCTGCTGATCGGGTGCGCGCCCGATCTCGGTGCGGATGGCAGCTTCCAGTTCGCGCAGTATCTTGGTGATTCTGTCTGTCTCGTCTTCTGCGCGGTCGGCAAGCTGCTTGCGGATGGAATCCGTGCGGTCACGGCCGCGGGCTTCGAGAGCGGCCAGCAGGGGGCGGGTGAGCTGGGGCCAGAGGGTGGCGAGACGCTGGCGGATGGAGTCGGGTGGCTCGGCGTTGCCTGCGGCGGCGAGCACCTCGGCGGTCTGGTGACGTTCCAGCGCTCCAGGCGACCTTCCTGGATGACGCCGCCCGCGGCGATCACCTCTTCGTGCAGGCGGTGGCTGTCGCTCGAGACCACGGTGAGGCGGGCGTGGGCGAGCACGGCAGGGGCGCGCAGCGCGGCGCGGGGAACCGTGCGGACCGTGACGCGGCGGATCTTCTGGCGGTCCGCGGGCGCCCAGACCTCGGCGCGTAGGAGACGGAGGCACCGCTGCACGAGGCGGTGGTTGAGGTGGGCGAGCACGATGTCGTCGCGGCCCGCAGCGGCCTCTGGGTTGAAGGTGATGGGCCGCTGCAGGCCTGTATGGGGATGGATGAGGCCGGCGAGGCAGGGCTGCCAGGAAGGGTCGGCGAAACGGGGCACGGCGAAGGCGTGCGGGATGCCGTCGAGCGCGGTGGGAATGAGGCGCGGCTGGCGGGCGAGGTCGAGCGCGATGTGGACCACGGCCTCAATGTTGGCTGGGGTGAGGTGGAGATCGCGGCGGGTTTCGTCTAGTTGATCGGCGTGGCGCCGGGAGAGTTCGCGGATGTTCTGCTCGAAGCGGAGCAGGCGCTTGACGGGTTCATTTTCGCGTTCGGCGCGGGCGGTGTCCAAGCGGCGGCGCTTGCCGAGCATGGCCTCCTCCACCTGTTCGGCTATGACGGGGCCGACCTTGCCCAGGTCTTCACGGATCTGCTGGACCTTGTTGGCGGCACGGTAGAGGAACTCGAGGTCGGCCGCGAGAGAAGCACCGGAGCCCTCGGCGAACTCGGTCTCCTCGCGGAAGCCGGAAGCGACGAAGTGGTACACCTTCACCTCCGGCGCACGCTGGCCGTGGCGGTCAATGCGGCCGTTGCGCTGTTCCAGGCGGTTGGGGTTCCACGGGATTTCGTAGTGGATGAGGCGATGGCAGTGGCGCTGGAGGTCAATGCCTTCACTGGCGGCGTCGGTCGCGAGCAGGATGCGGATCGGCGAATCCTTGGGGTCGAACTGGAAGGCGGCTTTGATGCGCTCGCGGTCGTCGGTGTCCTGCGCGCCGTAGAGAAGCTCCAGCCGGTCGCCTTCCTTGAAGCCGCGGTTGGCCAGGTGGTCGTGGAGCCACTTCTG
>Ga0335072_10007931_pt1 | contig 15430 bp, 12 predicted proteins | sample Lox_Sample_21_FD_206725 | JGI IMG/M metagenome (GOLD analysis project Ga0335072, IMG submission 206725) | Soil microbial communities from Loxahatchee National Wildlife Refuge, Florida, United States - Lox_Sample_2.1 | ecosystem: Environmental > Terrestrial > Soil > Wetlands | place: USA... | reverse complement strand
GCTCGGCTTACGTGAACGATTTTGACTTCAATAATCGCTCCTACCGAGTTTACGTTCAGGCGGACAAGCAGTTCCGGGCACAGGCGAAGGACATGCAGCAGTTCTATGTGCGGTCCGATAGCGGTGCAATGATACCGCTCGAAAACCTGATCACCATCACGCAGACCACAACGCCGCAGGTCATCAGCCACTACAACCTGTTTCGGTCCGCGGAAATCGACGGATCGCCTGCGCCGGGATACAGTTCGGGCCAGGCCATCGCCACTATGGAAGACCTGGCGAAGAAAATGCCGCAGGGTTTCACCTACAGTTGGACGGGACTGTCGCTCGAGGAACTGCAAGCCGGCGGCACGTCGCTGATTTTATTCGGACTCGGAACCCTGGTCGTCTATTTGACGCTCTCGGCGCAGTATGAAAGTTTCGTGCTGCCGTTCATCGTGCTGCTCGCAGTACCCATGGCCCTCCTGGGCGCGCTGGGCGCACAGTGGCTGCGCGGTTTGCAGGATGACGTCTTCTGCCAGGTCGGACTGGTCATGCTGGTTGGACTTGCCAGCAAGAATGCGATTCTGATCGTCGAATTTGCCGAGCAGTTACGCGCGCGCGGAGTGCCTCTAGTGGAATCGGCAATTCAGGCGGCGACCATCCGTCTGCGGCCGATTCTGATGACTTCTCTCGCATTCATTCTGGGCGTGGTCCCGCTGGTCGTTGCCACGGGCGCTGGAGAAAATGGACGCCACTCGGTGGGCACAACCGTATTCGGCGGCATGATCATGTCCACGATCCTGAATCTGTTCTTCATTCCGGTGCTCTACCTGATTATTGAGGGCTGGCGCGAGCACGGGAAAAAAGCACCGCCGGCGCGAGGTTAAGCGCTCGCTATTCGGGGACGAGGATCTTCAGGACTGCGCGGCGGCTTTTCTGCGCAATGACGTCTGCTTTTCTTTCCGTGCCGCCTTCCGCCGCATCTTTGCCATCCATTCTCTGGAATACATCGTGCCGCGACACTTGGGTGAACCACAATGGCATGGGGCAGGCTCTTCATCGTCGTAGAGGTTGTAATCCCAGAGGAGTTCCTCGCCGGCGGCGATGTCGCGCAGGGCAAAGATCCAGACGCGCCCTTTGATCTCGTCGATCTCGCAGTTCGGGTCGCAGGAATGATTCAGGTACGCTCCCAGGCCTTCTCCGTCGATAATGGTTTTTCCGTCTTCCAGCCCATATAAATAGGTACGCGACACGCCGTCATAGCGGCGGTCGGCTTCCTCGGGAGTGATGCGAGGGCCGTCGTACTCGACTACGCGAGTTCCTTTGCGGATCGGAGTCGTGGCGTAGACACCGACCGAATGAATGGGTGAAGGACGAACGACTAGAGGCACATCAATAATTTCGCACGAGTGGAGGTTTTGCGGAATGCAAAAAGCGAGGGCGAACCCAGAATTCCTGGAAAGGGTTCTCGCCGGATTCGCCGCTCTGACTACGGCTCGTAGACCGAACTGCCGTAGCCTTGTTTGCGCGCCCCTTCCTGCAACTCTTCCAGATGTTTCTTTTGCTCTTCCAGTTGAACCTTCAGCGATTCCACCTGGTCCTGCTTCTGCTTCTGGCGCTCATTCCACTCGGCGCAATTGGCGACACAGTTCGCGCCGGCATATTGAATGGACTCGTTGAGACTCCTGATGTCGCTTTCGGTTGAAGCAATGTAATTCTTCTGGCTCTGAATCTGGGCCTTCCAATCATCGGCAGAGAGTTTGTCCACCTGCTCGGTCGGAGGCGCGTCAGTCACACTCGCAGGAGGCTTCTGAACGGCGCCCGCAGTGCGAGTTGTGCCGACGTGCTCCGGAATCTCATCATTGGTGATGACTTTCTTGTCTTTCGCAGACGGATCGGCCTCGGCGTTCTTAGCTAGCGCATCCTTGGCCTGCGCGTCTTTGGTCTGCGCATCTTTCGGTTGCGCATCCTTCGTGGACGGATTTTGCGTGGCAGTGTCTTTTACGCCCTGTTCTTTCTGTTGCTTCTGCAGGCGTAACTGGCGAGCCACGTCTGCGAGCGATGTCGAATCCTGCCCGTAAGCAGCGAGAGCCCATAAGAAAGCGCAGGCTGAAAGGACAACGAGAATCCTCCGTATTTTGTGCATGGATGACACCCCCGCAGCAATTCGCCGGAAGAACCGGCCGCTTGAAATATCGTAGCCCGAAGGGGGATTTTGAGCTGGTTACGTTGGTACAAGCGCTTGCAGAGCCGCTCTAAGCTTTACTGTAGTCAGCGATTAGTGCATCCAGCTTGTTGAGGAGAGCCGTATTTCCCTGCCGCGGATACTTCGCCAGGGCTTCGCCATAATGGGGCAGGTTATAGAGGAACGACTCAACGCGCTCCTTGTTCATCTCTTCCCAATAAGCTCCGTAACCCGATTTCTGCAGCCAGTAAGCATTGAAAATCTGCTCGAACTGGTGAGTGACGGGGACTGCGAGGTACGGCTTGCCGAGATGCAGGGCCTCGGTGACCAGGGAGAACCCGGAATTGGCGACGACTGCGCGAGCGCTGACCAGATCAGTGAAGAATCCATCGAGCGAGGGCTTTTTATAAAGGATGTTGCCTTCTTCGTTCCTACCCTCGCGGCCGAAGCCGTAAGCGATGAATTTGCACCGCACGGAAGCGAGCAACTTCGCCAGCGCCGGGGCAGGGGAGGTCACGTAGACGAGAACATGATCGCCTTCGGTCGGAGCGGCGTCGAGGATTTCCTGCCGCAGCAGTGGAGGAAAGAGGAAGGTGTTGCGCTTTCGCACCGGCGCGGTGAAGAACGAAATTACGAGATAGGCGTTCGCGCGCGGCGTCATGAGGCGCGTCACAAGTTTGGCGGCCGCAGCGTCTCGCCGGTACTGTCTGGGATAGGAAACCGCCGCGTTCGTCAGGCAGTGCTGGTTGTCGATGGAAATAACCGGCAGTCCTTTTCTATGCCCGACGTGGCAGGTCAGCGGTTCGAAGTCAGTGATGACGAGGTCGATCTTCGAGTCGTCGACCAGATCCTTTAGCCGCGACAGACTCTTCGCAGCTTGCGGAACTGTCATCAGATTCCTTGCAATCGTGCGCTTGTAGCGCACGCGATTGTTCACGTACGAAAAGCGGAAGCCATAGATTTCCGTAACGTCGAACTGGTCTTTCAGATTGCGCAGGCCACGGTCGAAGGAAGCCACGTGGATGACGTGTCCCTGGGCAGCAAGGTGGGAGAGAACTTCTTTCGCCCGGGTCGAGTGGCCGGCGCCCTCGCCGTTTACCCCGTACAGGATGTTGGCCATAGCAGCGCGAGTATATCGCGGCCGGGCGCCTATTGCGCGTTCTGTGCTGGCAGAGTCACTGTGTCGACGGTGTCCGGGTCGTCTCGCAGCTTGATGTAGATGGTCTTTGCCTTCGTTGGCGGGATCGCCAGCGCGTCCGCGACAAAGCCCTCGGGCACGGCAACAGAGTTAACGAAATCCGGATCTGTACTCACTGAATCGAGCAAAAAGAGCTTCTCGCCGCTGAGAGTGCACTGCCGCTCCGGCGTCGTCACACAATGAATGCCCTTCAGTTCCGGGATGCGCACCAGGTTCACCAGCGGCTGCCAATCGCCTTCAATGTGGTCGGCCGTAACCGGACGGAATTTCAGCGGACCGAATGCAGAAGGCCCCAGCAACTTCATGGGATCAAGTACGGCGTATACCGTCTTCGCGTCCTGCAGCGTAAGGTTGCCGTCCTTAAAGCTCAACAGCACGCGGAACGACTCATCCGCTGTGGCGACCTCAATCTTCTCCGTGGGCGGAAAAGTGTCGGGCATCTGTGTCTTCAGGAAGAAGTTAAGGCGTGCGTCCTGCGGCAACTCATCCTCATCGCCAAGTTGCACCACGGGCGGCGAGTTTGGATCATCAAGTTGAACACTCTTGGCCAGCACCGTGATTCTTGGGCGTGGCGCGGCAACTTCGGTTTTCAAATCGAGAGAGCGGCCATCCTTGAGCGTAACGTGGACCGTGATCGCGTCATCCGCATGGAGCTTGGTCGGCGCCGTCGCGTCTTTTGTAATCAGCCTGAGCTCGTCCTGCTGGTTCGCGCGAGTCAGTGCGTCTGGCGCAAAGCGGAGGCCGTCCACATCAATTTGGTCGACCTGATCCAAGCGTGTGCCTTTGAGCAGTCCATCCGAGTCGCCCGCGTGAATGCTGAAACTATCGAGGCGGCCGGCCTCCGCGTAAGTATGAAGAGGAATCTCGTCAACTTCACGCAACCCGAACTTCTTGATCCCCATGGTGACCGATCCCGCGCTGGCTTTCTGGAGCGGAACCTTCACTTCGAGTTCCTCAGGCTTCACCGCCTTCCACTCGGTCTCCAGCGTTTTTCCTTGCTCGTCTTTCAGGATCACAGCGCTCACGCAGCAAGCATCCGGAGATTGCAAGTGCAACGTGTCTTCGCGGCCGACAATGAGCGCGCTGGCGTCTTTCGAGGCGACGATCCATTGTGCCGGGCGGGAAGTGCGCATCCGGAAGTGAGGGCCCTCAAAGGCGCGAAATCCCCACATTCCCCTCAGGATGCCAGTGACTTCGCCATCGAGATCAGCGTTTTGAATGGCCTCGGTTTCAACCGCAAATCCGCCGCGCATCAGGTCCGGCTTCGCCGGCAGATCAATGCCCGGCCCCGATTTCGTCTCCACGTGCAGCACGAAATTGTGCGCAAGGTCGGTGGCAAAAACGAGAGGTGCGCCCTCCGCCGGGAACAGCAGCGAGGGCTTGCCTGCGCAATAGATCTGCGTAGGATCCACCGCGCGCAACGGCGGCATGGGCGATGGTCGCACCGGCGGCAGGCCGACCACCAACACTGACTTTGGATTGCGAAATGATGGAGGATTATTCAGGCGCAGATTGAGTTCATCTTGCCGCGGCAGCGCCAGTGCGGGAATGTACTGGTATTGCGCGGTATGCGTACTGCCGAGAATGCGGGCAACGTCAACGACAGCACCAACGTACGCGCTGTAATAACCGCCACGGGCGGTCGGACTGGCGCTGATCTGCGCCAGCAAGTCGCTTGATGGGCCTGATGTAAGGGTTGCTACCATCGTCTGACTGTGCGCGTCGTCGAGCACGAGCTGATCCGTGTTCTGCGTGAGGCATGGGACTTGTTGCGCACTGGGCTTGTCGAAGCACTGCTGGTCGAGCCGGATATTCAGGCTGCGCGCGAGCAGCGTCGTATTGGCCTTCAGTTTTTCGGGATCGCTGGTGGCCATCTCGCGGACGGCATCCAGATATTTTTCCAGCCTCGCGCGGTCAAGGCTGGCCTGCTCGAGATCCTGCGCCGCGCGCACGAATGCGCCGGGTTTTCCTCGAACTGCTGTGCGCAGAGTGCTAAACGCCCCACCGGTCTCTGGGGCGAGAAACACGAGCGCTTCTTCAGCTTCCTCCGGAACGATTACGAAGACGCCTTCGTCGTGGACGGGCTTGGCCCAAGTCTCAACGCGGGTGAACCAGGAATCCGGAGGGGGGTTCGTCGCGCCGCGGAGAAACACGACAACCATCAGATAACGCACCGACTGGCTGTCGGGAAGATCGGGATGCACCCACAACCGGTCGCCAGGCTGCAGATTGGGAACCTCAGCAATAGGGAGTGTCACGCCCGCGCGCTGTACCCGGACTTCGACCTTGGGGCCGATGAGATCGAACGCAGCGTTGTCAGCGTGCGCCGCAGGCACGAGGGCCAGCAAAACTACAATCGCGGGGAGAAACCGGACGAGAGTCGCCCTCTTGCTCTTGCGGCATCGCAGATGGAAAATGCCAGCCAAACCCAATACTACCCTCACAAGGCCCATGATTCAGGAAACTTTCTGCAATTTAGCGTGCGCTGATTCATAAACCCAAGCGCAGTGAGAAAGACGCTCAGAAATATCTCGCGTCCGATTGCCAACCCTTGATTATTGCGACTTCTTAATTTACGTGTTAACCGAGAACGCCCAGCAAATCAAGTCTCCGCAGGTACATCAGATACCCATTTGATTTTAAGTGATTTGATTTGCATGCGCGATCCAATTCTGCAGCGAAAACTGCTCGCTGCTGAGGCAAGCCGGCCCTCATGGCTTAGATGGCGCGAAGTTGCCCAAGAGAAAATCTCTTGCGTTCCCAAGCACTTTGTCTCGCGCCGCGGGATCCGGAATCAGCCGAGCAATCTCGACTGCCCCGATCATCGTCGAAAAAATCGCAAAGAAAGCTCGCTCTTTATCCGCGAGTTGCCGGCCCGGCATGAACGGCACCATGCGGCTCTTGTAGTTCACCAGCTCCGCCACAATCTGCGGCTTCATTGTCTTGTCGACCCGCGCCAATTCAGGGGCCAGCGCCACCAGGGGACAACCTCGCTCCGGATGGTCGCACATTTCGGCACGAAGGTAAGTCTTCACGATCGCCTTCCATGCTTCTCCAGGGGGCGACTGTTCAGCGGCGCGAACCAGGGTGTCGATGATGTCTCGGAAACCCTCTTTCAGCGACTCCATCAGTAACTCGTCCTTGTTTTCGAAGTGCTTGTAAAAGCCTCCGTGAGTCAGGCCGGTATCGTGCATCACGGCGGCAACCGCCGCCCCGTTCAGCCCTTCGGAGCGAACCCGCCGCGAGGCGTCTTTCACAATCTTCCGATGAACTTCCGCTTTATGTTCCGGCTTATAGCGCATGCATATATAGGATGCTTGGGATCATCCCAAGGTGCAAGTCCGCGCACCGCGCCGACCTGCATAAAGAAATTCGAATCCATAGGATGATACACATCATCTTAAGGAGCGAAAGAGATTTAGGGGCGCCCCTGGAAGGGGTCTCTCCGGAGCATCTACGAAGGCAATCGGCACTGGACGAGACTGATGCCCTGCTGGGAAGGAAAAGGAGTCGATGATGATCAAGCCAAGAATTCTGGTGACCGGCGCTACCGGAAAGACCGGCAGTGTCGTGACTAGCGAACTACTGAAAGCCGGCTATCTCGTCCGCGCCCTGGTGCACCGGGAAGATGACCGCAGCGCGCGACTCAAGGCGCAGGGGGCCGAGATCGCGATCTCCGATATCATCGACGTCGAGGGTATATCGGACGCGTTCAAGGACGTCCAGCGCGCCTATTTTTGTCCACCGTATGGACCGTACATGATTCAGGGCGCGGTTGCATTCGCGATTGCTGCGAGGGAGGCTCGCCTCGAACACATCGTCGGCCTGAGTCAATGGCTGGCTAGTCCTTCGCACCCCTCGCTCGCGACCCGCCAAAACTGGCTGGCCGATCGCCTGTTCTCGATGACGCCCGGAGTCGCACATACCATCGTCAACCCGGGCTTCTTCGCTGATTCCTACCTACAGACTATTGGGTTGGCCGCTCATCTTGGTCTCTTTCCTTGGATGTTTGGCAGTAGCCGCAACGCTCCCCCTTCGAACGAGGACATTGGGCGAGTCGCAGCGGCGGCACTGATGGATCCTGCGCGGCACGCTGGCAAGAGCTATCGCCCCACTGGACCGGAGCTGCTCAGCGCGGACGACATGGCCAAGGCCGTCGGCCTGGCAGTCGGTCGATCGGTTCGCGTTGTACCGACACCGATCTGGCTATTCATGAAGACGGCCAGGATGGGTGGCTTACCGATCGAACTGATGAGCAACTTTCGCTACTACGTGGATGACCACAAACGCGGCGCATTCGAACTGGGCGCACCAACCACCCACGTGCTCGACGTTACCGGCCGCCCCGCCGAGGACTTCGAGACGATTGCTCGTCGTTGTGCGGCGCGGCCTGACAACCGGAGGACCCTTGGCAACTGGCTCCGCCAACTTGCACAGTTCGTGATGGCCCCGCTGAGTCCGGCCTTCAAGTTAGACCGCTATGACCGCGAACTGCGTCGACCGTTCCCGTCGCAGCCGCATTTCGCACCCGATTCCGAAATCTGGCGGCGCGAACACACACTCAATGATCCCGCCAAGCCTGCAGCTTCAGTTAGCGAGAAATCCACGTTCGCCAAGAGAAATCGTCACTTGCTCGAAGCTCACTAAAGGAGGAATTCAATGCAGCCGCAACTCTATTTTTTCGCCAGCATCGCATTCAGCTTAATCGCGTGGGGAACTGTCATAGGCCGGTATGTCTGGCCGGAACTGCGTAATCGGCCACGGGACGAGGCCTTGCGACCGGTGCTCATGCTGCATACTTTTCGCTTTCTCGGATTGGCATTCTTAGTACCGGGCGTCGTATCGCCCGACCTGCCATCCGCCTTCGCGCATCCTGCGGCCTTCGGAGACCTGATCGCCGCGATCCTCGCGTTGCTTTCGCTGCTGAGTCTCTCACGAGGAACGGTCGCCATCGTGTGGATCTTCAACGTCTGGGGCTCGATCGATCTCCTGAACGCCTTCTACCGGGCGAATCGAGCTGGCCTTGTGGTAGGGCACTTAGGAGCCGCCTACTTCATTCCGACTCTCGTTGTGCCGCTCTTGCTGATCACGCACGGGCTCGTTTTCCGGATGCTTCTGCAACCCGGCAGCGAATCACTCGCGCGGGTAAGACATGCAGCATAGAACGTCAGGCGAACGCGGTCGTTAGATACGGCGGCGAGTGGATGGGCAGTTTGGCTCTCGGCAATTCGACGAGTCCGCAATCTTTTTCTGGATCGGGCTCGCGGGGGGCTTGCGCGTTTTCAACTTGAGCTTGGCGAGGCGCGATGATGTCACGCCGCGAGGTCCTTATCCATAGCTCCGAATACAATGAGGATTAAAAACTTTCCTAGACCTCTTCCGCCTTTTGCTTTTGTGCTAGCTGGTGGCTAGCTCGTCGAGTACGGTTCCATCCGAGCTTTGAAGGATGATTCTCAGCGCAAGCATGCCGGTCGCATGCGTCGAGCAGCTGAGGCAGGGATCGTAGGCGCGTACCACGGCTGATACCCGGTTCAGCATTCCTTCGTTGAGTTTGTTTCCGTCGATGAAGTGCTCACTGACCTGCTGCACGCTCCGACCAATGGCAAGGTTATTGTGTCCCGTAGCCACGATCAGATTGGCCCACACAATCGCGCCCTCTTCATTCACTTTATAGTGATGAATTAAGGTTCCGCGCGGCGCTTCGATCATGCCAACGCCTTCGAGCGCGTTCACTCCTGCAGTGGCGCGAACATGCGTGTCGAGAAGCTGAGGGTCGACCATCGACTGCTCGATCTGTTCCAGTGCATAGATTATCTCGATAAGGCGCGCGTAGTGGTAGAGGAATGCACTGTGGGAAACCGCCCCGAAGCGCTGGCGGAATTCCTTCAATTCGGCATCGGCGTCTGGAGTGCCGCACTGGTCAGCGGCATTCAAACGCCCCAGCGGTCCAACTCGATAGACGCCAGAAGGAAAACCTTTCGGTTTAAAAAATGGGGCTTTCAAATACGACTCGCGCAGACTCGCTTCGCCGATCCACTGCAAATAGTCTTCGGCTGCGACATAGTCTTCTATGACGTCACCTGACGCGCTCCGAAAGCGCAATCCGCCGTCGTAGAACTGCAATCTTCCCTTGCGATCAACCAGTCCGGCGTACATCGTCGGTATCGAACCGAAAAACTCGATCTCTTCCTTGAAATTGTCCAGCGCCGATTTGAAGAAGCGAAGGGTTTTGTCTGCGATTGCCTTGGCGGCAGGCAGTTCCGCAAGGATGCGGTCGCGCGTAACAGCGGAGAGGGGGCTGGCCACTCCTCCAGGGACGATCCATGCCGGATGCACGCGCTCCTGGGCAATTCCTTCGAGAATCTGCAATCCGAATTTGCGCAGTTCGATTCCGTCGCGCGCAAGCTCCGGGTGGCCTGCAATGACTCCCAGCACGTTGCGGGAAGCGGGATCGGAATCCATGCCCAGAAGAAAGTCCGGTGCTGCGAGATAAAAGAAGCTCAATGCATGCGATTGCACGATTTGCGCGAAGTGCGCGAGTTCGCGAAGCTTTCTTCCAGCAGGTGGGATGCGCACGGCCATGATCGCATCGCAAGCTTTTGACGAAGCCAGTAAGTGGCTCACAGGACAGATTCCGCAAATACGTGCGGTGATGCCGGGCATTTCATAGAAGGGGCGGCCCTCGGTGAATTTTTCGAAACCTCGCACCTGGGTCACATGGAATTCCGTGCCCGCGACATGTCCCTGATCATCGAGCCGGATCGTAATCCTGGCGTGTCCCTCGATGCGGCTCACAGGATCGATTGTGATGCTCTTCATGGCACTCCTCATCCAAACTTCGGCTTGCGAGTATCCGGTTTCCTGCCATCCAGCAGGTCGTTGATCACCGATACGATCGCCTTCGAGGAAGGCGGACAGCCGGGCAAGCATATGTCAACCGTCACGAACTCCCGCAACGGCCTGGCCTGCTTCAACAGAGCGGGCACGCGATCGGAGGGAACGACTTTTCCCTCGTCAGTTCCGTCCACATAAATGCGCTGCAACAATTTCTGTACGGGAATGGAATTGCGCATCGCAGGAACGTTCCCTGTGACTGCACAATCTCCAAGCGAGACGAGAATGTGGCTCTTCTGCCGGACTTTCTGCACCTTGGTGAGATCGTCCTGTGAACTGACTGCGCCCTCGACGAGCGTCACGTCGACGTTGTCCGGGAACTCCTGAGCATCGACCAATGGCCCGTAGACGAGATCGATCTTGCGGCCGAGAGAGATGATGGCTGCGTCCATATCGAGCAGGGACATATGGCAACCGGAGCATCCGTCAAGCCAGACGGTCGCGACTCTCACCTTCTTCATACATGCACCCCCCTACGGTGCACGAGACCGGTAACCGCATCGATCTTTTTCACCATTTCCTCCACGGCCCATCCCTTCTCGACAAGCGCTCCCGTTGGGCAGGCATTCACGCACTTGCCGCAGCTGGTGCAGGTCGTGGCCTGGCCCCACTTTTCATTCATCTCGCTAACGATGCGAGTATGAATGCCGCGCGCCGTGAGCTCCCAAACATGCGCTCCTTCAAGTTCTGCGCAGACCCGGACGCAGCGCGTGCACAAAATGCAACGATTGTGATCCAGCACGAAACGCGGATGCGAGGCGTCAATCGACATCTTGGGAAAGTTGTAAGCAAGGCCGACGGTATTGATGTCGAGAACCGTCGCCATGGACTGAAGTTCGCAGTGTCCGTTTGACACGCAGACGGAGCAAACATGATTTCGCTCAATCAACAGAAGTTCTACCGAGACCCGCCGATAACGGGTCAGTTTGGGCGAATTCGTAGTAACCGACATTCCCTCCTGAATCGGAGTCGTGCAGGCGGGAAACAGGCGTTCCGTTCCGGAGACTTCCACCAGACAGATCCTGCAGGCACCGACCGCGGTGAGACCGTCCAGATCGCATAGCGTCGGAATGTATTTGCCGTTCGCTTTCGCCGCCTCGAGGATGGTCTGCCCTTCCGAGGCGCTGATAAGCTCTCCGTCAATTCGGATCGACAACCTCTTCTGTGGCAACGTTGGCTCCTTTCAGCGCCGTTCGTTCTAGCTCACCGCAATCCCCTTGACGTCGCAACGAAGGCAGCGGCAGGTTTCATCCACAGCTTCCTGTTGACTCAACCCCGTGACTACCTCTTCCTGAGAGCGCACACGATCGTTGGCGGCGGGAACATGTCCGGAGTGGCGCCCGCTCGGACTCGGCTCTTCTGGAGGAGTCTGTTCGTATTCAAACTCGGGATTGATGCGGCTCCAGCGGTCCGCTCCCATCAACTGGAGATCGATGTTGCGCGCCGCCTGTTTGCCATAGGCCATTGCGTTCGAAACATTGGAAGCGCCGGTGACCAGATCGCCTCCGGCATAAAAGCGTGGTCGACTGGTTTCGAGCGTGAATCGGTTGACCTCAATGGTTCCGTTTTCTTTGAGGGCCAGGCCTGAGGCTCGGGCAAAGTCTAAATCCACAGTCTCGCCAACGGCGAAAATTACGGAATCGCAATCGAAGCGTTGAATTTCCTCGGTAGCGACCGGCTTTCTGCGGCCGGAAGCGTCATATTCGCCAAGCCTCGTCTTCACGATCTCGATCGCTTTGACGCTGCCCTTTGCATCCCCGATCACGCGATGTGGTGCGGCCAGAAAAACAAAGCGGGCTCCTTCGTCCCTTGCGGCTTGAGTCTCTTCTTCAATTGCCGGCATATCTTTCCGTTCCCGCCGGTAGAAAACGGTCGCCGTGCACCCTCTACGCAGGGCGGTTCTGGCCGAGTCGATGGCCGCATTGCCGCCACCGATAATTGCGACTCTCTTGCCCAGACTGACGTCCTGTCCGGCAGCAACTGCTTCCAGGAAAATCAGCGCCGGAAAAACTCCCTTCAATTCAGTTCCTGATTGGTAGACCCAGGATTCCTTCCACGTGCCGATGGAGAGGAAGGTCATATCGAAATGATCATCGAGTTCGTTCAGGGGGATATCGAACCCGACTCGCGTGTTGAAGCAGAAGGTCACGCCCAACCGCTCGATCAGTGCGATCTCCCGCCGCAATATTCCCTTCGGCAACCGGTACTCTGGCAGAGCGAAACGCAGCATTCCGCCAGCTTCGGACTTGCTGTCGTAGACGGTGACGTCATGTCCAAGCATCGCCAGGTAGAACGCGGCAGTCAGCCCGGCCGGTCCAGCACCGACGATTGCGACTTTGCGTCCGCTGGCTTCCAATTTGCGCGCGACGATGGCGGTGACCATCCCTTCGAATTTGTCCGAGTCGAAGATCGAATCGGCAATGTACCGATGTACTTCCCTCATGTTCACGGCCTGATCGAGGGTTTGGCGCCGACAACGTCCGTCGCATGGATGCTGGCACACACGGCCGGTGGAAGACGGCAGAGGATTGTCGAGAATCACTGACACGAACGCGTCTTCCAGACGGTTCTCTTTGAAAAGCTGCAGGAAGCGTGGAATGTTCATGTGCAGCGGGCAACTGTTTTCGCATGGCGAAAGAGCTAATTCTTCGCAAACTCCGGCGCTGCAGCGCCGGGCAAGAATGTGATCCTCAAACTCGTTCCGGAAGTGGCGAAGGGTGGTTAGCACCGGATTCGGCGCGGTTTGTCCCAGGCCACACAAGGAACAATCGCGGATGTAGCGGCTTAGCTCATCGAGAATCTCAAGATGGTGGACCGTCGCCTGTCCCTCTGTGATGCGACTCAGAATGCGGAGGCATTTGTTCAAACCTACACGGCACGGGATGCATTTTCCGCATGACTCCGAATGGGTAAACTCGATGAAGTAACGGGCAACATCGACCATGCAGTTATCTTCGTCCATCACGACCATGCCGCCGGACCCCATGATGGAACCGAGCTGCGCAAGGTTCTCGTAGTCGACCGCCGTGTCGAACATTTCCTGCGGGATACAACCTCCCGAAGGCCCACCGGTCTGAACAGCCTTCACCTGTTGTCCTGCCGCCACGCCTTCTCCGATGTCGTAGATGAAGGTCTTAAGCGGCGTGCCCAGCGGCATCTCGACCAAGCCCGTATTCTTGATTTTGCCGACCAGCGAAAACACCTTGGTGCCTGAACTCTTCGCGCTTCCCGTTTCTGTGAACCACGCCGGTCCGCGCATAATGATGGGCGCGACGTTATACCAGGTTTCGACGTTGTTTATGTTCGTGGGCTTTCCCCATAGCCCTTTCTGTGCCGGAAACGGCGGTCTTGGTCTCGGCCTTCCCGCTTCTCCCTCCAGCGAAGCGATTAATGCAGTTTCCTCGCCGCAGACAAAAGCCCCGGCCCCCTCGACCAGTTGGATATCGAATTTGAAACCGCGTCCGAGGATATTTTCACCTAAGAGGCCGTACTCCCGGGCCTGCTCAATCGCACGCTTCAAGCGGTGAACCGCGAGCGGATACTCGGCGCGCACATATACGATTCCTTCACTCGCGCCCATGACATAGCCGCCGATAATCATCCCTTCCAGCAACGAGTGAGGATCACTCTCAATCTCGTTGCGATTCATATAGGCGCCGGGGTCGCCTTCGTCCGCGTTACAGATGATGTATTTGGGTTCGGCTTTTGCCTTCGCTAGGAATTCCCACTTGTTCCCGGTGAGGTATCCGGCTCCGCCGCGCCCGCGGAGCTTTGAAGCTTTGATCTGCTCAATCACGCTGCCCGGGTTGGCATCGATCAAAACCTTGTAGAGACCTTGGTAGCCCCCGACGCCGATGTACTCTTCAATGTCATCGGGATTGATGATTCCGCAGTTGCGGAGAACGATTTTTTTCTGACCCTTGAAGAAGATCACATCGCTCCACAAGGGTACTTCCGGATATCCCTGTCCGTAGCGGATGTGCCCGGTGATGTGGTCCCACTCTTCGATTTTGCAGTAAATGAGATCGGGGCTTAGATTGCCATCCAGGAGATCGTGGAGCAACCGCGCTGCGTCGTTTGCTTGTACGCGCCGGAGAATCACCAGAGGCTTTCCCGGTAACCGTACATTGACCAGCGGTTCCTGCGAGCAGGCTCCAAAACATCCTACCGGTGCCAGCATGAGATCTGCACCGCTCTTCTCGATGGCCTGAATCATGGCGTGATAGAGGCCTTCGGCGCCGTTTCCCCTGCCGCAAGTCCCCATCCCAATCGCCACCCGCGCAGTAGGCGGAACGAGTTTGGCGAGACCAGCCTCTCGCGCGGCGTTGAAGGCTCCAATGTCCTGAATTCGAGGCATGCTTACTCTCCTGCTCGAATAGTTGCGATCTCCCGTTGTAAGGTACGCTCGGTGGCGTGTCCGCAGATGCGGTGATTGATTTCGACGACCGGGGCCATCGCACATTGCCCAAAGCACGCGACGGTGCGAACGGTGAATTGCCGGTCGGAAGTGGTCAGCAGAAGCTTGTCAGCATCATTTCCGCCACCGTTCCCATTGCCCTCAGCTTCTTCCAACCCAAGTCCAAGTTCAAGGCGGGCACCTTGCAGCAAATTTCTCGAACCACGAGTGTGGCAGGCCGTGCCTCGGCAGATGCAGATGGTATTTTTCCCCTGCGGTTGAAGATTAAACAGGGCGTAGAAGGTAGCTACGCTATAGATCCGTGCAAGAGGCAGGTCCATCTTTGCCGCGATGTAGCGCAGCGTCTCGGGAGGAAGATACTTGTACCGACTCTTCTCTTGCGCAGCTTCTAGGATACCGAGCAGCGCTCCGGGTCGCCCATGTGCCTTAACAATTGCGTTATCCAGAAAAACACGTTCTTCGGCTGGAGGACTTGCAGTGGAGAGTGTTTGCATGGACACTCCTACGAACGAGCGAATCGCTCTTGCGCGAATCTATCAATTCACCCAAGTACGCACCGTCCCTACAAACACGTCGCTCAGTGACAAGAATCACAGCGAAAAGGCGCCGCGCAAAGGTGCCCGTGGCATCGGCGGCAGAGGCGTTGCACTTCCAGTCGCCGATGGTTCATTTCTGGTTCACGATGCTGCGGTTTGGCCGGATTTGCCGACGTCCCGCGGGCGGCAAGCGTCGGAACAGAACTTCTTCTTGAGAG
>Ga0335072_10007929_pt1 | contig 15431 bp, 8 predicted proteins | sample Lox_Sample_21_FD_206725 | JGI IMG/M metagenome (GOLD analysis project Ga0335072, IMG submission 206725) | Soil microbial communities from Loxahatchee National Wildlife Refuge, Florida, United States - Lox_Sample_2.1 | ecosystem: Environmental > Terrestrial > Soil > Wetlands | place: USA: Florida... | reverse complement strand
GCGCAAATCGTGCCATACGTCGTTCTCGCCCTCGACCTTGGAACCACCAAAGCCTTCGGGCTCGGCCTAGTCTGGCCCGATTTTCGCTCGCAACGCCAACCGCCCCAGTAGTGTTAACAGGCCCTAGAGCAACGCAACCCGCACGCGCGCGCCGCGATCGAGCTTTACTTCGGTGTGACTGCCCTGCAACTCCGTGGTTCCGTCAGCGCCGATGGTTGTGCTTAATCCAACGCCATTTACAGTGCTGCCTGGCGGAATTCCGCCATTGGTGTCGTCGCCGTGGCCGTAGTTGCCCATGGTTTGCAAACCTTGACTGCGCACGCCTGTGGAGCTTGTTGGGACATCGCCGCTTGCGTCGGGCGGGGGAGCCACGGCCACCAGGCCTCCATGGATTGCGATAGGCGGGTTGTGCTTGACGACGATCTGCTGGAACTTGAGGCCGAGCATCGATATGCCGTTGCCGTCTTTTTCCGAGGTCACGTCGGTAATGACGCCAATCAGCTTTGCGCCCCGCGGAATCTCAGTGCCGTCCTGCAGCTTGGTTTTTTCGGTTGTCTCCGCGGTCACTGTGTCGCCCACCTTTGCCGACTTGGTGTCGATCTTGCTTGTAAGCTCGGCCGTTACGCCGGGTCTCTTTTCTTGCGCAGGGGCGGTGGGCAAGGCAAACAGCAGAACGAAAGCCGCGGCGATCAATAGAGACGGTCCAATTCGACGTATGCGGGTCATGGGAATCCTCCTGAAGCGGGTCCCGCAAGGAGAGCGGAACCTGTCGCATTGAGTTTGGCAATTCTATAGGTTCCGCGTCAATCCGCGGAGCCTCACGAGGGACGAACAAACATCCTCTATAGAGCTGGTTTGAGGCGAGAAGAAGCCAAACTCAAACGGGGGAGAGATTTGAGTCTCTCCCCCGCCGGTTTGATGGCTTTCGCAGGCGACTAGAAGGTGATGACGCCCTTGAACTGCACGAGACGAGGCGAAGCGTCGCCGCCCAGGAACGAACCGAAGATGCTGGTGGGTGGATTCGCCATGCTGGTGATGTTTCCGAAACCCGTCGCATTTACGTCGCCGTTTGGCTGCGCAAAGTTGGGATGGTTGAGGATGTTGAATAACTGGGCGCCGATCTTCAAGTTCGCTCCTTCCCAGCCGCCCAGTGGGAAGGATTTAACCACGCCAAAGTCGGTATCGAAGTAGTGTGGTCCAAGGAACTGGTTGCGCTCCTGGGTCCCAAAGCTGGTTGCCGGAGTGATGTCGTTATTGGCAAATGCGTTGGCAAATGCGCTGCAGACCGCGGTCGGGTTCGACTTGTTGATTCCGCAGCGATTCGATGTCACGGACCCCGGAGCAATGGCGGCCGGAATCGTGTTATCAGGGTAATACTCGCCAAAGGCGACCGGCGTCGCGGCGCTGTCAACCAGGGTGAATGGGTAGCCGCTGTTGTAGAAGAACGTGCCGGAGAGGGTCCAACCGTCGACTGCAAGGCGAGGCCCGCGCCAATGGGGAATGTCGATCAGGTAGTTCCCGTTAAGCACATTCCGGCTGTCGTAGTCGGCGTTGCCGTAGTTGTAACGCAGGTTGTAGGGATCGATCTGGTAGCTGATGTTCCCGTTGCCGAACCCGAAAGGACTGATGCCGCCGTTGGAGACATCGTCGAGGGTGTGCGACCAGGCGTAATTGCCCTGCAGGGTGAGGATGTGCGAACGGTGCACCACGCTCACGATCAGGCCGTTATAGTTCGACATGCCCTCGGTGTAAATCTGGTTCATATAGCCGAATCCGGGAGCCGGAGGTGCAGTGGGCAAGCCAACAAAGCTCGCGTCGTAGGCATTCGACGCAACGTTCTGAACCGGCTCATGCGTGCCGTGATTGCCGACGTAGCCCACGTTCATGCTAAGCGACCTGCTGAACTGATGCTCGACCTGGAGGCTGTACTCCTCGTAGGTCGGGTAATGAATGTTCTGGGCTGCATTGGTAAAGTTGGGCGGCGCCATGCCTGCGTTCAATCCGGTGCAGGCCGTGCAAACGCTCTCGGCGCCGAGGGTTTGGTAGTTGCTCGTGAAGCCGCTCTTATAATTCGCAGCCGTGTTGGATGCCATCGTGGTGGCGCTGTCGGGAAGTCCCGGCTGCGTCAGGTTCACAGTCGGTAGCAATCCCGTGGGATAGCCGGGTCCGCAGGGTAGCCCCGCAACCCCCCCGGGCAGCCCGCACTCCCAATTAAGGTCAGTTTTTGTGCTGACGTTAATGGTCAGCGGGTAGTTACCGAAGAGGTTGTCGGCAATCACACCGGGGAAGACGTCGGTGAACATGCCAAATCCGCCGCGAACCACGGTGTTGGAACCTTCTTTGGGTGACCATGTGAAGCCGATGCGCGGCTCAAAGTAGAACGGCGTGTAGTTAGCAAAGGCCGCCTGGTGATTGGTGGTGATGAGTTGGTTGTAAGGGGTGGTCACCGTGTTTTCCGAGGCGGCCTCGTCAAAGAAGTCATTGTCGAGGCGGACAAAGTTGCTCTGTTCCGAGATGGGATCGAAGTCTTTTTCGAGGCGGAGGCCTAGATTGATCTGGAAGTTCGCAACCGGCTTCCAGTCGGCTTCTGCGTAGGCGCCAAGGATCGAAATGCCCACCGGCTGGTCGCCGGCCGCGGGATTAAGCAAGTAACGGTTGAAGTACTCCTCAAAGACGCCTCCGTTTGCGAACGATGAGGTGCTGCTGGTTTCTCCGTAGGCAGTCAAAAGATCCTTCTCGGTAAACATCAGCGGCGTGGTGAACTGCTGTATGTCGAAGTCGGAGACATCGTCGCGCTTGAAGAAGCCTCCAAACTTGAGCGTGGTTTTTCCCTTGGTAATGCTCAGGTCGTCCTGCACCTGGTACTGGGTGACGTTGCGGCCCTGCGGAAAGGCAAAACCATCGTTGTTCAGGCTGGTGAAGCTGCCGTCGATGAAGTCGAGCGTCTCAGGCGATATGGCGTTTGCTGCGCTCGCGTCGGCCATTTTGAACACTGCGCCGTAGTAGGAGCCGGCCAGCAGGAACTGGTTCACCATGTTGGGACTGAAAGTGTGAGTATAGCCGAGCTGAGCTTCGTAATCGGGCTGGAAGCTGTTGGCGTCGAATGCGGTGGTCAGAGGATCGGCATAGGTGGGCTGCAGACCGCGATCGATCTTCACGTGGAAGAAGGCGTGGTCGTTAGCGCCGATGTTCTGGTCGATGCGGGCGGCCATAAACCATTCCTGCAGCGCCAGCTTGCTGGCAGACTCGAAAGTCAGAACATCGGGGTCAGAGGTTGCAACCGCGTGGCTTGCGCCCGGGGCTGCGTTGTAGGTGCCGAAGATGTTGTTCTTGTAAAAGTTGTATTCGCTGGCCACCTCGGAGTCGGTCGAATTCTGGATGTTATCGAGGGTTGTGGTCTCAAACGAGGGGCTCGGGATATAAACGCCGCCGGTGTTCGTCGTGACAAAGCGGATGCCTTCGTAGTCGACGAAGAAGAAGGTCTTGTCCTTAACAATTGGACCGCCGATAGCAGCCGCCCACTGGTTGTCGACGTCGCCGGGGCGCCCTGCGCCCTGATTATTCAACAGCCAGTTGTTGGCATTAAAGATGGTGCCGTTGTACCAGTAGTTGGCGTTGCCATGAAACTTGTTGCCGCCCGAGCGGCTGATTGAGGTCACCTGGGCTCCGCCGAAGGTTCCGTACTCAGAACTGTAGGCGTTGGTGATTACGTTCACTTCAGCAATGTCGTTGTTGCCGAGCAGCAGGTTGGAAGGGCCTGAGTTGTTCAGGTTGAGGAAGGGATCGTCTTCCTGGCCGCCATTCAGCGTGAAGTTGTTCGAAGTTGCGGGAAGGCCGAAGACTTCAAAGTTGCCGTAACCGCCCTGGGTGTTCATGATGGCGCCGGGGCTGGTCTGGGCCCAGAAGGTGAGATCGTTGCCGGGGTTGGGGAGGTTCTGTGTCTGTTCGAGATCGATTGCAGTTGAGACATCGGCGTCTTCAACCTGCAGCAGCTCCTCGTTGGCTGAAACCTCAACGGTTTGAGCCGCGGCGCCGAGGGCCATGCGAATATTTTCGGTGGTTACCCGGCCAACGCTCACTTCGATCGCGGAGGCGGTGTCGCGGAAGCCCGGGGCTGAAACCTTGAGCGTGTAGGCGCCCGGCTTGAGCAGGGAGACACGAAAACTGCCTGTGCTGTTGGACTTGGTTTGGCTCACAGCCCCCGTGGCGGTGTAGGTTACGGTTATCGTCGCACCCACGATGGAAGCTCCGGAGGGATCGGTCACGGTTCCTGTCAAGTCACCGGAGATGTCGGACTGGGCGTATACGGAATGGACGGCGACGCTACAAACAAAAGCCCCGGCGATGAGCAGGCTACACGCGATGGCGACGCTCTGCAGTCTGAAATACCTCATATTGACTCCTTCAAGTGTGGCTGAACCGGTACGACCGGCAAATTGATTTTTCGTGGTCCTGACCCCGTCGGAACGTGAGCTTCGTGGGGGGATTTCATCAAGACAATGGTGGTTGCAGCAGCTTAACTAGCACGAGCGGTGCCAATTTGGGAGCGGTGCGAAATAATGGTCACGCCGTTGAAATAATGTGACTTATCTAAGGCTGAGTGTCCGGATTTGGCGGCCGGAATATGGAAATCCGTATGTGGGATTCACGATATTGCAAAAAAGGGTCAGATTCTGCCCCAAAAGGTGTAGCCCCGAGTCGCTTCGACGCCGTGACGCCCCATTTTGGAACTGCGGTTTTCGCGGGGTTCCAGTGGGTGAGGCCGGGCGGTTTGCGGTGCGTTGCGGTATCCTCCTCTGGATGCAGCTCACCCTGGCTCACATCGGCTCGCTGGGCGGACGAAAAGACGAGTTCGAGGCGCTCACCCAGAACTATCTGGAGCGCTGTTCTGTCTACGCACCCTGCAGCGCGCAGGCATTCAAAACCGAGGGTGCACTCCTTGAGTGGCTGCGCAAACAGAAGGGCCGCACCGCCGCAATGATGGTGCTGCTCGATGTGCGCGGAAAACAGATGTCGTCAGAGGCACTGGCCGCGTGGCTTGGCCGGGTACGCGACGACGGCGCGCAGCACGTGGTCTTTGCCGTCGGTCCCGCGGACGGATGGTCAGATGACGCGCGCAAGAGCGCATCGATGCAGCTCTCGCTCGGCCCCATGACCCTGGCTCATGCGCTGGCCCGGCTGGTGATCGCGGAGCAGATCTACCGCGCGTTTACGATTCTCTCCGGTCATCCGTACCACCGGCAGTGAAGAGAACAGAGATAAGAGAAAAGGAATAACAGCGGTCGGAGCGCGCAATTGCTGAAACTTGTAGACAAAGGAAAAGTGCAGCGCCAGATTTTTCGAAGCAAGGCCGCGGTGGGCGATAATTGCAGGTGCAATGGACGGGGCAAATAGTCTGTCCCGTGTTTCACCGCTTCACTTTTTCACTCTGCCCCTCGTTCACAATCCACCGTTCACTTTTCTCTGTTCTCTTTTCTCTGTTATGACCGACACTCGTCGCGGACTCATTCTCATCAACACCGGCCCGGGCAAAGGCAAGACTACGGCCGCTCTGGGCACCGCGCTGCGTGCGGTTGGGAATGGCATGCGCGTATTGGTGCTGCAGTTCCTGAAAGGCTCGTGGCATTATGGCGAGCTCGACGCGGTTCAAGCCTTCGGGCAGAACTTCGTGATGAAGCAGATGGGGCGCGGATTCGTGAAGATCGGAGGCGCCGAGACCGATCCTGAGGACATCAGGCTGGTTGAGGCGGCGTGGGCCGAGGCGCGCGAGGCCATTAACTCAGGCGAATGGGACATGGTGGTGCTGGATGAGATCAACTACGCCATCAGTTACGGCATGCTCGACCCTGCGTTAGTAGCCGAGGCGCTCAGGGATAAGCCGGAGATGGTGCACGTGATCCTGACTGGGCGTAATGCGCACCCGCTGCTGGTGGAGCTGGCGGACACGGTGACTGAGATGCGCGAGGTGAAGCACGCTTACCAGAAAGGGATTCTGGCCCAGCGCGGAATTGAATACTGATTGCGCGATGAAGACAAACGATTGATTGCGGCCATCCGGAACCACCGGCCGGGTCGCCTGACAGAACAACGGGAGGTCAAATAAAACCGTGGCCAAGAGCACACATTATCGCTGGGCAGATATTCAGGCCGAAGCGATGAATCCCCTGGTGAACCGGCAGTATCTGACCGGCGTGAAAACCATGCTGGCGCGCATTGAGCTGAAGAAGGGCGCGCGAGTTCCACTGCACCAGCACTTTCATGAGCAGATAAGCCAGGTGGTTGAAGGCGCGCTCAAGTTCGTGCTCGAAGAGGGCGAGATGATGGTGCGCGAAGGCGAGATTCTCTGCATTCCGCCCAACGCCCCGCACGAGGTGCTGGCGCTCGAGGATTCGGTGGCGCTCGATATTTTCAATCCGCCGCGCCAGGACTGGATTGACGGCGACGATGCGTATCTGCGCGGCGCCGCTGAAGAGCCGGGGAAATGAGCGCGAGGCTTTACTCAGGCTGCACGCGGCCTATCCCCTCGGCGAGAATCAGCGCTGTTCCGGCGAAGAGGAGCGTATCGAAGATGTAGTCGAGCGCCTCGACCATCTGATCGGTTCCATGCGCCGGTCCCAGCATCGGCAGATAGACGACAATCACCGCAACTGCGATGGCGACGCCCAGCCACGCGCCTGCCTTCTTGGGCCATCGATTTGCCAGAATAAAAGCGCCGCACACCAACAGAAATGCGCCGATGGCGTATCCCCACAGGCGCGCCGCCGGCTCCCATGCGGGTGTGACTTTCTCCAACGGCACTCCGGGAAGGAACTCGGGATGCAGGACAGTTTCAACGCCGTAGAAGATTGCAACCAGGCCGAAGACGGTGCGGCATATCGCAACCATCCGCGATTTGCCACGCGTTGGTTCGCCCATGCTGGCACTGAGCGCGATCAACCCGCTACCGAATGAGATTTCGCGGACGAAGAGCGCGGCGCCAAAGCGATCATGAAACATCGTGGTTATGGCCGGAAGGTCCAACATTGCGACGAATAAAAGAAACATGCCGCCGCACATCAGACCCGACCAGCGAACGGCTTTATCGAAGATCAGGCTCAACGCCGTGGCGATGAGTCCGAAGCCGACCAGGTAAACCCAGAACAACGGCCACGGCATGTATTTGGGAACCATCGACGAGAGGCCGCGTGCCGATGCCAGATGCAGCGCGCCAAAGGTGGCCAGCGAAGCCGCGACAAAGACCCGCCCCAGCGGAATGGCACGATCTGGCAATGAAGCACCCTTGAGATCATGACGGCGCGCCACGATGCCGGCTGCGATGACAAGCAGGCCCGCCGTGCTCATCGATACGACTGTGCGCGAGAACTCAAACATTGAACCATCCTTCCGATCAGGGCTCTAAGCAGTAACGGAGTTAAGAAAGCATTCCTCCCTTATAACGAAATCACCCGGAAACGCAATAGCCACTTCTTTGCTTGCGGGTTCCAATTGCACTTGCCGCTTTGAAGCTCCGAGGAGACGGCTATCGGGTAGCGTGGGACAGGATTGCAAGACAGGACAATGGATTTGTCCAGCTCTCGAGGTGCGCCCGCCATTTACAATTGGGTTCGGTATGTCGTGGTTCAAGCGTGAAGGCGGCGAGTTCGAATCCGAGCCCGGCCCGGGAAGTAACGGCGAGGGCGCGGCCAGGAACGTGCGCACCGAAGGTCTGTGGATCAAGTGCCCCGGTTGCCGCGCCACCATCTGGAAAGCCGACCTTGAGGCGAACCTGAATGTTTGCCCGAAGTGCCAGCACCACTTCAAGCTCAGCGCTCGCAGCCGTCTCGACATGCTTCTCGAACCGGGGTACGAGCTGTTCGACACCGGTCTGAAGTCGACCGATCCGCTGAGTTTCACTGATGTAAAGCCATACAAGCAGCGTTTGCGCGCCGCGCGGGAGCAGACCGGGCTCAACGACGCGATTCTGAGCGCCGTGGGGCAGCTTGGGCCCCACGCGGTTGTGCTCTGCGCCATGGAATACGCCTTTGCCGGCGGCTCGATGGGCGCGGTCGTCGGCGAGACCATCGCCCGTGCCGTCGATCGGGCGCGGGTGAGCCGTAAGCCGCTGGTCATCGTTTCAGTTTCTGGCGGAGCGCGCATGCAGGAGGGCATCGTAAGCCTGATGCAGATGGCCAAGATCTCAACCGCGCTGGCGCAGCTCGACGATGCCAAGGTGCCTTACATCTGCGTTCTTGCCGATCCAACCACCGGCGGCGTCACCGCGAGTTTTGCCATGCTGGGCGATTTGAATATCGCCGAGCCGGGCGCGCTGATTGGCTTCGCTGGCCCGCGCGTCATCGAGCAGACCATCCGCCAGAAGCTGCCGGAAGGGTTCCAGCGCGCCGAGTTCCTGCTCGAGAAGGGATTTCTCGACACCGTGGTGCATCGCAAGGACCTGAAAGCCTACCTGATCCGCGCCTTCGATTTCATGACGCCGCAGCAAACCGGCCAGGCCGCGGCGCAGGGTTCCTGAACAGGGAGCTTCAGAGTTGCCGGGAGCAAGACAAGAGCCCCGTAAATTCCGGGGCTCTTGTCTTTGGTTGGCATCTGGGATTCAGAACTGGATCTTGCCACTCAACTGTACGTTGCGGTTGCCGGGCCCGGCACCAAATGCACCTCCGGCGGCAGGGCTTTCTGCCGTTGTGCCGAAGGCCTCGTACGTGCTCAAAAACAGATTGGGGCTAGCCAGTGAATCTTCGATGTTCACGTCAGGCGTCCCGTAGTACGCGCGGTTGAGCGCGTTGAATGCGCTCATTTGCAGGTTCATGCTGACGCGCTCGTTGATGCGAAAGCTCTTGCCGATTGAAAGATCGAGGTTGTTGAAGCTGTCGCCGCGCAGAATATTGCGGCCGACACCTGGGAAGGGATTGTTGACCGCGATCGCTTCGTCCTGGTTGTTCCAGAGCCAGTGTTCGTTCGCCGCCGTGGTCGGGCTGCCGGTTACGTAGTCGTAGTAGCCCAGCGGTCCGAGGTTGATGCCGATCGAGTTCAGCGGAGCGCTCTTGTTTGAGAGAACGGGCCTGCACGGATTCCCGAAGTTCTCGGCCCACACAATGTCGCAGAAGCTGGTTGTCGCCCGCTGAATAGCCAGAGCCGCCGCAGTGTCCCCCGGAGCGGGCGTGCAGTTGGAGTCGGGGGCCGTGTAGGCTCCGCAGACGATGGCATTGATTGGACCCGATTGCACGGAGATGGCATTCTGAATCGGGTTGAAAGGCTGACCGCCGTTGTACTGGTAGAAGGCGTTGAAGAAATAGCCTCCCAGCAGACGCCCGAGCATTCCCGATTGGTTCTTGAACCACGGCGTGTTATAGGCCAGTTGCAATCCAACCACGTTGGGGTAGGAGTTGCCGCTTACCCCGCGCTCGCCAATGTTGGTATTGAGCGGGTTCTGAGCGATGGCGCTGGTGTTGCCGCCCGAGCCGGTTCCGAAGATCTCGCTCGAATTGTCAATGGTCCGGCTGAAGGTGTAGGAAACGGTCCCGGTCCAGCTGTGAAAGTCGCGGACGGTGAGCGAGGTCTGCAATCCGTCGTACAACGAGAAAGCTGTATTGCCGACCTGGAGGTTCAGGAAATTACTGCAACTCGGCCGCGTGTAGCCGGGAGCGGTCGTGTCTGTGCAGGGTGTCGTGTTGCTGCCGTAGTTGGGAAATGCGCTTTGCACGTCGAGAATATCGGGATTGGCGTTGATTGACTGAAATTGGTCGAAGGTGTGATTGCCGACGTAACGGACCTCAGCGACCGCAGACGGGAATATCTGGTACTGGAAGCCGAGTGTGTATGTTTCGGCCATCGGGTTGCGGAAGTTGGTTGGCACGGTTTCGTAGAGATTGACGCGCGGATCGCCGCCCGTGGGAATGAACTTAAGATCTCCTGTCTGCACGGTGGAATAGTTGAGACCGTTGGCGGGAACGCACTGAGGATTCGTACCACCGCAGTTGAAAGCCCCCGCGTTGACCAGCGGCGCCAGGGTTGCTATGTCGAGGAAGATGTTGTAAAACTCGGGGTCGGCATTGATAGCGTATCCGCCGTGCACCACCATCTTGTTCATCCAGCTTGGTGTGTAGGCAAACCCGAATCGCGGCTCGATATTTCTGAAATCGGAGTTGGTCTTGGGGAAGGTGGTCACCGAGAGAGGCAGACTGGTGCTCCAGAATGGATTCGGACCGGTCTGCTGCGCGACGGATTCATCGTGCAAAAGATTAATGCTTTGCGAGAAGAACTCATAGCGCAGGCCGAGGTTCAAGGTCAGGTTTTCCATCACCTTCCAGTTGTCCTGGATGTAACCGGCGTAATCCGGCTCCTTGAAGGGAATGGAGGCGTTGCCGGCGGTAAGGGTGGTATGAGAAATTCCTTCAAGACTTCCGGTGATGCCGTTGCTGCAATCGTTGCCTCCCGTGGTCGGGTCTTCGCAGCCACCGGAGGTCGTCGAGGTTGTCAAGCTGCTGGGCGTATAGCTGAAAGCTGTGGGTGATGCGCCGGGGGAGAAGTTGAATGACCCGTTGAATCCGGCCGGAAAGACGTTGGGAGAATTCTGGTGGTCAAACTCCCCGCCGAAGACGATGGTATGTCGGCCTCTGGTCCAGGTCGCGTTGTCCTGCACCTGGTTCACCTTCACCACGCGGCCCTGCGGCAGGTTACCGGGATACCCGTACCCGGTCAGATTGCCTAGCGAGCTACTGCCAAGCGTGACTGACGAAGTGCAGGGGGAAAAACTGGAGATCGTGCAATTGGGAATTGCGCCGCCCTCGAAGGCGATGGTGGACTGCTGGAACGAGTAACGCAATTGGTCGATCAAGTGAGGGGTGAAGGTATGCGTCCAGTCGGCGCCCACCTCATGGGTAATCCCGTTGACATCAACCCACCCCGCACCGACGAAGCTGCCGCAGCATGGAACCGTGGGATTGGCCTGATAGTTGTACCGGATGTAGAACCGATCGTTCGGAGTCATCTGGTAATCGAGCCGGCCGATGTCTTCCTGGTCGAGGGTGTAGCTGGGCAGGGCGAGTTTGACCTGCGCGGTTTCGATGTCAGCCACCGAATTGCCATCGGTAACGGGAAACATTTCGGTGCTGCCAAAGCTTGTGGGGTTGCCAGCCGTGACTGAGAGCGGCCCATTCAATGTGAGCGCCGCAACCGCCGGGTTATTGGGGAAGGAGGCTGCCAGTTCTTTCAGACCGTTCGCATCCGGGAAAAAAGCTCCCCCCGATGTAATCTGGGCGCCGGTCGAATAGGTGTGGCTGAAGAATGTTCCGCCGAAGAACCACAGCTTGTCTCTCAACACCGGGCCGCCCAGCGTACCGCCCCAGTTGTTCTGCACGAATCGGGGAACATAGGTCGGCGAGCAACCGGTCGTCACTCCTCCGCTGCACCAGCCGAATTGGGGCGCCTTTTGAGTCTGGGTGAGCGACGAGAGCCAATCGCCCGTGTACATCTCAAACCCGGTGCCGTGGAAGCTATTGCTGCCGCTTTTGGTGATGTAATTGACCACCGAGCCCATGTTGCGGCCGTACTGGGCGCCGAAATCGTTGCTGATGACCGAGATCTCCTGGATCGCATCCTGGTTGGAGAAAAAGAAACTCGGGCCGGCTACCGAGTTGTCGTTGTTCGACTGTCCGTCAATCTCAAAGTTGTTGGAGCGGCCGCGTTCGCCGTTGGCAGAGAAGTTTGTGCCGTTGGTATTCGACATGCCGTCGTCGTGGGTCATTACGATGCCCGGCACCACCAGCGCTACGTCGTCGAATCCGCCGTTCACGGGCAGGGTTTGCAACTGCGCGCTATCGAGAACCACTTCGCCTTGCGCCGACTCAGTGTTGATCAACTCGGCCGCACCACCCTCAACCTCCACCGTTTGAGAGGTGGTACCCAGGCTCATGGCCATTCTGCCCACGGGCGTTTCCTTGCCCGAGGCCACCTGGACGTGGCTGACTGTTTTGGGGCCGAATCCACTGGCAGAGACTGTGACTGTGTAGGAGCCCACGGGAACATTCCGGAATTCGAAGGCTCCCTGCGCGTCGGATGTTGTCTGCATCGTGATTCCGGTGGCTTCGCCCAATACCTTAACCGTCGCGGCAGGGATGATCGCGCCGGTTTGATCGGTGACTGTACCCGAGATTCCGCCGGTGTCGATGCCTTGCGCGGCTGCCGTCATTCCAGCAGCAAGCAGAAGAACGAACACTGGCAACCAGCAAGCTATCGATGTGAAGAGCCTTTTGCGTTGCATTGCATGCCTCCTTTTGGGATATAGCCAAATGGCTTAAACGGCCCTCGCAGCCTCCTGGATCGAAAGAGACTGGGCAGGGCTTTCTGGTGCGCTTTCTTGTGATCGTGCGAATTGCTCTTACCGACCAGCAAATTGCGTCTGCTCTTCAGGCACGGCACTGCGGTCGAGCGATTCAGCCCGCGAGCATGCAAAGGCTTATGCGCGGCCTCAAAGAAGGCCGCGAACATAGTCGTTCAACTTGCTGGATACGTTCTGCTCAGGCGATCAAGTTAATGCGAACAAGGGAAGTTTCGAATATAATCCGCGCCACAGGACGCTCCGGGCAGCGGCCGGAACCTCAGGGATCGGGTCCGGATGAAATTCAGTATATTGCAAATTTTTAAAATGCAAAAACAAAAGCCCCGGAAATTCCGGGGCTCTTGCTTCTGTTTTCAGCTCGCCTACCAGCCGATTCTGGCCGAGAAGGTGATGGTCCGGCTGCTGCTGGAGGTGACCTCCGGATTGCCGAAGCCCGCGTAAGCCTGGTCGTAACCCGCATCGTCGAGATAAGGATCGACGCTCGAGTAGTTGGGGTGGTTAAACACGTTGGTGAAGTTGGCGCGGAGCTGAGCCTGCATGCGCTCGTGCAACCGGATGGCCTTGATGAGCGAGAAGTTGCCGGTGTTGGTCCAGGCGTCGCGAGCGTCGTTGCGAGCGACGTTGCCCCACGGTGATCCAAACGCCGCCTGGGACTGAACGCTGTTCACGATGTAACGCACCTGGTTGTTGGTGACGTTGACCACGGTCGAACCGCCGCTTTGGTTGAGGCTGTTCAAGCTGACGAGCTGGTTGGGTGAAGCAGCGCACGAGGGACCGCCAAAGTAGTTGCAGGCGTCGCCCGCGTACATGCCGACTTGTTTCACATTCGCGCTGCGGCTGCCGAGGAACGGACGGAGATCGTCCGGCCCCGCGCCATACTCGGCGTTGAAGGTGTAGTCCGGGACGCCTGAGTAGCTGCCGTAGTAGTCAAGGCCATATTGAATCGGCGTATAGGTCTGGCCGGAGGCGATGTAGTAGGTTCCGGAGAGATCCCATCCACCCAGAAGCCGGCCGATCATGCCCTGCTGCTGCTTGAATGCCGGAATCTGCTCGACAAAGTTGATGGTGAGGTTCTGCGGGAAGTCCAAACCGGACAGGCCATGCTCACCCGCGGTGTAGTTCAGCGGATCCTGGGCGATGGCGGAGGTAACGCCGCCTGCGCCGTTGCTGAAGATTTCTGAAGCGTTGTCAGTGGTCTTGCTCCACGTGTAGGAAGCGGTGAACAGCGCTTGATGGAAGAGATTGTTGGCGCGCAGTTCGGTCTGCAGGGCGTTGTAATTGGAATACGCTGTGTTGGTGCGCTCGCGGAGCAAAAAGTGGGTGCCGTCCTCGCGCCCACCGCACTGAGGACAGGTGGGATTATTGACAGGTGAAACGGTGACCGAGGAGGGGATCTGGCCGGGGAAGGCTGCCTGGAGGCCGGCCAGGTACGGGTTGTCGTTGATGGTCTGGAAGAGGTTGCCGCCCTTGTTTCCGACATAGCGGGCTTCTGCGACCAGCTCACTCGAAATCTCGTGCTGGATGCCGAACGACCAGCTCGAAACATAGTCGGCGGTAAAGTTGGGCGAAACCGTGATCTCCGCACCCTGGCGTGGGTCCTGGACGCCGAAGACGAGGGACGAGGACAGGGCGCTGCGGACATTAGGACCGGCCGGATTCGCCGGCAAGACGCCATTGACCGACAAAGGTGCGGTTAGCGTTTCCGCGAGGACCTGCGGGGCTGCTTCGGCAACGTTCAGATAAATGTTGTAGAACGGCGGGTCATAGGCAAGCCGGTAGCCGCCGCGAAGCACTGTTTTGCGGCCGCTGCCCAGGAAGCCGGGTGTCCAGGCGAAACCTGCGCCGGGCCCGAACAGATTGTAATGGCTGGGCAGGATGGGGAACGTGGTGACGGAGAGTGGAAGAGATGGATTCCACAGTGGGTTGGGGCCGGATTGAATCGGTGCCTCTTCCTGGTGGAAGAGGTTAGCGGGCTGGCCGTAGAAAGTCCAGGTGAGGCCCAGGTTGAGGGTAAGGTTCGGCGTCACCTGCCAGTCGTCGCCGCCGTAGATGAAGGTATCGTGTTCCTTGAAGTCGAGCCGGTCGTTGCCTTCGGCAACGGCGATCTCGGATGGAGTACTTGTCAGATAGCTCGACCAGTTGCCGAAGTCGAAAGTGCCGTTGATGTTGGGCAGGAAGATATTGGGCGATTTCTGGAAGGTCCAGTTGATGCCGGCCTTCAGGTGGTGCTTGCCCATCTGGTAGGTGAAGTTGTCCTGAATCTGGGTGTTGTTGACGACTCGGCCCTGAGGCAGGTTATCGGCAGGTCCATAGCCAAGGCTCCCAAAGGACTGGCCACTGCTACCGATGTTGATATGGGCGACGCCGTCTGCAATGTCGGCCGTGGATGGATCGGAGTTGTCGCTGCTGGAGCCAAACTGGACATTCTGGCGTCCGTAGCCGAATGAGAGCTCGTTCACCATCCTCTGGGTGAAGGCACGGGTCCAGCCGAGCTTGACGGCCTGGGCAAGCGCAGGCTCGTTATAGAACCAACCTCCGGGACCATTATCGGGAATATCGAAGAAGTTGTTGCGCTGGAAAATATAACGGGCGACGAAGGTGTCCCTGCCGTTGGAGTAGTCGACACGCGGCAGCCAGTTGAACTCATGGCTGCTTTCAGGCAGGCTGCGATACACATAGCCATACTCGATTGGGCAGCTGGTGCTGCCGTTCGTGATTGTGCTCTCAATTGGGGCGCCGTATACAACGGGACTGCCCGCGCTGAACGCCCATGGTCCGTAGGTCTCCAGCGCGTCCAGCGCATTGGAGTTCACGAACGAGCAGGCTCCGGCCTCAGCCAGGCCAGTTGCGGTTGGCGTCGCCGAGCCGGAGACTGAGACGTCGTCGACATGGTAGAGCTGCTCATCGAAGCCGTTAAAGAAGAAAAGCCGGTCTTTCACGATGGGGAAACCGACCGTGAAGCCGCCGAACTCGGTGTTGGAGCGGGGCTGCGATTTCAGGTCCTCGTAGCTCTTCTCGTAGGTGCTCAGCGCTTCAAGGTCGCTGTTGGTCCAGTAACCGTAGATGCTGCCGTGGAGATTGTTGGTGCCGGACTTGG
>Ga0335072_10007928_pt1 | contig 15432 bp, 11 predicted proteins | sample Lox_Sample_21_FD_206725 | JGI IMG/M metagenome (GOLD analysis project Ga0335072, IMG submission 206725) | Soil microbial communities from Loxahatchee National Wildlife Refuge, Florida, United States - Lox_Sample_2.1 | ecosystem: Environmental > Terrestrial > Soil > Wetlands | place: USA... | reverse complement strand
TAACGGCCATACGACCGATCACTTTACGTGAGTGGGTTTCTCGGACCGCTCGCAAAGGATGTCCGAAGCGCAGACTGGCGGTCCGGTGCTGGCCCGCCGCGCTCCACTCACGCTGCACCATGGGGGTTGAAGTCGGTTTCCCGGGGCGTCAAGCCGGGTCCTGCGGGCGTTTATGGCCGCGAGCTCACTAGCCAACCAGGCTGCAGGCGGCGTTTCCGCACGTCAAGGCACCTTCGGCACAGCCGCGGGCTGAGATCAATCTCGGCACTACACCGTATAGAGCAATGTGGGGGTATGGGGTCGATCTCGGACACAGTAATTCCCCATATCCGTCCGTTTCCGGGCACGTCGGATAGTTACCCGCGCGCAGGCTTCCGCGAGCGCCGGGCGATCGGCGTTTCTTGCTTACTATCCTTCCTGGTCAGGGCCTTGCGGCCGGGTTAACGTGCTGTCACGGTGGCGGTCTTGGCAGTCTGGGGGGCGCGCGCCTGCAAGGTCGCGTCCGCCGGGTTCCACATAAGGCCGATCCTGTGCTCGCGCAGGTAGGCGATCACCTCGCCCGGACTCACGGTGGTCCTGACATCGGCGCCGGCCCGGGTCCGGCGCCTGGCCCGTGTGGCGGGGCTGCAGAGCAGCAGGTGCAGGGCGGGCAGGTGCGGCAGCAGCTTGTCCTCGCGGATGTAGGTGTTTTTCGGGCGGCCCGGGTCCGGTGCCATCGCGCTGGTGCGCCCGTGCCGGCACCGGTACGCGGGCTTGCCGTTGGACCAGGCTGATTCCATCCGCCGCCCGCACATTCCGCAGGTGAGCAGTCCGGCGAGCAGGTACCGGCGGACCATGGGCTCGGCCTGCGGGGACGGGCCGCGGGCCGCGTTAATGGCCTGCGCGGCGACGAAGTCCTCCTCGCTGACCAGTGCTGGGTGCGCGGGCCTGTTGGAGATGACCCAGCCGTCGGGCAGGTTCCATCGCTGCACGGCCTTGTGCCCGAGGGTCACATTGGCGGGGTCGGCCAGTTCGGTGTCGGTACGCTGCCGGTTCCACACCTGGCGGCCTGTGTAACGGGGGTTCTCCAGGATCGCTGTAACCGCCCCCAGCGTCCACCCCGCCCCGCTCCGGTGCGGATTGCGGTCAGGATCGGCCGCGGACGGGCACGGCACCTGGGCCTCGTTCAGCGCCCGAGCGATCCGCGCCGCCGAATGCCCGGCCAGGCGCTGGGCGTAGATCCACCGGACAGTGGGCGCGGTCGCCGGGTCGGGGTCCAGCCGGTGCGCTCGGCGGCCCCATGTGGCGTGTGCCTTGTTCGGGTGCGGGCCCGCGTCCGCAAGCAGGTATCCGTAAGGCGGCCGACCGCCCAGGTAGCGGCCCTGCTCCCGGGTCTGGACGGCCATCGCGGTGCGGACCCGGATGCTGGTCCGGGTGATCTCTCGCTTGGACGACAGTCCCAGCATCGTCATGGTCTTCTCGTCGTGCTCGGATTTGAAGTCGACCCGGCCGCCCGCCTCCGGTGTCCATAGCTGCACGCCGTAGTGCTCGAACAGTGGCGCCATCGCGGCGTACTGGCTGCCGTAGAACGCCCGCTCGTACTCCCCGATCACTACCGCGTCCCACGCCCGGCCCGGGTCGGCAAGCTCGGCGACCAAGGCAGCGGACTGCGGTCGGCAGGCCCACGCGAGCTTCCGGGTCTGCCCGACGTCGAAGAATTCCGCCACGATTTGCCCGTGGCCGCGGACCAGCGCCCCGGCCTGCTCGCGCTGCCGGGACCGCGACGTCACCGGATCCTGCCAGTCCTCAGTCGACACCCGCCCGTAGAACACGAACCGCAGCCGCCCCGGCACTGGCTCTCCGGCCATCACGCCGGCACGCCGCAACGCGGACCGCTCCGCCCATCCAGCCAACCCGCCATCGACGGTCATCAATCCTGTCCTCCCAGGGCGGCTGGCCCACACAGGGGCAGTCTGAGCCGGGCCGCCTGCCGCGCCTACCCGGCGATGTCGAGCAGGATCTTCCCCGGCGTCCTGTGCTGCACGGCGGCGAAGGCCGTGGCCCCCTCACGGAGCGTGAAGCGTCGACCGATCCCGATCCCGAGCCCGGCCCGGCCCGCGGCGACCAGATGCAGAGCCTGCGCGACCGCGTCCCGGATACGCTCGCCCGGCTCGAAGGCACCTCCGTACCCCGCAGGGTGAGCCCCCTGCGGTAGAGCCCTGGCAGGTCGATCGTGACCTGTGGGCCGGCACTGGCGCCGAACACCACGAGCCGGCCGCCGTAGGCCGCCGCCACGGGGTTGCGCCAGAACCCGTCGGTGGTGCCAGGCGCGGGTGACCGTGTCATCGTCGTTCAGCGAGCCCACCCGGTCCTGGCCGGAGTCTCGGTAGCCGATCAACTGCATGCTGTACCTTCTGTCAGTTAGTCACTTGGCGAACGGTGACGTGACTGTGCCTGCGCACAAGCTCACCAACGGCAGCGACTGCTTGTCCATATCGTCCTGCTCAGGCGGGAGTGGTGGGGAGCAGCAGACGGGAGGGGTGACGGCCCCCGGTATGCACGACATGCCGGTCGCCGGGTTGCCGCGGTTCCTCGTCGAGGCCGGGGAGGATCGGGGGCAGCAGGACACGGCCGGAGATGCGCAGGCGCAGCTGCTCCCCGGTGTGCCAGCGCATCGCCGTGGGCCATAGCGGGATGGCGGCCTCGACGATCTCCCCCGCGGAGAGCGGGCGCGCTTCGCGCAAGCTCAGCGCGGGCCGGCCGGGGTGGCCATCGGGGTCCAGGCCGCGGCGGGACAGCCGCAGCGGTCCGTGCGGGCCACCGTAGAACGCCAGGGCGACAGGCCCGAAACCGCGGCGGTGGGCGATCGGCATCCACCTGCGTGCCAGCGGCAGGCCAAGGGTTACCGCCTGATGCCACAGCTGCCGGCCCCGGGCGTCCAGCTTGTCCACGTGGACGTGCAGGTCAGCGTCGTCGTGCCCCTCCACGGAGGCGAACACCGTCAGCACCGGGTAGCCGATGACCTCGGTGTCGGCCGTGAAGCGGTACGTGAAGTCGACCTGCGGGGTCGCGTCCGCCAGCCGGTAGCCGGTGGCTGCCTCTTCGGTCACCGGCTTCTCCCGCAGACTGTGATCCCGGGCGTCGAGGTACAGCTCGACGGCGGTCACCCGCCGGGGAGGGAAGCAGTCCTCGACCCGCTCGACGATGTCGGCGTGGCCGGGGTCGAGCACGCTGACCCGGGTCCGGGGGGTCGCCTCCCAGCCGTTATCCACCTCGCGCAGGTACCGGTCGAAGAACCGGCGCAGGTCCTCGGAGTTGCGGGGATCGTAGAAGTCCGGCCATTCCTGGGTGTTGTGAATGCGTAGCCACTTCTCCCCCGGCAGGTCGGCCCAGTTGCGTAGCGTGCTCGCCACGTGCACGGGGTTCGTGTACGAGGCGGCCACGTACGCGGGCACCTGGATGCGGGAGAGGTCGGGGAGCTTGTCCGCCCAGTACTCGTCGAACAGGGGATGGTCTTCGAGCATGGCGATCGGGTCCTCCACCCGGCCCCGTCCGTACATCTTGTCCCGGATGAAGGCGGGGAAGGCGGTGCGCGGCACACCGCCGCGGGCGAGCGCCTCCCGGTAGAGGTCGGTAAGCCCCTCCCAAGGCGCAATAGCGGTCAGGTGCGGCGGCCGCTGGGCGGCGGTGCGCCACTGCGACATCGCCAGCCAGGAGTTGCCGGCCAGGCCCACCTTGCCCGAGCACCACGGCAGCGCGGCGATCGCCTCCACTGCGTCATGCCCGTCCCGGCCTTCGGCCGAGCTCTGGTACTGGATGTCGCCTTCGGAGTCGAAGGCCCCGCGCGCATCGATCTGTACGACGGCGTAGCCGTGCGCGCACCAGTAGGCCGGGTCGTTGCCTTCCCACGATTGCAGGCCCGACACCGCCGACCGGCGGATCCCGAACCGGTTCGGGAACATCTTCTTGTTATCCAGGGTCCAGAAGCCGGTGTCCCCCTTGCCGTACGGCGCCCAGTTGACGATCGCCGGCACCGGGGACTCCGTCATCGGCCGGAACACGTCCGCGTAGATAGTGGTGCCGTCGCGCATCCTCAGCGCGACGTCCTTATCCCGCATGATGTCGCATGGCAGCGGCAGCGCACCGCGCTGGTACCGGAATCCGGCCCGCAGCACCGTGCTGGTGCCCGGCCGGAATCCCTTGTACCGGGCTTCCGGCAGGTCGACCGACGCCGCCGGACGGGTACGCACTGATTCAGCGCTGTTCATTTCTGCCCCTTCCCGGGCGCGGGAGTTCCGGCCGGACCGGTGCCCGGCCGTGCTGTGAGCCGATCCATCAGGTCAAGGATGTGCGGCTCGCTCCGCGGGCTCATGCAGACGGCTGCAAGAACCCCACCTTCTGCTCGAATATGTCGAGGTCGAACCCAGCCGACTGCAGGACGTGGTCACGTGACTGCTGGACCTGACGGCGTACGGACTTAAGGTCCCAGCCCACGAGCTTGCGGTCGAACTTCTTTATTGAACCGGCGACGAAGACCGCCTCCACGTTGCCGGTGTCCGCACCGGATACGACTGTCCCGTAGGCGTTGTTGAGCGGCATGGTGGTGAAGTCCTGGGCCCCGATCAGGATGATGTCGGCCTCCTTGCCGGGTGTGAGCGTGCCCGACTTGTGCAGGTTGCCGTTCGTCCGCGCACCGGAGGCCGTAGCAAGCTCGAGTATGTCGCGCACCCGGAGAGGTTCCGGCAGGTTCTGCTCCCCCCGGTGGCGGCGGGCGAAGATCATCATTCGCTGGATGGCGTGCACGGTCCTCATCTGCGTGAACAGGTCAGGTGTGAGCGTGACCTCTACGTCCACGCTGAGCCCGGGCCAGATCCCGACGTCGAGTGCTCTCTGGATGGAAGGGATGGTCTCGGAGATCCCGATAATGGCATCCGATGTGGCCGGGATCGAGATGTTCACCCCGTTGTCGGCCAGCAGTCGCCAGGCCTCGTCACTGAGGTCCAGGCAGTGGATGAACGTGAGGTCAGGGCCGAGCAGGCCCTGCCGGGCCCAGCCGATGATCCGGCGCGAGACGGCCTGCCCGAGAACCCCGTCGGCTGTCAGCGGCAGTCCGAGTTCGCGGGCGTGGCGGATCTTGGCGGCGTCCAGGCGCACGTGTTCAGCTGCGAACTCACCGCCGATCGCCCCGTACCGGAGGCTGAGCAGCTGGTCGTCAGAGGAGAAGTAGTGATCCCGCAGCCTGGTCAGATCGCCGGGCCAGTTGTGATCCCATTCGCCGCTCAGTGGGCCGCAGGAGGCGTGCACGCCCCGGATGCCCACGTCCTGGAATGCGGTGATCGCCGCGTCGGAGTGCTCGGGCGTCCTCGGATTGTGGAACAGGTCGAGGACCGTGGTGATCCCGGACTCCAGCGCGCCGAGCGCGGAGATCAGGTTGCCCACGTAGATGTCCTCAGGCCGGTAGTGGTGGCCCAGCCAGTGGTGCGTCACGCTCAGGTAGGCGCCGTTGTCGTCGCAGTCGGGGATCAGGCGCCGCAGCTGGTTCTGCCAGCAGTGCCGGTGGGTGTCCTGGAAGCCCGGCAGGACAATCGAGTTCCTCGCGTCGACGACAACCGTGTCGGCGTTCCGCGTCGCATCCTCGAGGCTGGGGGCGACGTCCACGATGTGCTCGCCCTGGATGAGCACATCACCGGTGGGCAGGTCGCCGACCCGCGGGTCCATGGACAGGACCGTTCCGCCGCGGAGCAGGATTCGGCCCGTCGAACTAGCCGAGGCGGCGAGCAGGGCGTCCGCGGTGGCAGGCGCGTCAGGGACGGATGTCATGTCCGGTACTCCATTGCTCCGGGGACGGGGACGATGTGCTGAAGCGGATTCGGCCGCGGCAGGCGCTCCGCGGGCGCTACTCATGCCAGCCGAGCTGCCAGATGTCGTTGTCCACCATGTGACCGGGGTCCATCCGCGTCAGGCGGCCTCCGCAGAACACCAGCGGCCGCGCGGGCCCGTTCGTGCGGACCGCGAGGACCTCGGCTACCACGAAGACATGGTCACCGGCATCGGTTTGTGCCCACGGCCGGCCGAAGACCACGAGCGGCGCTCCGGTCAGCACGGGCGAGCCGAACTGCCGGTCCCGTTCCCATGAGACGTCCTGGAAGCGGGCCTCCCTGGGCCGCCGGAATGCCGTCACCGTGCGGAGGTCGGTTTCGCGCAGGACGCTGAAGGAGATCGTTTCGGCGCGCAGAAGCGCCGGCAGGGTCGACGAACCGCGGTCCCCCAGGTAACCGACTAGCAGCGGCGTCAGGGAGACCGATGTGAATGTGCCGACGAGCATCCCGACAGGGTGCCCGTCGTGCATAGCGGAGACGACCACGACACTGGTCGGTACGCGGGACAGCGCTCGCCGGAAGGTCACGGGGTCCGGCGCCGCGCCGGGCGGGGAGAGATCGTGGGTCATGGCCGTCTCCGTGTCCATCTAGGCCGCTCAAAGCAAGGTCGAATTGGGTTCGAGCCCGACGAGGAACCGGCCGTAGAGCTCCAGTGAGCTGGTCGGCTGCAGCAAGGCATGCATCGCCAGCGCGTTGGCGTCGCGGAAGTAGCGCTGGACGTGGACGGAGTGCTGGATGGCCGACGCGCCGCTGGCCTCAAACAAGATAGTGGCGCACTTCCTCGCGTACACGGTGACCTGCCCCAGGTAGGCGCGGACCCTGACCCTGTCGGCGAGTGAGGGGGTCGTCCCGAGGCCGGTGTCCATGATCTCGTTGATCCGCTGGTTGTACATCTCGGCGATCTCAAGCGCGTGCTGAGCCTCGGCCACCTGCAGGTGGGTGACCGGGGCTTCGGCGGCACTCGTGTAGCTGGTGTAGGTGATCGCCCGGCCAGGAAGGCGCTCCATGAAGACGTCCATGGCCCCGCGCGCGATCCCGAGCATCGGCCCGGAGGCGATGGCGAGGAAAATCGAGATGACCGGACGGTTGTAATACGGGTTGGTCCCGTAATGGCGCTCCCGGAACTCGCCGGTGGCCAGTGACCGCACCGGGATGATGCGCGACTCCGGGACGAACACCCCGTCGGAGGTGATCTTGTTCGTCGCCGTGCCCGCCATGCCGAAGGCGTCCCAGGTGTCGTGAATGGTCACCTCGCCGGTGCGGGCGAGGCCGAGTACCGGCTCCGGGCCGCCGCCGGTGCTCATCATGCACGCCAGGCCGACCCAGTTGCTGTGCTTGCCTGCGGTGTTCCACATCCACGCACCCGACATGACCGCTCCGCCGTCCACCGGCTCGGCCTTCCCGGTTGGCGCGATGAGGCCGCTGACCCGCAGATTCGGCGTAGCCAGGAGCTCTTCGGCAGCATCGTCGGCGATGAGGCCGACCGAGGTGTTCATCGCGGAAATGATGGAGCACATCCAGGCGGACGACGGATCACCACGGCCGATCTGCGCAAGGACCTCGTTGATCGTGGTGACGTCGGCCTCGAACCCGCCGCGGTCCTTGGGCAGCGTGAGGCGAAAGACACCGGCGTCTGTCAGATCCCGGAGGGTGTCCGGGTGCATTCCTCGCTGCAGTTCGGTGTCACGAGCTCGTTCACGCAGGGTGCCGACCAGGGCGTCGACCGCGATGCGGACTTCCCCGGCCGAGCTGACCATTACGGCCGTTCCTTGGGACATCAGTTTCCCTTCGTGTTCAGCGGAGGAAGCGCAGCTGGCTGGCGGTGCCGTCGGCAGCCCGTTCACGGACTGGGGGCCACCAGGGCTCCGGCCCTGGTTCGCCGAGGGTGTTGTCGAGTGCGCCAAGATGGTCGATCTCAAGGGCAATGCGGTCGCCGGGTGCGAGTTTCTTGTCGATCTCGACGGTTGACCCTCCGTTGCAGGTTCCGCTGCCGAGCAGCGCACCGGGGCGGAGCAGTTCGCCCTGGGAGGCCCAGGCCACGAGTTCGGCGACGGACCACACCATCTGCGCGCTGGTGGTCTCGCACCATGTCTCGCCGTTGACGCGGGCGCGCATGCCGAGGCCGTCGCCGGGCAGCTCGTCCAGGGTGGTGATCACCGGGCCGGTGACGCAGGCGAAGTGCTTGCCCTTGGACGGCCCGAGGCCGCCGGTCATCTCCCGGGCCTGGATGTCCCGGGCGCTGACGTCGTTGAGGATGGTGAGCCCGAGGACATGATCGAGCGCAGTATCCGGGGTCAGGCCGGTGCCGGCTTTGCCGATGACGATCCCGAGTTCCAGCTCGTAGTCCAGGCGCTGCGTGTAGCCGGGCCACGGGATGACGTCGTCCGGGCCGAGGAATGACAGCGGGTCACCCGCGTAGGAGATCGGGAGCTCGTACATGATGTCCGGGACGGCCTTGTTCTGCCAGCGGTAGCCGAAGGAGAAATGCTCCTCGAAGACCATGAAGTCGCGGTAGGACACCGGATCGAGAGCGTTGGCCAGGACCGGGTCCTGGACAGCCGCCTCGCCGGGACGTTCATCCAGGACCCGCGCCACGACGTCGGTGAACGCGGCCCCGCCGGCCAGCGCGGCGGACAGGCCGGCCGGCACCGTCGCGGCCGCGATCCGTTCCGCTGCGTCCTGGCTCGCGCCACCCCGCAGGAGATGCCGCCGCAGCCCGGTCCGGATATCGAACCAGGTGCCGTCCCGGTCCGCCGCGATGATCCGGGTGACCGGGCCGTCGGGGGTCTGCGCCTTACGGCGGGCGAGCTTCACAGTGCCGCGTCCAGGTGCGCCAGTTCCGCGGGCAGCGGGTCGGCCGGGATGGGCCAGGGCGCCTGCAGCAGCTCGACCCTTACGCCGTCCGGGTCGCGGACGAACACGACCGGGTTGAGGTCGGTGCGCCCGGCTGGATGGGCTGGTGCCGCCTCGGGCTCGACGCCGAGGGCGGCCAGCCGGCCGAGCGCCGTGCCGAGATCGTCGATCTCCAGCCCAAGGTGACCGCTGCCCGGGCTCCGGTCGTAGGCGGGATCAGTGGTCTCGTTGACGACCAGCTCGATCGCCAGCCCGTCGTGGTCGGTCAGGTAGAGCAGGGTGTAGCCGGGTCCGAGAGCACACGTGCCGGTGTGTTCCAGGCCGAGCGCCCGGTAGAACCGCAGTGACGCTGCGGGATCGGTGACGCGGATGTTGGCATGATGCAGGGTGCCCACGGTTACTCTCCTTCCGCGCTCTTGAGGTTCTCGATGTCGTAGCCCTCCTCGGCCATACCCCAGTAGCCGTGCACGCCCCAGGACTCGTGGGCCATGCCGGTGGGCAGCTCGCGCACGAGCAGGTCGCGCCACGGCTGCACCAGCAGCGCGCGGGTCATCAGGCGGGTGGACCGGGCCCGCGGCTTGAATACCGTGCGGGCGATCTCCCAGGCCCGGTCCAGCAGCTGGCCGTCCGGCACGACCTCGCCGATCAGGCCGAGGTCGAGCAGTTCCTTGGCGGCCATCTGCTGCCCGGTGAGCAGGAAGTGCTTGGCCCGGTTGATGCCCATCAGCTCCCGGAAGATGGTCTGCACCCCGTCACCGGGGACGATGCCCATGCCGGTGTAGTGACCGTCGGCCATGGTGGTGCTTTCCGAGGCGATGACGATGTCGTTGAGCAGGGCCAGCTCCTGGTGGATGAAGAACGGGCCGTTGATCGCGCCGATGACCGGGATCTGCAGGTTCAGCAGGGCGAACGGCTCGTGCACCTGGTCGAAGTACCAGAAGTCGTAGCCGCGGTCGAAGTTCATCGGCTGACGGAACCCGTACCGCTCCCAGCCTTCGGGGTCCATCGAGTCCAGGAACTTGTCCCCGGTCCCGGAGAAGATAAGGACCTCGTTGTCCGGGTCATGGTGCACGTCGGCCAGCGCCGGGATAAGCGCCCGGTGCAGTTCCAGGCTCCACTTCGCGGGGCCGTGCTCGGTGTGCATCCGCATCTCCAGGATGCCGTCCTCACGCTTGAACGTGAAGTACTCCGACCACTTAGGGCCGTACTCATCAAGGAACGTGCGGTACATCTGCTTGCGCGACCACGGTTCGGACATCGAGTCCTCCAGATCTTGCGGGGTGCAACGGCGGGCTGGTTACGTGCCCAGCTTTCCGGCAGAAACCGAAATGAGCGGAAAACCGCTGCGTCTGCGGACGAGCTCAGGCTCGGGCCGTAACCGTGCCCGGCCGTCTTCCCGCCGCGCTCTTCGGGGGGTATACGGGATAAGCCGCATCGACGCCGGCTCACTACGCGCTGAGGCAGTGCCGCGAGCCGCAAGGCCCTGCGAATCCTCGGCGTGCCGGCAGCGGATGACGTCACGCCACTGTTTCTCCTGCTGCCAAATCCAGGCGAAATTGCCGGCATCTGCCGATCCGGCGGATCCTCAGGTAGTGAACCGATGCAGCGCCGTCCTACGCCTCGCGGCAGCGCCAGCCAGCCGGCCCTAGTTTGACTGAACGTGACGGCATATTTGCTTTCCGTGCGACGAACTCCCGCCTGCCGCCGACGGCGTCGGGAACACTGGCGGTATCACGCGCGCCAGATCACGTTGGTGACGAGGTACAGTCGGCGTAGATTTCGCCTTTATTTACATCTGCCGTGCGGCGTGGTTAATTAACACGCGTACCGTAACAACGCAGTGCGGAACTGGGTAAGAGATGAGCCGGCCGGGCAGCTTTGTCGTCGAGGCGAAGATCCGCATGCCGCGTATCCGCGACGAGGCCGTCATCCGGCCACGGGTATCGGACCTGCTCCGAGCGCGCCTGGATGCCTTCGATGTGATCTGGGTGACGGCCACCGCCGGAGCAGGCAAGACCACCGCAGTCGTGCATGCCCTGCAGAACGCGGATGAGCCAGTGGCCTGGATGCGCTTGGACGACGCGGAGGCCGCCCCCGGCCGCTTGCTGGTGTACCTGGAGCACGCCCTGCTGACCGCGATGCCGGACAGGAAGCCGCTGGTGGCAGAAGCCCTCGATCACGGCATATCCCATGCGGAAAGCGCAGCCCTGCTGGCCGAGTCCGTCGCCGGCACCAAGGCCACCCTGGTCATCGACGAGGTGGAGCGCATCGAGCAGTCAGACGGGGCGAGGGACTCCCTGTCCGCATTCATCAAGTACGCGGCGCCGGGCACCAAGGTGATCCTGAGCTCACGCCGGAAGGTCAGCCTCGGGCTGGCCCGGGCCGAGCTCGACGGGCGCATCGGCTACGTCGGCGAGGACGACCTCGCGTTCTCGACCGACGAGGCGCATCAGGCGCTGACCAGCCTGTCGCTGAGCGCCGTCGACGCCGAAACGGCAGTCCGGGCCACGGGAGGGTGGGTCACCGGCGTGCTGTTCGAGGCCTGGCGCTCAGCCGAGCACGTGCCCGGCGCCGGCGGCGAGGTCGACCCGCTGGGTAGCTACCTGTCATCGGAAATCATGGCGTCGCTGGACCCGGACGTCAGTGCCTTCCTCGTCTTCACCGCCGTCCTAGACGTGGTCACCCCGGACCGGGCCAGCCGCATCGGGCTCGGCAACGCCGGCGAGCTGATGCGCAAGCTGCGGCGGGCGCATCTGCCGGTGGATTTCGACGGGCCGTTCGCCATGCGCTGCCACATGCGGTTCCGGGAATACCTGCTCGACCGGTGGCGGGAACTCGATGAGCCGGTGCGCGCCGACATCACCTTCCGCCACGGCCAGCTGCTCGCCGACGAACATCGCCATGAAGACGCGGTCGGCGAATTCCTGGCCGCCGGTGACCCCGCGCAGGCCGAAGACGCCGCCGAACAGGTCATCCTGGCGGTCGCGCGCCGTCTGGACATCGATCTGGTCGAGCGGTGGCTCCGGTCGTTCCGCCCGTGGCGGGTAGCGGCGTCGCCCGTTCTCACCGCGGCCGAACTGCTGGTCGCCGTGGACAGAGAAGAATTCGGGCGGTCGGCCCGCGCCGCAGACCGCCTGGTGGCCTCGGGAGACCAGGCCTTCCTGGCCGACTCCCGGCTACTCGGGGCAATGGCCTGGAGCTACTTCGTCAACGGGCGTGTCGAGGACGCCTACGGGGTCCTGGACGGCGCCCCGAAAGACGCCCGGACCGAGGCCATCAGATTCTCCATCGGGGTTGAGCTGGTGGACGACGAAACCCACTACCGTGACCGGCCGGCTGACCCGCACACGGAGCTGGACGGCCTGCTCGCCCGGGTGGACCTCGCGCACGGCCGCTTCGTCGAGCTCACCACCCGGCCGGATATCCGGCAGCGGGCAGTGCGCCTGGCGCAGGTGGGCGCGCTCACCGGGCTGGGCCGGCTGGAAGAGGCGTGGGAGAGGATGCCGGCCTCCTTTTCCGGCTGGACCGGGATCCGGATGCGCGCCGAGCTGCTGGCCGAGTGCGAGCGGCCGCAGGAGGCCTGGTCAGAGCTCATCGCCGGACGGGAGCACCTGGCCCAGTCGGAGTCACCCCTCTACCGCATGTTCGCGCTGCTAACCGAGGCGATGCTGGCATTGCGGTTCCGTCGGGACGCCGCCCAGGCACGGGCGGCGCTCCGCGCGGTCGAGCTGGAACCCACGGCGCTGCGCCGGGTCCGCGTGCTCGAGCAGATCGCCCTGTGGAAGGGCCTGATCGCGCTCATCGAGGATAACGCCGACGAGGCTGTGGGTCAGCTGCGTGAATCCGTGGCGCTGATGACCCGGTGGGACCGGCGTCTGCTGCTGCCGGTCGCCGCCGTCTACCTGGCCGAAGCGGAATGGCGGGCAGGAGAAGAGGACGCGTCGGACACGGCCGCCGACGTCGCCATGGAGACAGCCCGGGCGACGGGATCAGTTCACGTCCTCAGCCGCGCCCTGGCCGACTTTCCCGCCGTACTGTCACGCCGGCTCGACATCGAGAAAGATCCCGACGGGCCCTGGCACGACCTCGGCCGCACCATGATCGTGAATGCCAGGTCGCGCGAGCACGTCGTCTCCCGCCCGGCCCTCAAAGTCAGCGAGCTGGGCCGTCCCCTGGTCTGCATCGGCGGGCGCCGCCGCGAGGTCAAGCTGGTCAAGAGCATCGAGCTGCTGAGCTATCTCGCCGTGGAAGGCACCGACGTCAGCCGCGACGCGCTGATAGCCGCCTTGTTCGACAGCAAGAACGACAAGTCCGCCCAGGCCTACCTCCGAGGCGCCGCCAACGGCATCCGGGAGCTCGTCGGCGAGCCCGGCTGCCTCATCATCGACGGCAGCCGCGTGAAATGGATGAAAGGATCCTTGACCAGCACCTTCGTCGAAACGCGGACGGCTTACCGGCGACTGCGGTCGGTCAACGGGATGGAGCGGCTACGCCTGGCCATGCTACTGATCGACAGCGTGGGCGCCAGGGAGGTCCTGCCCGGTGCCCGGTCGCCATGGGTCACCGAACACCGGGCACGCTGGGCGAGCCTCATTCTCGATATCCGCCATACCGCTGCCGAGGCGGCCTTCAGCGCAGCCCGTTACATGCAGGCATATCAGCTCGTTCAGGACGTGCTGCGGGAAGATCCCTACCGTGAGCGCGCCTGGCGCCTGGCGATGAAGGTCGCTTCGGCGGTCGGCGACACCGACCAGGTCATCGCCGCCTACCGGGGATGCGAGGCAGCGCTCGCGGAACTGCCGACGACGCCTTCCGAGGCGACCCGGGCGCTGTTCGAGCGGCTGCGCTGTTAGAGCACGCCCAGCCGCGCCGTGTTGTTGTTCAGCGGCGCGGCTGGGCGTATCAGCGCGCAAGAGGACGATATCGGCCTGCTTGCGGGAGTGAGTTAGGTAGTCCTCGAACCCGGCCTCCGGGCTCAAGCCGCGCGGCTGTCCTTCCCAGGCATGAATATGGGAGTCGACCAGTCCGGGCATGACCACGCAGTCGGAGGCGTCGACGACGATCGCGTCGGAGTGCCGGTCGGCATAACGTCCTTGTTTGTTCGCTGGGCAGACGAGCGCGCATAGTGCGGAGAGCCCAGCTGAGACTCGGCTGCGGAGAGTCTGGTTCCTGCTGGGAATGCCGGCGAAATGTCGCGGCGGTCACCCGGCCGTCTGGCCGCACTGATTTTCCGTTAATTTCGCGCGGCCGGGGACGCTCGCCATGGGCAACGGTTCAAAGGAGACACCATGGAAAGTGGAGCTCCGAGCTGGCATCCAGGCAAGAGCGGCTCCGCGTCCATGTGCATCAAGTCCGCGGTGCTCTGACCTTACCGGCATGATCATCCCGTCCGTATCTGGAGGCGATCCCATGCGCGAGGACGCGCTGCAGTACCTGCTCGACAAGACCGCGGTCTCCGATGCGGTCAAGGCCTATTTCATCGCCCTGGACCGGTTCGACTGGGACACGGTCGCCAGCCTCGTCGCCGACGAGTTCACCCTCGCGGCCGATGCGCCCGGCGCGGTCCCGCATGCGGTCCCGCGGGCGGAGTTCATGCGCACCCTCAAGGAGCGCAACGGCGGTTTCACCGCGACGATCCACCTCAACCCGGATCACCTGGTCACCGTCGACGGAGACAAGGCGCACGTGACCGCGCACATGTGGGCCGCGCACGCCGTCGGAACGGCGCCGGCTGACGAATTCTGGGGCTACGGGATTTATGAAATCGACCTGGTCCGGTCCGGCCGCGGCTGGCAGCTGTCCCGGCAGAACATAGAGCTCACCGGCGGCGGTGGCGAGGGATCGCCCGCCGACGTGTTCGCCCGCTCGGCGGAGCGGCAGGCGAGCGGCCAGGGTCACTATTGACCAGCTCGGCGGGACCTACCAAAGGAGCAGGTATGAGCACTTCAGCGCCTTCCCCGGCCGCCCGCAGCGTCCTAGTCGTCGGCGCGGGGCCGGCTGGTCTCTCGGCGGCGATCTCACTACGGCAGCATGGAGCCGAGGTCGTCGATGTCGCTGAGATCGCCGATCACCGGGCCGTGATCGGCTCGGAGCTGTCGGTTGCCTCGCCCATGCTGCGCGCACTGGACCGCATCGGCGTCGCCCGCGCCGTCGCGGCTGGTGGGATCGCCATCGGGGAGGCGCAGATCTGCCTGGCCGACGGCACGCTGCTCGGCTCCGTGCCGTTCCCTCCGGTAGCCGGGCCGGAACTGCCGGGCACCGTGGGGATTGCCCGATCGGTCCTGCACGAGGTGCTGTGGAGCGCGGCCGAGGCGGCAGGCGCCCGGCTGCGCCCGGGAGCCGGCGTGACCGGACTGGAAGCCGGCGAGCCGGTCGTGGCATCGCTTGCCGACGGTTCACAGGCCAGCTATGACCTCGTGGTCGGCGCCGACGGCGTCCGGTCCACCGTGCGCGACCTGATGTTCCCCGACGCCCCGGCGCCCTGGTACAGCGGCCAGATCGCCTGGCGGGCGCGGGTGCCCCGGCGGACCGGGCCACTGCTCGCGGTCTACAACGCGGCCGACCGCAAGGCCGGGCTGATCACCGTCAGCGGTACCGATTCCTACCTGTTCCTGCTGGTCAGCACCCCCGAACCAGGCCGACCGCGCCGGGAGGACTTCCCGGCCCTGCTGCGCTCGGCCCTGGCCTGCTTCGGCGGCCCGGTCGCCGAGATCAGGGACGA
>Ga0335072_10007927_pt1 | contig 15432 bp, 15 predicted proteins | sample Lox_Sample_21_FD_206725 | JGI IMG/M metagenome (GOLD analysis project Ga0335072, IMG submission 206725) | Soil microbial communities from Loxahatchee National Wildlife Refuge, Florida, United States - Lox_Sample_2.1 | ecosystem: Environmental > Terrestrial > Soil > Wetlands | place: USA... | reverse complement strand
GTGGCGATCGGAGTGCTCCTCGGCTGCGTCGCCGTAGTGCTGGCGACGGAGATGAAGAGCCTGCTCATCGGCGAGTCCGCCGGTGACGGCGTCGAGGCCTCGATCGTGACGGCTATCGAGGCAGGCCATGAGGTCGATTGCGTCATCCATCTGCGCACACTGCACCTCGGCCCGGAGACACTGCTGGTAGCCGCGAAGATCGCGGTTCGCCACGACGAGTCGGCAGCAAGCCTCGTCGCAGGCATCGATGCGGCGGAGCGCCGGATCCGGTCGGCGGTGCCGATCGCCAAGCTGATTTTCCTGGAGCCCGACATCTATCATGCTGCGCGCGCCGACCTTGGCGATCCGGCGATCAGAGCGGCAACGCGAGTCAGCCGCCGCGGTCACCGTCGTGCCGGCCATCCAGCGCCGGTTGACCGGCGGTAGCCGCGGTTAGCTGGCCTGACTGTGAGGCAGACCGGACAGCAAACCGCGCTCGCGCAGCGGGGCTAGATCGGCGTCGCGGGCTGCATTCGCGCGCACATCGGGGTTAAGCGCGATTGCCTTGGCGAGGCTGGCTGCCGCCTCGTCGTGCAGGCCCGCGCAGGCCTGGGCACAGGCCAGGTTGTAGCTAGCCATGCCGCGGGCGGGGTCAGGCGCGCCCAGGACCGTGGCAGTCGCGACTGCCTCCTGCGCCAGCGTTATCGCCCTGGCCGCCTGGTCATGGCTCAGGTAGTAGTCGCCGAGATGCCCGGCCGGATGCCAGAAGCCCCGCACGATCAGCTGCAACCACAGCTGCCTGCCGCGCAGCCATGGATTCCGGCTCGGCTCAAGCAGATCGTCCTGGCTGACTGCAGCCAGCTCTTCGATCAGTTCGCCGCTGACGCGCCAGCTCTCGCGGCCTACCGTGTCCGCAGGCTGTGCGGTGAGCTCGGCATACAGTTCAGGCGAGCGGTGATCTACCGCTGCGAACTCGGGCGGCGCCTGGCCGCTCCTGATCGCCCGCAGGCGCTGTACTTGCTGGCGCCGGAACTCGGTGTTATGCGCGATGAGCGGCAGCGCCGCCCAGCAAGACGAGTCGCCAGGCTCTGGCTGCGGCGCTGCTGCCAGCACTACCTGCTCCTGGCCCGCCGCGAAGCTGATTAAGCCTGCGATTGCGGCACGCAGCGCCGGAACGTCAGTCACTCTGCCGCCTCCTCAGCCGGCTTGCGCGCGATGAACATGAGCCGCTCGTCGACCATCACGGTGATCTTGCCGAAGCCGATTGTCTGCAGCCGGGCCAGCAGGGACGCGGGATCGACCGGGTTGTAGGTGTCGTCGGCATGGAAGTGGTGCAGGTCGTTGCCGGGCAGGCTGTCCGAGCCGACCAGGACGCCGCCGGGCCGCAGTACCCGGAACGCTTCGGCCAGGATCTTGTTCTGAAGGGCGACAGTTGGCACGTGATGCAGCATCGTGAACGTGCCGACCGAGTCAACGGACGCCCCGGGGTAATCGAGTTCGGCGCCGCTGCCGGTGACGACTGCCACGTTGGTGCCGCTGTAACGCTCGGCCAGCAGCGCCGCAGCTTCCTCGTCGACTTCGACTACGGTGAGCTTTCCGACCTTGTGGCGCAGCCAGTCGGTGGACGCTCCTGGCCCGGGTCCGATCTCGAGCATTGACGCACCCAGGTCCACGTCTCGGGTCACCATGGGCAGCACTTCTGTCTGGAGGTACTCAGCCCATTCCGGGCTGCCGCACACCTGTGCATGGTTCTCGTTCATGGTCATCAAGCTATGGAGCCGCTACGGGCAAGCCAAGAGCGTAGGCTGCCAAGCTGTGTCGCAAGACGGTCAGTTGCAGGCCGGTCAGTTGCCGGACAGCCAGGCTCCAGACCAGTACTGTGCCGCCGATGATCTCGATCCGGCGGCAGCCGTCGCGGTCGTGACATTCCCGATGCCCAGGGGACTGGTTTTCGACTGGCACACCCACGCCGATCATCAGCTCGCGTGGGCCGCCAGCGGAGTGCTGACCGTGCGCACCGAGGCGTCGGCGTGGGTGCTGCCGCCGCAGCGGGCGCTGTGGATCCCGGCAGGAGTACGGCACGAGACGCTGTCGGCCGGCGTCGCCACAATGCGGTCGGCCTACGTGCGGCCCGATCGTTGCACGGTGAGCTGGACAGAGCCGACACCGGTGTCGGCCGGACCGCTGCTCTGCGAGCTCATCGGTTACCTGGAGGACCGCAGCCTTCCCCCGGACCGCAGGGCGCGCGCCGAGGCGGTGCTGGTCGATCTGCTGCGGCCGGTCGCGATGAGCACCGTGGATGTCCGCTGGCCAGCGGACGACCGGGCGAGGCAGGTGGCTGACCGGTTGTGCGAGTCGCCGGCTGACAGCCGGACGCTGGCCGAGTGGGGCCATCAGGTCGGCGCCAGTGAGCGGACCCTGGCCCGGGCCTTCCTCGCCGAGACAGGAGTCAGCTTCGGCAGGTGGCGCACGATGCTCAGGGTCCAGGCGGCGCTGACTGCGCTGGCAGCCGGCGAACCGGTAGCCGTGGTGGCTCGGCGCGTCGGGTATGACTCCGACAGCGCGTTCGTGCAGGCGTTCCGGCGGGAGACCGGCGTGACGCCGGGCGCCTACTTCCGTGGTGGCTGACGGGCGGCCAGCGAGGTACGGGCTCGGCTGAACAGGCATGCCGTGCCTGTCTGGTTGAGAAATACTTGTGTCGTGCTCAGCGGGAAGATTAACGCGGTGGTCTTCGATCTCGGCGGAGTACTGATCGACTGGAATCCACGCCACCTCTATCGCCAGCTGTTCGCTGACCCTGGCGAGATGGAGGACTTCCTGGCCCGGGTTTGCACTGATGACTGGCACCGGGAGCATGACCTCGGTGCGGACATCCGGCAGTCATGCGAGCGGCTTGCCAGCGAACATGCCCAGTACGCAGACATGATTATGGCGTGGGCTGACCGCGGGGAGGAAATGGCAGCTGGTCAATTCGATGAGACTGTCGACGTCCTGCAGACGCTGAAAGGGACCGGCTTGCGCTGTTACGCGCTGAGCAACATGGAACCGGAGGCATTCGTCATCCGCTCTGCGCGGTTTCCCTTCATGAAGTGGTTTGACGGCCACGTCATCTCCGGCCTCGAGGGTGTGGCCAAGCCGGACAGCCGGATTTTCGAGGTCCTGCTGGCGCGTTACGACCTCGACCCGGAGGCGACCGTCTTCGTTGATGACTCGAAGCCGAATGTCGAGGCAGCCCGCGACCTCGGGTTTAACGTGGTGCACTACACATCGGCTCAGCAGCTCAGCGCGGAACTCCGGGTGCTGGGCCTCCGATCGTGCTGAGCCAGCCCGCTCGGCCCGCCAGGCCGGTAAGACCCTGTTAGCTTGGCGATGTGGATGAGCAGTCCTTTGTTAATCACGTCTCAGATCGCCTCTGCGAATTGCCCGGCGTGACTGCAGTCACCCTTGGCGGCTCGCGCGGGCAGGGAACGAATCGGCCGGACAGCGACTGGGACTTCGCTATTTACTACCGGGCACATTTTGATCCGCAGCCACTGCGGGACATCGGGTGGCCTGGCGAGGTCTTCGAGGTCGGCGGGTGGAGTGATGGCGTGTTCAACGGAGGCGCCTGGCTGGAGGTCGATGGCCGCCGCGTCGACGTGCACTACCGCGATCTCGACACGATAGACCGCGAGCTTGCCGAGACGCGCGCGGGGCGCTTTCGCATTGAGCCGCTGATGTTTCACCTGGCGGGGATTCCGAGCTATCTCGTCCTGGCGGAACTAGCCGTGAGCCGGGTTCTCAGCGGCAGTGTGCCGAGGCCCGGTTACCCGATGGCGCTGCGCGAGTCGGCGCCGCGGGTCTGGTGGGACAGAGCTGACCGGACGTTCGGCTATGCCCGCGCGAACCATGCCCCCTACGGACGGCTGGCCCAGTGCGCCGGGCTTGTCGCCCAGGCTGCCTCTCAGGCGGCGCACGCGGTCCTGGCAGCCCGTGGCGAGTGGGTTACCAACGAGAAGACACTGCTTACCCGCGCCGGCCTGCGCTCCGTCGATCAGTTCGTCGGGACCGCCGGGCCAGACGCGGCCGCGCTGACTCGGGCAGTGGATCAGTGCCGCGAGTTCTGCGCACAGGGGGTGCGTGCGGCGACTGCCGCTACCGGACCGCACGTAGCTCCCTAGGCGTACGCGCGGACCGTCTGGTCAGCGCCTGCGTGCGGACACGGCCGCGCCGAGTAGCCGTAGTGCTCGTTCCTGCTCGAAGTCGAGGGCACGGGCAGGAGGTGGCTGGATCCTGCCGATGCGACGACCGAACTCTGCGACTTCAGCCCTGACCCGAGGGTCGGCAAGTACCCGGACGCCGAATGCCAGCGCGACCGGGCTGATGTCGTAGCGGCGCTCCAGCGACAGGCCGAGCGAGACCGCGCTGAGGTCGGCATCGGTGAACTGGCGGTGCGCGCTCCGGGTCGCTGGCGCCGGCCGGCGTGTCCGCCCACGGGCGGCGCCGTGACGGAGCACAGGGAGCAGGCCGAGAGACTCCCGGTACCGGAGCATCCGGGGTGTCATGTCGAGTCGCCGGGCGGCTTCAGTGATCCGCATTGCCGAATCTTACATTATTCTGTTAGAAACCTGCGAAGTAACGTGTAGCCGAGGCCAGTTCTGCCGTACGGTCGTGCTGTGGTGCTGGCCGGGCCTGTGGCCAGTACGACCAGAAACTAAGGAGCCTGCATGCCTGTCGAGACAGTGCCGTTCAAGGTCGCTGACCTGTCGCTCGCCGATTTCGGTCGCCGCGAGATTCGGCTTGCCGAGCACGAGATGCCGGGCCTGATGGCGGTGCGCGCTGAGTTCGCTGAGTCGCAGCCGCTGGCCGGCGCTCGCATCACCGGCTCGCTGCACATGACCGTGCAGACGGCCGTGCTGATCGAGACGCTCGCCGCGCTCGGCGCGCAGGTGCGCTGGGCCTCGTGCAACATCTTCTCCACGCAAGACCATGCGGCCGCTGCCGTGGCGGTTGGCCCGGACGGCACTCCGGATAACCCGCGCGGCATCCCGGTCTTCGCCTGGAAGGGCGAGACGCTGGAGGAGTACTGGTGGTGTACCGAGCAGGCACTCACCTGGCCTGGTGAGCACGGACCCAACATGCTGCTCGACGACGGCGGCGACGCGACGCTGCTGGTACACAAGGGCGCGGAGTTCGAGGCGGCCGGCCGGGTACCCGCCGCTCGAGACGACGACCCCGAGGAGTGGGCCGTGATCGTCTCGGTGCTGGCTCGCTCGCTCGAGCAGACGCCGGGCAAGTGGACTGCCATGGCGGCCGGGATTAAGGGCGTCACCGAGGAGACCACCACTGGCGTGCACCGGCTGTACGAGATGGCCAAGGACGGCTCGCTGCGGTTCCCCGCGATCAACGTCAACGACTCGGTCACCAAGTCGAAGTTCGACAACAAGTACGGCTGCCGGCACTCGCTGATCGACGGCATCAACCGCGCGACCGACGTGCTGATCGGCGGCAAGGTGGCGGTGGTCTGCGGCTACGGAGACGTCGGCAAGGGCTGCGCTGAGTCGCTGCGCGGCCAGGGCGCGCGGGTCATCGTCACCGAGATCGACCCCATCTGCGCGCTGCAGGCTGCGATGGACGGTTACCAGGTCGCCCGGCTGGAGGACGTAATCGCCACCGCTGACATCTTCGTCAGCGCGACCGGCAACTTCCACATCATTACCGCCGAGCACATGAGCCAGATGAAGCACCAGGCGATCGTCGGAAACATCGGCCACTTCGACAACGAGATCGACATGGCTGGCCTGGCCCGGCTGCCCGGTGTCCGGCGGACGAACATAAAGCCGCAGGTCGACGAGTGGACGTTCCCCGATGGACACGCGGTGATCGTGTTGTCCGAGGGCAGGCTGCTCAACCTCGGCAACGCCACCGGGCACCCGAGCTTCGTCATGTCCAACAGCTTCACCAACCAGGTCATCGCGCAAGTGGAGCTGTTCACGAAGACCGACCAGTACCCGCTCGGCGTCCACGTGCTGCCGAAGCACCTGGACGAGAAGGTCGCGCGGCTGCACCTGGATGCCCTCGGCGTCCGGCTGACCGTGCTGACCAAAGAGCAGGCCGCCTACATCGGTGTTCCCGTCGATGGCCCGTACAAGCCCGACCACTACCGGTACTGAGCGGCCGGTGCCGGTCTCTCGGCGGGCTCCGGGGGGTCGCCCCGCCGGGCTAGCACCGCGGGGGGATTCGGGGGGTCGCCCCGCCGGGCTAGCACCGCGGGGGGATTCGGGGGGTCGCCCCACCGGACTAGCACCGCTCTCAGACATCGCCGATCCCGGGCTGGCGCTCGCTGGCCAGCCCGGGATTGCGTGGGCCGACCGGGCCATGCCGGTGCTCGGCATGGTGCGCGCCTCGTTTGCCGAGCGGCTGCCGTTCGCCGGGCTGACCGTTGCGTGCTGCCTGCATGTGACCGCGGAGACGGCGGTCCTGGTGCGGGCTCTCACGGCAGGCGGCGCATGTGTGCACCTGGCCGCCTCGAATCCGCTGTCGACGCAGGATGACATTGCTGCGGCGCTCGCGGCCGAGCCTGGCGTGGTTGTACAGGCGCGGTCAGGGGTGGATCGCGGCGGTTATTACGAACACCTCCACCGGGTGCTCGACAGCGGGCCGGACCTCGTCATGGACGACGGCTGCGACCTGGTGAACACGCTTCATGAGGCGCGTTCCGAGCTGATCGGCGGGGTCCGTGGCGGGTGTGAGGCGACGTCGAGCGGCGCAGCCAGGCTGCGCCGGATGGCCGCCGCCGGGTCGCTCGGCTTTCCCGTCGTCGCTGCTGACGTCTCGGCGACCCGGCGGATGATCGACCACAAGTACGGGACCGGCCAGTCGGTGCTGGACGGGATCCTGCGCGCGACCAACACGCTGGTTGCCGGCAAGACCGTAGTGGTGGCCGGCTTCGGGCCGTGCGGCTCAGGGATCGCGGAGCGCGCGCGCGGCCTGGGCGCTCAAGTGATCGTCACCGAAGTGGACCCGGTCCGCGCCCTCGGTGCGATCATGCAGGGCTTCCGGGTGATGCCGATGCGCGCAGCCGCGCCAGGTGCCGAGCTGATCATCACGGCGACTGGCTCTCGGGAGGTCGTCGGCGAGGCCGAGCTAGCCGCGCTCCCCGATGGTGCGATGCTGGCCAACGCCGGCCACTTCGATGTGGAGATCGACGTATCGGCGCTGGCCGGGCTGGCGATCGAGGTGAATCCCGGCGTTCGGCCGAACGCGACCGAATACGTTCTGGCCGACGGCCGCCGGCTGATCCTGCTGGCCGAAGGACGGGTGGTGAACCTGGTCGCCGGCGAAGGCAATCCGGCCGCAGCGATGGACACCTCGTTCGCGGTGCAGGCGCTCGCGCTGGCCTGGCTGGCAGGAGCCGAGCCCGATCCGGCGGATGCACGCGGCCGGGTGCTGGACGTGCCTGCCGCGATCGACGCCGAAGTGGCCAGCCTGGCCCTGGCCGCGCTGGGTACGCGAATCGATGAGCTGACGCCAGAGCAGCTGGCCTACCTGGACTCGTGGCGACTCGGTTCCTGAGCTCGCGACCAGGTCGCGGAGCGATTCGTCCGTTTTGTGGTACGTGGAATCGACTTTTCATCCGGAACGTGACTTCAGAAACCGACTTATCAGGATGAAAGTCATCGACGGAGCGCTGTTCCGGGTGAAAAGTCGCCGGTGACATGCGTCAGACGGCTACCTTAAGCCAGCTAAATCAGTCGGGAGGGGTGAAACCGGGCACCGAGCCGCGGGATGGCTGGGCTGCCGCGGCATCCGCATCCGGCGTGTGCGGATCCGGCTGCGGAGGAGTTGCCCAAGGCTGCGTTGTAGGCGCCGGTGTTGCGGCCGGATGTGTTGCTGGCGGCGGCGGCGCAGGCTGTGTTGCCGGCACCGGGGTTCCGGGAGGCAGCGTTCCCGACGGCTGCCAGACCGGCGGGGGCGGGACCGGCTGTGTTGCCGGCACCGGGGTTCCGGGAGGCAGCGTTCCCGACGGCTGCCAGACCGCCGGGGGCGGAGGCGGCGGGACTGGCGGCACTGTCCGCGGAGGCGGCGGCGGCGGTACCGAGGGCAGCGGGGGATTCGCCCGTGCGCGAGCGGGGTCGCGGTCGCGCCGAACCGCGAGCACGGCGGCCAGGTAGGCGGGCGGCGGAGTGCCGGGGGGCGGCGGAGGGCTGACTTCGGCCGCGACCGCATTAGCTAGCTGAATGCCGAGGGTCTCGCGCGCCTGTGGCGTCAGTTCGGCGAACCGTCGCAGGTAACTGCTGGCCGCGTCGGCAGTCTGATCAGAGAGCGCAGAAAGCTGGAGCGACTGCGCCCAGACCGTCAGCGGCGGCGGCACTACTGCGAACACCGGCGGCAACGCCGCCCTTTCCGGCATCCGTTCCTGCAGCACGTACGTCCCGGCAAAGACGTCGCCCAGACGCTTGCCCTTGGCCGAGACGATAGACGTGATCAGCGCGACTGGCGCGAACGAATAGATCTCGATCAGGCCGACCAGGGATCGCACCAGCGCCTGGCGGAAGCGCTCCGGGCTGCCGTCATCTCCCACGACGCGCAGGCCCAGTGCCATCTTTCCGGGCGTCTTGCCCCTGGTCATCGTCTCCCACAAGGTGGCATAGACAACCGTGATGAACAGGTAGCCGCCGACCAGGATGGCGGCGAGGTAGTCGCCGTTCAGCCGGCTCACCAGCAGCGAGATGCCGATTAGAGCCAGCAGGCCAATCGCCGACTGCAGGATCAGGTCGATGATCAGGGCCAGCAGCCGGCCTGGAAAGCTCGCGACCGGAAGCTCGAGCACAACGGCTTCGCCCGTCACGACCTCGGACATCGCGTGCTCCTCGCCCCGCAGCCCGCGCGGTCGCAGGCACGCGCCAAGAGTATCCTTGCCGGGCCGATCAGCAGCAGTACGCTCCTGTCGTGGATGTCGACGCTTTTGTCGCGGCGCACGAGGCCGACTGGGATCGGCTGACCACTCTCGTCAGGCGCCGCCGGAGGCTGTCGGGCGAAGAGATCGACGAGCTCGTGACTAGCTATCAGCGGACGGCGACCCACCTGTCGGCAGTGCGGAGCGGCGGGAGCGATCCCGCGCTCACGGCCATGCTGTCTGGCTTGCTCGGCCGGGCGAGGGCCGCAGTGACCGGTGCACGCACGCCCGCCTGGCGATCCGTCGGTGTCTTCTTCGGCGTTGCCTTTCCCGTCATGGCATATCGCTGCCGGTGGTGGTGGCTCGGCACCGCCGCTGCCGCACTCGCGCTCGCGCTGATCGCCGGGTGGTGGATCGCGGATTCGCCCGCCGTTCAAGCCAGCCTGATCTCGCACTCCCAAGTCCAGGACCTGGTGAACAGCCAGTTCCGGAGCTATTACTCGCAGGACACGGCCGCGTCCTTTGCCCTCAAGGTATGGACCAACAATGTGGAAGTCGCGGCGGTCGCGCTGGTCTCCGGAGTGATCTTCGGCATCGGCACGATCTCTTCGCTGTTGCTGAACTCGCTGAACCTTGCCGTCGACGGCGGCTTGATGATCGGCCACGGTAAGGCGGCCGAGTTCTTCGCGCTGATCCTTCCGCACGGCATGCTCGAACTGTCGGCTGTCTTCCTGGCAAGTGCGGCAGGCCTGCGGCTCGGCTGGGCAATCATCGATCCCGGGCCGCGGCGGCGATCCCAGGCCCTGGCCGAGGAAGGCCGGGCAACGATCACGATCGCCCTCGGAGTCGTCGTCGTGCTGGGGGTGTCCGGAATCATCGAGGCCTTTGTGACCCCGTCCGGGCTGCCGACATGGGTCCGGATCGGCATCGGAGCGATTGCCGAGGTCAGCTTCCTGGCCTACGTGATCGCCGCAGGCCGGCGGGCGCAGCGCCGTGGCCTGTCAGCCGATATCAGCGAGGCGCCTGAGCAGGTGCCAGTCCGCGGCTGACACTCAAAGCTGCCCGGCACTCTTGAGACCGAGATAAGCGTCCGCGAGCGCGGCGGGCAGGCGGTCCGGCGGCGCGTCTACGACACTGACCCCCGCCTGGCCCAGCCGGGCGGCGAGCCGGGCGCGTTCGGCTCGCGCGCGCTCGGCCGCGGCCGCCTGGTAGACCGAGGCCGCGTCGCCTCGCGCCGCCGCCATCTCGGCCACCCGCGGATCAGCGACAGCTGCGACCAGGAGCCGGTACCGGGTCGCCAGCAAGGGGATGGCAGGGAGCAGCCCCAGTTCCAGCGCTGTGGAGTTGAGGTCGGTGAGTATCACGACCAGGCACCGCTGCCGGGCTGCGGCAAGCAGCGTGCTGGCGATCAGGCTGCCGTCGGACTCGCTAAGTTCGGGCTCGAGCACCGCCATCGCGTCGGTCATCCGGGCGAGCACCTGAGTCCGGCTGGCGCCGACGACCCTGGCTCGGACCCGACGGTCCACCGCGATGAGATCGACCCGGTCGCCTGCGCGCGCGGCGATCGCAGCAAGCAGGAGTGCTGCATCGAGGTAGCTGTCGAGCCGCGGTGCCCCTGCGACGCGCCCGGCGGAGGTGCGGCCCGTGTCGAGCACGATGATGATGCGTCGGTCGCGCTCCGGCCGCCACGTGCGCACCAGAACCTCCGCGCGACGCGCGCTTGACCGCCAGTCGATCGAGCGGACGTCGTCGCCGATGACATACTCGCGCAGCGAGTCGAACTCCGTGCCCTGGCCCCGGATCAGGCTTCGGTGCTGCCCGCCAAGCTGGCGCAGGACGGCCAGCTTCTCCGGCAAGTGCTTGCGGCTCAGGAACGGCGGCAGCACCCGCACGGTCCAGGGCACCGCGCGGCTCGCCTGCCTGGCCGCAAGGCCGAGCGGGCCCAGCGATCTGACGGTCACCCGTCCGGCAGCCTTGTCGCCGCGCCGGGTGGGCGCGAGCGCTGTGTTCACCACCACCTGGCCGCTTGCCGGGATCACGACGCGAACCGGGCCGGTCGCCTGGAGGCTAGGCTGCCAGCCGTCCCGCACGACGCCGCGCAGCTGGCGCCGGCCCGGGTTGCCGATCGTCAGCGTCGCCGTCCCCTGCTGACCGAGCAGGATCGTGGTGTCGCCAGACCTGCTCAGCGTCAGCTGCCTGATGCCAGCCGCGAGTATCAGGTCGAGCGCGATTGCCGCAATGATGAGGCCGTCGACCGAGAGCAGGCCGGCCATGGACCGCGACGCCACGGCGGCGAGGGTGCCAATCAGCGCCGCAAGAGCCGCGCGTCCGGTGACAGCCACAGGCTCCTACCTCGGCACCGGAACAGAGCTGAGCACGCTCTCGAGCAGGCCGTCCGACGTTACTCCGTCAAGTTCGGCCTCGGGCCGGACCCTGACACGGTGTCGCAACGTTGGCCGTGCCAGCGTTTTGACATCGTCAGGCGTTACGTAGTCACGGCCGGATAGCCAGGCCCACGCACGGCTGGTCGCCAGCAGTGCGGTACCGCCTCGCGGCGACACGCCAAGATCTGCTGCGGCGGACGTCCTCGTGGCGCGACAGATGTCGACGATGTAACCGGTCACCTCGGCCGACGCCCGTACCTGGCCGACCCCTGAGCGGGCCCTCGCCAGGTCGGCGGCGCTGGCAACCTGACCGATCCCGGCGGCGCCGAGATCGCGCGGGTCGAAGCCGGCTGCGTGCCTGGCCAGGATGTCGATCTCGGCATCCCGGTCCGGCACGTTGACCGCAAGCTTGAGCAGGAACCGGTCGAGCTGAGCCTCCGGCAAGGGGTACGTGCCCTCGTACTCGACCGGGTTCTGGGTCGCCGCGACAAGGAAGGGAACGGGCAGTGGGCGCGGGACTCCCTCGACCGAGACTTGCCGCTCTTCCATTGCCTCCAGTAGTGCCGCCTGTGTCTTCGGCGGAGTGCGGTTGATCTCGTCGGCGAGGAGCAGGTTGGTGAAGACAGGCCCGTCCCGGTACTTGAATTCCGACGTTCGGGCATCGTAGATCAGCGAGCCTGTCACGTCGCCCGGCATCAGGTCAGGGGTGAACTGCACACGCTTGCTGTCTATCGCCAGCGCCGCGGCGAGCGCCCGGACCAGCAGGGTCTTGGCCACGCCGGGCACTCCCTCGAGCAGCACATGACCCTGGCACAGGAGCGCGACCAGCAGACCGGTGAGGACCTGATCCTGCCCGACGACGGCCTTGCCGACCTCGTCCCGAACGGCAATTAGCGGGGCGCGGCCGGCGTCAGGCGACAGCGGCGACAGAGCTTCGCCCGGCCGGGCTTCCGGTGACACCGCCTCAGCCGTCAACGCGTCCTGCTCCGCCCGCACCGGGCTCGCGCTCCGGTCTTCGATGCTCACGACATGCCTACCTCTCGCTCCAACGTGTCTAGATCGCGGGCAAGCTCGACCAGTGCCCGATCTGATTTCGGTGCAGCGCCGTACAGCAATTCGCGAACGGATGCCGCTGTCCGCGCCGAGCGCGTTGCCAGCGCGGTAACGACGGCATCCTCGCTCGCAGTGACCGGCAGGCCGGCCAGCGGGCTGAGGCGGCTGACTACTCCCCGGCGCAACGCGTCGGCCGCCCGCGCCCTCGCCCGCCGGGATTGGTACAGGCGCGCATGACCTTCGACAGTCTCCGCAGCCCGGACCACGACCGGCAGTGGCTCGCCGACCAGCGGCCCGAGCCGGCGCGCCCGCCAGGCCACCGCGAGCAGGAGGGCGACAGCAAGCTGGATAGCGACCAGATAAGCGGCGAGCGGCACCAGGCTGTAAAAGGACCTGGGCCCGGCTTGCTCCGTCACCGCTGACGCAGGCGGCACCAGCCACACGATCCGGTGGCTTTGCAACAGGTCGATGGCGAGCGCCGCGTTGCCCTGGCTGGCCAGCGCGCCGTTGGTCAGCGGCGCACCGGTGCCGAGGATCGTCACGAGCCGTCGGCGGAGGGTCAGCTGAACCAGGGACGGCTGATTGCCAACGAGATAACACTGCTGGATACGGCCCGCCAGCCGGCCAGGCACCGTCAGCGTTGTGCCGCCCATGTCCGCGGTCCCTGCCAGCACGGCAGCCTGCAGCGTGCACGCGGCGGGCGTGCTTGCGACCGGCACGCCGCTGAGCGCAATGCGCAGGCCGCCACCGAACGCGGTCAGGGCCGCTCCGTCCGGCTCTACCAGCAGCACTGAGGCGGGCACTTTGGCAAGTGCGGCGAGCTCCGGCCGTGACAGGTTAGCCGGGCTGGTAATGACCAGGGTGCTGCCAGCCGACGCCGCAGTCACCGCAGATCCGGTACTGGTCACGGTGGTGACCTGATGCCCGAGCCCGGTCAGCACGTCAGCGAGCGCATGCGAGCCGCTGCCTCCGGTCGAGGCGGGATCCAGGTAGGAGTTCCCTGGCGGCTGGCTCAGCACGCCGATAGCGATGCCCGCGATGGCGATCAGCAGGCCGATCAGCAGCCAGGCGCGCACTCGCCGCCACCATGTGATCACCGGGCGCTGCTCACCTGAACCGGAACGGCGCGGATCCGCAGGTCGAGATCCCGGACTTGCTGATAGCCAGCCTGGCTGCCGGGACGGCCGCCATAGCGCACATCGTCGAACACTCGAGTCGCGTGACCCAGAGCCGTCGCCTCGGCGGGGATGGCCAGAGCTGCCTCGGCGCCCAGCTCCGCGGCAGTCCGGCCCGGCCGGGGCGGCAGGATGTGGCGGGATTCCAGGTCGACTGCGATCGCCCGCACCCGCTCGATGATCGCGGACTGGAAGTCTCCCGCCGCCGCGAACGCGTCGGCCGCCGACCGGTGCTCGGCTGCGCTTATGAGCCTGCCTTCGACCACTGCGGCGCGGTAGCGCCTGCCTAGCCTGGCCGACCCCGCGATGTACCCGACCGTGCCGAGCAGGGCGAGCACGCCGATCCCGAGCAGGATCACTACCAGCCAGTTCAGGCTGCCCCCTGGGCCGTGCAGGGCGAGCGATTCAAGCCAGTTCACGAAGCGGGCGGCCAGGCGCGACAGGAGTGACGGATGATAGATCGCCCTTGCGAGTTCACGCCGGGCTAGCTGATTTCCCTGCGACCGCCCGACCAGCGGGCCGGCCGTCAGCAACGTCACGCCAGTCAACCCGGTCACTGCAGGCGCCGCCGGCGCGGCCGTTCTCACCACGCAGCAGACTGACCGCTGGCTGGCGGCCGCCACGCGGAATCAAACTCCTCGCCGGTCAGGCTGTCACTCTGGGCGGCGGTGCGCAGAGCGAGGTCGAGACCCTCGCGCCGTATTCGCAGGTCGGCGTACAGCAGCACGAAGACGCCGGCGCTGAGCGGGGCGGTGACTGTGCTCGCCACGATTCCGCCGATCGCAACGATGATCACGGCGGCGGCCGACGCATTGGCGCTGACGCCAAAGGGACTGACAGCGCCGCCGAACAAGCTGCCGACGACCGTGAACGGAATGGACAGCACGAGCGAGGCAATGCCGACGATGACCTCGGTGAGCAGCAGTATGCCGAACAACCGCCAGCCGCTGCCGCGGCTGAGCTCAAAGGACCGCTTGATCGCGCTGGCCGGCGAGATGCGCTCCAGCACCAGCGCTGGCAGCGTCAGGCTGAGCCGGACGAGCAGGAACAGTTCGAACACGACGGTAGCTACGCCGCCCAGCACGCCGATGAGTACGGCGACCGGCGTCAGGTGCAGCAGCGCCAGGACAACCACCACCACGACGACCGGCAGCGGGACGCAGATCCCGATCAGCAGCAGCAGAAGGCTGGTGCCGATGACCGCCCCGACGCGGCCTGCGCGCCATGCCTCGCCGAGCCCGACCCTGCGTCCGAGCACGCCGCGGCCGATGACGGCGCTGAGCATTCCGGTCAGCGCAGATGTCAGCACGAGGCTGAGCACGATGGTGACCGCGGCCGCTGGGAGTATGACGCCGAAGACAGATCCCAGCAGGTTGTCAACCTGCTGCTGGGAGAGCGTCTGGCCATTATGGAGCGCCTGCTCAGTGCTGTTGATCCGGGCTGCCTGCGAACGCTCGATGGACTGGAAGATCGCAGATACGACGCCGTAGATCGTCATGACGATCGCGGCAAGGCCGAACGTCGCGGCCGGGTTCCGGCGCGCAGAGGTGACTGCGCCGTTCAGGATGTCACCCAGCCCGAGCGGCCGGAGCGGGATGCCGCCTGGAGCTGGCGCGGAGGTCCATCCGCCGGGATGGCCGTAGCCGGGCTGACCGTAGGGCGGATAGCCGGGGTGGCCATAACCCGGTTGCCCGGCGCCCGGTTGGCCGGCGCCCGGCTGGCCACCACCGGGTTGGCCATAGGGCGGATAGCCCGGCTGACCGTAGCCCGGCTGACCATAGCCCGGTTGCCCGGCGCCCGGCTGGCCATAACCGGGCTGTCCGGCGCCCTGCTGGCCGAATGGCGGATAGCCAGGCTGGCCGTAGGGACCGGGCGGGACCTGGTTCTCCCAGCCGGGCGGCATCTGCTCAGTCACCAGAAGCTCCATGATCGATGTTGAATTCGGGGTGCTATCGGCCCCCTA
>Ga0335072_10007926_pt1 | contig 15433 bp, 15 predicted proteins | sample Lox_Sample_21_FD_206725 | JGI IMG/M metagenome (GOLD analysis project Ga0335072, IMG submission 206725) | Soil microbial communities from Loxahatchee National Wildlife Refuge, Florida, United States - Lox_Sample_2.1 | ecosystem: Environmental > Terrestrial > Soil > Wetlands | place: USA... | reverse complement strand
AGGTTTCAAGCGCTCGTGCCGTGGGATGGTATCGTCGGAATTTATTGGGTCTTTTAGGCTTTCCAAAAAGCTAGCCAATTGGCTGACCGCATTGGACATTTGGGGAAATTCAACTACAGAAAGTCGAAGATCTGTTAGAGATTGAAGAGGCTCGTCAATTAAAGTTTCTCTATCAGTAAAAGGCTGACAATGCTCATTGACGGTTTGCATCAGAGTTATATGATCGATAGAAACCTTCGAGTCGAGTTGCAAGTGTCACGATATAACCCTGTCAAGGGGTTGTTTGATAGCTGGCTTACGCTGTTTATAATAATAGTTCCTAGATAAATACCAAGTGTTACGGACCGCAAACCAGGCAACAGTCCGCAACGGCCCGAGTAGGGGCCCAAAGCTGCCCTTACAGACGGAGTTTACGGGCGGTTAGCTATAGCCCGTTGGCACTTGGTTTACGGACGGTCCATAAACGACATGTGACCTGTAAGGGACATATAAACCCATCCGTAAAGTACTATCTTCTTCTTCTTTCCTCAACTTTAGATTCTTGTATTATAGGACTACTAATAGCAGCGGCCTCACCCATTCGCGGCGTCCCGGTGCCACTTATTGACTGAGTTCGTAACACCAAGTTTTTTGAGCTTTTTAAATGTAAAAGCATAGTTATTAGCTGTTTCTTTAAAGAGGAAGCAAAAGGTAATAGAAAAGCTCTTCTTAGAGCCTGTACAGCCTATTTGCTAGTTAGCTAGAGTTTTAAGGAGTGCTTACAGGTTGTATATAGTTGAGACCCTTATACAACCTGTATACACCCTATAAGAAACCTGTAAGCACTTGTAGCATAACAAAACTGCACTTACTTATAATGTGGAGTAATAGTAGATCATACTTGTTTGTTTTATATATACAATCTATAAGTATAACATCTTAATTTGTCCTTACAAGTTCAATTGACTTTAAGTACGCAATAAAAAGGTGATCTACCCGATTGTCTTTATTAACCTTCTTCTTGTAATATATTCTGCGAGCTTCTAAGTCTTTAAGTAACATATTTATTAGAGGGAGACTAAGAAGCTTCTGCTGTTTAATAGCCTTAAAAAGGTTATATACATTGTTAGACAGATAGGGCTTATTTGAGGTTTAATGGAGGAAGGTTATAACATTCCTTGGCTTAACACCTTTACGGATTAGCAAGTATTTAAAACCTATAAGCATAGTTCTTACTAGCATCATGCATTTCACGTACTTTCTGCTTTGTTTCCTTGTTAAATCAACAATAAGCTGGATGAGATGTTGTAGCATGGCTTAGTAGGTGATTATGGACAGAGAATTGTAGATCTAGCTTATGTTACAGCTCTCATACAGAAACGCTAACTTCTACTGCGTTTATAGAGAACAAGCAACCCGTTTTATAGGTAGTTGTACAACGTGTGCGTTTATGCAAAGTACGCTCTAAGTGGTCTGCTAGCAGCAGCGATCTACAACGATCGCAGGCTTATACTATTAATAACCTTAAGCCTTTATTTATCTTAGTAGACTGTATCTTCTAAAACGTATATCCATACTAGGCAGTAAAGCTTTAAATACTATCATGGAGCTTATCGGACGAACTGTAAGATCCTTCAGGTGGTAATAGCATAGAGCCCTTAGGTGGCACTAGAATAGAAGTAGGAACATCTCTAGATGGCAACGCAAATGGTCCTAGTGATAAGAATGACGGGGTTGGCGATTGAGGCGATTGAGCTGGTTCTTCTAGAGAGAATTGCAGTGGAGTCATTAAGGATGGAGTGTAGAAACGGGTTGCGTCGTCAGCATCGCCTTCTAGTGATAGCGATAGCGAGAACATTGTGAATAGGCAGAGTATAGAACTGTTACGATGGTTGCATGAGAATGAAGGTTATTTACAGGTTTGTTTACGGGGAAGTTGACGTGTGGGGCGCTACGGGTCTACCTAATTGGGAATTCGGAGTGCACAGGCCCCGTAAATTGACGGTATACCGTCAACGTACTGGGACTCCCGGGACTCTCGGTAAATGGGGCACGGACCACTCCCTGGAGTCAGCGTATAGGTCTTCGCAGGTCGTCTCAATTGTTCTGTAGTCTGATCCATGCTCTGTTCCATGTACCCCAGATTTAATTAAGGTTGTAGATAGCTCATCTAATGCAAATATAAGGCCGATTGTTGATTCTTGCTCATTCCTAGCCCACATCTTAATTGCCTTAGGCAGAAGGCAATGGAGGGAGAAGTCCCCTATAAAGTCCAATTATTAAGTCAGCTTCCCCTTGCCTTGATCATGAGACGTCATATCCACCCCCAGAGCTGGTCGTGTCGAATGAAATCGCCAGCTATTACTACGTCAAGTCGGGTGCTAGTTTGATGACGGGTTACTCTCAATGAGTTGCTCTAAGCGTTGGAATGTTTGCTGAAGGGCCTTAGGGGATGCCGGTGGAACATATATTGACCCTATAATAATTAACCGATCTGTGACGCGTAATGCTGCTGCTGTTATATCTGTTGATTCCATTGCTATCTGCGTTGCTTCTAAATCCGCACGGATCCAGAGCATGCTCCGTATAGCCCACCTGCCTCTTTGTTGAGTAGTAGGTATAATTTTCGTCCAGTTATGTCCTGCTGGGGGTACTACTATTGTGTTGCTCTCTTTATCTCTCTATAAGTACGGTTTTGAGATTACTAGTACACTGAAATCCTTTGTCCTCATTAGAAGAAGTGGGACATGTGTTGCGTTTTGCAACTAGCTTGGGCGGTTCTTAGGAACAGACTTATCAATTGCTACTATTGTATGTAGAGATTGTAGTGGGACCACAGGTCCCTTATAAACACAAGACAGATCGGCGTTCCCAACGCCATTGATCACAGCAGCTGAAGCAATTTGCCATGTGGCAAATTGCCACTTATAAGAAGCTGAAAACTCAGCTGGCTTGACAACTCCTTAATGAATCCAACGATATGAGAGGACAAGGAGAGGACAAATGAGAGAAAGGAACGTTATATCCAACAACATGTTAGTCCTTGTCCAGTCGTTGGACGCACCGGCCAAACATTTCATTGTCGATCGGGATGGTTGTGTCCTACACGTGGCAAAGAACGAGAGTATGCGTAGTTCAGCGCTACATACTCTGCGTCTAGATAGAACCGAGAGGTACTCCATTATGTAAAAGTTCCGGATACCTCACCTTCATTGCATTCTTCCTCCTGTCCTCCCTTCGACGTCTCTTCACGCGGCTCACCCATTCGTCGTTCTCGCTATCCGAACTCTCCAGACCTGCTTCACAAAACTCGCTCCTGTCCCTCCAAACCTCTAATATACCTGTCTCTTCGCAACTATAGACTTTCCGGACGCAATCAAGTGACTTCCGTTGCCGTCCATACTCTTTGAAAGAAAGTTTCGTAGACCGGACAACAGGAGCTGTAGTTGAGAATACCCGTACCCCAGGGTATTTTCGAAAGTCAGTCCCAAATTCATTCTCAAGTGAGAACACTTCATCCGGATTGTAGCCGCATTCTGCAAGAACTTCTCGCCAAAGCTCCTCATAGCCATACTCACAGGCAATGTGAGAAACGGTCTTCCCATGCCAGTTAGAAGCGTAGACATCCGCCCCTGCAGTGACCATACACATGAGAATATCTTTGAATTCCTCTTCTTCATATGCAAGATATTCAAAAAGTGTTGGTTTTGTCATATCTGCACGGAATTGAAGAACCACGTGAAGACATGATTCTCCAAAATGGTTCCGAGCAGTAATATCTGCACCGCGCTCAAGGAGAAGAAACACCTTTTCGTGCAAACCTAATGAAAATAGGTCCACGTGACCGTATAACCTAATCAATTGAAATAAAGGAGGTCCAAAAGTTGATCCAAAGGGTGAGCTGACGGAGTTTACAGTAACATGAGGTTGGCCTAGATCTAACAACGCTTTCATTGCTGCCTGCACATGCTTAGACCGCTAGCTATGAGTACTATAGACAATTCACTTACCACTGTGCCAATTTTTAGCTCAGATTCAAAGTAAGTAAAACCAATCCCTGATGGGAGGGTAGGATCAGCGTCGGCAAGGAGCATTAGTTTCAAACATTCTGCCCTCATATTTCGTTTGCTAATATCTTTCAACACATCAAATGAATTTAGTAATCTAATCAAAGGGCTACGACTAAGTCAGAAATTGCTGGTAATCTGATTTGCGTAACGAGAAAATCATAGGGGAAGAGAATTATGAAGAGATAAGACTAACACTGGCGTTTTCGCTTTGGGGTAACCAATCTCAAAAGCATCAATATCTTCTACCTTCGTGATAAGGAACTTTAGCGTTGAACAGTTACACCCTCGCACGGCATACTATGAAATCGTCAGTTCCGCGCTTATTAGGCTATGTTTCTTGGCTCACATTGATTGGAGATCTTCCGTATGGGTCACAGTCAGTAAGAGATGCTTTACCACTGGAAAGCAAAATTTGAAGATCAGTCGAGGTGCCAAATGTAGCAATCTTAAAAATCTCAGAATCGAGAGGGATGATAGTCCGAAAAGAGATTAATGGCGTCAACAAAGTGCTTGTATAGGATTTTGTATGTGTTGCTAAGTGGACTGTGGTTTGAGGCACTGAAGAAAAAGTCGCAGGTGGAGTAAACACAATTTTAGCTCGGAAATGTTGAGTTGCCTGTTCATCACTTGATCTGTCGAGGCTATTATAAGTCCACGTACAAATATCAACCATCCCACCTTTGGCAAATGAAGAGACGGTTGTGGTCAGACACTGCGACCCTTTAGGCCGGGTGACGCCTCTCAGACTACAATTCGAGGTTGATTCCACTTCCATGGCCTTATGTTCTGGTGACTGGGATCCTAGAGTTTCATAGTTTATGAAGTCTAAGAACCACTCCTCTAAGATAAGATGCTGTGATTCATCTTTGGCCTGTTGTATTCTAAGGATTTCTGACGCTATAAAAAGGCAAATAGCCTTTTCCGCGTTTACAACAGCAACCCCTTGTGGGTCTGACCAGCTGTAGTGATACTCCAGAGAGCTTAGAATGGGCTTGAAGGAATTCACAACATCATCGCTTAGTATTAGGTCATTTTCCTTTAGGGCGTTATATTTCAAGGACAGTTCTTGGACTCCTTTCCAAGGTGATTTGTCAAATAGAGCGACAACCGTAGTAGATTTCGAACATGGCATTTTACCTTGGAAGTTTGCGGCATCTAAAGATCGAGTTAGCTTTGCTCTTTTGACATTACATTCTCTGTCGGCTCTACTTTTATATGTTCCAATGCTGCTTCTGCCTTGGTTTGACAAGGCAATAGGTAGATGACATTTTGTTGTTAAGGGCAAAGCTGAAAAGAACTGAGAATCAACGCTGATTCGACAGGCTGAGTATGAGAGATTCATGTGTCCAAGGTGTGGTCTTGCTTTGATAGGCAATGTAAAGGGCAGGCTGGAATTAGAGGCTGTCAAACTCAAAAATTGAGGACAAGCAATGCTCTGTTGAGCCCATGGCATATTAGCCACTAGTACACATAGGATATCCCCCATCCTGCCTGCTTCGGGACTGACTGGTTCTGCTTCCATAGACTTTGTAGACTGTGAAAGACCATACCTAGCCCGCCAATTTGATAGCCACCCGTCAGAGAACGAAGGTTTTTTCTTTTTATGGCAGAGAGGTAGGTTTTGCCAAATTTCGCTGGCCTTTGTTTTCAATTCCTTGCCAGTCACATCGCGAGGCTGAACTGCCTGCCACCATTTGAAAAGGGCATCCTCAAGCTCCGCCCACTGTGGGCCCTTCCTCTTTCGAACAGCATCTGTTGCTTTAGCATTATCGAGATAGGCGTATTTATCAGATAAGATGTCATAAATGGAGGGTTTTGAAACCTTCTTGCCAAACTGGTCCTTGAACCAGGAACCCAACTGGCAGGGCGGAAGGCTGGGGTGGCTTCTGTGGTAGAGTCGAAGCCTTTGTCTCTCTTTATCCGTGAAGGATATCCTCTGCTTGCGATTATTTGCAGCCGACATGTTTGCAATGAAAGAATGGTGAATGGTGGTGTGGCCATTGCGAGGGAGTCAGTTGTTATATGATGAGAGGCCAGAGTGAAAGATGCATAAAACGAGGCTGGCAATCAACTTACAACGATGCGCTAATGCATGGCTCACCCAATCAAATTCAGTTTTGCCATTGAGCCCATTGCACTAGGCTGGGGTCCGGGCTTTGAGGTTTCACCTGGTCCTGTGATTTTCTCACTGGGACCCCTCCAGTCAGGAACCATCGGCCTATCAGATAGTACCTCGATAGAACGTTTACAGTCGAAGGAGGCGTCGATAGGCATATCCTGGACGCTTGGACGTGAAATAGATAGGACCCCTTGCCGATTGCGTTGACGCTGATTGAATGGCTTTCTTAGCTGGGCTTTTCACAATATAACGATTTTTAAACCAATAATTATCATCACTGCTCGGCTTCCGCCTGTGTCATTATGCAGCACTATCGTTATATTGCGATTTCAGATGCCTGTGATACGTATTCCTTTTCATGCAAGACTTTTTACTCGTGCAAAGAGATAATTGAGAGGTGATAGGCACTTCTAAAGAACCCTATTTGGTCAAGCATGACTAGGGATTGCCAAGTCTGCTCTGTCCTCCTAACATTTCGGACATATCGACATTAAATTATCTTGAACCTCAAATATTTGTTGAAATTACAGCAATAGAGTGGTAATTTGATGCGCAGCATAATAATTTTGCTTGGGAAGCCGGTCCCATATAAATACACAGACTGATTAATACAGGAGACCGAAGGTCTCCGGAGATAACCAAGTGATCTGCAGTCTAAAACAGGGATCTCCGTGGTCCAGAACAGACAACTGTCTAGAACAACGGCTTCGCTGATTGTAGTGGTCTAGCCCCACAGCAGAATTCCAACAATGTTGAACCAATAGAGCTGTATATTCCAACACCTCCACTCAGCGTAGTGGTCCTATATAGCCTCATTAAACCTCTTTGGCTGCTGTTCGCTGTGCTTCTAGGAAAAACCTTTAATTAGGAGAAAACCTTAGAAACAGAGGAAGAGTGTTATAATTTTCAATCGATCCCCCACTAGCCTAGGCCCATTCCTTTCATATGTTTCTTATGCTTTTCTCGTGGCAATGTTTTTGTAGGGATGTCCGCAACCATTTCAGACATAGGAATATAGACCAGTTCAATAAGCCCGTTTTGGCAGCAGTCCTAGACAAAGTGATACTTGACATCAATGTGTTTCATCTAGTTATAGTGTTACAGGTTTCTAGACAGTTTTATAGCTCTCTAGTTGTCTACAAAAATCACTTAGGGATGATCGTGCTAATTAATTGATTTAATAGGTGAAGGAAGGGGCTTGCCCTAGATCTATTGTGACAGTTCGTCACATGCATGCAACAACTACTGTCTCAGACTAGCACTGAAACTGCTAAAGGCAGTTAGTTAACGGGCAGTTCGCTAAGGGCAGTTAGCTAACAGGCAGTTAGCCAGGGACGGCTTGTGTATATAAAGAGCTATGCTTCCTTCTTTCCTCTTCTTCTCTCCTTAGCTTAGTATCTTCGAATAGTGCAATCTACAAAGCTCCCTTCATCTTCTTTGAATAGGATTTTGTACGTGCCGTCACATCTATAGGGCTTCCTTTGTGGCTTTAAAGCAGGTAATATACTCAGCGTCTGTGCTAGAAGTTGCCACAACGCTCTGCTTCGTCGATTTCCATGAAATTGCTCTGCTATGTAATAGGAAGACGTATCTGGAAGTTGATTTATAGGTGTCTGAGTCCCCAACCCAGTCCGAATCAGAGAACCCAGTTAGGCCTGTAAGCTTAAGTGCAATGGAATGCCTATTTAATGCTTTATTAATAGCTGGGTTTTCCTAGCCTCTATATGTAATGCCTATATTAATCGTCTTTTAGAGATATCTTAGTTTTCGCTATGCTGTAAGGGAGTGCCTAGGAGTTGGATTAGTGTAGAATTTCAATAAAGTTGCCAACTGCCCATGGCTAACCGCCCACAACCGCCCACAACCCCCATCCTTAAGGGCAGTTGCGGGTCGAGGCTAAGGCAGTTACGGATTGCTACTTGACTTACGGTCCGTAACAAAGAGTAGTTGTTAGTTAAAAAAGCAATAAAGCAGTTAAGAAGGTAGTTGTAAGTTAGGAAAGCAATAGGTAGTTAAAAAAGGAGTTGCAGATAAAAAATGCAATTGTAAATTAAAAAGTAATAAGCAGTTAAAAAAATAAGTTATAAATAAAAAGAGTAAATAACTAGAGGGCAAGCCTGTATCCGGAAACCGCGATGGCTGTATCGGGCAAAATGCGCGCATGGGCCCGACGCCGCTTTCGCGGGTTATAAAGCTCGCGCGTTGCCCATCGCTCGCTCCCCCTTTTTCCCTCTTCCTTTTCCAATAACCCTGTTGTGCGCTGTCTCCGTCCTTGCTGCCGACTACCCCTCGCATCCTCGGGCTGTACGCAGACTTATCCCATTGCCTTGACTCTTGGTATTGGGAGATGTAAGAATGAGGTAACGGAAAAGGCTATGCCACTTATCTTGCTGCACTTGTAGAAAGATGAGGACATGTGAATGAGGCATAGATAACGGTTGCACATATCGCATCCACCGATGGCCCTCACACTTGGTCGTTCACATCTCGGAACTGAGCAAGTGAAGAACCTCGAGTTCATTTTGGTGTAATATATAAATAAGACAAGCTGTGATAGCTATGTGAAAATTATCCAAAAATTGCTTGTAAATGATGGAAAAAGTTGCGGGAATCGCAGATGGTGGAAATCTGCTGTGTAAAAGGAGGTCAGCACCGCCTTCATTCTGCCCACCAGACTCCACCGGTTGGGATACCAAGCTAGCTGGTCAGAAAAGGAAAGCAGAATGATGAGATCACTCACCATTATCCTCAAGACGCTTGGATATAGCTTGAATGTGTTCGTTGACAGTAGTTGGAATCTCACGGCCTGCTACTCTTTCCGCGGTCTGCAATCGATCATTAAAGGGTAGTGCTTGGAAGGCTTTGATGGGTCTCTCTCAAGCCGTCCGTGAAAATGAGCCTTGCCCTCCGTTGCAAGCAAATATGCCAACCAGGCCGCGAAATCCCCATGGTCTAAGAAGATTCTTGCTGTATTTGTTTGTTTAGCGGCACGGGATTGCCGCGAGCTTCTTTGCGAGCCCTGGAGGCGCTCGTTTACGGTCCCATTTTTCGATTTGTTCTGTAAATATTTTGATTGCAGCTTCGATTATGGAGTCTTTAGTTCTGAAGTTTTGCGAGGAACTTTCCATGGAATTCGTCAATGTGGAAGTTACTTATCTCCCTGGTGCGAAGGTAAAATTGAGGTCTTATCTAGGCTACGGGGAACCCAAGTCTTATATTGCCTGGGCTGTAGGGAATCTAAGGCTTATCTTACCTGCGCGGGGGCTGCGGGGAATCTAAAGTCTTATCCTGTTTCCTGACCGGAATGTCTCCCCTTCCTAACTCTCTGTCTTACGTGACTAGCGCCGCCTTTTGATCAGGCCGGCTTAGGCTCGGCTCAGGTACGGCTCAGATACGGCTCAGGTATGGCTCACGTACGGCTTAGGTCTACTCACCCTAGTAATACATCTAATTGTAAGCCGTCAGCTTTAAACAAAGGGTCCGAAAGGACCCCCCTTCGCGTAGCCAGGGGCCTCTATTAAGGGAAGGGATTAAGAGAATTTATCTCTTAAAGAACAAGCCCTTATAACAGACTAGGGTAGCTGATGACTAGGGTTTAGGACTTTTGGAGTGAGCCTTCGTACAAGGAATCTATTTCTACACTACAGGGGTTAGCTATTTACTAGCACTCTTTTAGTATCGAAGACTCCTTCATCGATTGCTTCTTTCTCTCTTTTCCTTCTTAGCAGCCTTCTTAGCAGCTTTCTTCGCAACAGCCTTCTCAGCTTCAAGAAGCTTCTGCTCCCGTATAGCGCTTCCGCCGTATGCTTCTCGCCACTCCTCTAGCTTTGCCGCGGGAATCATTGAGAACAGCGGCCGTGGTTCGCCCAACTTGTGGCCTTCTTCTAACGTATTTGCAGCCCAGGTGTCAGGAATTTTCGGTACAGACTCAACTCCCAACTGCTCGAAGATAGATTCGGCAGTTTTGGGCATAAACGGAGAAAGAAGATTTGCAAGTAGATTTAGATGATTCAGTGCTGTACCGACGACGTTGGCGCAAAGTTCAGGGTTCTCGGTAAAGAGACGGTTGTCGAGTTTGTTATCCTGCAAGAACTTGTTGCCAAGAGCTGAGATCTGGAGGATAGTTGACAATCCAAGACGCAGCCTCATATTTTCGAGGTGGGTGATATATGATGTAAGTAGGATATTAACATTTGACTGGTGCTCTTCCGAAACCGTGTAGTGAGGTACAAGACCCCCTGTCTTTGCGTGACAGAACTTGATTACTCGATTTACCAAGTTGCCAATATTTTTGAGTAAATCGTTGTTGTTGACGCTGATAAACTCTTCCCACTTGAACTCGGTATCAGTGCCGTTTTCCGGGCGTCTGGACAGAAGATAATATCGCCAGACATCCGCATCGATACCAGTATCTCTGGCACTGTCACCAAAGACACCGATACCTCTCGACTTGCTGAATTTGCCACCTTCGTAATTGAGGTACTCTGTTGCAGAGATGTGCCGAACTTGCGTCCAATTGTCACCGGAGCCGATTTGAGATCCCGGAAACACCTAGAAGACAGTTAGTAAATAGTTTGAGGACAAGGTTGTAGTGAATGGTGACCAACAATCGAATGGAATGGCACATTGTCCTTACCGAGGAAGTGGTACAATTCGACTTCCTTAGGGTTCTTCCACCACTGTTCCCAATCGCGCCCATCAAGATTGCCTCCGTCGGTGTAATTCTTGGTAATGCTCGGGTAACCAATGCAGGCGTCGAACCACACGTAAAAAACCTTAGAAAAATACTCTTCGGAGTTCAATCCTTCGACATGAGGAATGGGCACGCCCCATTGGAGGTCGCGTGTGATGGCCCGCGGATGTAAGCCTTTGTCAATCCATGATTGCGTTATTGCTATAGCATTTGCGGTCCAGCCCGGACTAGCGTCCTTAAACCAGGCAACAGTCTTACTGGCCAGACTGTCCAAACGAAGGAAAAGGTGCTTTGTATTTCGTTTCTCCGGTTTCGCCCCGTCGAGCTTGCAGCGCGGGTTCAACAGCCATCCTGTTGCTTTGATATCAGCGTTCTCGCCCTCTCCAGGTGCTTCAGGTGAATCTGTCGATTCCGGTTCGAATGGGTCCCTGCGATACGTTAGCATCCCGCCACCTTCAAGTCAAAAACCGGGTTCGTACATTAGTCGGCCGCAACGGTCACATTGATCACCGCGTGCGTCGGGATAACCACAAATGGAACATTCTCCCTCGACAAAACGATCCGCCAGGAAACTAGAGTGGACTTGGCAGTACGGTTGCACAGTCTCGCGCTCTTCGATGAAACCGTTGGCCCATAGCTTTCTAAAGATATCCTGAACGATCTGTTTATGCTGGGGCGTTGGGGTTTGGCCGAATATATCAAAGTCTATCCTGAACCAGTCGTAGATGTCCTTGTGAATTTTGTGGTATTTCGCACACAGGGTGGCAGGATCGACGCCTTCTTCCAAGGCCTTTGCTTCGCTGGCGGTGCCATATTGATCCTATCTACATGTCAGTAGATTAGAGCGGGCCATGCGAATGTACACTAACAGTTCCACAGACGTACAGTGTACGCAAGCCTCGAGCGCGGAAGAAGCGCGCAAACACATCGGCGGAGAGCGTGCTTCCAATTAGATTCCCAAGATGAGGCGTTGCGTTTGAGTAGGGTAAGGCCGATGTGACAAGTATGTTGCGTTCGCCCGGTACTGGCAGCACTGGAATGGTGAGATTCGCCATTTCGAGCCGTGCTGAATGTTGGAAGTTAGCTGATGTTGAGATTGCTGGAGCTGGGACTTAAGGTTGAAAAGAAAGGCGATGAGTTTCAGTTGTCATTTCGGATGCCTCAGGCATCATAAATAATTAACACTCGGATAAGCCGATAATTAGTCTATATAGTTCGGGCTATGCCCTACTAATGGAAGACCAGTTTCGCCCTGCAGAATTACACAGTCGGACCAAGGAAGCACGTGACAACAACGCCTCATCAACACCAGTAACGGGCGGCGAGCATATCGAGTTTCAACAACATCACGTGTATCCCTCACCTCAATCACCCACACCACCAAATTACTCGGCACATAGCTCGCGACCCATCAAGCGCAGCCAATCCCCTTACCTCAATCCGTATCAAACCTATCCATACTTGCAACGAAGACCTTCTCTTATGTAGCATGCATCATATGGCAGTCAAGACGGCTCATTTGACAGTGACGAAAACCGAGAGAAGGGCAGATATCCCAACCCAGAATGCGGCACTTCTACTGCGTCTTCAACCATTATAACACTAGAACTCGCTGCTCAGATTGAGGCAGTCACTGCTGCATTGCCAGCAGTTCACAGACTGCCTCTACAGGAGCAGGATGTTGGAATTACAGCTCCGTGGACCGTAGACCCTGCCCAGCTTGGCAGCGTGGCAATTACGGACCGTCGAAGCTGAACCTTCAGCTTCGTTTTACGGATGGCAAACAAGCTTACGGACGGTGGCAGTGGAAGTGTAGATAAATAGGGACTGTAGGTCCGTAAGATCGACATACAACAAAAGCAATTCAATCTATTCTATGCTGCGCATATATCACTATTCTACGTGTGATTTCTACACAGGAGGTTGTTGAATAGGAGCTTGCCTTCAAGAGGGTCCAGAAGTAGGCCTTTACCAAAGGCTTTGACTTAGCTGTTGAGTCAGGTAGAGTAGACAGAGTGGTATACTACTATGTCTATTACTATATGAAGACCTAGAACAGCCGTAAAACTGCAGAAGCTAATCGTTAACGCGCTCAAACATATTACCAAACTAGAGGCTCTAAGCTTTCGCTGTACATTAGCAAGCAAAAGCGACTAAATAGCTGTTAGGCCATTATGAGCTCTCATCTTAAGCATAATCATGCTCCTAATCCTAACCCTTTCCAATATATCTAACGCTAAGGCAAGCGGCCTGGGCTACAACACCAGGGACAACTTCCTCAACCAGGTGGGAGGGCTTCGTCAATCTGGCCGCGTTCGGCGACTCACTCGGGCGGTCCAGTCGCAGATGTCTTAGGACACTGCAGCGCAGCAAAAGAGAGAGCAGAAGAGACAGCGTAAAGGCAAAGGCAAAGGCAAAGGCAAGGGCAAGCGCAGGTAAAAGCACAACGAGAAGGCAATGAACACATCACAATTAATAGGAGATTACGGCATAGATTCAGAATAACTTTAATATATAATACCTTTAACTACTTACAGTATAACATGCGTTGGTGCTGCTGACAGTCAGAATCTGACTGTCGAAAGGTGACTGTCCGGAGACAGCCTGACTCATTAGATTTCATACACATCACATACACCCTTTCCCACAAAAACCCCAATTTCACTTCCCAATCAATACAAACTCCCCCACCGTCGCGCCCATCCCATCCTCCTCCCAACACCCCTCCACCTCCAACCGCACATAATGCCCCGTCCACAGCTCATTCCCCACCTTCGCCGTCGTCGAGTTCCCCACATACGGCACCACCCCGGCCGGACTACTAGCCGTAGAACTATTCGCCATCGCCGCATCATACGGCTGACTGGGAACAATCCCATCAATCGGGACCTCCCACTCCACGCCCCAGGGCATCACGTTCCCGCTTGCGTCTCGGATTGTCTCGTTCCCGACATACATGGTGGCGTTGCGGGGCGGCCGCATGCCCCAGTCGAAATAGGCGCCGGAGATCTGCGTGAAAGGGACGGTGGTGGTGTTCACGAGGATGGAGGCGGAGATGTTTTTGGCGGGCTGCCAGCTCGTGGCTGTTGTGCCGTCAACGGCTGCGACGGGGAATTGGCCTGGGGCATAGGCGTCTTCGGAAGTGACGGGGAGGCATTGCAGGAGGTTGTTGGCGTAGGTAAGGTTTGTGAAGTAGCGGCGGTTGGGGATTGTGATGGTGCTGTTGATGGCGAGCTGGTAGGTTGTTTGTGGGGAGGAGCCAGTGTTTCCAACTACAATGGGGAGGGTTGAAGAGGGGAGATTGTGATTGGCATATATATCGGTTACTGCGGTTATATTGCTGGTGGAGAATCGAGTGAGCGTTGTATGAGTTTGATTCATAAATGCAGATATCCCTGCCCCGGCGTAGTAGAAGTTGCGGATCTTCACTTGGGGAATTTGGGGCGGAAGAGACGGGTTGATGTATAGTACTTCTTGATCTGTGCGTAGACCAAGAAAGCCGAATGGTACGACTTGATTTGCGCCGCCGTGACCTGTCAGGAATGGGAATGCAGGATTGGTGCCCCCTAAAACCTGTGAGATGGAGAAAGCATGATTTACAAGAGATTCGTACCGTTTTGAGTGGGATCATCGATTGCTTCTTCAGAGAACTGGTACCACGGAGCTCGAAGATACGGAAGAAAACCATTTAAAGCGTAAGTATAGGCTGCACATCCAGAGGGCGACAGAGCATTTGCATCAACTGAAAAGATCGAATATGTCATTGCGGGACCATTCGGTGACTGACGATCTGAATACTGCGATAGGATAAGCTGCCTCATCTTAAAATGCGGAGATTGAGAACTCACATAGTTCAAATCCATGAGTTTGTCGGCATATGTATAATTACTCTGACTATAGTCGAGCGGATAAGTAAGAAGAACGACATCCGCCTGTTTAACCTGAATACTATTGTTCATATTTTCGTATTCCAAGGTGATATTGGAGGGCGCGACTGGAAAATCAATCTCTTTTGCTTGAATAGCCCATGTTTGATTTACGGATTGATTTTGCTGCATTCGAAGGCTATTTGCAAGCGCCAAAAGCGTAGCCGCCGAAGCGATTGTAAATGCTGGGTTGTCGACGTTATTCTGTTCACATCAACTTTCGTCATATACCATGGAGCAGATGTTCACATACCGCATACTCATCTGGGTCAGTAGCGTTATTCAACCAATAGCTCTGCGTAGTCGCATTATATGTCAAAAGCTGGCCCGTCATCATCGCGGTGCTCTCAATAATCTGTCGTGCGCCATTATTGAACCATGTGTAATTCTGCGTAATGTTTAACTGCTGCAGCAAGTTGAATGTAATATCATAATTTAGATGATACTCATAATCCACGCAAGGGCCAGTTCCAGTGCAGTTTCCATACCTTCCAGCAGTCCAGGAGTATAGCGAACTTCCGTTTGGATAGCCATTGAAAGCAGCATTAGCCAGAGCCTGCTGATGCTGCTTGATGCGCAAGTTGCTGATCTGCTTGCTGTATCCAGGAAAAGCTAGATTCAACCCAGGAGCCATCCAGTAATCCGC
>Ga0335072_10007924_pt1 | contig 15435 bp, 8 predicted proteins | sample Lox_Sample_21_FD_206725 | JGI IMG/M metagenome (GOLD analysis project Ga0335072, IMG submission 206725) | Soil microbial communities from Loxahatchee National Wildlife Refuge, Florida, United States - Lox_Sample_2.1 | ecosystem: Environmental > Terrestrial > Soil > Wetlands | place: USA: Florida... | reverse complement strand
ACCCTTTCCGCTGCCGAACTTCCTGATATCGTCAGTCACCGTGATGTGGGTAACGTACTTCAGGCTCTTGTACCCAAGCTGGCGCGGCAGGCGTAGGCGCAGCGGTCCGCCGAACCCTACCGGCAGATCACCGTCATTCATGCCCATCGTGAGCAGCGTATGGGGGTCGGTGGCATCGGCCATGTCGATGCTCTCCCAGAGGCCCTTTTCAATGGGGTAGTAGACCACGTAACGCGATTGAGGCAGCACGCCCGCCTCTTGCAGCACTCCGCTCAGCGGCGTGCCGATCCACTCCGCGATGTACGACCAGCCCTCTTCGCACGCCACCTCGGTGATCTGGCTGTGAATGGGCATGCTCTTCAGGTCCGCAAGCGAAAGCACCAGCGGGTGGGCGACGGTCCCATCCACGACCAGACGCCAGTCTTTGAATCCACCAGCGAGCAGTTTTTTGAACTCATCCGTCGGCGGCGCCACCTCATTCGCAAACGGGTTCTTTGAGATCATGCTGCGGGGAAACTGGCGCGCCGGCCGGTTGGCGTTCAAGATGCGCTGGCACGCGTATGTAAGCGTCTCGCCGGGCCCGTAGATTCCCGCTCCATCCGGAGGAATCAGCCCATAGCGTTTCGCCATGCGGTCCGCCGCTGCCAGGCCGCCGGCTCCCGCTACAACGGCAACCCCTCCATAGATCATCTTGCGTCGCGTGATCAGCTTCGACGGACTCATGAGTCCTCCTCGGAACTTCGCGTGTATCCCGTAATCATGGCTCGCATGCGCCGCCAGAAGCCCGACAAGCTCACCATGGTCACATGCACAATCAGAAAGAACAACAGCAGCCAGGAAACAAAGAAATGGATTGTGCGCGCCGACTGGCGCCCGCCTAACAATGCCGCTGTCGAAGGAAATACGGACGTGAACGAAGGCGACATCGCCAGCCCCGTCCAGATCATCAGAGGAAACAGAATGAAGATCACGGTCAAGTACGCGCTCTGCTGCAGGACGTTATAGGAGTTCTCTTCGCCGCGATTTGGCGGCTTGCGGCGCAGGTAGCGCGAGATGCGATTCCAATACGCGCGCCACGTCCAATCGCGACGCATGGGAAGCAGATGCTTCCTGAAGTGGCCGCTCGCCAGGCCGTAAACGCCATACACCAGCCCCGTGAGAACCACCAGCCATGCTGCTTCAAAATGCAGACTCCGGCCCCATCCGTTTTCGTCGGTCAGTACGTAGTGATAGCTCGTGGGAACTGTATCGCGGCTCGCCGGAATAGGCAGCACGAACAACGGCTTCGTGTTCACATTCCCCACCTCGCCCCAATAGAAGCGAGGATGGGGAATCACAATCTCGCCGCCCGAAATCAGCAGCGCAATGAAGGCGATGAAGGTGAGCCAGTGGGTGGCGCGCACCACGGCGGGGTGACGAAGAGTTTTCGCGGTTTGCTTGGCCTGGGAAGCCGCTGGCACGCGGCCAGAGTAGCATGCCGCGCCCCTGAACAAGGAGCACTTTTTTCAAGTGGCGCTGCACCACTCAGGAAGCTGCGATGAATACGCCAGGTCCAGGGCGTAATTCGAGATCACTCGGCGTGCTGCGCGCATCTTCACTGGACTTGGATTCCGGCAATGTGTTCGAGATTGCTCTCCATAGATGACGCTGTGGCGCCGGATTCGTTGAACGATGAACGGTGCTGAGCACGAGAAGAAACGCCGCTATCACAGCCAGGAATATAAGGAGCATAAGAATGCGGCAGGTTGCTGTAGGGTTACCGAGATTCTTGGTATGCGGCCACGACAAAACTTGTCCTCCGATCGCTTGCAACACAGAGGAGGCAACAAAGCGATGGCAACAAGTAATGCTCGGACTTTTCTCGGCAGAGCAAACCGGAGTCTTTCCCTTCAGTGCCTACGATGCGAGTTGCAAAAATAGGGATTTCCCGAGAATGGCTATGAAGGGTGATTCTCGATCATCTTTAGGCGAGTTGATTCCGCATAGCTCTTTATCTTTGGCCCCGAATGATGGGGGCTCCCGCGATCTTCAGCTGTACCTGATAAATACTGCTGCTCGCCGTGATGTAAAGCGTCTTGCGGTCTGCACCCGCCCAGGCCAGGTTGGAGACCCGCTCCGGGATCAGCATGGTCCCCAGCGGTTTTCCTTCCGGGGAAAAGATCCAGACGCCGCCGGGGCCGGCACTGTAGATGTTCCCTTCCTCGTCTACCTTCATCCCGTCTGGCGCCCCAGGACGCTTGTCGGAGGTGGCATCGTAAAGCAGCTTCGCGTCGGTCAGTGAACCATCCGGCTGCACGCGATAGCGCATCCAGATCTTCTTCGGCTCGGAGTTATCGACATACAGGTACTTTTCGTCAGGTGAGAAGGCAATCCCATTCGGTCGAGTGAGATCGCTCACCAGCAGTTGCAATTCGGCACGGGCAGGGGCCGTGCCCGCTTTTTGCTCGCTCGCGTGCGGAATGCGGTACACCCCGTTCACCTTCAACTGTTTTTCTGGGTCGTCGTCCTTTTGTGTCCGCAGGCCATAGGGCGGGTCGGTGAAGTAGAGGGATCCGTCTGATCGATAGACCAGGTCATTAGGACTGTTCAGTCGCTTGCCGCGATAAGTGTCAGCCAGGATCGTGATCGGACCATCGGAAGCGAGCGACTCGAAACGGTACACGTCACGCTGAGCGTGGCCAGCCACCGTCAGTCTTCCCTGGCTGTCGAGTGTCATACCGTTCGAGCCAGATTCCGGCCCTCCATACGGAGCCGACCCTTTGTAGCCACTTGGCGAAAGAAAGGTCTCTACACCCGTTCCCGGTGTCCATTTGCAGATTCGATTGCTGGGAATCTCAGCAAAGAACAGGCTGCCTTTCACCCAGACGGGGCCTTCCACCCACTTGAATCCGGTTGCTACGCGCTCCATGGTCAAGTTCGGCGGCACGATCGCATCAAGGTGTGCGTCCAGGCGGTCGACCTTGAGAGGAAGCTTCTGTTCGGGCGTATCTACTCCGCCACGCGCAGGGAAGATTGCGGCAGCCTGTGTGTGGAACAGCAGCGAAGAGCACAGCAATGCGGCCGCGGCCACGACCAGCAAATAAACTCGCCTGATCACGTTCATTGGTGTTCCTTAGAGCAGCAATCAAGATGGAATCGCAGGCGCGCTCGGTTACCCGGGCCCATTGGAGCCTTGAGCGATTCGCTGGAGATGATCAGTATTCATCGCGGCGCCGGTTGTCAAGGGACACCGACCCCTCCACACAACGTCCAGAGCGGGGCCCGGCATTCGCGTCATTTCCAACGTCTTGCGAATCCAGGATTGCGCTTTTTCTTGCTGAACGGGGCGGCCGGCCTCAAAATCAAAACTACAATGACTGCTCGCCAGTTCTTCCCTTTCCATTGCCTGCGTTCGCATTTCTGCCTTGTCTCCGTGCTTGGCTGCCTCGGCGTGTGTATGCCGGCGGTGTCGCAGCAAATACCAGCCAGTTTTTTCAACGGACTGCACTGGAGGCTCGTCGGCCCATTCCGCGCCGGCCGCGTGGTCGCGGTCAGTGGAGTTCCCGGCAGCGACGGCGTCTTTTATTTTGGCGGTGTCGATGGCGGCGTTTGGAAGACAGCGGACGCGGGCACCGTATGGCAGCCGATTTTCGACCAGGAACCGGTTGCTTCGATCGGCGCCCTTGCTGTCGCGCCCTCTGATCCAAACGTCATCTACGTCGGCACTGGCGAGTCCGATATCCGATCCGATCTCGCATCCGGCGATGGCATGTATCGCAGTGACGACGGTGGCGCCACCTGGAAACACATCGGACTCGAAGATTCGCGCCAGATCAGCCGGATTCTCGTCGACCCGAATGACGCCCACACCGTGTATGTGGGCGTCCTGGGCCATGCCTACGGGCCGAGCGACCAACGCGGTGTCTACAAATCGACCGACAGCGGAGATCACTGGCAACGCATCTTCGATAAAGGTCCCGATGTTGGCATCGCCGACATCGCAATGGCCACCAGCGCTTCGAAGGTTCTTTTCGCCGCGACGTGGAATGCGCATCGTCCGCCATGGAGCACCTATGCGCCACTCGAAGGTCCTGGCAACGCGATCTACCGTTCTACGGACGGGGGCCAACGTTGGGAAGCAATCTCAGGTCATGGATTGCCCGACGGAACCTGGGGACGCGTCGGTATCGCCGTCAGCGCCGGTGGCCGGCGCGTGTACGCGACCATCGACTGCCCGGGCCATTCAGGCCTCTACCGTTCCGACGACCAGGGCGACTCGTGGACCCTGGCCAGCGCCGATCCGCGTCTGACGAGCCGCGCATGGTACTTCAGCGCGCTCGCCATCGATCCCACGAACCCTGATGTGCTCTACATCCCCAACGTTGCGCTTTATCGCACGGAAGACGGCGGCAAAACCATCCAGATCGTGCGCGGAGCGCCGGGCGGAGACGACTACCACCAGATCTGGGTCGATCCGAAGAACCCAGCCCACCTGATGCTTGGCGTCGACCAGGGCGCAACGGTCAGCCTCGACCGAGGCAAGACGTGGACCACCTGGTACAACCAGCCCACTGCGCAGCTCTATCACGTCACGACCGACCATGCATTTCCTTACACCATCTACGGCGCTCAGCAGGACAGCGGCTCCATTGCCGTCCATAGCCGCTCCGATCACGGTCACGTAGACACACGCGACTGGTTCCTGCCTGGAGGCAGCGAGAGCGGTTACATTGCCATTGATCCAAAAGACGAGAATGTCATCTATCTCTCTGGCACATACGGCGATGTGGCGCGCTTCGACCGTCGCAGTTCGTTCAGCCAGAACATCACTCCCTGGCCGCTCGGCGGATTTGAACTGCCCATCAACAAACGCAAGTACCGCGACCCGTGGACGCCCGTGCTCGTCTTTTCGCCGGCCGATAAAACGTCACTCTACCTCGGCACTCAATACGTATTGAAAACCGTTGATGGCGGCCTGCACTGGCAGCAGATCAGCCCGGACCTCACCGGTACGGTGGAAGGCACAGACGAGTCAGGCCCAGCGACACCCGAGAACGCCGAACCGCGCGGCTACGGCGTCGTCTACACCATCGCACCGTCACCCCTGAATGCCGACGAGATATGGGCCGGCTCCGATACCGGCCGCATTCATCTGACCACCGACGCGGGAAAATCATGGCGCGACGTAACTCCGCCCGAACTCTCACCGTGGAGCAAGATCTCGCTCATCGAAGCGTCGCATTTCGATCCAGCTACCGCCTACGCAGCCGTCGATCGCCATCGCCTCGACGATCAGAAGCCCTATCTCTATATCACGCACGATTATGGGAAGACCTGGAAGCTTGCAGTGAGTGGGTTTGGGCAACATCATTTCCTTCGCGCTGTGCGCGAGGACACCCAACAGCGAGATCTCCTGTTTGCGGGAACCGAGTTTGGCGTCTACGCATCCTTCGACGGCGGGGACCATTGGCAGGCACTCAATCTGAATCTTCCCGTGAGTTCCATCCGCGACCTCACTGAGAATGGCGATGACCTGGTCATCGCCACGCACGGCCGATCGTTCTGGGTGCTCGATGACATCGCACCGCTGCGCCAGGCCGCCGAGGCTGAGAAAGCTCATGCCTACCTGTATGCGCCGGCATCCGCAGTACGGGTCGATAATGATTCGTTCGTCGGGTCGCCCATGCCACCTGAAGAACCGCAGGCGAGTAATCCGCCCAATGGCGCCATCGTTGACTACTATCTCACCGGCTCGGCAAGCAAGGTCACCCTGCAAATCCTGGATACACAAGGCCACGTAATCCGCCATTTCTCAAGTAGCGACAACGCCACCGTCAAGCGCCCGCTACTCCCGATCGCAGAACGATGGTTCCCGAAGCCACAGGTTCTCGAAACCAGCGGGGGAGAGCATCGTTTCATTTGGGATCTGTGCGTCGGCGGATCGGGAAGCGACATGGATGACGAAGAAGACGAGTCCTCCATTCCTCCGGGACCCCGCGTGGCGCCCGGCAATTACAAGCTGCGCCTCACCGTCGACGGCGCCGAATTGACCCAGCCGTTGCGCGTTGCCATGGACCCGCGTGTCGATGCCACCACCCAGACTCTGGAACACCAATTCACGCTGGCAGATTCCATCTACGTCCAAACGCTGTCGACGCGCAAAGCCATGGCCGAACTGGAAAGCATTGAGAGTCAGCTCAGGAAACTCATCGGACAAGAGAATCCACCCGCTCTCTCTCACTCACTTCACGAAGCCCTGGCAACGCTCGAGCAGATCCGAGCCGGAGAGAAGAACAGCGGGGAGCAAAGTCACAAAAGTGAGGCCGGCCTTGCCCAGGCCAACTCAGGCCTCAGCGTGGCGCTCCGCATGGTCGAAAGCGGGCATCGCGAAGCCCCGTCCCAGGCGCTCGACATTTTTGACCAGATGAGTGCAGCGGCACGCAACAGGATAGCGGCCCTGGAGCGCTTCAAGACGACCACGCTTAAAGACGTGAACGCCGCCCTTGTGCGCGCCAATCAGCCGCCCATTCAAATTGCTGCCATCGAAGAGCAGGTGCATTACGCAATGACGCGCTGAGCGGCGGACTCAAAGCCCGGGGGGGAGTTCGAGCCTTGGCGTCCGCATGCGCGAACATGTGCGCGAGCAGCATCTATCAATCCTCGTCTCCGTTTTCCGGAACGCTGGAGGGCTTTTCCTGCTCGTTCAGCGCAGGAAGGTGCTCTGATTCGAGCTTGCGATTGAGATCCGGCATCACAGCGCGCTTGAAACGTCCCCATCCTTCCATTGCTTCTTCAAGTTCGCTGGTTAAATTGATCGCCGCATCCCTCTGTGCCTCGGTCGGAGCTGCGTCGGCCTGCCCGACTTCCCCATAGAGACCCTGAATCTCGCCAGCCACATCGTCTAGGCCAGGCTTGCCTTGAGCACTGCCCTCGCCTGGCCCCCCGCGCAGTACTTCGTCTAATTGCTTCTCGGCCTTCTCGAGCATTTCTTTCAGCGCAGGCGACGCCTGGCTTGCTCTTGACTCAGACTGCTCGCGCATCGAATGTGCTTCCAATGCCGCCTCGGCACTGGTCGTCAACATTTCCTCAAGCTTTATGTCGACGCTGAACTCACTCTCCAGGTCGGCCGCCGTCGCGGCCACGCGCGGATCCATCTTCACCGTGAGCGGGGCTTGGAACGTTTTGCCATCCGCGGTGAGCCGCACGGTGTAAGTCCCCGGCAACGCAAGCACACCCTCAGGTTCGCGCGGCGTATCATGCGGGACCGCCGAAATTGGATACTCATAGTGCATCGCGGTCGGCGTGTCATAGCGCAGATCCCAAACCCAGCGATGCATTCCAGCGCTCCCCGGTAGCGCTTTCGGCATTCGAATCCAATAGAGCGGAATCAACTGCTTCTTCAGCTCATCCATGGTAGGAACAACCGCATCCGTACTCGCGTAGCGTCGCACAACTTTCTGATTCGCATCCAAAATCTCGAGCGTCACCGGTCCTTCCGTCGATTCCGGGAGCGAGTAGTCAAGCACCGCTCCGTCTGGAGGATTCTGCCCTGCCGGCTCATCGGGAGGCAGCGGCGTATCAGTGTAAGTATCTCGACGCACACGATACGCCAACCCCGGCTTGAACAGCACCGGCTCCGTTTTTACCTGCACCGCATCCAACTGCCGCAGCGGTGAAATGTCATCCAGAATCCAGAACGACCGCCCATGAGTCGCCATAATCAGATCGTTGTCGTGAATCCACAAATCGCGCATCGAGGTGTGCGGCAGGTTGTATTGCAGCGATTGCCAATGGTCACCATCATCCAGCGACATCCAGACTTCTGTTTCGGTTCCGGCAAAGAGCATCCCTTTTCGAACCGGGTCCTCGCGCACCGTGTTCACAGGCGAATCAGGCAATCCGGCAGTGATCTGTTGCCAGGTCGCGCCGCCATTGTGGGTTCGATAAATAAAGGGATGCAGGTCGTCGATCCGGAAGCGGCTCACCGACACATAGGCTGTCTTGTCATCAAAGTGCGAAGCGCTAATCTGCGTCACCTTGCTCCACGGGATCATGCCGGGCGGAGTAATGTTCTTCCAGCTCTTGCCTCGGTCGTGCGTGATCCACACCAGGCCGTCATCCGTTCCGGCCCAGATCGTATTCACGTCATGGTATGAGGCCGCCACGGAGTAGATGGCGCCGCGCCGTTGGTCTCTTTCTTTCTGAGAGAGCTGTGCAAGCGAGGCCGGTTGCCCCGTATGCTCACGTGAAAGGTCGGGGCTGATTCTCTCCCACGTCTTGCCGTAGTCCTTCGTCTCGAAGAGCACGTTTGCCGCATAGAACAAAAGATGCGGATCGACGGGTGAAAACAGGATCGGTTCGGTCCTATCGCCGCGATATTCCCGGTTTCGCACCGGGATCGGCGTGATGTTCTGCACCTGGCCCGTGATGCGGTTGAACTTCGATACCTCCGTTCGTCCCGCGCCAAACACGATCTCAGGATGAAGCGGATCGGGAGCGGCATATCCGTACTCGATGATGCCCACCGGGTGCCACTCGCGATAGGTAATCTCGCCGTCGTTGCCGCGACTCGAAATACACACCGACCCGCTTTCCTGTTGTCCCGCGCAAAGGTCGTAAGGGAACGTGTTCGTCACGGCGACGTGATACAGCTGCGCTGTCGGCTGGTTGTACCACGAGCTCCAGGTTTCTCCGCGGTTCACACTGACCAAAGCGCCTTGATCGCTCACCAGCAGAATGATGTTCGGATTGTCGGGATTGATCCAGAGGTTCTGGTAATCGTCTCCGCCGGGCGCTCCGCGAATGCCCGTCCACGTCTTGCCGCCATCTGTTGAGCGCATCGTCACGATGCTGGCGCTGTAGACAACATCGGGATTCTTCGGGTCGACCGCCGGAATCGGCAGATCACCGCCGCCAATCTTCATCGCCGGACGCGGATCGTCTGTCGCCTTGTTCCAGCTTTCGCCGGCATCGTCGGACCGATAAACGCCCAGCCCAGCGCCTGAAGCGTATCCGCCCTCGTGCTTGGTTGAGAGCGTTGCATACAGCCGGTTTGGATCGCTTGGTGCGATCGCCACCTCGATCTGCACAAGGTCATCCGGAAGGCCCTTCGTCAGCTTCGTCCAGGTATCGCCGCCGTCTGTCGATTTGAACAATCCGCCATTCGTGCCGTCGTACTGATTGCCGTCTTCCCAGGGTCCGAGGCGCGACTGCCACAGCGCTGCATACACCACATCCGGATGCTGGGGATCGATCACGACATCTGATCCACCCGTGTCTGCATCCTTGTACAGCACTTTTTTCCATGTCGCTCCTCCGTCCGTCGAACGAAAGATGCCGCGTTCTTCGTTCGGTCCATACGGATGGCCGAGCGCCGCGGCAAATACCTTGTTTGGGTCACGCGGGTCGACCGCCAGCGCGGGAATCTGCTCCGCGTCGAGCAAGCCGAGATGCTGCCACGTCTTTCCTGCATCATTTGACCGGTACATTCCGTCGCCGATCGAGAGATCGGGACGGTGCAGCCCTTCGCCACTTGCCACGTAAAGCACATTAGCGTTCGAAGGCGCTACGGCGATCGCTCCAATGGACTGCGATTTTTCCCCGTCAAAGATGGGATTCCAGGTCCGCCCGTAGTCGTCGCTCTTCCATACGCCGCCGTCCACCTGCCCCACGTAGAAGACGTTCGGCTGCCCCGGAACTCCGGTTGCCGCGCGAGTTCGTCCACCCCGGAACGGACCGACCAGCCGCCAATGCAAGTCCGGTCGGGACACCGCATCTTGCGCGGAAGATCGGGGAGAAAGAGGCAAGAACCAAACGACAACTGCGCAGAAAAGCGCGATCGAATGCGCAACACGGAAAAGTCTCATGGTTTTGGGGAACTCCTCGGGCAACGTCATTCTATCGCCCTGATACGGGTGGACCGCTGCAAGTGTGTCCCACAGCCGAATCATTGCCGCTTCGCCCGCGTCCCCATCCAGAACCGGCGCCGGGCCGTCGCGCTCAATAGAATGACACGGCCGCCCAAGCAAGAGCACTCGATCGCCGGCCCACCGGTCAAATCACGCGCCTGGTCTCGGTCTCCATTGCCTGCAGTTTCCGCACCAACACCTCGCCGGTCTCTGAATGAAACTCGATCGTCAAACCGGACGTTCCACCGAGGCGGGTGGCAGACACCATCACTCCCTCTTCGCGCAAAACCCTCAGCGCTACCTCGCAATTCAGTTTCCCCACGGTCGGCCTTGATCCATCCTGGATTGGTTGCAGCACGTCTGCGCCGCCGAAGAGTTTTGCGGTGATCTCGGCTCGACCTACACCGCGCGAGTCCATTGCGTCCAACAGTTCCCGTATCGCAGAATCGACATAGCGACGGGAGAACGCGGCGCTTGCCGTTCCACTTCCCAGCTCGGGATGCAGTGGCAGCATCGGGTGGCAGAATCCCGCAACCTGCTTTTGCAACGCCACAAGCGCAATGCCAACACAGGAACCGAGCACAGTGTGCAGGACCGTTGGCCGGGTCACCAAGGTTGATTCGCCCGGCAGCAGGTAGATCTCGACGGGACCCCGCTCAGTTGCAGGCATCGATCCTCCAGTCGAGTAAGGGGGCGGTGCATCCATCCAGCGTCGTTTTCTTTTCGGCGCAGGGACGAATACCCGCCTCCCCATCGATCAGCCGGCTAACGCGGACGAAATCACGAATCGAGAGAGGACCTTCATTTGTACTCATGCCGGGAACGCCGCTCTTGCCCCTCTAAGCAGCTGCTTCCTTGTGCGATTCAGAGGCGTGCAGGACCGCAAGCTCCTCTTCAGAGAAAACGCGGTCGATGTCCAGAATCATGATGAATTGGTTGTCGCGTTTGCCCATTCCCCTGATGAAATCCGTGCGGATGCGAGTGCCGATCCGGGGCGCTGGCTGAATCTGGTCGGGTTCGAGGTCAACTACCTCTTCCACCGAGTCGGCAAGCGCACCGATAACCGTTGCTTCATCGTCGAGCATCATTTCGACCACGACAATGCAGGTGTTTCGCGTGCTCTCGGTCTTCGACATCTCGAAGCAAAGTCTCAAATCAACCACGGGCACGACGCTTCCGCGCAGGTTAATGACCCCGCTCAGGAAGGCTGGCGTCCTCGGTATTGACGTGATGGAAGTCAGGTCGAGCACCTCTCTCACCTTCGCAACATCGGTCGCAAACACCTCATTCCCCAGCTTGAAAGTCAAGTACTGCCGCGTCTCCGTAATCCGTGAAATCCCCATATTCCACTCCTCTCAGTTATTGAAGACAGAGGCGCGGGTAATTGCCCGCGCCCTTCGCGTCAGTACCGCTCGAATTCCCCATCGATGTCATCGTGCTTGTCATTCAGTCGCAGTGTTGCTCCGGCATGCGCCCTGGTCTTCCCTTCCACGACCTGGGCGTGGCCGTTCATCTTTGCGGACTTGATCCCCACCGGCTCCGTGTGCTTCGGCGGCCGCCGGGGGCCACCGGAGCGGGGAGTCGAGTCGTCGTCCCCTGTGCGGAAGAATGTCAGGGAGCTAACCAGCTGCTCTGCTTGGCCTGTCAGTTCTTCGGTTGTCGAAGCCATCTCCTCTGAGGCGGATGCGTTCTGCTGGATCACTTGCTCCAGTTGCTGCAACGCCTTGTTGATCTGCTCGGCGCCGGTGTCCTGTTCCTTGCTGGCAGCGGAGATCTCCTGCACCAGTTCGGCAGTGCGCTGGATGTCCGGCACAACCTTCTCGAGCATTTCGCCCGATTTCTCTGACACGCGCAGCGTGGTCGCAGAGAGCTGGTTGATTTCTCCGGCAGCTTTCTGGCTGCGTTCCGCCAGTTTGCGCACTTCGGCCGCCACCACCGCAAAGCCTTTGCCATGCTCGCCGGCTCGAGCCGCCTCAATCGCCGCATTCAAGGCCAGCAGGTTCGTCTGTCGCGCAATCTCCTCGATGATCGAGATCTTGTTCGCAATCTCCTTCATCGCTGCAACTGCCTCCAGCACCGATTTGCCGCTTTCCTGCGCGTCCTTGGCGGACTTGGTTGCAATCTTGTCGGTCTGCTGCGCATTGTCGGCATTCTGTTTGATGTTCGAGACCATCTCCTCCATGGACGAGGACGCTTCTTCGGCTGCCGCAGCCTGCGCGCTGGCGCCCTTCGACACCTGCACCGACGCGGTCGAGATGGACTGGCTGGCGGATGCAACCTCGCCCGCGATGGATCGAATCTCCGAAACGGTTCGCGTCAATTCGCTGACCATCGTGCTCAACGCCTGCATGAGCTTGTCCTGGGCCGACCGCTGCCGGATAGCAATCGTCAGGTCGCCATTCGCAATCGACTCCGCAGCCGACGTGATCTCATTCATCGCGGTGATCAGCATGTTCAGATTGTTTTTGATCAGGTTGAAATCGCCATGATACGTGTCGGTGATCTGTGCCGGAATCTCGCCTTTGCTGATCTGTTCGACATAGCGAGCCGACACGTTGAGAGGGGTAATGACAGCGTCGAGAACGTCGTTCACTCCGTTCACGATCTCCGCATAGGTGCCATGGAATTGAACCGCGTTGCCGCGCTCCGAGAGCTTGCCTTCTTTCGAAGCCTCGGTCAGGCGCGCAAGCTCCTTCTGCAAGCCCTGCAGCACCAGCGCCACATTGTTGACAGCCACCTTCATTTTTTCGTGATCGCCCTTGTAGGTCTGCGTGATCAGTTCGTCGATCCTGCCCCCCGAAATCTGAGACAGAACTCGATTGCCTTCGCCGATGGGCAGCAGAATCGCATCCAGCATCGTGTTCACGCCGTGCACGATTTCTGCGTATGCGCCCTGGAACTGGTCCTTCCGTCCGCGCTCACTCAACTGTCCGTCATGAGAAGCGGCAATGAGGCGCGCCATCTCCTTTTGCAAACCTTGAAGCACGGACGCCACATTGTTGACGGCCACCTTCATTTTTTCGTGGTCGCCCTTGTAGGTTTGCGTAATCAACTCGTCGATCTTGCCATCTGAGATTTGCGCCAGCACCCGGTTGCCCTCACCAATGGGCAACAGAACGGCGTCGAGGATCGCATTCACCGCGCACACGATTTCGGCATACGCACCCTGAGTCAGCTCGGGGCGCCCGCGTTCGCTCAGTCGGCCTTCCTCGGCGGCACGCGTCAACCTGGCAAACATATCCTTCAGCTGTTGCAGAACACGGGCGACGCTATTAACTGCCGCTTTCATGTTCTCGTGCTCGCCTTTGTAAGTCTGGGTAATCAGTTCGTCGATCTTCCCAGCGGCGATCTGTGCCAGAACCCGGTTGCCCTCCTCAATGGGAAGCAGGATGGCGTCGAGCATCTCGTTGACGCCCTCGATCAACTCCCGGCTCGCTCCCGTAAACTGGTCCGCTCTGCCGCGCTCCTTCAAGCGGCCTTCCTTTGAGGCGTCGACCAGCCGCATAATCTCCTGAAGCACGACCGTGGAGCCATCGTCTTCCGATAGCGTCCTTGATATGACGCTCGTTTGGCGGACGTGCTTATTCGTTCCGTTGCTTGCGCCGTTTGCTTTGCGACCTTTCATTACCAACCCCGTCGGCATAGCTTCTGCTCCTCCCTGGACTTTCGTATTCATCCCGCTCCCGGTTGCCGTGTCTTTCATTCGCCGATGGCGCATGCCAGAAATGCGGATCGCCTTCAAGTCACTCCGCATGAGTCATCGACGACGAGAATCGACTTGCTCATTCCACGCTCCACGGCCAAACCGCGAGAGGTGAACGCCACCGGACGCGAATGTGGGCCACACCGGCACTGCGCAGAACGGTCCAACCTGTCTGACTCATCGACAGAACCCTGCCGGAACGTGAACCCATCTGTCTGCTTGCTTCCGAAGTACCACCTCGTGGTGCTTGCCGCCCGCGGGCGGCCCCGGGCCGTTTGCTCTGCTTGGGATGCGGGACGTGGCGCATGAACCGCCGGGCGAAGTGATAATCTCAATGGTGCGGACGCGAGTGCCGCTCTTCCCTGCTCGATACGGCAAACGTCTCCGCAATCACGGCAACTGTTCGGGCACATCGCGTCTTGCAATGCGACTCGCGCCAGGGTGGCGCGAATTGCGGCACAGTCAACCAGCATTCACAACGATCATTTTCGAAACACTGTCCTTTCTCCGCATGCTGACTTTGAGAGGGTCCAATGTTTCTCGGCGTGTTCCGCCTCTCCGTTGAAAATCTTCCGGCGCTCTCACAGAGCGACCACGGGCTTGCGACATGGAGAAACGGCTTGCATTGCATTCATCCCCTGAGCCTCGCGCTGGATCAGCCTCCCACCAGCATTTTTGCTCCCCAGGCAACGCCGGCCCACTACATTTTCGGGCTCTCGATGCTGGTGCTCGCCATCTGTGCGACCATTTTCCTCGTGGTTGGCGGGCTGCTTCTCTACGTCCTCATCCGCTTTCGGCACCGGCGCGGCTTCACCGTCCGCGAACCTGCGCAGATTTACGGAAGTACGCAGGTTGAACTCTCCTGGACGGTCATTCCCATCCTGGTTGTGGTGGTTCTTTTTCTGGCCACGGCCCGCGTCATCTTCGTGACCCAAGCGGCGCCCCGCCCCCAAAACTCCCTTGATGTGGTGGTCATCGGGCATCAATACTGGTGGGAATTCCGGTACCCGAAACTCGACGTCGTCACCGCCAACGAACTGCATATTCCTGTCAGCAGTCCCGACGATCCGATGCCAACCTACCTCACCATGTCTTCGGCGGACACGGATCACAGTTTCTGGGTACCACGTCTTGCCGGAAAAATGGACGTCATTCCGAATAAGGTCAACACCATGTGGATCGACCCTGAGAAAGCGGGCCTTTACCTCGGGCAATGCGCGCAGTACTGCGGCGTGGAGCATGCCAAGATGCTCATCCGCGTCTACGCGGATTCGCCCTCCGATTTCACGAAATGGGCTGCCTGGCAGGCCCAGCCCGCGATTCAAGATCCTTCAACGGCCGAAGGACGACTCGTCTTCGAGCGGAACGCCTGCGCTAACTGCCACACCGTCTCCGGCACGCCGGCAAAAGGCCTGTTTGGCCCGGACCTCTCGCACATGGCAAGCCGCGCCACCATTGCTTCCGGCTCGGTGCCGCTCACCGAAGCGAATCTGCGCGCCTGGATCGACAATCCCGATCAGTTCAAGCCCGGCGCGTTGATGCCGGCGATGCACCTCAGCCCGCATGACCTCGATGCCGTCACCCGATATCTGTTGACGCTTCGCTAGCCCGCAAACGAGGACACCATGGCGACACAAACTCCGGCGAACCCGATCACGGAAACCGCTCCTCTGCTGCGGCGTCGTGGCCGCATGCTGCAGTTCGTGCATGAGTGGATAACAACCGTCGACCACAAAAAGATCGGCATCATGTACATCTTGTACGCGCTCGTCTTCCTCCTCGTCGCCGGTCTTGAAGCGCTGCTCATTCGCGTCCAGCTTGCCGTTCCCAACAACCACTTTGTTT
>Ga0335072_10007921_pt1 | contig 15435 bp, 13 predicted proteins | sample Lox_Sample_21_FD_206725 | JGI IMG/M metagenome (GOLD analysis project Ga0335072, IMG submission 206725) | Soil microbial communities from Loxahatchee National Wildlife Refuge, Florida, United States - Lox_Sample_2.1 | ecosystem: Environmental > Terrestrial > Soil > Wetlands | place: USA... | reverse complement strand
TGTACCCGTTCCTGCTGCGCGCCATGGCCAGGGCCTCGGCCCGGCGGCGCGGCATCACCGGCTTCCTGGCCCTCAGGCAGGCGGCGCAGTCCGCGCTCAGCCTGGCCCTGCCCGCCCTGACCATCGTCCTGGCGCTGACCGTGGCGTCGTTCACCGGCATGGTCCGCGACGCCGTGGTCGGCGCGGAAACCCTGGCCTCGTGGCAGTCCACCGGCGGGGACGTCACGATCGCCGCCACCGGGCAGGCCGCCGTCTCGACCGGCATCGGGGCCAGCGCGGTGCGGCAGGTCACCGCGGTGCCGGGCGTCAGGCGGGCCGCGACCGCCTCGGTCATCCCGTGGGGCGTCTTCGGCGGCTCCCTGGTGACCGGGGTGGCCGTCGATCCGGCCAGTTACGCGGCCCTCGTTGCCTCCGAGCAGGGCTTTTCGTCCTTCAACCCGGCGCTGCTCGCCACCTCGGGCCGGTCGGTGGCGACGGTGCCCGTGCTGGCGTCGCCGCAGGCGATCGCCGAGCTCGGCAAGCCGGGCACGGTCACGACGCTCACCGGGCAGGACGACATGGTCACGATACGGGCGCGCATCGTCGGCGAGATATCGTCGACCCCCGCGCTGCCGGGCGGCGGCTCGTTCGTCATCCTGCCCGTGCAGGTCCTTCATGACCTGCTCGGCCCGCCCCCGGTGAACCTCATCATGCTCACCGGCTCCTCGATCGACATGACCCGCCTTTCCGCCGTGGTGAAGACGCGCGTGCCGGGCGCCCCGGTCGTCAGCACCCGCTCGGCCGCGCTGGCCGGGCTGACCGGAACGCCGTTGCAGCGGGGCGCCTTCACGATCTTCACGGTGGCGGTCGTGTTCGCCATCGGCCTCTCCCTGGCGGTGCTACTGCTTGAGCTGGCCTTCGGCGCGGCCGAGCGGCGGCGGACGCTAGCCCGGCTGGCCACGATGGGGCTCGCCGAGGGACAGCGAGTCCGGCTCGTGGTGCTCGAGGTTCTCCCCGCGGTCATAGCGTCGGCGGTGGCCACGGTGGCGTGCGCGCTCGTGCTGCCCAGGGTGGTGGCGCCGGCGATCAACCTGTCGGTCTTCCTGCCCTCGGGCAGCGCGTCGCTGCGGCCGGAGCTCACCTCGGTGGCCCTGCCGCTGGCCGGCCTGGTGGTCGTGGCGGTCCTGGCGCTGGCGATCGAGGTCCGGTCGGAGCGGGGCCGCGGCATAGCGGCGACAATGCGTACATAAGCAAAAAAGGCAGAAGGCGATGAATGGAGAGGCGATGGCGGCGACCGCGCTAGATGCGGCCAGCGGGCATGCCGACTACGGGGCGGGCGCGCTGATCGCGTGCGACCGGCTGGTCCGCATCTATCAGGCTGAGGGAATCGAGGTCCAGGCCTTGCAGGGCCTTGACCTCCTCGTCGAGCAGGGCGAGCTGACCGCCCTGGTCGGGGCGTCGGGCAGCGGGAAGTCCACGCTGATGAACATCCTGGCCGGCCTGGACGCGCCTACCGCGGGCGCGGTCCGCGTCGACGGCCACGATCTCGCGGCGATGTCGGCCCGCCAGCGGCTGCAGTACCGCCGCCGGACGGTGGGGTTCATCTGGCAGCAGACCTCGAGGAACCTGCTCCCCTATCTGACCGCCACGCAGAACGTGGACCTGCCGATGCAACTGGCGGGCAGCGGCAGGCGCGCCCGCGCGAAAAGAGTGGCTGAGCTGCTGGCGGCGCTGGGCGTCGCGCACTGTGCGGGCCGCAGGCCCGACCAGATGTCGGGCGGTGAGCAGCAGCGAGTGGCGATCGGGGTCGCGATCGCCAACTCGCCCTCGGTGCTGCTGGCCGACGAGCCGACCGGAGAGCTCGACAGCGTGACCGCCGAGTCGGTCTTCGGCGCCCTGCGGACGGCCAACTCCGACCTGGGCGTGACGGTCCTGATCGTGACCCACGATCCATCCGTGTCCGGGCAGGTGCGCCGGGTGATCGCGATCCGGGACGGCCGGACGAGCACGGAGACGCTGCGCCACGACGATCCCGACGGGGAGGGCAGTGGTCACGCCGTCGAGTACGCGGTGCTTGACCGGGCGGGCCGACTGCAACTGCCCCGGGAGATGACCGAGTCGCTGGGCATGCGCGACCGGGTCCGCCTCGAGCAGAACCCTGACCACATCGGCGTCTGGCCCGACCGTCCCAACGGCGGTCCGGCCGCCCCGTCCCCCGAGGCCGATTCGCAATGACAGCCATGATTGAGGTCCGCGACGTCACCCGTACTTACGGCAGCGGCCCAACCGCCGCCCAGGCGCTGCGCGGTGTTACGTTCAGCGTCCCCGAGGGGCGGCTGGTCGCGCTGCGCGGCCGGTCGGGCTCGGGCAAGACGACGCTGCTCAACATCGTCGGCGGGCTGGACACGCCGGACGGCGGCACGGTCCACGTCGACGGGCACGACGTGACGGGGATGAGCGAGCGGGAGCGGATGCGGCTACGCCGCGAGACCGTGGCCTATATCTTCCAGTCGTTCGGCCTGCTGCCGGTGCTGTCGGCCGCCGAGAACGTGGGAGTGCCGCTGCGGATCACCGGAACGCCGCCCCGCGAGCGGGAAGAGCGCGTGGCGGCCATGCTCGCGCTGGTCGGACTGGCCGATCACGTCAGGCAGCGTCCAGGGGAGCTGTCCGGCGGCCAGCAGCAGCGCGTCGCGATCGCCCGCGCCCTGGCGATCCGTCCCCGGCTGCTGCTGGCCGACGAGCCGACCGGCCAGCTCGACCAGGAGACCGGCAAGCAGATCATGCGCCTGCTGCGCGAGGTCGTTCGGTCCGAGGGCGTGACCGCCCTGGTCGCGACCCACGACCCGGTCCTCATCGAGCTAGCCGACTCGGTGCTTAACCTCGAGGACGGGATGATCAAGCCGGGCTAGAACACGACGACGCTGCGCAGGACGTCGCCCCGCTCCATCTTGGCGAAGGCCGCCTCCACGTCACCGAGGGCGATCGTCTCTGAGACGAACTTCTCCAGCGGCAGCCGGCCCTGCAGATGCAGGTCGACCAGCATCGGGAAGTCGCGGCTGGGCAGGCAGTCGCCATACCAGGAGGACTTGAGCGCGCCGCCCCGGCCGAACACGTCGAGCAACGGCAGCTCCAGCTGCATGTCCGGGGTGGGCACGCCCACCAGGACCACGACCCCGGCCAGGTCGCGGGCCAAGAACGCCTGCTTGTAGGTCTCTGGCCGCCCGATCGCCTCGACCACCACGTCGGCCCCGAAGCCTCCGGTCAGTTCCCTGATGGCCGCCACCGGATCAGTGGCCCGCGAGTTGATCACGTCGGTCGCGCCGAACTCCCGTGCCCACTGCAGCTTCCTGTCGTCGATGTCCACCGCGATGATCGTTCCCGCGCCGGCCAGCCGGGCGCCCAGGATCGCGCCGTCCCCGACGCCGCCGCAGCCGATGACCGCGACGCTGTCGCCGCGCGAGACGCCGCCGGTGTTGATGGCCGCGCCGATGCCCGCCATCACGCCGCAGCCGAGCAGGCCGGCCACCTCCGGCGCTATCTCCGGGTTGACCTTCGTGCACTGCCCGGCGGCGACCAGCGTCTTCTCGGCGAACGCGCCGATGCCCAGGGCCGCGGTCAGCGGCGTGCCATCGGCCAGCGTCATCTTCTGCGCGGCGTTGTGGGTGGCAAAGCAGTACCAGGGGCGGCCGCGCGTGCAGGCGCGGCACTGCCCGCAGACCGCCCGCCAGTTGAGGATCGCGAAGTCACCGGGCTCAAGCCCGGTCACGCCGGGACCGACCGCCTCAACGATCCCGGCCGCCTCGTGCCCGAGCAGGTAGGGGAAGTCCTCCCCGATGCCGCCCTGCTTGTAGTGCAGGTCGGTGTGGCACACCCCGCACGCCTGGACCCGGACCAGCGCCTCACCAGGTCCCGGGTCCGGCACGAGGATCTCAGTCAGGGCAGCAGGCTCGCCCTTGCCCCTAGCTACGATCCCAGCCACACTGCTCGTCATAGCCATGCCTCACTAATCGCTACAGAACGGACCGTCCACTCCGCCCCATCATCCCCGTTCCGCTGGCGACTGGGAAGCCGGCAAAGTCAGCCCAGCCGGTACTCACCCCGGGCGACAAGGACGGCCTGGCCACCGACCAGGACTCGCTCGATCCGCTCGGGTGTGCCATCGACCTGGGCGTGCAGCACCGACGGGCGGTTGACCTGTGCGCCCTGGCGGATCTCGATCTCCTCACCGAAGGCGATGCGGCCGTGCCTGGCCAGATGCACGGCCAGCGGGCCGGCCGCCGAGCCGGTCGCAGGGTCCTCGGTGACGCCCAGCGCCGGGGCGAACATGCGCGTGATGACCCCGGCCTCCGTCTGGGCGAAGCAGCTGACGTTGACGGGCAGGGCGGCCAGCTTGTGCATGTCCGGCGCCAGCGCGACCACGGTGGCCTCGTCGGCGAACTCGACGTAGGCGTTGACCGGGCCGTTGACGTAGACCTCCACCGGCAGGGCGCCGTCGGCCGGGGCGGTGCCGAGCGCCGCCATCAGCTCGTCGGCCCGGGAGAAGGGGCCGGCCAGCTCGGGAAGGGGCTGGGACATGCGGCCGAACGTGATCTCACCTGAGGCCGGGTCGCGCTCCAGCTCGACGGGCACGAGGCCCACCCCGAGCTGCAGCGTCACGGTGTCCTTGCCGAGCAGCTCGCCGAGCACCCAGGCCGAGCCGAGCGTCGGGTGCCCGGCGAACGGCAGCTCGCTGCCCGGGGTGAAGATCCTGACCCGGGCATCAGCGCTGGCCGGATCCTCGGGCGGCAGGAAGAAGACCGTCTCAGAGAAGTTCATCTCCCGGGCCGCCTTCTGCATCAGGTCGGCCGACAGCCCGCGGGCGTCGGGGAAGATCCCGAGCTGATTACCCTCAAGCGGCGTACCGGTGAACACCCCCGCGATGAGGAACTCCCGCACGTCTTCCTGGCGGCCGCCAGGTTCGCCTGCCCACAGTCTCAGCTCAGGAACTCGCATGATGCCGAGCGTATCCTTCGCGCCGGCCGGGCAAGCAGTGCCAATCCGGGCGACATTGGCCCCCGCTCCGGGGGCTCAGACTGGCCCGGCCTGGCGGCCGCGCCAGGAAACGGCCCGGCCGCTGTAGTGACGCCGGGCCGAGTCGGCGGTCATCGCCGCGTACAGGATGGCGATCAGCGGCAGGGACGGGGCGCGCAGCACCGACAGCCGGTAGAACCTGAGCATCGGCATGAAGCTGCCGGTCATCAAGACCATGCCCGCCAGGCCGGCCCACCCGGCCAGGGCCCAGGCGCTCCCGGCGCCTGACGCGGCCCCGATGGCCCAGGCCAGCAGCCCGGCCGGCGCGGCGGCGTACAGGAAGAGCAGGCCGAGAATCGTTCCGGCCAGCAGCAGCGGTGAGTACCTGAGCTGGACGTAGGCCGAGCGGGCGACCATGTGCCACAGGTCGGCCAGCCGGGGGTAGGGCCGCACGCTGCGGATCTCGGTGGTGAGGCCGAGCCAGGTGCGGTTGTCGTCCCGCTTCAGCAGGGTGCCGAGGGCCACGTCGTCGATGAGGGCGCCGCGGATCGGCTCAAGTCCCCCGGCCTTATCGAGCGCCGACCGGCGGATCAGCATGCAGCCGCCCGCGCCCGCCGCCACTCGCGACCGGGGGGCGTTGACCCGCCGCGGCGGGTAGAGCTGGAAGAAGAAGTAGACGAAGGCGGGCACCACGACCCGCTCCCAGCCGGCCCGCGCGCGCAGCAGGGCCATCTGCGAGACCAGCGCCCGGTCGTCGGACTCGGCCGCGGCCACCAGCCTGCGCAGCGCCTGCGGCTCCCAGGCGATGTCGGCGTCGGTGAACAGCACGTACCCGTGGCCAGACGCGGTCGCGTCCAGGCCCTGCTGCATCGCCCACACCTTGCCCGCCCAGCCCGGCGGCCGGGCCTGGCCGGTGACCACGGTGAGCGGCACCCGGGCGGCCGGGCCGGACCCGGCGACGCTGGTGGCTACCGCCGCTGTCCCGTCGGTGCTGCGGTCATCGACCAGGGTGACGGCCAGCTTCCCCGGGTAGTCCTGGCCGAGCAGGGACGGGAGCGTGACCGGGAGCATGTCGGCCTCGTTCCTGGCCGGGACCACGGCCGTCACGTCCGGCCACTGCGCCGGGTCCGGCCCGGCCGCGGGGAGCCGCTGCCCGGTCCGCCAGAACTCCCCGTGCCACAGCAGCAGGTACGCCCAGGCGACCGCGCTGGCCACGCACACGATTCCCAGTACAAGCACAGGACGATTATGACCGGGGAATGCGCCACCCGATGACGCTGCCCGACTCGGTGGCCGGCGGGCCCAGCAGGCTGGAGAGGTAGTTGGCCAGCGGCGAGCCCAGGCCAGTTACGGCCACCACGTCGGTCAGGCCCGACTGGGCGAGCCAGTCGACGGCCTGCTGTGGTGTCGGGGCGGTCGGGCTGGCCACCACGCCCGCCCCGTCGACGGGCCCGGTGCCTGATTCCAGCCACAGGGCGTCAAGGTAGGCCTCGGTGGCCGACGGGCCATAGCCGCCGACGTAGGCCTGCCCGCCCGCGACCGGGCCGATGAAGTACCCGGCGGTCATGTCGGCGGGCAGCCCGGTGTCGGCCTGCCAGCGCATGGGCGTGGGGTACGCCCCGCTGGCCAGCGGGACCGTGAGCACTCCCCCGCCGGCCGGCACCCGCAGGGCGGTCAGCACCTGGGTCCAGCCCGGCGGGACGCCCTCGACCGCCGACGTCGGCAGCGGGGCCGGGAGCATCGGCACCACCGCCACGCAGACGGCGGCCCCGATCGCCAGCCTGGCCAGCAGCGGGCGCCGGGCCGGGCCTGACTCACTGGCCCGGGTGACCGCCCGCCAGGCCGCGTCGGCCGCCAGGGCGAGCAGGGCGGCCGCGCACCCGTCGGCCACGATGGAGAACCGGTCCACGATGGCGGAACTGGCCAGCGGCAGCCCCTCGAGCCAGTACCACGGCAGCTTGAGCCACCCGTGTACGTGGCCGTCGGCCAGCAGCGTCCCGCCCAGCGAGAACACCTCGAGGACCACGAACGCGACGGCCAGCACCCGGGCGGCCAGCACCCGCCACAGCGAGCCCGCCGCCCAGGCCAGCACGACCAGCATCGGCCAGCCGAGGTAGCCGAGGTACTCGGCCAGTCCCCCGGGGAACTGGCTCGCGAACGCGGCCGTGCCCTGCGTGTGCACCAGTTGCAGCCGCGACGGCTCAACCAGGCCGTACAGGTCGTTCTTGTAGTAGTCGATCAGGTACGGGCTGCCGTGCTGGGTCAGTGGCCCGGCGAACTGCGTCCACACCGGGTACCCGGCCAGGATCACGAACACCCCGCCCGCCGTGAGCAGGCCCGAGATCACCCGCCGGGCTTGCGCGCCGACGACCGGGTCGGACGGCCCGGCGGCCATCAGGCCGCGAACCGCGCGAGCCTTGCTCACCAGCGCGGTCACCAGCCCGACCCCGACCGCCAGGGCCGTGTTGAACAGCAGTTCCTCGCAGGTCAGGAGCTGGAGCGCGGCGGTCAGCCCGAGGCCTACTCCGGCTCGCAGCGTGCCGGTCGGGTCGCGGCCTGCCCGTCCGCTCGCGGGGCGCCCGATGATCAGCCGGGCCGTGAAGTGCGCGATGAGCGGCGGGAAGACGGCGAACTGCAGATCGTAGTGGCCAATGGCCGACTGGGTAAGCGCGGGTGAGAAGCCGTAGGCCAGCCCGCCGGCGATGGCCGCCCCGACGCCGACTCCCCAGCGCCGCAGTACCCAGTACAGGCTGGTCGCGGACCCGGCGAAGCCGGCGGTGAGCAGGACGTTCAGGCTGACCTGCGGGCCGAGCAGCAGCGTCACCGGCGACAGGAACACGCCCGGGGCCAGCAGCGACGGATTCCACATCACGCTGACCCCGGTCGGGGCGTTCATTCCGCTCGTGACGAGCGCCGGAAGGTGCCAGTGGGCGATCGCGTCGGCGGCGTAGCGCATCCACCAGGCGGCCTGGTCCGGGTCACCCGGATTGCCGGCCACGATCCGGGATGCCGGATCCTTCCACACCAGGGCCGTCACCGCGACGGCGGCTAGAAGGTAACCCGCTGCAACGAGAGTGAACTCAAAGTGCGCAAGACCGAACAGGTAACGCCGTCGACGGGTAGGCTCCAGCGTCGGTGCGCCTGGCCCGTCGAGCCGGGGGGCTGGCGCGGACACGCCGATAGGGTATCTCAGCTGACCTCGCGAAGCCGCCCAGTCTCGACCTCGAAGACAAATCCCCTGATGCTGCCGGTGAACGGGACGAACGGGCTGGCCTTGAGCCGGGCAATCGACTGCAGCACGTCGGCGGCCGGGTCGGTGAAGGCCTCCATGGCCCACGGCGGGCGGATTCCGGTGTCCTTCTCTATCTCGGCCTTGAGCCCGTCATCGGTGAACTTGGCCATTCCGCAGTCCGTGTGGTGAATGAGGACAATCTCCCGGGTGCCAAGCAGCCGCTGGCTGATCACCAGCGACCGGAGCACATCGTCGGTGACGACGCCGCCCGCGTTGCGGATCACGTGCGCGTCCCCGGCGGAAAGGCCGAGCGCGGCCTCCACGTCGAGCCGCGCGTCCATGCAGGCGACCACGGCCAGGTGCAGCGCGGGCCGTCCGGCCGCGGGGCCGGGAAATGTCGTGGCGTACTTCTCATTACGGGCTAGCAGGTCATCGATCACGGTGAAATTAGATCAAACGATCGTCGCCGCGCCACTCCCGGCCCAGGGATTTACTTCGATGCCTTTCGTTGTCAAGATCGTCTTGTTTGTTACTTGCCTGGCTGCAACCATCAAGTTGGGTGCAGCGTCTCCGGCTTTGGAAGACACCTCAAGAGAGAGAGCTGAGAGGTCCATGAAGACACGCATGCGGGGCACGGTTGCCGGGCTGGCGATGGGGGCGAGTGCGCTGGCGGTGGCCGCGGCCATGGGACTGCCCGGGGTGTCGGCCAGCGCCGCCCCGGCCCGCCCCCAGGGGCCAGGGAACGTCGCCAGGCCAGGTCGCGTCCCCGCGCCCCCTAAGAAGACACCTCCCAAGGGATCATCAAGCGCGTACACGCCGCCCAAGCGGACCCTCGTCTACGGCGACAAGGGCGCCGACGTGACCGCCCTGCAACACCGGCTCATCGCGCTGCATTACTGGCCGGGCACCGTCAACGGCGTCTTCGACTTCGACACGCAGGAGGCCGTCTACGCCTTCCAGGGCATCAACGGACTGACGATCGATGGCAGCGTGGGGTCGAAGACCGCCAAGGCCCTGGTGAGCCCGCGCACCTACAAGGCCCACGACCCTGGGGCCGCCACCCGGGTTGAGGTGGACATCAAGCCCAGCGTGGAAGTCCTCGTGTTCTACAAGAACAACAAGATCTCGCTGATCAGCCACGTCTCCAGCGGCGGTGGCTACTACTTCTGCAACCCGGACGGCAGCTGCAGCTACGCCGTCACGCCGACCGGCTCCTACCGCGCCAACATCTTCATGCCCGGCTGGGTGACGGTGCCGCTCGGCGCGATGTACAACCCGGTGTTCTTCATCGGCACCGACTACGCCATCCACGGCGACACGGCCGTGCCGGCCTACCCGGCCTCGCACGGCTGCGTCCGGATCCCCGACGACATCGCGAACTGGTTCTACAAGCAGCTCGACGTCCGCAACATTGACGGCGGCTCGGGCACCCCGATCTACGTCTACAGCTACAACGTCTAGGCTGCGACCGCCTGGACGTGGCAACGGGCCGGCCCGCTCTTGGCAGTGGGCCGACCCGTTATGCCTGGCGGTCCTGAGGTCTTACGCGCTCGGGATCTGGCGGTTACCGTTCTCGTTGGCCTCGCCGTCGGGCGAGATGACGCTCTTGCGCACCGAGTCCAGGATGGTCAGGCCCTGGCCGACTAGCCCGGCCGCGATCTCGCCCAGCCCATCGGCGCCGTTGAGGACGCTGACGTTCGCGCCCTGCAGGCCAGACGCCGCTTCCTTGACGATCTGCGGGAGCTGGTTGATCAGCATCTGGTCCAGGGCGACCCGGTCGTTGGAGGCGGCCGCCGCGGCGGCGATACGAGTCCGCTCGGCCTCGGCCTGGGCCAGGATCTTGACCTTCTCCGCCTCGGCCTCGGCCGGGCGGATCACCTCGGCGACCAGTTCCTTTTGCCGCAACTCGGCCTTGTGCATGGCCAGGTCGGCCTGCGCGGAGATGACCGCCTGCTGGGCCTCGGCCTCGGCCAGCGGGCCGGCCTGCGCGGCCAGCGCCTGGGCCTTGTCGATCTCCGCCTTGTACTGGGCCTGGACGACCGCGGTCTGCCGGGCGTACTCGGCCTGGCGGCGGGCCGAGTCCTGCTGGGCCTGGACCGCCTGCTGGTCGGCGGCGGCCTGGGCGATCTTGGCCTGCTGCTGGATGGCCGCCTTGTGCGGCGCGGCCATCGCCGCGATGTACCCGGCCCCCAGGTCATCGATGGACTGAATCTGCAGCGAGTCGATGGTGAGGCCGATGGTGGCCATCTCGGTCTTGGACCCGTCCAGGACCTCGGTGGCCAGCTTCTGCCGCTCGGTGACGATCTCCTCGACGGTCATCGAGCCGATGATCGACCGCAGGTGGCCGGCGAAGATGCGCCCGGTGAGCACCGGCATCTGGGCCTGGTCGGAAAGGAAGCGCTGGCCGGCGTTGATGATCGACTCGGGATCGTTGCCGACCTTGAACGCGATGACGGCCCGGACGCTCAGCGCGATGCCCTGCTTGGTGACGCACTGCTCCGAGACCTCCGCCTCCTGCATGGCCAGGGTCAGGTAGCGGACCTTGCGGAAGACTGGCGCAACGTACGCCCCGTGCCCGGTCACCACCCGGAAGGGCTGGCCGCTGCGTCCGTGCCTGCCACCGGAAATCAGCATCGCCTCGTCAGGGGCGGGAACTCGATAACCGAACATGTCTTACTCTCCTGAAAACTGCTGGTTCTGCGCTGGACCATGGAGATGAGGGGCTTCGCCGAGCGGATCTTCCCACGGGGCCACATCGACTGTCCGTGCCCCGCGGGAATCGGTCACGAGGACGGTGACGCCTCTGGGCAACGGGGCTTCCGACCATGCGATGAAGTGCTCGGACCCGCCACGGACGCGAACCCTCACCTCGCCGGGGCCATTGGGCCCCCGAGTCGCGACGGTGAGGACACCCACCGCGCCGATGCATGATTCGTCACGCGCCAACGGAGCCACCCTCGAAGGAAGAAAGCCGTTGCTAGTAACTCTAGTCGTTTAGGGAACGGGGGGTTAACTCGGGAAGTTCCGGCCCGCGTGCCCGTCTTTCCCGGCGGTTCCCGCAGGCTGTTCCGGTCGCGAGCCTCGTTCGTTAGGCTAAGGAAATGGCATCTTCCCGGACAGTTCAGGCGGGTGGTGGCGCCCCTTCCGCCGGTGCTGGCCCCGTAGCCGTGCGGCCAGGCCTCGCGATGACGGTCATCATGGCAGGCGTCCTCATGACCGCGGTCGACACCACGATCGTGGTCCTGGCGCTGCCTGAGATCCAGGCCAGCCTGCACGTGCCGCTCTCCTCGGTGGTGTGGGTCATCATCAGCTTCCTGCTGGTGATCACGCTGCTGGCCACTCAGGTCGGGCGACTGGGGGACATGTTCGGCCGGGTGCGGATGTACGAGACCGGGTTCGGTGTCTTCGTGCTCGGCTCGCTGCTGTGCGCACTGGCCTGGGACACGGGGTCGATCATCGTGTTCCGCATCATTCAGGGGGTCGGTGGCGCGCTCATCATGGCCAACAGCGGTGCGGTCATCGCCGACCTGTTCCCGCGCGAGCGGCGCGGCCGGGCCTACGGATTCACCGCGCTCGGCTGGACGGTGGGCGCGGTGCTGGGCATCGTCCTCGGCGGCCTGATCGTCACCTACCTGTCGTGGCGGTGGATCTTCTGGATCAACGTGCCGACCGGCGTGGTCGCGATCCTGGGGGCCCTGCGGGTGCTGAGGGACACCGGCGTGCGGACCCGCCAGCGTCTGGACTGGCTGGGGATGGCGACCCTGGGCCTCGGGCTGTTCGGCGTGTTGTGGACGATGACCAAGCTTGCCTCGGAGTCCTTCAACGCTGCCTTGTGGGGATACCTGATCGGTGGCATCGCGCTGCTCGGGGCGTTCGTGTTCATTGAGGCGCGGGTGGCGGCGCCGATGCTGCCGTTGCGGATCTTCCGGGTGCCAACGATGGCCGGATCGCTGCTGGCCTCCCTGTTCCAGGGACTGGCGTCGTTCGCGGTGCTGTTCCTGGTGCTCATGTACCTGCAGGGGCCACGCCAGCTGTCACCGCTGCACGCCTCACTGCTGCTGGTGCCCGGGTACGTGGTGTCGTCGGTCGTGGGGGTGTACGCGGGACGGCTGGCCGACCGGTTCGGCGCGGTGCTGCCGGCCACCCTGGGACTAGCGATCCAGGTCCTGTCGCTGATCGGGTATGCCCAGCTGACCTTGTCCACCCCGCTGTGGGTCGTGGTCCTGCTGGCCCTGCTCAACGGGTGCGGGGCGTCGCTGTTCTTCCCGGCCAACAGCTCGGCCATCATGAAGGCGGCGCCACCGGACATGTTCGGCATCGCCTCCGGCATGATGCGAACGTTCGCCAACGTCGGGATGGTCTTCTCGTTCGCGGTGGCGATCCTGGTCGCGTCCCGCTCGGTGTCACGCCAGGTCGCGTTCGCCATCTTCGTCGGCACGACCTCGCTGCACGGCCCGCTGGCCAGGGAGTTCTCCTCCGGCCTGCACGCGGCCTTCTACTTCTCCGTCGGCTTCATGGTGATCGCCGCGATCCTGTCGGCTGTCCGCGGCAAGCCCGAGGCCCGCTGAGACCCTCTCGCCCCCGCACGCTCCCGGCCTGGCCGCCCATCCCCCGGGGTGGACGTTTTGCGGCCTATTGGGTGATGATGCATGAGGCGTACTTTTTGGGCGAAATGTTAGGCGGGTGGCATGCTCCAGGCCTTCGTGTTCGAACGAGTCGGCGTCGTCGTCGGGGACCTGTACTTCCTGGATCCCCAGCCCCTCAAGGGCCAGGAGGGCGCCGAGCATGGCGTCCGGCTCGAACTGCGGGTGATCGATCGCGGCGACCTCAAGGGCAGCATCTACTCGGCGACCCCCATCGAGGTCGGCCGCCCGATCTGGCGGGTCGACCTGCTCGAATCGGTGGACGGACGGCCAGGTAGCTACGACCGGACCCACCACCACCCGGCGTTCTCCGAGCGGACCTGGGATCCCCAGCCTCGTAAGTTCGTGCGTGAGCTGTCCTCGGACCCGCTCGGCTGGCTGGGCACTGAGCTCTCCGACCTGCCCAGCATCCTCAAGCGCGCCGGCGTGCCCGCCGACACCGCCGACACCGCCGATGCCGCCAGCCTGCGTGAGATGGCCCCGGTCATCGTGACCACCACCAAGATGCTGCTGGACAAGGTCAGGTCGGGCGAGCTCGGCGTCGCCCCGGCGGAAGAAGCGGACAGCATCCGCAACGGCTGGCTGTAGCCGCCTACGCCTCGGCCGTGGGGCGGACCCTGATGAAGTTGATGCCTTGCATCGTCATCACGACCTCGCCATCGGCGTTGACCGCCTCCATGAGGCTCCGGACGATCCCCCGGTCCGGCTTACTCTGCGACAGCCGCGCCTCGAGCACCGAGCCGCGCACGCGCAGGGTGTCGCCGGGCCGGAGCGGGCGCGGCCAGCGGATCTCGTCGACCCCGGCCGCCCCCAGGCCACTTTCCGGGCTGATGAAGCGCTCGACCAGCTGGCGCATCACCAGGCTGGCCGTCTGCCAGCCGCTGGCGATGATCCCGCCATACGGCCCGTCCGCCGCCGCCTCGGGGTCGATGTGGAAGGGCTGCGGGTCGTAGCGTCGCGCGAAGTCGATGATCTCCGCCTGGCTGACCGTGAAGCGGCCGCAGTCGACGACCAGGCCAGGGACATAGTCCTCGAAGTACCTGACAACGCGCTCAGAAACATCTGTCACGAGGACAGTATCCATCCGCGCCGCCCGTTACCCCAGAAGCACCCCAGTAACGCCACGAGAAGGTAGCGATCCGATAACGATCGGTTGCCGATTCGTCACATTCATGTCACGGTCACCGCCTTTGATCACAGAAAAGTCACGGAAAAAAATCAGTTTGCCTGCGGACCGGCTCACCCGCCTGCGATGCTTCCGGGGATGGCTCGGACGGAACAAATGCTGACAAATCACCCGAATGAGCATCCACGGCACGTGCAAGGCCCGCCGATAGGCACTTCACCCCGTAGGCGGGCTCAGAACCGATTCTGGGGAGACCATGTCCGCTGGCAGCAGTGAGCGCCGGACCGTGAAGATCAGGCGCAGGGGACGCCACGCGGCCCCGTCGCAGGTTGAGAAGGTCGCGGCACAGGCCGGGAAGGCCGCTCCCGCGGTCGCTATCGCCGGCGCTCTCGTCGCGGTGCCGACGGGGCAAAGCGCGCTTGCCGCTACGGTCGCGACCGGCCAGACTGCCACCACCGGCCACAGCACCACCACCGGCCAGACCGTTACGGTCACCCACAAGATCACGGCGCTCGACGTCTACACCACTGCCAAGTCAGCGAAGTCAACCACCAAGCGCATGTACACGGTGCGCAGTGGCGACTCACTCTCGTCGATAGCCGAGCGTTTTTACCAGAAGACCGCCGACTGGCAATGGCTCTACCACGTCAACTCCGCGACGATCTCGGACCCGGACATGATTTACCCGGGCCAGCGGATTTCCGTTCCGCTTGACCCGCCGGCCAACTACACGCTGCCGGACTACCAGCCCAAGCACGCCGCGACGCCGAGCATCACGGCCAGCGCCAGCCGGTCCGAGGTCAGCAGCAGCTCCTCTTCGAGCGGTTCCGCCTCCGGCTCCTCGAGCTCGCACACCACGGTTGACAGCGCGGGCTCAAGCACGAGCACCCCAGCCTACGTTCCGCCGAGCGGCCAGTACAGCTGCTCATCCCTGGAGGAACTGTGGGATCAGGCGGGTGGCAACCCGGCCGAGGCCTTCATAGCCGCCGAGATCGCGACCGCCGAGTCCGGCGGCAACCCGAACGCGATCAGCCCGACCGCGGACTACGGCCTGTGGCAGATCAACGCCTCCAACGGCTCGCTCGCGACCCTTGACCCCTACGAGAACGCCAAGTCCGCGATTGACTTGTCCGACGACGGGGCCAACTGGGGCGCGTGGACGACCTACACCTCGGGCGCCTACATAGGCCGCTGCTAGAGGACCACATGGGGGAAGCCCCGTCCCCCCATGGAAGGCACATGGCCAGGCCGCCCTCGGGCAGCCTGGCCATCGTGCTTGCCAGGGGCGGGCGCTAGCGCCGCGTGGCCGACTCGGTGATGCCCATGCGGGCCAGCTCGTCGGCCCGCTCGTTACCGGGGTCGCCGTTATGGCCCTTGACCCAGGTCCACTGCACCTCATGCGCGGCCATCGCCGCGACGAGCCGCTGCCACAGGTCTACGTTCTT
>Ga0335072_10007920_pt1 | contig 15436 bp, 16 predicted proteins | sample Lox_Sample_21_FD_206725 | JGI IMG/M metagenome (GOLD analysis project Ga0335072, IMG submission 206725) | Soil microbial communities from Loxahatchee National Wildlife Refuge, Florida, United States - Lox_Sample_2.1 | ecosystem: Environmental > Terrestrial > Soil > Wetlands | place: USA... | reverse complement strand
GGGGGGTGAAGTTTTAGTGCTCTCTTACGAACTCGTACCGTTCCAAGGTCGCGGCAACCTGGTAGGCGGGAACTTCTTCGCGACCGCTTTCCATGCGCTCCGAGCGAAGGACTTTTCCGATGCACCGCAGGTTTACCGCCTGGGTGCCATCGGAATTGAGCGTGATCACGTACTCGATTGGTCCGCCGAGATCCGGCTCCCGTTCGGCGGTGAACAGCACGCCGGTCGAACTGATGTTCTTGGTCAACCCGATAGTGGCGATCCGGTCGGTTCCCGAGCGAGTAATTTCCAGCGGGAGCTGTAGTTTGAAACGTCTGGTGCGTCGCTGTTCCATTGAGTCGATACTAATGCTAATGGACAGTGAGAATCAGGTCAATAGATCTTCGATTCACAGACGTGACGATTGTACTAGTCATTCGGAGTCAGTAGTACGGGGAGAGGGATGAGCGGGGACGGGAAAAATCGTCCCCGCGCAAGTTTATTGCACTTTTACGAACACGATCAGCAGAGTGTACAACGCCAACGATTCAATGAACGCCAACCCGATGAGCATGGCGAGCTGAATCTTCTGAGCTGCCCCGGGATTGCGGGCCATGCCTTCCACAGCGCTGGCGATGGCCTTTCCTTGCGCCAGACCGCAAACCGCCGACGCGATCGCCATGGCGAAACCGGCGCTGATCACGACCCACTGCGCATGCGATTCGCTCGCCGGCGCGGTGTTGCCTTGCGCGAAAATCATCGGGCTGGCCAACATCATGAGGGCCAGCAGTACGAAAAGCTTTTTGGTCATTCGTCTTCTCCTTAAGAAATCGCCCCAGGAGGTGGTTCCCGGACACCGTACAGCCGGGCTCACACTGAAAAGCGGATAAAGCCGCTATTAATGTTCGTGCGACACCGCGCCGCCCACGTAGACCATGGCGAGCAGCATGAAAATATAAGCCTGGATTACGCCCACGAAAATGTGCAATCCCATGAAAATTACCGGGCCGATCAGCTTGGTGAGTTTCAGAAATACCAGCGTCACCTGCTCGCCGGCAAACATGTTGGCATAAAGACGAACGGTGAGCGAGAGGACGCGTGCCAGGTGGCTCACGATTTCAATAGGGAACATCAGGGGAGCGAGCCACCACATGGGACCGCCGAAATGCGCAAGGTACCGCAAAGGGCCCTGTTTGATGACGCCCATGAGATTGTAATAAAAGAACGTGGCGACAGCGCAACCGCACGTCACGGACGCGTTGGTGGTGGGCGATTCGAGGATGGGCACGAGCCCGATCAGGTTCGCGGTCAAAATAAAAAGAAAAAGGGTGGCGAAGAAAGCCATGTAATGCGGCGCGTCATGACCCACCTGTTCTTCCGACTGGCCTTTTACGAAGTCGTAGAACAACTCGCAGAGATGCTGGAGACCGCCCGGCTTGTCCACGGAGAGGCGGGTTCGCAGAAAGGCGAAGAGGAGCATCAGTAACGCGACGACCACGAATTGCATGACCACGAAGTTAGCCCATGGACGCGCTTGCGGATGCATGCCGACTAATTGCAAGGCAGCGTTTCCGGCACCTGCCAGGTAGTCGTTAAAGAACCGGGTGATCCAAATTTCACTTTCGGGCATATACGATTTCGCAGGCTACTTCCACAAAGAGTGCCGCCGTCAGCACAAAAAGCCCGGCCAGAACAGCCTTCACACTGATCGGAGAAAGCCTTACTATAACATAGGCTCCGCCTCCTAAAATCAGGTAACGAAAGCCCAAGACGATACTTCGATAGCGCGGCGGGCTGCCGCCGCCAAGAGATTTGACCAGCTTATGCAGCCAGTGATAATTGAGCCCCGAAATGGCCGCCCCCAACAGAAATCCGGCACCGGACTTCCAGCCGCCTACGGTGAGGGCGCCGAACGTCCCCAGGAGCGACACGATCACCAGGATTCGACCGATGCGTGCCGCGGCGCTATCGAAGCTCAGGGGATCAGGAGCCATCGCCATCGGATGCCCGCATAATTTCGCGGATTATGGTTACGAATCCGGCCACGCTGCCAAGGATCAGAAGCACGATTTTAAGCCAGGTAGTACCGAATGCCTTATCGAGGTAGTAGCCGATCGCATATCCCACGAAGGTGGACGCTGGTAACAGCAACGCCAGCCCGGCAAACTGCGCATAGCGCGCGGCAGTAGTTTGCTTCCTCGCCACAGTAATAGTGTAAGCGCAGGTGCTTTCGTTGGCGGCTTGGTGGCTCCTCGGGAAGCTTGCCGGAGGTGTTCCGTTGCCAGCCCGAGGACGACGGGTGACGCGGTTTCATTTCAGCAGGGCCGCAAAGGGCGCAGAGAAGGTAGAATCGGGGTACGACCTGGCGAGTTCCGGCTCGCCGTCACGCCGTGAGAATACCTTGTCGGAGCGCGGGTTCTCAATCGGCAGGAACGCGCCAATGGCACGCTTGGGCCGGCCTATTATGCGCAGACCTACTACCCAAGTCCGATAGAGATGACGGGATTGGTTGAGGCCCTACCCGGATAGGAGACGATTCGCAGTTCCTTGCTCTCGACGAAACTCTGGAGGCACTCGCGATCTGACCGTAGCGCGCTGAAGCGTTACGCGGCAAACAACGCAAACGCGAAACCAATTATCCTGAAGTCTGCATGGTAGAGACGATCCAGTGGGTGAATGACACCGTCGTGATGATCGATCAGCGGCGGTTGCCGCTCGAAGAAAGCTACATCACCTGCCGCACCTATGACGAAGTGGCGGAGGCGATCCGGAACATGACCATCCGCGGCGCGCCGGCGATCGGAGTAGCGGCGGCCATGGGGGTAGCGCTCGGAATGGAACAAGCGTCAGCCGAGAATCTCGATAGCCAGTTCGCAGCGATTTGCGACACGCTGGCTGCCACCCGTCCCACGGCGGTAAACCTCTTTTGGGGCATCGATCGCATGAAGCGCCTCTATGCTTCCCTGCGCGGGCGGCCGATCGAGGAAATCCGACGCCGGGTTCGCGACGAAGCGCTGCTGATGCGCGAAGAGGATATCGCTATCTGCCGCGCCATCGGCCGCAACGGCGCGCCGCTCGTTCCCGACCGGAAGACGGTGCTGACGCACTGCAACGCGGGCGCACTGGCGACGGCAGGTTACGGCACTGCTCTGGGCGTGGTCCGCGCCGCCATCGAAACCGGCAAGACGATCGACGTCTATGCCGATGAGACGCGTCCATTCCTGCAAGGCGCACGCCTGACCGTCTGGGAACTCCAGCAGGACGGCATTCCCGCCACGCTCATCACCGATAACATGGCTGGTCATTTCCTGCACTCCGGGCGCATCGGCTGTGTAGTGGTGGGCGCAGACCGCATCGCCGCCAACGGCGATGTCGCCAACAAGGTGGGCACTTATTCGGTAGCGGTGCTGGCGAAGGAAAACAATGTGCCGTTCTTCGTGGCGGCTCCCATCTCCACGCTCGATCTGACGCTGGTCTCCGGCGAGCAAATTCCCATCGAGCAGCGCGCCGCCTCAGAAGTGACGCACGTCTTCGGGCAGGCCGTCGCACCCGCGGGAATCGCCGTCCAAAATCCGGCGTTCGATGTGACACCCGCGCGTTACGTCAGCGCAATCGTCACGGAACGCGGCGTGGCGCGGGCGCCTTTCGAGGAATCGTTGAAGCGTCTGGCGGCGGACCAGAGGGCACGCGACGGCAAGTTTTAGCCCTGTGTTAACTTGTAGGGAAATGCGAAAATTCCTGACGGTTATCCTGTGCGTGGCCGCATGTGTGGCTATCGCGGCCGATCGGCGCGCACCCGGCTTCTGCCTCATGGACGCCAAGGGCGCCTGGCACGATCTGGCAGACTATCGCGGCAAGCCGGTGCTCCTGGCAATGATGCAGACTACCTGCCCGCACTGCGCCACATTTGCGGAAACCCTGGAGCGGGTGCGGCAGAAATATGGCGATCGGATCGGCGTCCTTGCCGTGGTGGTACCGCCGGATACTTTGGAGAGGGCCAAGGAATTCACCATCGGCCACAAGATCACCTACCCGATCCTTTTCGATATGGGGCAGGTTTGCATGTCCTATGTGCGCGATCCGAAACTGCAATTCCCGCGGCTGTACGTAATCGACCGCAACGGAATGATCTACGCGGACGATGAATACAGCCCTCTCAATGTGGCGATTTTCGAAGGCAACGGCCTGAACCCCATCCTGGACCATCTGCTGGGCACGTCGCGCATGTAGCCACATACTACGAGCAGTAGTACAGCGTGGGACCCGCGGCGCCGCTGTTATATACTTGCGGGTTACCTCAGATGCTACCCATTTTTTTTGCCACCTACGCCGCCGTTTTCATGGCTGAAATTGTCGGCGACAAGCTGCTGTATACCACGGGATTGCTGGCCACTCGATACAAGACGCTGCCGATTCTGTGCGGCATGGCGATGGCGTTCATGCTCAAGATGGCGGTGGCGGTGCTCATCGGTCACCTGATCGCCAGTCTGCCAAAATGGCTCGTCGCCAGCATCACGGCAATCAATTTCTTCGCCATCGCAGTGGTGTTGTGGCGCAAGAAAGACACGCGCGAAGTCACGGAGAAAAATTACAAGGCCTATCGCGCGGCAATGGTGGCGTTCGCGGCGATTTTCTTCTCCGAGTGGGGCGATGTGGGCCAGATCACGGCGGCCACCATGGCGGCGCGGTTCAATTCGCCGCTGGCTGTCTGGCTGGGCGCGGTAGCGGCAATGGTGACCAAGGGCACGCTGGCTTCATTCGTCGGCGGCGGAGTGCGCGGTTGGATTCAGGGTCATTTCACGCCGAAAACGCTCCGCTACGCCGCCACGGTGCTGCTCCTGGTGCTGGGCGCGGCTTCGGTTTGGGAGATTCTCGAACCCGATACGCCTGGCATGCTTTTTTGCCTCTTCCGCTAGATGGTAAGGTCAGAGTAATGGTCTCCAGCGAGGAACGCAATACCGCGCTGCGCTTCATTGTCTGCCTGGGTGTGGTCAGTCTGTTCGCGGACATGACCTACGAAGGCGCGTACAGCGCCATCGGTCCTTTGTTCAAGGAACTGGGCGCGAGCGCCGCCGCACTCGGGCTGGTCTCCGGACTGGGCGAGATGATCGCCGCGAGCCTGCGATTCTTTTCCGGCCGGCTGGTGGATCGCACGCGCGCTTACTGGACGGTGGCCATTTGTGGCTATGTCCTGAACGTGGTGGTGATTCCGGCAATGGCATTCGCCGGCAACTGGCCCATGCTCGCAATGCTGGTGGTGATCGAACGGACCGGCAAGAGCCTGCGCGGTCCGGCGCGCGACGTCCTTCTCTCGGAAGCGACCAGCAAGATCGGCCACGGGTGGGGTTTCGGCGTGCACGCGGCCATGGATCAGACGGGCGCGGTGCTCGGGCCCCTATTTGTGGCCGCAGCGGTACTGCGAACCAACCACTTCGCTCCGGCGTTCTTACGTCTGGCCTTTCCGGCTGCCGGCGCCCTCACCGCTCTTCTGATCGCGCGATTCGTATATCCGAACGCGGGCAAAGCAACGCCCAAAGCGGCAAAGACCATCGTGCTGCCGAAGGTTTTCTGGTGGTACGTGGCGGCATCGGGCATGCTGGCACTCGGGTACGCCGATTTCCCCGTGCTGGCGTATCATTTTCAGGGCACCCATCTGTTTGGGCCGGCGGCCATCCCGGTACTGTATGCGGGCGCCATGGGCATGGAAGGGCTGGCGGCACTTATCATCGGGAAGCTGTTCGACCGCCTCGGCATCGGTATGCTCTCCGTAGGCACGCTGATTTCGCTCGCGGGTCTGCCGCTGGGATTTCTCGGGGGAGAAATTGCCGCTATTGCCGGGGTGGCCTGCTGGGCCGTCGGGATGGGCGCCCAGGATGCCTGTCTGCGATCGGGCATCGCGCAGGTGGTGTCGATGAACAAGCGCGGCACGGCTTTCGGTGCGTTTAATGGCGTTTTCGGAATCGCCTGGTTCCTGGGCAGCGTCACCATGGGTCAACTCTATGGACATTCGCTGGTAGCGCTGGTGATTTTCGGAGCAGCGGCGCAGTTGATTTCGGCGGTATTGTTCTTCCGGTTGCGCGCGCCATTAGCCGAAGCGACCACAAGCGCGTAGTCACTATTCGGACATTTCCGGCGCGACTTCGGTCCATAACATGCAAACGTCATGGCGGTATGGGACGGCTGATTCCAGTAGCCGCGGCTCTAGCCGCATGTTTGTGGGCACAACCAGTCGCGGTGCGACAACCGGAGGGCGAGGTGCGCGGATTTCTGGTCCTGCGAGGCGAAGACGGAGCCTTCGTCGCCAATGGCGATTCGATGCAGACAGTGCGCAACGGCAAGCTCGTCTACCGGGCGGTGTATCGCTTTAAGGATGGATCTTTGCAGGATGAAACCACCATATTCACTCAAAGCGGCCATTTTCGCGTGCTGAGCGACCATCTGATTCAAAAAGGCCCGCTATTCAAGCACCCGATCGACATGACAGTAAACGCGGGTACCGGCGAGGTTACAGTATTGCACACGGATGACAAAGGTGTGCAGAAAACCGAGAACGCGCATATGAAGCTACCGACCGACCTTGCCAACGGGATCGTGCCAATCCTGCTCAAGAATCTGGCGCCCGGCACCGCCTCGATTACCGAATCGATGGTGGTGGCGTCTCCCAAGCCAATGCTGATCAAGCTGCAGATCCGTTCCGAAGGCGAGGACTCGTTCACCACAGGCTCGCTCGGGCGCAAAGCCACGCGGTACACCGTCCACGTCGATATCGGAGGCGTAAAGGGCGCAGTGGCGAATGCCATCGGCAAAGAGCCTCCCGATACCCAGGTCTGGATTCTCGGCGGCGAATGCCCGACGTTCCTGCGTGCGGAGGGCCCCACTTTCGACGGAGGGCCCATCTGGTCCACAGAACTGGTGAGCCCGATATTTCCGAAGGGCTCGGACGCCGCCACGCGCGAGAAGAAATAGTTTTAATACTTCGGCACGTTCGGATCGACCCTGTCGCTCCAGGCGAGGATGCCACCCACGACGTTCCGCACGTGCTGGAAGCCGTTCTGCCGGAGGACGGCACAGGCTTTCGCGCTACGCATGCCGCTGCGGCAATGGATCACGATGTCGGAATCCTTGTCGAACTCGCCCACGTGCTGGGGAAACTCCCCCAGCGGAATCAGTTTCGCGCCCGGGATGCTGCAGATCTTGTATTCGTGCGGCTCGCGCACGTCGATCAGCACGAAGTTGTCACCGCGGTCGAGTTTCTGTTTGAGTTCCACTACGTCGATTTCGCCTTCGTTCACTTTCGTCTCCTGGACCGCGGGAGCGGCCGCGGCTTGCGGCACGCCGCAGAATTGATGATAATCGATGAGCTTCGTAACCGTCGGGTGGGCGCCGCACACCGGGCACTCAGGATTTTTGCGGAGCTTCAGCTCACGGAATTTCATGCCGAGGGCATCGTAGAGCAGCAGGCGTCCGACAAGCGGATGGCCGATTCCGAGGATCAGCTTCACAGTCTCGGTGGCTTGGATCAGGCCGATGGTGCCGGGCAGAATTCCCAGCACGCCGCCCTCGGCGCAGCTCGGTACCAGCCCGGGAGGGGGCGGCTCGGGATAGAGGCAGCGATAGCACGGTCCGCCCTCGTAGGCGAAAACGGTCGTCTGTCCTTCGAAGCGGAAAATGGAGCCGTAGACGTTGGGCTTGTGGAGCAGGACACAGGCGTCGTTCACCAGGTACCGCGTGGGGAAATTATCGGTGCCATCCACGACGATGTCGTAATCCTTGAGGATATCGAGCGCGTTTTCGCTGGAAAGCGCCACTTCATGCGGCACGATTTCGACAAAGGGATTGATGGCCTTCATCTTCTCGGACGCCGATTCGATCTTGCGGCGGCCGACATCGCTCGTGAAGTGGATCACCTGACGCTGCAGGTTGGTGAAATCGACGGTATCGAAATCCACCAGGCCGATTTTGCCGATTCCGGCAGCAGTGAGATAAAGGCTGAGCGGCGCACCTAATCCGCCGGTGCCGACGAGCAAAACTTTCGCGGCCTTCAGTTTTTGCTGTCCTTCAATGCCGACTTCGGGGATGATGAGATGCCGGCTGTAGCGAAGAATCTCCTCTTTGCTCAGCGCCGGTTCGGGCGGCGCGACGACACTCGATCCACCGGCGATGGAAGGCACGAGCGAGAGAGTATCGCCCTCCTTGGTTTGGGTGGCATCCTTGCTCAGATAACGGATGTCTTCGTCATTCAGGTACACATTGACGAAGCTGCGCACCTTGCCTTCATCGGTGAAAATTTGTTTGCGCAGGTCGGGATATTCGGTAGTGAGCGCAGTGAGTACTTCGCCCACGGTGGCGCCAGAAACGCTGATGGAATCCTGCTTTCCGGTGAATTGCCGCAGGGGCGTGGGGATTAAAACCTTGGCCATTTTAGTAGATCAACTCCTCTTTCGCCGCTTCGGTCTGGTCGAAGTTGGGCAGCCAGCTGTTGGCGTGGTGGAATTCGCCCTTTTGGATGGATAGTACAACAAACGAGTACCACGGGCACGAATTCTGCAAATCCGTTTTGGAAAAATAAGCATCGCAATCGGGGTGCGAGTGGTAGATGCCGATGAGATCCATGTTGCGCTCGCGCGCGGCCTTATCGGCGGCGAGCAGGTCTTCGGGACGCAGTTCGTAGCGCGCCGCCTGCGCGCCTTCGAAGGCATTGCGCAAACGGATGGCAATCCGTACGGCTTTCCGCTCGCCATCGGTCGAGCCGAGCATGGCGCCGCAGCATTCATTGGGATAGGTTTCGCGGGCATGGGCCACCATTTCCGCCCACGGTTCGGATTCGATGCGGATCATTAATCGTCCCAGAAATGTTCGCTGAGATACTTCTCGGCGCTGTCGCAGAGAACGGTGACGATGGCGGCGGATTCGCCATTGGCGACGGCTTCGCGGGCGATCACGGTAGCGGCATGCACGTTGCATCCCGACGAAATGCCCACCAGCAACCCTTCTTCGCGCGCCAGGCGCCGCACCATTTTATAGGCGTCCTCGGTTTCCATCCAGATATTGCCGTCGGCCAGATTCTCGTCGTAGATTCCGGGGACAATGGCGGTGGGCATGTGCTTCAAGCCTTCCAGCCCGTGGAATCCGCTGGAAGGCTGCACGGAGATGCATTTCACTTCCGGCAGATCGCGCTTGAACCGGCGGGTGTTGCCCATGAAGGTACCGCTCGTGCCCATGGACGCGACGAAGTGGGTGAAACTCCCACCGGTCTGCTGGATGATCTCGAGTCCGGTGTGTTCGAAATGCGCTTTCCAGTTGGCCGGATTATTGTACTGGTCGGGATAAAAGTAAAGGTCGGGATCGGCCATGTAGATCTGGCGGCAAAGTAGGATCGCGCCGTCGGAGCCTTCGGCGGCGTCGCTGTAAACGGCCTCGGCGCCGTACGCTTTGAGAATGCGCTTGCGTTCTTCGGATGCGTTGGCCGGCAGGACGAGCTTGACCTTATATCCGCGATTGGCTCCGATCATGGCATAGGCGATGCCGGTGTTACCGCTGGTGGAATCGAGGATGGTGCGGGAGTGATTCAACTTGCCCGAACGTTCGCCATCGAGGATCATATTTAGCGCGGCGCGGTCTTTCACCGATCCACCGGGGTTGAAATATTCGGCCTTGGCGAATATCTCGACGCCCGGAAATTCGGCGGCAATTCGATCGAGCCGGAGGAGCGGAGTATTGCCGATGGTGGCGAGCAAAGGCTCGGCTTGACTGCGCGCCAGATGTGGGACGGGTAAGACTTGGGCCATGCTCACCTTCTTGGATTCATTCCCGTACGCAAAGATGCAAACTCCGCATACATTTGACACCAAAGGAATTATCCGGGTCTCTGAGTCTGTTCTATTGTACCATCGCCCTAAAGTCTGTCAATAAAGTGGGGAAAGCTCAATGGAGAGCTCGGTTTTGGACTTTGGGGCGCCCTCGATGCTCTTCGCCTGGAGGGCTGCCAGCATCACCTTGTCCAGGTCTTTCCGGCACATTCCATCGGGTGGTGACCGCAGGGACGAGCACGCGATATTTGCCGGGTGCGAGAGACGGCGAGGTATAGCTGCGTTCTGATCGGCCTGTCCGCGGATCGCGAGCCGTGAGAGAGCGGGCGCCGTGCTAACGGAATCGGGAACCAGCACAACCGAGGCGCCGGGGACGAGATTGTCGAGAGCGTCCTTTACCAGCGAACGTAAAGGCGCCGCGCATGGCTTATGGTGCGCTCACTCGCGCGCCGCGCGAAGACGATTCATCCAGTAAGCCCAGGCCACCGCGAGCGAGAAAAGAATCAGGCTGGCGTATGGCGCCGAGTGCGGATCGCGGGGCGGCGGTCCGGAAATATTGCCGTACCAGGCGATCGTGAGGAGCACGACGACCGTCCAGAAGGCGACGATTCCGGTACGGCCGTTGGGGCGGAAGGCGCGCGCATACAAGATGACGGCGGCCAGCCAGAATCCGCCCTCAACCATGATCGTGGCGGGGATGGAAGTCCAGAGCCCGAGCCCGAAAAACGCGTGCGCACCGGGGGCGAGCTGCAAATCCGGAGGGTGCGCGATCCAATCCAGTACCCAATGGCTGACGACGGCGGCGAACAGAATCCATGCGCCGCGCGGCGACCGTCGCCGCAGGAAATAAACCGCGGCGAACAGCCCGCCCCATACGCAGTCCAGGAGCAAGCTGTGGCTGAGCGCGATATTCGAGGCATGAAAATAGTTGGCCGCGCCCATCCCCTGCCGGAATTCCATTGGCTCGATGCCGGCGATCCAGAAGACGCACCAAAGCAGGTCGGCGAGCATCGCGGCGAGCACCAGGGTGCCGAGCGAGACCGACGGCGCGAAGCGCTTTCCGGCCAGCCCGACGGCGAAATGGCCGACGAACATCAGTTACTCCCGAACCAGAGTTCCCTGGTGACGCCCACCGGCCGGATCATCCGCACATCGGGCAATGCGCGCCCTCGCACCACCGGATCGGTAGTGCGCTTGGCGATCCACTCGCGCGCGGTGCCGATGAGCAGGCTGGCGAGTTCACGGGTGTGACGATCAGGCGTCAATTGATCGAACGTGCGGAGCATCTCCTGTGCGAACATAGCCCGGTAATCGTAGGGATAGAGACTAAGCAGCAGGCGATAAATGCGTTTGATCATCAGGCTTCCCGGCTTTTGAGCCGCGCCGCGGCAGCGCGGGTCAGATGTTTCATGCGCTCGAGTTCGCCTTCGAGCTGGGCGCGGCCGGACGGGGTGAGTCGATAGGCCTGTTTTTCGCGCGAGGTATCTTCCTGCTGGAAACGCTCTATGCACCTCTTTTCGAGCAGGCGGCGCAGTGCGCCATAAAGTGTTCCGGTGCTCAATCGGACTCGTCCCCGGCTCAGGGATTCGATGTCTTTCAGGAGGGCGTATCCGTGCCGGGGGCTCCCGGCGAGGCTGAGCAGAATCAGGAGGACCGGTTCAGATATGACACTTTGCGACATGTCGTACAGTGACATGTTAAAGAATCCGGACCGAACCTGTCAACCGCGTGTTTTCCTCCGCGTACTCCGCGGCTCCGCGTGAACCAGAAAGAATTTCACGCAGAGCCGCAGAGAACGCAGAGAAAACGGGATTGGCCTGCATTACAATGGCTCAATTATGCTTTTCCGTGGCGCTTCTCTGATATGCCTGTTGGGCCTGGTGTCGTTTGCGCAAACCGCCAAGCGGCCCCTGAATCACAAAGACTACGACGGTTGGAAAACCATCAGCGGGCAGCATCTCTCGGCTGACGGCAAGTTCCTGGCCTACGCTCTCTTCCCGGAAGAGGGCGATGGCGATATCGTGGTCCGCAATCTGGTCACCGGCAAGGACTTGCGTTTTCCCGCCGGCGCACGGCCGCTGCCGACGACGACCCTCGTTGAGGAGGGGCCACCACCGGAAGCACGGTCGGCCACCATCACTTTCTCGTCGGACAGCAAAATACGTGGTCTTCTCGGTCTTTCCACTGAAGGCCGATACCGACAAGGCGCACAAGGAGAAAAAGACCGCCGAGCAGATGCCTAAGGAATCCATGACGATTGTGGATCTGGCAACGGGCAAACCGGCCACCATCGAGCGGGTAAAGCGGTTCGCCATGCCGGAGAAGGCCGCGGGTTGGCTGGCCTACCAGAAAGAAATGCCGGAAAAGGCGGCGAACGGCGGAGAAGCCGCCAAGCCGGCCGGCGGCGGTGACGACGAAGCCGATCAGCGCGGCGGACGCGGTGGCCGCGGCGGAGCGGGCGGACGGGGCGCGGAATTCGGAAGCGATATGGTTTTGCGGTCGCTGGCGGATGGCGCCGAGCGCACATTTGCGGACGTCTCGGAGTTCGAGTTTACCGATGACGGCAAGCAGTTGGTCTACACCGTTGCGGCCCATGACAGTGCCAAGAACGGAGTATTCGTGGCGACGCCGGGAACGGCCGGTGCAGCCGCCACAGTGCTCGACGGCAAGGGGAAGTATTCGAAATTGACCTTCGACGAAAACCAGTCGCAGATGGCCTTTCTGAGCGATCGCGACGATCCTGCCGCCAAGCCGCCGAAGTGGAAGCTGTACCGCTGGGATCGCAAGGGCACGGCCGCGGAACTGGTATCCGATGCTGCCTCCGGCTTCGAAAAAGGATTCACCATCAGCGACAAGGGGGCAATATCGTTCTCCCGCAACGGTTCGCGGGTTTATTTCGGAGTCGCGGTGCCGGCACCGAAGGCAAACACCGAAGATGCGGCAGACACGGCTACGGACGAGAAGGCGGTGGTCGATCTCTGGAGCTACAAAGACGAGTACCTTCAGCCGGTCCAAAAGATCAGGGCGGCGCGCGATCGCGATCGCACTTTCATGGCGGCGTACATCATCCCGGAGCACAAGCTCGTGCAACTCGGCGACCCCGAACTGGAAACGGTAACCACGTCGGAAAGCCTGCAATGGGCGCTGGGCAGCGACGACCGGGCCTATCGCAAAGCCGACGACTACGACGAGCATTACACCGATCTTTACCTGGTGGATTCCACTTCCGGCGGGCGCAAGAAAATTGCGGAGAAGAGCTTCGGCCAAACGACCTGGTCGCCATCCGGACGGTATCTGCTGACGTTCGACGGCAAGGATTGGAACACCGTCTCGGTACCTGACGGCAAGAAGACCGATCTCACCGCCGCGCTCGGGGTGAAGTTCTTCAACGAGGACACTGACACGCCGAGCATTCCTACCGCGTACGGCTCGGCCGGCTGGACCAAAGACGGCAATTCCGTGCTGATCTACGACCGGTACGACATCTGGCGCGTTTCGCCCGATGGCTCAGGCGCGAAAAATCTCACCGCGGGCTATGGCCGCGCGCACGACCTTCGGTTCCGCTATGTCCGCACGGAAACCGATCCTCACGAGCGATGGATCGATGGTTCCAAGCCATTGCTTCTTTCGGGCGAGAACATGAAGACCTACGACCAGGGCTTCTTCCGCGTCTCCATCGAGGGCGGAGAGCCGAAGCAACTCGTGATGGCCGCAAAATCGTTCAGCGCGCCGGTGAAGGCGAAAGATGCCGACGTTTACGTGCTCACCGGGCAGACCTTCAACGAGTTTCCCGATTTGCTTACGACTGACGGCACATTCAAGGAACTGCGCAAGGTGAGCGATGCCAACCCGCAGAAGGCCGGACTGTTGTGGGGCACAGCCGAACTCGTGCCGTTCAAGAATGCGGATGGGGTCCCGCTGCAGGCGACCCTCTACAGGCCGGAGAATTTCGACGCCAGGAAAAAATACCCGATGATGGTCTACATTTACGAGCGGCTCACGCAGAACACGAACCACTTCGTGAATCCCGCCCCGGGCACGTCGATCAATATCAGCTACTACGTCAGCAATGGATACCTGGTGCTCACGCCGGACATCGTATACACCGTGGGCTATCCCGGGCAGAGCGCGCTGAAGTGCGTGCTGCCGGCGATTCAGGCGGTGGTGAACCGCGGAATCGTTGACGAAAACGCCATCGGCATACAGGGCCACAGTTGGGGCGGTTACCAGATCGCTTACATGGTTACGCAGACTAATCGTTTCCGCGCAGTGGAAGCGGGCGCGCCGGTAGCCGACATGATCAGCGCCTATGACGGCATCCGCTGGGGCACGGGGATCACTCGGCAGTTCCAATACGAGCGGACGCAGAGCCGGATCGGGGGATCAATCTGGCAATATCCGACGCGTTTTATCGAGAACTCGCCGATTTTCTGGGCGGACCGGGTACAGACTCCGGTGCTGATTCTGCAGAACGATGGCGATACCGCGGTGCCGTGGTATCAGGGACTGGAATACTTCCTGGCCCTGCGGCGTCTCGGCAAGGAGGTGTACCTCTTCAACTACAACGGGCAACCACACGGACTGCAGAATCGCGCAGATCAGAAAGACTACGCCATCCGCATGCAGGAGTACTTCGATCATTATCTGAAAGGCGCACCAGCGCCCGCTTGGATGACCAAAGGAGTACCGTATCTGGAGCGCGAGAAGACGGAACTGCAGGCGTTGCAGGGCGGCGAAAAGTAGGAAGACAGGGAATCCGCCTGGAAGCCGGATGCAGGCAGGATTGCCCCATGCCAGATCGTTTTCGCGGGGATGGAATTCCGCGCAGATCGTAGGGCGTGCAATCGTGCCAGGCAGGAAGCCCGCCAGGATTGGCCGCCCTACTGTCGTTATGTGATATTCTACATAGGGATCTCCCTATGAAGAACCGGACTATTCACACGCTGGCTCTCGCGGTATTTTCTCTCGGAGCGCTTTTCGCTCAAGATATTACCGGAACGTGGCAGGGCACGCTGGTGCTCCCTAACAAGCAGGAATTGCGGATCGTCTTCAAGATCTCGAAGGCGGATTCCGGGCTAAAAGCGACGATGTACAGCATCGACCAGTCGCCGCAGGGGCTTACGGCGGACGCTGCCCTGACGGGTTCGACGGTGAAAATCACGATTCCGGCCATCGCTGTCACGTATGAGGGCAAGCTCGATTCCGACGGTGTCACCCTCACGGGGAACTTCACGCAGGGAGGCGCCCAGCCGATCGCCTTAAATTTGAAGCACGCCGGCCCCAAGGAGCCGGAATGGTCGATGGAGGATGCTCCGAAGCTGCCCAAGAATATGGCAGCCGACGCCGATCCCGAGTTCGACGCTTGTTCGATCAAGCCGAGCAAACCGGGACAGCAAGGCAGGGGCATCACAGTGCGGGGACGCGAGATCGTCACCATCAACACACCGGTCAGCTTTCTAATCAGCTTCGTCTATGGCGTGAGCGCGCAGCAGGTGACCGGCGGTCCGGCGTGGATGGACAACGAGAACTACGACCTGGACGGCAAGCCCACGCAGGAGGGCATGCCTAACCAAAAGCAGATGAAGATCATGATCCAGAAACTGCTGGCAGACCGGTTCCAGTTGAAATTCCATCGCGAGAAGAGGGAA
>Ga0335072_10007919_pt1 | contig 15436 bp, 11 predicted proteins | sample Lox_Sample_21_FD_206725 | JGI IMG/M metagenome (GOLD analysis project Ga0335072, IMG submission 206725) | Soil microbial communities from Loxahatchee National Wildlife Refuge, Florida, United States - Lox_Sample_2.1 | ecosystem: Environmental > Terrestrial > Soil > Wetlands | place: USA... | reverse complement strand
TCTCGAACCCCTTCATCTGGATCGTCATGTTCTCCACTACCGCATTCGGGGCCATCGGTTTTGCGGATGACTACATTAAGGTCGTCCACCGCCGCAATCTGGGTCTGACCGCGCGCGCGAAAATGACCTACCAGCTGCTCGTCGCCGCCGCGGTCGCCCTCGTCCTCGTCTTCATGGATCTGGAGGGAGGCTACTCGACACGGCTGGTCGTGCCCTTCATCAAGTTCATTCACCCCCGGCTCTCGATTCCGGCGCTGCTCCACATTCCACATTTTGGCGCCCTGGCATTCATCCCCTTCATTATTTTCGTGATGTTGATCATCGTCGGTTCCAGCAACGCCGTGAACCTGACCGACGGCCTCGACGGCCTTGCCATCGGCTGCACCATCATCGCTGCCGGCGCACTCACAGTGCTCACCTACGTCAGCGGGCACGTCATCTTCGCCGACTATCTGGAACTCCAGCGCATGCCCATGGTCAGCGAGGTGACCGTCTTTTGCGGCGCCATGACCGGCGCCAGTATCGGCTTCCTCTGGTACAACGCGCACCCAGCGGAAATCTTCATGGGCGATGTCGGTTCCCTGGCCCTGGGCGGCGCCATTGCCACCGTCGCTGTCGTCATCAAACAGGAGCTGCTGCTGCCGTTCATCGGTGGTGTCTTCGTCATCGAGGCGCTTTCGGTGATCCTGCAGGTAGGCAGCTACAAACTGCGCGGAGGCAAGCGCATCTTCCGCATGGCGCCCCTGCATCACCACTTCGAACTGCTCGGGTGGTCGGAGTCCAAAGTGATCGCGCGCTTCTGGATTCTTGCGCTGGTGTTTGCACTCTTTGCACTCACCACGCTTAAGCTGCGATAAAGGACAGAGCCGGCGTGACACAATGAAGCCACCCGGCGCTCGAGTTGCGGATGGAAATCAAAGGTAAAAAAGTATTGGTCGTCGGCCTCGGCAAGTCGGGGCTGGCTGCGGCGCTCTTTTTGCGCCGACAGGGCGCGCAGGTCACCGTTTCCGACGTGCGCAGCGCCGAGGAGCTGGCAAAAGAAATCCCGGCCCTCATCGAAGAGGGAATCGCAGTCGAAGCCGGCGGCCACGGCTTGCTGACGTTCCGGCGTCAGGATCTGATCGTCGTGAGCCCTGGCGTTCCCGTCGACACTCCCGAGCTGAGCCAGGTCCGCAAATTCGGCCTTCCCATCATCGGGGAGGTCGAACTCGCGGCGCACTACCTGCGCGGCAAGGTCCTTGCGATCACCGGATCCAACGGCAAGACGACGACAACGACGCTGTGCGGCGAAATTCTGAAGGCGGGTGGATTGCCGGTGCAGGTCGGTGGCAACATCGGCGTCCCGGTCATCGCGCTGGTCGAAGCCTCGCGCGACGACGGATGGTCGGTGCTCGAGGTCTCCAGTTTTCAGCTGGAAACCACCTACGAATTTCATCCGCAAATTGCTGTGATTCTCAACATCACCCCCGACCACCTCGATCGCCACGGGACCTTCGAGAACTACGTCGCGGCGAAGGAAAAGATTTTCGCGCAACAAACGGCAGACGACGCGCTCGTTCTCAACGCCGACGACGATGTGACCTCGCGGGCGGCGGCGAAGGCGAAGTCGCGCGTGTTCTGGATCAGCCAAAAGAAGGTTGTTCGGCAAGGTGCTTTCGTCCATGAGGGAGTCATCACGTGGCGCGCTTCCGAACAAGCGGCACCCGAACCCGTTCTGAAGGTCAGCGAGATTCCGCTCAAGGGTGCTCACAACGTCGAGAACGTCCTCGCGGCGGTCTGCGCGGCCCGGCTGGTCGGCGTTGAGGCGACAGCAATTCGCAAAGCGATCACGGAGTTCCACGCGGTCGAGCATCGCCTGGAATTTGTAGCGAAGATCAACGGCGTCGACTACTACAACGACTCCAAGGCGACCAATGTCGATGCTTCGATGAAAGCCATCGCCGCCTTTCCGGGCGGGATTCACCTGATCCTCGGCGGCAAAGACAAAAACTCGGACTACCGGCAGATGCGCGCGTTGCTGCAGGAGCGGGTGAAAGCGGTCTACACCATCGGAGCCGCCGCCGAGAAGATTCACACGCACATCGAAGGTGCTGTTCCGATCGTGAGCGCCGGGACGCTCGACACGGCCATCGCGAGAGCCGCCGGAGCATCACAACCGGGCGAAATCGTTCTGCTCGCACCGGCATGTTCCAGCTTCGACCAGTTCGAGAACTACGAGCATCGTGGAAGAGTGTTCAGGGAAACGGTTCTGGCGCGCCGCAGTTTAGCGGCGCTCACAGCAACCTAGAACAGAAACGAGTCTTATGGCGAAACGAGTCGGCGTCGACAAATGGCTGTACTTCGCGGCAATCGTGCTGGTCGTCATCGGCCTCGCGATGGTCTTCAGCGCTTCGGCGGTAATGTCCGGTGAGCGCTTCGGGTCGCCGTATTATTTCGTCGTTCGCCAGTCGCTGTGGGCGGTCTTTGGTCTCCTTGCTATGACGTTGCTCATGCACGTGCCCTACAGCAAATACAACAAGCCCACAGTCGTCTTTCCAGTCGTCGGCGTCACGATCATCCTGCTGCTCGCCGCCTTCTTCATGCACGATTCGCACAACACCCACCGCTGGATCCGCTTCGGAATCCTCTCCTTCCAGCCCTCGGAGATCGCAAAACCGGCACTGGTGTTGTTCCTTGCCTGGTTCCTGCAGAACCGCATGCATCTGATGGATGACTGGCGTACGACCCTCATTCCCGCAGCGCTGCCGAGCTTGATCTTCATAGCGCTCATCCTCAAAGAGCCCGACCTGGGAACCGCATTGGTATGCGCGGGCGTCACCGCACTGATGCTCTGGCTGGCCGGGATGCACCCGAAGTATCTCAGCTACGCGGCTGGCGCCGCCGCTCCGGTCCTGTACATCATGCTCTTTGCTGTCAAATGGCGTCGCGACCGCATGCTGGCTTTCGTCAACCCGGAATCCGATCCGCTGGGCAAGGGATTCCACATTATCCAGTCGCTCATTGCTGTGGGCTCGGGCGGCTTCCGCGGCGTGGGTTACATGGACGGCCGGCAAAAGCTCTTTTACCTGCCGGAGCCGCACACGGACTATATTTTCGCGAATGTCGCCGAAGAACTCGGCCTGATCGGCGCATTGATCGTGGTGGGGCTCTTCGTTTTTATCGGATGGCGCGGCATCCGCGCAGCAATTCTGTCCAGAGATCCCTTCGCGCGCTTCGTTGCCTTCGGCATTACCGCCACGATCCTCATCCAGGCCTTCTTCAACATCAGCGTTGTGCTGGCCCTGGTGCCCACCAAAGGCATCACGCTGCCTTTCGTCTCCTACGGTGGAACCTCGCTCTTCATCATGCTCGCGCTGGTCGGGGTGCTGCTCAACATCACGCGGGAAGTGGACTAGGGTAAGGGGTGCAGGGAACAGGGCACAGCTTGCAGGAAACGTCCTTAAGGCAGCGCGGATCCACGCGCATCCTCGTCGCCGGCGGAGGCACCGGCGGCCACATCATCCCAGCGCTGGCTATTGCCGACGAGCTAAAAGCCCGGCACGCCGCCGAACTTCTCTTCGTCGGCACCGCGCGTGGCCTGGAGTCGCGACTCGTCCCCAACGCAGGCTATCGCCTTGAACTCATCCGCGTGGGTCAGCTGAATCGCGTCTCCCTGGCAACACGCCTGCGCACCCTGGTCGATCTCCCTCTCGGCCTCTTGCAATGTGTTCGTCTCCTTCGTCAATTCCGCCCCCATGCTGTCATCGGTGTGGGCGGTTACGCCTCAGGTCCGGTGATGGGCGCGGCCATCCTGCTCCGCATTCCAACCCTGGCCTTTGAGCCCAATGCTGTGCCGGGCCTGGCCAATCGCCTCATCGGCGCCCGCGTAAAAGCGGCCGCAGTGAATTTCGAACCCGCTGCACGGTATTTCCGCAATGCACACGTCACCGGCATCCCCGTGCGGGCAGAGTTTTTTCGTCTCGCGCCGCGCCCAGCCGGAGCCGCGTCTCATCTGCTGGTCTTCGGAGGCAGCCAGGGAGCACGTACCCTGAACGCGATCATGCCAAAGATCGCGTCCTCGCTGCTCAACAAACTTCCAGGACTGACCATCCTCCACCAGGCTGGTGCGCGCCACGCCGAAACAACGCTGGCCGCCTACCAGGAGAGCGGCGCCCCGCCGGATCGCTGGCAGGTCGCGCCGTTTCTCGACGACATGCCGCGCCGGTTTGAAGCCGCCGACCTGGTCCTTGCCCGCAGTGGAGCCTCAACCGTCGCCGAGCTCGCTGCGGCGGGAAAGCCCGCAGTGCTGGTGCCCCTGCCCACGGCGGCCGACGATCACCAGCGCAAAAACGCCGAAGTGATGGCCGACGCCGGCGCCGCCCGCGTGTTGCTCGAACCCGATCTCACCCCTGCGCAGTTGGAGGGAACGCTCAGCGATCTGCTGGCTACGCCCGAGGACTTGCGCCGAATGGCCGAGAATGCCCGAACCCTGGCGCATCCCGACGCCGCCGAGCGCATTGCCGCGATGGCCATGGCTCTGGCGCGACGAGATTTTCGAAAGCAGCCCTTCTGACTCCGATCTGAGCGTCCTCCCGAAAACACGAAGGCCCGCTCCGAAGAGCGGGCCTCTCAATCTAAGTTGAATTACCGGTGACCGCCACCGCCGTGGAATCCACCACCGCCACCGCCGTGGAAGCCACCACCGCCGCCACCGTGGAATCCACCACCGGCCACGCCACCATGGAATCCGCCGGCAGCTCCTCCACGGAATCCGCCAACAGCACCACCGCGGTAGCCGCCTGCACCCGCTCCACCCCGGAAGCCATTCGTGTAGGGACCATGATAAGCACCGACGTACCCGCGACCCGCGTAACCGCCACGGTAGCCACCCGCGTAACCGTGGTATCCGCCGGCGTAACCGTGATATCCGCCCCAGCCACCGCGGTAGCCGCCGCCATAGTAGCCGCGACCCCATCCGCCGTAATAGCCGACGTGCCCATAGCCCCAGCCCCACGGACGCCCATACCAGCCGTGATACCACGGGCCGGCGCCGATAAAGACTCCGCCCACAAACCAGTCAGGACCCCAGTAGCCGTACGGCGCGCAGGAGTAGGGGTAGTACGGGTAGTAGCCCCAGTCGCAAACCGGTGGCCCACCAACGTCGTAGTAGCCGGGATAGGCGACCTCCGGGCCGATTCCAATCCCGACTGCGACCTGAGCCTGAGCCGGCTTCGCCAGGGCGAGCGGCAAGGCCAGCAATCCAAGGAACAAAGCGTAACGCAGAGCACGCATGATCAAAACCTCCTGTCAGGCCGCTGTTACGTGGTTTTTTGTCGGTCTGACGCCCACCTTCCCGCTTCCTCTCGGACCAAAGCAAGGTGGCTACCTCTACTAACGTTAGACGCCGCAAAATGTTGCGGCGACTCTAGCCGTGTTCCGGAGGATAAACCTCTGGGAGGGCTCGGGTTTACGAGCCTGTGCTCAATACCAGCGCCGGGGCGGCGGGTAGTACCAGGATGGATGGTAGTAATAGCGAGGTGCAGAACAGATCGCCAGAAGCAGCGCAATAACCCACCCGATCCCCGTCCAGCCCAGGAACAGGTTCAGCAGAAAGATTCCGGCCACATTGTGCGTCTGGCGCGCCGCTGCGACCAGGGAGGGCAGAAAGTAAATCGCGACACCGAGGAGTCCGGCCATGGGTGCCTCCGCAAGCTTTCATCACACCATACGCAGCAGGGTCGACCGTTGTTCCCCATCACGATATCCCGAAACCGGATAGAAGAGCCGAAGTTTTGATGGCCCCAAAACGGCACGCACCCGGAAGCGGGGAGCTTCAACGGGTGCGCATGGGCCGGTTTTTGGGGACGCGGCCCTCATCCTGACGCCTTAGTGGCGATCGTGACCCCGGTAGTCGTCGCGTCCATGACGGCCGCGATCGTAGTCGTAGCGGTGGCCCACATCGACCCGAGCCCGGAAGTAGTCATCGCGATCGTATCCGCGATAGATCCAGCGGCCCGGCACCCACGCGGGGCCCTCATAATAACCAGCCGACCACACATAGCCAACACCGGGGCAGGGCGGTACTGCTGCAATGACCGGTGTGCCGATGCCGACGTAGACCCGTGTCTGAGCCTGCGCAGCAACTGCGCCGAAACCAACAATACCGCTCAGTGCAAGTGCGCGAAGAATGCTTTTCATCTGGAGACCTCCTCGGGTTCCACTTCGAACTGCTCTCGAAGTTCTGAACCTCTCATCCGGCTTTCTTCTTCCCGGATCGTCTCTGCAGGAAGTGAACGCATCCTCGCGCGAATTGTTGCGGCACACGCGGCACCTCTTGTCAAGATGACGCAATCGTCACCCTATAGGCGGGAAGCCATCGCGGTGGGAAAATGGAAACATATGGAAATGCTTGGCATTTATCTGTCGATTCCTTTTTGCCGTTCAAAATGCACTTACTGCAATTTCTCTTCAGGAGTTTTTCCCGCCAGCTATCACGATCGCTATATTTCCTGCATCGAGAAAGACCTCAAACGCATCCGCGCGCGTGCGAAACAATGGCGTGCGCAGCTGCCGCATGCTGTGGACAGCATCTACCTTGGCGGAGGAACTCCGTCGCTGCTCTCTCCAGCGCTGCTGCGCCGCCTCTTTACTGCGGTGCGCCGTGAATTCGCAGTTCTGCCAACCGCCGAAGTCACCGTCGAGTGCGCCCCAGGTCAGATCGATCCGGCCGTGCTCGATGCGCTGGTGGAATGCGGCGTCACACGCGTGAGCTTCGGAGTCCAGTCCTTCATCGACAACGAAGCGAAGTCCATTGGCCGGCTGCACAATCGCGCGACGGCGCTCGAGGACATCCGCCGCGTACGCGCTGCAGGCATTTCCGATATCAGTGTCGACCTGATCGCCGGACTGCCAGGACAAACCCTCAACTCATGGTACGAATCTCTCGGTGTGCTGGTTGAATCCCGTGTCGACCACGCGAGTATCTACATGCTCGAAGTCGACGACGAGTCAAGGCTGGGGCGCGAGATGCTTGTGAACGGTGGACGCTACCGCGCGAAGGAAGTCCCGGGCGACGATCTCATCGCCGAGTTTTATACCGAAGCAATTGGATTCCTTGCCGGCCACGGGCTGGCGCAGTACGAAATATCGAATTTCGCTCGCACTGGCTGCGAGTCACGTCACAACCTGAAATACTGGCACCGCCAGTCCTACCTCGGCCTTGGCCTCGATGCGCACTCGATGCTGCGAATTCACTCCGGCGCTGCTCTTCGCTTTGCCACGACCGACAACCTCGACCACTTCCTGAAGGATTCAGGTTGGCAAACACCGCGGCCCCTGAATCGCGATGAGGAGATGGAAGAAGCATGGTTCCTCGGCCTTCGACTGAACCAGGGCGTCAGCCTCGGAGCTCTCCGTCAGGATTTCTCCGCATCTGCGGTTCGCGGGTTTCTTGCGACAATCGGCGAACTGGAGGACGAAGGGCTGGCGACTTTCCTCGACGGCGACCGCGTCGCCCTGACGGCGCGCGGACGGCTGCTCTCCAACGAAGTCTTTGAAAGATTTCTGGGCGAGCCCGCTGCCGCCTAGTCTTGAGTTTCTGAAATTCTTTTCCTGTCATCCCGAAGCGAGGGCTTTGGGGCCCCATCGAAGATGGGGTAGGCGAGCGAGGGACCTGCTTTTTGTGTATGGAAGATAAAGAAATCTCCGAAACACCACACTATCCGTATTCCAACGTTCCGGAAGGAAAGCATGCCTGCTGACACAGCCGTTCTCGCTGAGCACGCCGCCGCAACCAATGCGCAGGTCGACTTCATCGACCTGCGCAGCGACACCGTCACCAAACCCACGCCCGCGATGCGCGCCGCCATGGCAGCCGCCGACGTGGGCGACGACGTCTACGGTGAAGACCCCACCATCAACAGGCTTGAGGCCCGGGCGGCTGAAATCTTCGGGCGCGAAGCTGCCCTGTTTGTGCCCAGTGGCACGATGGGCAATCAGACAGCGATCCGTCTCAACACGCAGCACGGCCAGGAAATCATCTGCGAGGCGCGCTCCCATATCGTCGAATGGGAGATCGCGATGGCGTCGGCATTCTCCGGATGCCAGTTGCGGACCATCCCTGCCGAGCGCGGCATTCTCACCTGGAACGCAATCGCACCCCACATCACCGGCAAGCACTACCACCGCGCACCCACCGGCCTCATCGCTCTCGAGAACACGCACAACATGGCCGGCGGCACCATCACGCCGCCGGAAGTAACCGAAGAGATTCTTACCGGTGCGAAGGAACGCGGACTGCCCGTCCACCTCGATGGAGCACGCATCTTCAACGTATCCGCCGCGCTCGGCATCGGCGTGCGAGAACTCACTCGCGGCTTTACCACCGTAATGTTCTGCCTCTCCAAGGCTCTCGGCGCGCCGGTCGGATCCATGCTCGTGGGCACGTTCGAACAGATGGATCGCGCCCGCCTCATTCGCAAAGCTCTCGGCGGCGGCATGCGTCAGGCCGGCATTCTGGCAGCAGCCGGACTCATCGCGCTTGAAGAAGGGCCCAGGCAACTCCCGGCCGACCACGCCAACGCTCGCTTCCTCGCCGAGAGCATCGCTCAAACGTCCGCCCCAATCGACCTCAGCACCGTCCAGACCAACATCGTCATCTTCCGCGTGCCCGATGGAAATGCCGATGCGTTCGCCGCAAAGCTAAAGAAGCGCGGAATTCTCGCCAGTTCGATCTACGGAAGCAGCATCCGCTTCGTTACCCATCGCGACGTGGACCGCGCCGCCTGTGAAGAGGCCGCCCAGGTCACCGTAGATCTGCTGAAACAACCATGAAAACGCAATCGAGACATGAGCCGAATCGCGGCTCTCGAGCATCCAAAACGCTATAATTGAGGCTTGATGCCGAAGTATTCCATCGTCGTTCCGTTTCATAACGAAGAGGACAGCGTCACCGCTCTCTACGACCGCCTGAAGGAGGTCATGGAGCACGTAGGCGATTCGTTTGAGCTCGTCTTTGTCGACGACGGCTCCAACGACCGCACCTGTCGCTTGCTCGAAGAGATCGCAGCCGTCGATAGTCGCGTCCTGGTCGTAAAGCTGCGCCGTAATTTCGGGCAGACTTCTGCCCTCGCCGCAGGCTTCGATCACGCTGAGGGCGAGTTCATCCTCGCCATGGACGGCGATCTGCAGCACGATCCTGGCGAGATTCCCATCTTCCTCGAAAAGCTCGAGGAAGGGTACGACGTCGTCAGCGGCTGGCGTAAGGAACGCATCGACAACTTCGTCATGCGCCGTATCCCGTCACGTTGCGCGAACTGGCTCATGGCGAAGCTCTCCGGCGTCGACATCCACGACTTCGGCACGACCTTCAAAGCCTATCGGCGCGAAGTGATTCAGAACATCCCGCTCTATGGCGAGATGCACCGCTTCATTCCCGCACTGGCCTCCTGGTACGGAGCCAGTATCTGCGAAGTACCCATCACCAACGTCAATCGGGCTGTAGGAAAATCGCACTACGGCATCGGCCGGACCTTCCGGGTCTTCTTCGACCTGATGACCATTCGCTTCCTCCTGAAATACATGACCCGCCCGCTCCATTTCTTCGGACTGCTTGGAGCTCTCGGAATCCTGGGCGGAAGCGGTCTGTCGATGTTCCTGTTGGTACTCAAGATCGTCACCCATCAGCACGTCATGGATGAGCATGGCCCGCTCTTCGTGATTGCAGGGGTCCTGATCCTTGCTGGAATCCAGCTGCTGGCCATCGGTCTGCTCGGCGAGCTGCAGGTCCGCCACTATCACGCCGCCGCACAGCGAGCGCCTTATACCGTCGATCGGCTCGTGCGTCTGCGCACGTCGGAAGAATCCAGCATTCTTCCCGACAATTAAGTTCATCGAAGCGGTACCTTCCGCGGCAACCTGGCTCCCTGCCTCTTCAATCCCATTAGCGGGATTCGTCTGTTTGTCTTCGTATAATCTCGCTAGCTGACACGCGCCAGAGTCCTCACTTGCTTGCGCGGGGCCGGCGCCCCGCAGGAGAGCCATGCAGAAGCCCGCGAACGGACGGAAACGCGTCGTCATTGAAAGCGTCGAACCCCAGATCGAAGCGGGACGTTATCCCATCAAACGCATCCTGGGCGATTCCGTGCAGGTGGAAGCCGACGTATTTGCGGATGGCCACGATCACGTGACAGCGCGCCTCCTGTTTCGATTCGATGAGATCTCCGAATGGGCCTCCGTCGCCATGCAACAGCTCGGCAACGATCGCTGGCGCGCGGAGTTTCCCGTCGCCCGCATGGGCGAGTACCTCTATACCATCGCCGGCTGGATCGACCACTTCGATACCTGGCGCAGCGACCTTGAGAAACGCATCGCTGCCGGGCAGGATATCCGTGTCGATTTGCTGAATGGCGCCCGCCTGATCCAGCAGGCCGCCGAGCGTGCCGGGCGCGACGATGCCGATGCGCTCCGACGCTGGGCAACGCATCTGGAAGACACTGAGAGCCCTGAGGCGGCGCAGGCAGCCGCACTCGACCCCGCCCTGGCTGCCATGATGTCTCTCTACCTCGATCCGGCTCTGGAGACTCGTTACGAGCGCGAACTGCGCGTGACCGTCGACCGCGAGAAGGCACGCTACTCGGCCTGGTATGAGATGTTCCCGCGCTCAACATCAGCCGAACCGGGAAAACACGGGACCTTCAAAGACGCTGAAGCGCGGCTCGACTATGTTGCACGCCTCGGATTCGACGTGCTCTACCTTCCCCCCATCCACCCTATCGGGCAGGCCTTTCGCAAGGGCAGGAACAACTCGACGACCGCAGAGCCGGGCGACACCGGCAGCCCCTGGGCCATCGGCGCGAAAGAAGGCGGACACACCGCGATCCATTCGCAGCTCGGCTCCCTGGCCGATTTCCGCCATTTGCTCCTTGCTGCAGCAGACAAGGGCATTGAGATGGCCATGGATATCGCATTCCAGTGCTCCCCCGATCATCCCTGGGTCACAGAGCATCCCGCATGGTTTAAGCATCGCGCCGACGGCACCATCCAGTACGCCGAGAACCCGCCAAAGAAATATCAGGACATCTATCCACTCGATTTCGAAAGCAGCGACTGGCAGGGCATGTGGGATGGACTCCGCGATGTGTTTCGCTTCTGGCTCGAGCAGGGAGTCCGCATCTTTCGCGTCGACAACCCCCACACCAAGTCTTTTCCCTTCTGGGAGTGGTGCATCGCGGAACTGAAACGCGATTATCCCGACGCGTTGTTTCTTGCCGAAGCGTTCACGCGCCCGCGCGTGATGCAGCGCCTGGCCAAGCTTGGATTTTCGCAGTCCTACACCTACTTCACGTGGCGCAATACGAAGCAGGAACTCACCGAGTACTTCACCGAACTGACGCAGAACCGGGTCCACGAATACATGCACCCCAATCTCTGGCCGAACACCCCCGACATTCTTCACGAGACGCTGCAGATCGGCGGCCGCCCGGCATTCATCGCGCGCATCGTGCTCGCAGCAACTCTGGGCCCCAACTACGGCATCTACGGCCCCGCTTACGAGCTTCTCGAAAACAAGCCCCTGCGGCCCGGCAGCGAGGAATACTTCAATTCAGAGAAATACGAGATTCGACAATGGGATCTCGACGCGCCGCACAGCATCGCCGGCATCATCGCAAACATCAATCGTGCGCGCCGCGAGAATCCGGCCCTGCACGCCAGTCACGAACTGCATTTCCACCCCACCGACAACCCGTATCTGATTGCTTTCAGCAAGCTGAGCGCGGATGGCAGCAACATCGTCCTTACCATCGTGAACCTCGACTCCTTTCACCGGCAATCCGGCTGGGTAGACCTGCACCTCGACGCGCTTCAGCTCCGGCCCAACGAGAGTTTTCAGGTTCTCGACGAACTGAGCGGCGCCCGCTATCTGTGGCAGGGCGCCCACAACTATATCGAGCTCGATCCTGGCAGGATCCCTGCGCATCTCTTTCGCGTTCTGCGCAAGGTGCGTTCCGAAAAGGACTTCGACTACTATCAGTGAGCGCGCAGGTCCCTATGCCGGCAACGAAGACCATCATCCGCAAACCCGGAAGTGTCGCCGATCCCCTCTGGTACAAGGATGCGGTCATTTACGAGGTCCACGTCAAGGCGTTTTGCGACAGCAATAACGATGGCCTCGGCGACTTTCCTGGCCTGATGCAGCGGCTCGACTACCTCCAGGACCTCGGCGTCACCTGCCTCTGGCTTCTGCCCTTCTTTCCCTCGCCTCTCCGCGACGATGGCTACGACATTTCCGATTACATGAGCGTTCATCCCAGCTACGGGACCATCGAGGACTTTCAGCACTTCCTTCACGCCGCACACGATCGCGGTCTGCAGGTCATGATCGAGCTGGTCATCAACCACACCTCCGATCAGCATCCCTGGTTTCAGAGAGCGCGCCACGCACCGCACGGCTCCAGCGAGCGCAATTTCTACGTCTGGAACGACACGGATCAGAAGTATCAGGACGCGCGCATCATCTTTACCGACACCGAAAAATCCAACTGGACCTGGGATCCGGTCGCGCAGGCGTATTACTGGCATCGCTTCTTCTCCCACCAGCCGGACCTGAACTACGACAATCCGGAGGTTCTGGAAGAAGTGCTGAGCGTGATGCGCTTCTGGCTCGACATGGGCGTCGATGGGCTGCGCATCGACGCGATCCCGTATCTGGTGGAGCGAGACGGCACCAATTGCGAGAATCTTCCCGAAACCCACGCCGTCATCAAGTCGATGCGCGCTGCCATCGACGAAAGCTACGCCGGTCGCATGGTGCTGGCCGAAGCCAATCAGTGGCCCACCGACGTCCGGCCCTACTTCGGCGATGGCGACGAATGCCACATGGCCTTCCACTTCCCCCTCATGCCGCGCATCTACATGGCGCTGCGCCAGGAGGACCGTCTCCCCATCACCGATATCATGGCGCAAACGCCGGCCATTCCCGACAACTGCCAGTGGGGACTCTTCCTGCGCAATCACGATGAGCTCACGCTGGAAATGGTCAGCGACGATGAGCGCGACTACATGTATCTGGCCTACAGCGCCGATCCCCGCATGCGCATCAACATCGGAATCCGCCGCCGCCTCGCTCCGCTGCTCGACAATAACCGGCGCCGCATCGAACTGCTCAACAGCATCCTCTTCTCCTTCCCCGGCACGCCGATCCTCTATTACGGCGACGAGATCGGCATGGGCGACAACATCTACCTCGGCGATCGCAATGGCGTCCGCACCCCCATGCAGTGGTCGCCGGATCGCAACGCCGGCTTCTCGCGCGCCAACCCCGCAAAGCTCTACAGCCCCGTCATCATGGATCCGGTCTGGGGATACGAAGCGATCAACGTCGAAGCCCAGCAGAACGACCCATCCTCGCTCCTGAACTGGATGCGCAATATGATCGCGCTGCGCAAGCTGTTTCAGGTTTTCGGACGAGGCTCACTCCGCTTCCTCGAACCATCGAATCGCAAGATCCTCGCCTACATCCGCCAATACGACGGTGAGACCGTTCTCTGTGTCGCCAATCTCTCGCGCTTCGCACAGCCCGTTCAGCTCGATCTGGCCGGCATGGAAGGCATGACTCCGGTCGAAATGCTGGGCTACGTCGAATTCCCAACCATCGGCAAAACGCCCTACGCCCTCACCCTCGGCCCCTACGGTTTTCTCTGGCTCGAAATCCAGCCATCTTCCAAGATGGCTGAAGCTGCCACTCCTGCCGGCGATGAGCAGGCCTTCTACGTCGAGAACGAACGCGATTGGCAAAGCATTCTTTCCGGCGACGGAGTGCGGCGGCTGGAAGCGATCCTGCCTGCGTGGCTGCCGAAGCAGCGCTGGTTCGGCAGCAAATCGAAAACCATCGTGCGCACACGCGTCGTCGATTCACTGGTCTTCAACGAGCGCCAGTCCGCCCTGGTCTGGGTCTGTGTCGATTATTTCGAGGGCGACTCCGACAACTGGCTGCTCTGCCTTGCCATCAGCTTCGGAGACGACGCCCGAACCGTGCAGGAGTCGCTGCCGAACCAGATCGTGGCGACGGCAGGCTCGGCCACGCAGGCCGGCGTTCTCCGCGAGGGTCTCGCCGGGACTGCCCCCAGCGCGCTTCTGGAAATACTCTCCGGTGCTCCGGAGCTTCGAACCCGCAACGGTTCCCTCGTTGGTTTGCCCGGCACAGGCCTGTCGAGCCTTCGCGGATCGGAACCCCTGCCCGTCCGCGTCAGCAGCGCTGAACAGAGCAACACGTCTGCCATCTTCGGCGACCGTCTGATCATGAAGCTCTTCCGCCGCCAGCAACCCGGACAAAATCCCGACGTCGAAATCGGTCGCTTCCTCACCGACGAAGCGAAGTTCGCGAGCATTCCCCCCTTTGGCGGATCCCTCGAAGTACGCCGTGCAAACGAGGAGCCATCGACTGTTGCTTTGCTCCAGGGTCTGGTCCAGAACGAAGGCGATGGCTGGCAATGGACGCTCGATGAACTCGATCGCTATTACGAAAGCACAGCGTCGATAAAGTCCAGGACTCCACCTTCCGGATCAAAAAAATCTCGCGACTCGAATCCCGACGCCCGGCAATACGCCGGCCTTTATCTGGATGCGGCAGCCGTCCTCGGCCGGCGCACCGCGGAGATGCATCTCGCGCTGGCCTCCGGCCACGATTCAGCCTTCTCCCCTCACACTCCGGCGGCGAAGGAACTCGAGGACCTTCGCGATCACTTAGCCGGCCACGGCGCACACGCCTTCGATCTGCTGAAGACGAATCTTTCAAAGTTGCCGGAAGACACCATCGAACTGGCGGGCCTCGCGCTCAGCCGCCGCGGTGTGCTGCTCACGAAATTCCGCTCACTCCCCACGCTCAGGGTTGGTCAATGGACGCGCATTCACGGCGATTACCATCTCGGTCAGGTTCTGCGCTCGAGAGAAGACTTCGTGATTCTCGACTTCGAAGGCGAGCCCGCGCGACCGCTGGCCGAGCGGCGTGGTAAATACTCGCCTCTCAAAGATGTGGCCGGCATGCTGCGTTCGTTCAGCTACGCCGCCTTTTCCGCTCTCACTCGATACACCATGCGCCGCCCCGAAGACTATGCCCAGCTGGAATCATGGGCGCGGCTTTGGGAAAGTTCGGTCTCCAGCGAATTTCTGCGCGCCTGGCGTGAAACGGCGAGCGGCTCCCCCATCGTTCCCGCCAGAGAAAAAGACTTCGAGGCCTTGCTGCAAATCTATATGCTCGATAAAGCGCTGTACGAGCTCGTCTACGAACTCAACAATCGGCCGGCGTGGATTCGCATTCCGCTCCACGGTATCTTGTCACTGCCGTTGTGACATAAGGAACCCCCCTGAATGGCAGCTGTTGAATTCACTGAGGAGACAAAGCAGCAGGTAGAACGGATCGGCTCCGCCGACGTCGTCGTCGGAATTGCCGGCGCCGTTT
>Ga0335072_10007916_pt1 | contig 15441 bp, 14 predicted proteins | sample Lox_Sample_21_FD_206725 | JGI IMG/M metagenome (GOLD analysis project Ga0335072, IMG submission 206725) | Soil microbial communities from Loxahatchee National Wildlife Refuge, Florida, United States - Lox_Sample_2.1 | ecosystem: Environmental > Terrestrial > Soil > Wetlands | place: USA... | reverse complement strand
ATGGGCGAGCGAATTTGCTAAGCAGCGCACTTTGTCGATGAGGGCGAGCAAGATCTCGAATCTGTCCACCGTGTTCGATTCTGTTTTTCCGGTACTGGCCAGCGGGGTCATTTTCTATTTCGGCGTCAACCTGATGAAGACCCCCGATAAGCTGGCCCTGACCACCGGCGAATTCCTGGCGTTCCTTGCCGCCTTCGTTCAATTCAGCACGGGCGCGCTCGATTTGAGTTCAGTGCTGATTTCAGTACTCAATGTGGTGCCACTTTATGAGCGGGCAAAGCCGATTCTAAAGACGCTGCCTGAAGTGAGCAGCGCGCGAAAGGAGCCGCGGCCGCTCATTGGGGGCATTGAGCTTCATCAGATCAGCTTCCGATACCGTGATGAAGGCCCTCTGGTGCTGCGCGATTTGTCCCTGGCTGTCAGGCCGGGCGAGTTCATAGCCATTGTCGGTCCCTCTGGGAGCGGAAAATCGACGCTGTTTCGTCTCTTACTTGGTTTCGAAACGCCCTCCGCGGGAGCCATTTTCTACGATGGACAAGATCTCGCCGAGTTGGATGTTCAGTCTGTGCGTCGTCAGATCGGCGTGGTCCTACAAAATGCCAAGCTGATGCAGGGAAGCATCTTCCGCAATATCGTCGGAGAAGGAACTCTCTCGATCGATGACGCCTGGGAAGCGGCCCGACACGCCGGACTTGAAGAAGACCTCAAAGGAATGCCCATGGGCATGCACACGGTAATCAGCGAGAGCGGAGGCGGCCTCTCCGGCGGCCAGCGTCAAAGATTGTTAGTGGCGCGCGCGATCGTGCGGAAACCGAGAATCCTGCTTTTCGATGAGGCGACGAGCGCTCTCGACAATCGCACCCAGGCAATCGTTAGCCAAAGCCTCAAGGATTTGAACGCTACCCGCGTCATCATTGCACATCGTCTCTCAACGGTAATGCAGGCGGACCGCATTTTCGTTCTGGATCGAGGCAATCTGGGTGAAACCGGGACTTATGAAGAACTCATGGCGCACGGCGGACTTTTCTCGCAGTTGGCTAAGCGTCAGCTGAGTTGAACTCAGCTTTAAAGAAAAGGTTGCGGAGTTGCCGTTTATTGGCAGGAACCGAGGGAAAACCATGCGAAAGGCTCTCTACATTCTGGGTATTCTCGACGATGAAGACGCGAATTGGTTGGCATCGAACGGAAAGACGCGTCGCCTCGACAAAGGCACGGTGATTATCCAGCAGGCTGTGCCGTCGGATTCCGTTTTTATTCTGATCGACGGACAACTGCTGGTCCACTCCGCCAACATTGAGGTCGCGAAGTTGTTCGCCGGCGAAATCGTGGGCGAGATTTCCTTTGTGGATTCACGACCGCCATCGGCGACGGTCAGCGCCGCTGTTGATTCCCAAGTCCTAGAGATCGATAAGAGCGCGCTTCGAGCCAAGCTTCGAAAAGACCTTGGCTTTGCTTCGCGTTTCTATTTATCGCTTGCGACCTTCTTGGCTGATCGCCTTCGCGTGGCAACCTCCCGCCTAAGCGAGGCGCGTGGAGGTCAACCGGGCGAGTCGCAGGAAGATCTTGACGAGTTGCCCACTGAAATGCTGGAAAATACCGCGCTCGCGTCAGCGCGTTTCGATATGATCGTAAAGCGCCTGGGAACACGAGTTGCCGGTTGACGGCAAACATATCGGGATGACATTGATATGGGGATCAACCTCCGCTTGATATTTTCGCGCCGCTCCTAACGAACTCACGGTGAGCCGCCGAGGTAGACAATGTCCATGAAGGTCTATCTGACCTCTGAATTTGAAGATCGAACCAAAAGGCTCTCACTCGATTCCGGAAATACCTGGACGATCGGCAGGTCTACCGAAAACACGCTGATCTGCGAGGATCACGCGATCTCCAGACGCCATGGTGTCGTTCAACAAACCCAGCCCGGAAAGTACTTTTTCATCGACCTGGGAAGCAGCAATGGATCTTCCATCAATGGTCGACGCGTGACCGTGCCGATCCAATTGAGGGATGGCGACTGCGTGGTCTGCGGGGGAACAAAAATTACCTTTCATCATCCCGGAGGCGCAACCCAAGTGCCTCGGCCACAGCCTCAAGTCGAAACTGAAGGGGCCACGATGGTCATGTATGCCAGACGCATGATCACCGTGCTGGTCGTGGATATTCGGGACTTCACGCCGCTAACCCGCCAGCTTGACGAAGGGATTTTGGCGCAGACGATTGGGACATGGTTTCGCCAGGCTGGCCTGATTCTGCGTCAATATCATGCCAGCGGTGACAAATACATCGGCGACGCCGTCATGGCAGTTTGGACGCACGCCGTCGGGAAGCCGAGCGGGATTGAAATCTTCTCCGCGTTGAGGGCGCTTGCCGAAATCGAAACCGTGACTCGCACCCTTCATGACAAATTCCCGTTGCCTGCGCCCTTGAGAATTGGAGCCGGGATTAACACGGGACTCAGTGTGATGAGCAATACCGGCCCGCAGGAGAATCCAGATTTCAGCCCGCTCGGCGATGCCGTAAACGCTGCCTTTCGCCTGGAGACGTCGACCAAGAACTCAGGATTCGATGTGTCCCTCGGTTGCGCGACCATGGAATCGCTACGGGAAAGTGATGCGGAAATCGCTCGCTATTTTGAGAAGAAGTCCGTTCAGTTGAAAGGCTATGAAAATAGCATCGACGCCTGGTTCACCTCGTTCGAGCGCCTGCGTTCATTTCTGCAGGAGAACGATCCGGAGCGGACCCGCAGTTAGAGTACTTGTTGGCCGGAAGCAACCATAGGTTTGAAAGAATTGAGTACGAGTGGGGCGCTAATCCTTCAAAGGGACCATGACCTGATCGCCGCGGCAGAAGGTCGCGACTTTTACAAACCCACCGTCGGCCTGCGGCATCGTCATTACGGGTCCGTAGCAGTAGACCGCGTGACCGTTCGCCGCGAAATACCAGCGACCGCCCTTCCTCTTCGTGGTTTGCTCGGCGGGCGCGTGCGTCAGTTTCGCCGGGGGCTGCAATTGGGGCACCTGGAGAGACAGAATCAGGGCTAGGGCCAGAACCTTCATCTTAGGGTCTCGCTTGAACGTGGCCTCTTGCCAAGGCCTTTTTTGCCACAGAACAGCTCGTTCTCTTTCTCTGCTGCTACCTGCCCGAAGCCTGACGCCAGGCTTGCCAGTCACACACTCTAGATCACGTCGGTCGATCGCCGTACGTCTTCCAGATCCGAAGCGGGTGCTTTGGGAGCTTGTCGCGTTGAGTGGGCTGATTTACCCGGTTGCCCTTCGTCTTTCCTCGATGCCTTGGGGTCGGGTACAGAGGGCTTTTGTCGGGCTGGGGCGGCTGGGGATTTTTGCTGAGCTCGTAGGCTTTCATCCCGCGCTAGCTTGCCCCTTAACTCCGCAAGCTGCGTACTGTCCTTGAGCATCTCCTTGATCAGTGTCCGCTGCGACTCGATCGTCTGTCCCTGTTCAAAGACAAGGGCCGTCAAGATCGCATAGGAGAATACAAATAGGACGACAAGGATAGGAAGCAATCCGGCAGGCCGGTTCGCCTTCTGGACGGCTTTGCATTCGGCGCTATAAACGATGCTCAACGTTGTTGGCTCCTGCCCGCTCCGAATTTCCGGAGTCAGATTCTTCTAGTGCACCCATCAATCCACATGAGGCAAGAACCGTAAGTCTATGAAAAATAAATTGTTAGCTATGCTGTTGAGATGCGACGCTGGCGGCTGGGTGAAACTCTCTGCAGTTTATGAGTAACGCCATTTGCGTTACTGGCGGTGGGAAATTCGGGTTGCTTCCGAGAATCCCTGCGTTCAGACCTGCCCAGCATTCGGCGGCGCGCCCGGAATCGTTCTCGCCAGCAAAGGTGGCGAAACCCGCACCAAATGCTGGATCCCAACATACTGGCCGCGAACGCGGGCCCATCGTGCCGGGTGGGGTCGGATATCGAGATGAAGGAAGATGCCGTCATAGACGCCGATCCCCCCATTTAGAAAAGAGGGAACCTGTAGGGCCAAATCAAACATTTCCTGCAGAGACAGCTCAGGGATAGAGACATCCGCCGCCCTGCCCTGGGTGTGCTCGCTGTCGGTGACCCCGCCAGCCTCTTGATTATGGGCGGGGCACCGATAAGCGTCGTGAACTATAACTGGCTTCCCGGCAAGGCCACGGAACAGTTCCAAAGCCTGAATCAACTCCGTTTCTATCTTCAGCGTTCCGCAGCAATGGCAGGCGAATTCCGCCTTGGAGAAATGCTCACTCAGATCACCCACGTCCCACACCTCGATCTACGATCATTGCGCATTCCGTTCCCGGTTGGCTGTGAGTGCCGTCACGCCGGATTTGGTCGGATTTTCTGCTACGATGATCGGCCACCAATTCTGCAACTTGGCGTAACTCTTTCTGGAGCACGAAATGGATCAACTTGCACGTCGAGTGTTTCTCCGCAACGCAGCTGGCGCGGCCGCGTTAAGTCTGACTTCTCAACTCTCGGCGTTTGGCCGCACGCATCGCCTGAAAATTAACGCGGCTTTGGCTGCGCCTCCGGGAGCAGATTTGCCCGATCGCCTGTCGCCTGATTGGTATCGGAGCAAGGTTCAGCAGGTTCAACAAGAGATGGCAACTCGAAGGCTCGACGCGGTGGTGCTTTTGCGAGCGGTCAACGTCATCTACACCACGGGTTATTTTCATCTCTCGACGGAACGGCCGTTAGCGGCGCTGATTCCGAAAGCTGGTGAGCCGGCGCTCTTCATTCCAGGTCTCGAAGAAGACCAGGTGAAGCTGTGGTGGGTGAAAGATTACGAGGCCTATTTCGATTTTCCGGGGCCAGAAAATCGTGTGCGCTGGATCTTCGAGCGCGTTGCCAATCGCGGCTTCGCCAAAGGCCGGATTGGCATAGAGGAATGCACGCCGAACCGGATGAAGCAGATCAAACTAGGTGCTCCGAATGCCGAGATTGTCGAGGCTGACGACATGATCGAGCACATGCGCTGGGTGAAGGATGATGACGAACTCAATGTCATGCGGCGGACCATGTATTTCACCGAATATTCAGTGAAAACCGGACGTGACTTCGTACAGGCGAATGGAGGGGTCACAGAAGACCAGATTTTGAAAGCCGCCAATGATGCGCTCGCAGAAAAGATGGGAAGGGAGCTGAAAGATGTTGTCGGCGTCAGCATCGATCCGCCATTTGGCGGATTAGTGCCTTTCGGCAGGCGCTCGGCCTTCCCGCATGCCGTGCCGAGCAAGGATCGTATCAAGAAGGGCGACGCGCTCATCATAAGCTATGGCTGCACGGTTGGCGGTTACAACGTGGAGTGCGAGCGCTCGTTCGTGGTTGGTAAGCCGACTGATTATGCAAAGCGGCTCTACGATGCCATGCTCGCCGCTCACGACACCGGCGTCGAGAACTTGAAGGAAGGAGCGATTGCAGAAGGAGTCGATAAGAAGAGTCTCGACCAGATCCGGAAGGCTGGGTTCGAAAAATTCCTGCGTCATCGTACCGGCCACGGGATTGGTTTAGAAGGACATGAATCACCATGGATCGCGGAAGGAGACAAGACTGTTTTGAAGCAGGGAATGACATTCAGTTGCGAGCCGGGAGTTTACGATCCGGATTGGGGCGGTTTTCGGCATTCGGATACGGTGGTGGTGAGAAAGGACAAGGGAGAGGTGTTGAATCAGTATCCGACGCGATTGGAGGAGATGATTATTGAAATCTAAACCGTCGATTGGCGGCAGTTGGCCAGACATCGGTTCTTGGAAATGTGACTTTTGATCGTTTCGCGCATCTCATAGCCGGAGATTGAACATGACTGAAAAAATGACTGACGCGTCTGAGAAGGTGCAAAAGACCGATGAAGAATGGCAGCAAACCCTGACGCCTGAGCAATACCAGGTTGCAAGGCAATGCGGAACTGAGCGCGCATTCACCGGCAAGTATTGGAACAACCACGAAGCCGGAATGTACAACTGCGTTTGTTGTGGCACGCCGCTATTCGACTCTGACACCAAGTTCGATTCTGGAACCGGCTGGCCGAGCTTCTATGACGCTGCCGACAAACAGAACATCAGCGAACACACCGACCGCAGTTACGGAATGACTCGTGTCGAAGCTAGATGCGCGCGATGTGATGCCCATCTTGGGCACGTTTTTCCGGATGGTCCAAATCCGACTGGCTTGCGCTACTGCATCAACTCGGCTGCGCTGGATTTTGAGAAGAAACAGTAACGAAAATGGCTTTCGGCGCTAGGCCTTCACGCCGTGAAGACAAAAACGAAAGGACGGGCAGTTTGCCCGTCCTTTTTTTCTCCGGCGAACGATCGTCGGTTAACGAATCGATACCGAAACTTATGCGTTGGCAGCGACGCCAGCAGCCATAGGTTTGGGAGCTTCGGCGACCTTGGCTTGATTGTGCTGGTTCTGCTGCTCGTGCTGCTTTTTCTGATCTTTCTTTTCGGGATTACGAACTTCCACCCCGCCTTTGAGGATGGCGCCTTCTTCCACGCTGATGCGGTGCGTGATTACATCGCCAGCCAGCATGCCTTCATTGCGGATGTCGAGGCGGTCGGCGCAATCGACATTGCCCTGCACCTTGCCCATGATTACGACTTCTTTCGCGGTGATGTTGGCCGCGACCGTGCCATTGCGACCGACAGTGACGCGGCTGTCAGGAAAGCTCAGCGTGCCTTCCACGCGTCCATCGATGAAAAGCGCCTCCGAACCGCTTACTTCACCCTTGATAACGAGTGAGCGTCCGATGTGAGCCTGATCCATCGGTGAGGTGGCGGGCTTGACCGGGGTGTAACTGTTGGCGGGAGCGGCGGGAGCATACTTGGGATCCGGAGACTGCAACATGAATTGACCTCACTTGAGTTCCGCGACAGGAGAGGAAGCGGCGCTCCCGAGCCACGGGCGATGGGCTTCAATCACGGGGAGAGAATCGCACGAAAGTCCGTGTTACGCACAGATTACCGAGGTACCGGACCGTTGGCGGCGGAAATCCCTCTGAAGGCAGGAAATTGACTCCCGATCCTCACCTTGACCGAGCATTGATGGCGGTCGGATTCGATCAGCACCGCATTTGACAACGAAGGCCCTTGGTCAATCTTGTCGCCGTGTTCATCGCCAATGCTTTAAGCTCGGCCAAAGCTGGGCCAGCGTGCCAAATTTTGCGCCTCTGCAGATGAATACATCGATGTTCCGTTCGAGTGCATAGGGATTATCTTTGGACGCCCCCACGTATTCCACATGCTGAAAGAGCTGTTCGAGGTTTTCTCTGGTGTCGTCGAGCACGATAATGCAGTTGCCCGAATAGCCGCGCGGTCCCCATAGAAACCAGGTCTGGTGGCCGCTGAGCGCCGGCGGCAGACTGTACTTGCGTCCAAGAAAATCGATCGCTCCCGCTTGTCCGTAATCCTGCGCGAAAATGGCGCAATCACTGCGTTCGCTTGCCGGAATGCCGTTCCAGGCCGCCGCTGTTTCCGCGACAACTTCTTCCCAGCCAAACTGGTCCGAGTACCATTGCGGCAAAGTGGCGCGAGCATGGGCGTGCTCCATCACAGGAAGTTTGAACGGCAGATATTTCATGTAGTTGATGAAGGCTTCCGGTGGCAACACCGGCACGACGATAGGCATGAGATACGCGCCATTGACCAACAGCAACACAGCAATCGCTGGCTTAAGCCACTTCAGTCGCGGGCCCGCGAGAGCCGAGTCAATCATCACTGCGCCCGCAGCTAGGAGCATGGGGTAGATTGGCGCAAGGTAATAGTTCTTGCCATGCAGCGTAAAGAAGGCCGAATAACAGACCAGATAGGACCACCCGAGAAATCGAAAAGGCTTGAACCGTTCCGAAATGAGCAGGGCAAACAATCCGGTGACCCAGATGGGTGCCGTGAGCGGATTGACCAGCAAGGTTTGTTGGAAAAAATATTGCCCCGCGGGTAGCACTACGTCGCGGCCGTCGGCGCGTATGTTTCGCATGAGTTGAACAAATGGCCAATCGTAATGGAGATTCCAAAGCAGGTTCGGCAGAAAGATCAGAAACGCGGCCAGGCCGCCCAGCCAGATCCATCTGTTTAGAAAGAATCGCCTCTGGGCGCAAAGGAGCAACCCGATCACGATCCCGAATCCGAACAAGGCAATCGAATATTTCTCCTGCAGCCCCAGGCCGGCGATGATCCCAAACCAAAGCCAGTAGCGCGGATCGTTGCGATTGACGGCCAGAATGGCGAAATAAGCACAACCCATCCAGAGATTCGGTTCGAGGCAATTGGTTCCCAGCAAACTTGCGTTTGAAAGATATTGAGGCGCAACAACGATCGTGATAGCGCTTAGCAGCAGAGCAAAGCGGTGCCCGCCAAATTCACGCGCGATAAATGCGGTTTGCACGACCAGCAGGGACGACGCCAGTGCGGGCAAGAAGCGAATGGCGCGCAGCGAGTCGCCGAGCACCAAAAGAGAAATGCGGGCCATGAAAGGGACGAGCGGCGGCTGGTCAACAAATCCCCAAGCGAGATGATTGGCGCATGCAATGTAGTCGAACTCATCGCGGAAATATCCGTACCGGTTGTTGAAATAGATATGAAAAAGCAGCTTGGCCAGGGCGATGACCCAGATCAAAGCCATGCCATCAGAAAGCAAAGACCGTCGTTGCTGGCCAGATGCCGCGACAACAGAGGTGCTGGACACGATGAGGAGAATAGCGAACTATCGCTTTCCTGTCATTGCGGGGGTTTTCAACGAGATCGGGACGCTTCGACAAGCCAGGAGATCTGATCGGGTCCAACATCTCAGCGGACCAAAAAAAGGGACACCGCGCAATGCGGTGCCCTTTTTACCTACCAGCAACTTGTTTAGCCCTCCGGAGCCAAAAGTCCGTGAGGGCCGCGCGGTCTCTCCAGCCGTTTACTTGTTCTCGTTGATCGCGCCAAACTCCTTGCGCTGCGCGATCGGACGAGCAGCACGGGCCGCAGCGGCTGCCGGAACCGCGGCAGCGGCGCCATAACGCTCAAGCAAGACTGGAACCATCGCTCCCTCAGCTTCCTTGACGAATGTCAGCTTGCTTTCACCGAGCATATCAACGCGGATGAAGTCTCCTAGCTTGACCTGACCCGTGGCGACCAGATTAGCCAGTGGGAAGACGAGATGACGCTCAATCGCTCGCTTCAGGTGCCGCGCACCGTATTTCGGGTCCGTGCCTTCGCGGAGCAGGAACTCCTTAACCGCGGTGGTGCAATTGAAAACGAACTGATGGGCGCCCGACGCTATGAGAACGCGCTGCTGTACCATGCCCAGCTCGATCTCGAGGATCTGCTGCAGATGCTGCGCCCGCAGCGTCTTGAAAACGACGACCTTGTCGATGCGGTTCATGAACTCGGGCGTGAACTTGCGGCGCGCGGCTTCAATGGCGGTACGATTGATCTTTTCGTCTAGCGAATTGTCGACTTGTACTGCTTTTGCCGCAAATCCCAGTCCGCCCTCAACCAGGCCGTTCATTTCGGCCGCCCCGAGATTCGAGGTCATAATGATGATGCAGCTCGAGAGATCGACGCGGCGGTTGTCACCCAGCGTTAATGTTGCCTTGTCGAGGATCCCGAGCAGCAGCTGCCACAGTGAATCGGAAGCCTTCTCGATTTCGTCGAAGAGCAGGATCGAGAGCTTCAGCTTTTCCGTGTGCCACTGGTTGAGCGCTTCCTGAGTGAGCAGAGGATGAGTCTCGCGGTGCCCAAGGTATCCCGGGGGCGACCCAATCAGCTTGGCGATTTCGTGGGAGTGCTGGAATTCGGCGCAGTCGATCTTAATGCAGGCCCGAGCATCGCCGAACAGCGACTCGGCAACAGCTTCAACCACCCGAGTTTTACCCGAGCCGGTCGGCCCCAGAAAGAGAAGATTGCCAACGGGACGCCCCGGGGCATTCATGCCAGCCAGGAACATCTGATAAATCTCGGCAAACTTCTCGATCGCCTGGTCCTGGCCCACGATCTTGCGACGCAAGCTCGTCTCAAAGTCGCGTGCATCGTTACTGCGGCGAGTAGGGTCGAGCACGGTTGCAAGGTTCGTTCTCATTATTCGAGGCCCCTGATTCCTTTCCGGGAAATGCAAATTTTCGGGGAAACCGCTCATCTTCGCCGGGGACGGAAACCTTTATTTGCGTCCCCTGCCGCCTTCTTGTGCAAGCCGTTCGCCAACTTCCCTGGAACTTCGTAGTCCCGTTTTCTCATCGTTTTAGATGCTCCTACAGGGCAAGCCGATAACATCAGGTGAAACCCACAGATTGCGTAACGGCAATACTTTGCAGATAGCGGGGAACTTCCCGGTGTCCGCGTGCCCATGTCCGATGAGGCGGGTCCAAACCTGACCCGACGTAACTAGCCGTACCCAGTTACCACAGCCACAATCGAGATTACTAACTTCCGGAGAACATCCTTGTCTCGATTTTCATATGCTGGTCTCGCCGCCCTTCTGATCCGACTGACTTTAGCTTGCTTCGGACTCATCTCGCCGACCGCTGCGGCCCAAAACTCTCACCCCGCACAACTGGTTCCGGCAAAGGCGGACACTCCGTCGCAGCCATTGCTGGCGCCACCGGCAATCCTGCCTCCCGGCAACGAACTGTATAAAGCCCAGCGCGGAGACAGTATTCCCTCGGTCGCCCGCAAGTATCTAAGAAAGACAAAGTACCTGACTTCGAGTGAGCTGGGGGAGGCGATCCGTGCGGCAAACGGCAACCGGCAAGGAACCTTTCTCAAACCCGGGGAGCAAATCCTCATCCCCGGAATTCTGGAATCGCCCATTGTAGAGAAGTCCATCCCAGTTGCAAGAGATTTCGAAGTGCGAGCGATTTATTTAACAGGAGTGATGGCCGGTAGCGATCATGGGCAGCGCATTATCAGACATTGGCGCGAGGTTGGCGGCAACGCCGTGGTTTTCGACATCAAGGATAGTGACGGGATTGTGAACATTGCTTTCGACCACCCATTAGCTAGCGGTCAAAGGCACTATATCCCCGATCTGCCGAAGTTCGTGCGCTTCCTGCATTCCCAGAACATGCACGCCATTGCTCGGGTGGCGATCTTCCGCGACGAGCACCTGGTGACCACGCACCCGGAACTGGCAGTCAAGTCGCGTCGCTCCGGCCAGCCGTGGCGGGAGAACGGAAAGCTGGTCTGGACTGATCCCTCGAACCTGAAAGTCCAGGATTATGACATCGCGCTGGCAAAGTATGTCGCCGCGCAGGGCGTCGACGAGGTGCAGTTTGACTACGTACGCTTCCCGGCCGAGGGCGATCAGAAAGATGCGGCGTTCAACTTTCAGACAGAACATGAGAAGTGGCAGCGGTCAGAGGTCATTGCCGACTTCCTGAAGCGAGCTTACGGGGAAATTCACCCGACCGGCGTTTTGCTGTCTTTGGATGTGTTCGGGGTGATGGCATGGCAGCGACCGGTGGACCTCTCGCACACCGGGCAAGATATTGTGGCCATGGCCAAGCACTGTGATGTGCTTTCGCCCATGATTTACCCCTCGCACTTCTTCGGGATGGACGGCTATGCGAAGCCGGGCGATGCGCCCGAGCACTTTATCGGCGAGTCAATGGACCGCTTCAAGCTGATCACAAAAGACAGCAATGTGGTGATTCGTCCGTGGCTACAGGCATTCGCCTGGCGCACCAAGACATATTCGCCAAAGTACGTTGAGGTGCAGGTCGCGGTGGCAAAACAAAAGGGCGGGATCGGTTTCCTCTTCTGGAACGCTAATAACGACTATTCCAAGCCCTACGCGGCAATGCCCGAGATGCGAGCGGCAAAGGGTGAGTACTTCCGGGGCGACGAAGTGGGCGCGAAGGCAGATGCGGGAATTGCCAAATCTGTGGCGCCAGCGCCGGGTCAACCGGTGATTGTTCCAGTGGCCGCGCCCGCGGGAGCGAACGCCATTAACGCCCAGCCCTACCGAACCTCAGCGGATAGCGCCCACAAGGCTCCGACCATCTGGCGGCACTAACGCGGGTTGTCGCGTTTCTCCACGCTATAATTCTAAAGAGGAAGCTGATCGTCGCTGTTCGACAGTCATGTTGCTCGTCGATCTCGGCCGTCGAGCCCAGCAGCACGGTGCGAGCCAAAAGCGCATGATCATCACGCTGACGACTCGCACAACCCGGAAACCCCCAGCTAGCTTCCACGCATCTTGAACACCGAAGCTTGTGAAACTACGAATTCTGCACCACTGAAGGAGCTTTCATGGCGATTCAGAAGACCGAAAAGATTTGGCACAACGGGAAATTCATCAATTGGGATGAGGCGACGCTTCATGTGATGTCGCACGTTGTGCATTACGGCTCCTCGGTATTTGAAGGAATTCGTTGCTATGCTCCCAATGGCAACCCGGCGATCTTTCGCGCTCCCGAACACATGCAGCGCCTGATTGATTCGGCCCGCATTTATCGAATCGAAATTCCTTTCAACCGCGACGAGCTTGTTAAGGCGATGACTGAGCTTGTGGGGAAGAATGGGGTTTGGCCTTGCTACATACGGCCCGTGATCTTGCGCGGATATGGTGAGGCTGGGGTCAACCCGTTCAACTCGCCAACCGAGATTTATATCTGCAATTATTCGTGGGCGAAGTATCTGGGCACCGATGCCTCCGAGGGTGTGGACGTTTGCATTTCTTCGTGGACCCGAATTGCTCCCAATACACTTCCGGCCATGTCGAAGGCAGGCGCCAACTACATGAATTCCCAACTCATCAAGATGGAGGCGATCGTCAACGGATATGCCGAAGGCATTGCGCTTGACGTGAATGGCTACGTGAGCGAAGGCTCGGGAGAAAATCTGTTTGTGGTTCGCAACGGCGTGTTGCACACCGCTGCTTTGGGTAACTCGGTTTTGCCAGGCATTACCCGCGATTCGGTTTTGCAGATTGCTCGCGACCTCGGATTAACCGTCCACGAGCAGCAGATTCCGCGCGAGTCGCTCTACGTTGCTGATGAGGCGTTTTTTACTGGGACAGCGGCTGAGATTACTTCAATCCGGTCGGTCGACAAGATCACCGTCGGGAAGGGCAAAGTTGGTCCGATTACAAAGGCCCTTCAGCAGGAATTCTACGGCATTGTGCGCGGCGAAAAGGCTGACCGCCACAATTGGCTGACCCCGGTCCCGGTAGGGTCAAAGCAGCCGGTTGCGGTCTAGCGTGCGGCGCAACAAGTGGACCGAAGTATTTGGTTGTCAGAGATTTGTGATAGCGGTTGCTTTTCGCCTTTTTTCCGACTAGAGTACGCACGCCTGTTTCTCGGCGCAATTTAAACAATTCAAAAGAATTGTAAGGAGGACTTTAATGTCTGCTCCCAGCCACGCTCCGACTCCTGAATTCGTCGCTACCTATTCCGCCATGATGCTCGAAGGCCTTCGGCGGGAAGTCGAAACAACCAAGAAAGTGCTAACCGCCGTTCCTGATTCCAAGAGTGATTACCGGCCCGACCCTTCTGCTCGCACCGCTTGGGAGTTGGCTTGGCATCTTGCGAATACTGACGTGCAATTTCTTGATGGCATCGCTGATCTGAAGTTCAACATGGGCGAATCGAGCGAGAAGCCCACAAACATCGCCGAGTTGGTCGTTTGGTACGATCGCAATATGAAGCGTGCCTCCGATCGGGTTCGTGCCATGACACCGGAACAACTCTCAACTCCGATCGAGTTCTTCGGAGTATTCAATTTGCCAGCGGCGTTTTACATGCAATTTCTGAATAACCACAGCATTCATCATCGAGGAGAACTGGCGACATATTTGCGTCCCATGGGGTCGAAGGTGCCGCAGATCTATGGCGGCAGCCACGACGAACCGTTCCAGCCACCGGTCGCCGAGACTACGGCGGCGTGATGAATTGATTTGCGGGTAGTCCAATTTCCGGGAAACATGAAACGAAGAAGCCGCCTCTCCGGGCGGCTTTTTTCACGCCGACAGTAACATCGTTCGCCGGGGCTTTGCTGAGCTGAAGTCCCATTACTTCCGTCATCTCGTCTGAGACGCCAGTTCCGGTCATGATACCGAGGTAGCCGGAGTTCTGCCTGCATGAACATTGATGATCTGCTGCGCATCTCGACGGAGCGCCGCGCCTCGGACTTACACCTGAAGGTCGGGAATTATCCCCACTTGCGGATTGATGGTGATCTCATTCCTCTGACCGATCAGCCGCGCATTTCCGCGGAAGATATGCTGAATATGGCTTTCAGCATGATGTCGGCCCGCCAAAAGCAAAAGTTCAAGGAGACGACGGAAATCGATATGGCCTATGGCGTGGCCGGCCTGGGACGGTTCCGTGTGAACGTCTTCCAGCAGCGTGGCAACGTCGGGTTGGTGCTCCGCGTCATCCCGACCAAAATTCGCGCTTTGGACGAGCTCTTTCTGCCCAAGGTTGTGGAACAGGTTTGCGATATGCCCCGCGGCCTCGTTCTCGTTACCGGCGTTACCGGTTCCGGTAAGTCAACCACGCTCGCAGCCATGGTCGATCGTATCAACTCAACTCGGGCCGAACACATCATCACCATCGAAGACCCGATCGAATTTCTGCATCGCGACAAGAAAGGCTATGTGAACCAGCGCGAAGTGGAAGTCGACACCCCATCTTTCGGCGCGGCTCTCCGTGCCAGCTTGCGTCAGGATCCGGACGTGATTCTGGTGGGCGAAATGCGCGACCTGGAAACGATTGGCACCGCGTTGCACGCGGCCGAAACCGGGCACATGGTTTTCTCTACCCTGCACACCCTTGACGCCGTAGAAAGCATCAACCGAATCATTGCGATTTTCCCGCCGCCGGAGCAGAAACAGATCCGGCTGCAGCTGGCGGCTGTACTGCGCGCCATCATTAGCCAACGCTTGGTGCGGCGCTCCGATTCTGAAGGCCGTGTGCCCGCTGTTGAAGTGATGGTGACGACGCCATACATTCGCGAGTGCATCCTGGTGCCGGAAAAGACGCGTGCCATTCGTGACGCGATCTCCGCGGGCACATCGCAATACGGGATGCAAACGTTTGATCAGTCGCTATGGGATTTGTTCCAGGCCGGCCTTGTGAATTACGAAACGGCTCTGGAGAACGCATCGAACGCCGATGAGTTCAAGCTGCGCATGCAGGGAATTGCGTCCACCGCCGACATTTCCCGGCAGGCAATGCAGACCTCCGGCTTTGGCCGGTGAAAAACGACTTTGTCCTGCTGAACCTGGTTGCTTTGTAGTTGTAAGTCCTCCTGATGGTTTGGGCGCGCTTCGGCGCGCCCCCTTTTTTCCATCCGTGACCGAATTCAAGGTTTATTCGCTGGATTCTCAGACTTTGATGCGTGAATCGAATCACAACAGCTTCGACATTCGCACGAGGTGAACCGGCTGATTCGGTTTCTGATCGGGAGGAAATGGCAGCGTTTCGTTTTCGGCATATCCAAACCGCCGATAGTA
>Ga0335072_10007915_pt1 | contig 15442 bp, 12 predicted proteins | sample Lox_Sample_21_FD_206725 | JGI IMG/M metagenome (GOLD analysis project Ga0335072, IMG submission 206725) | Soil microbial communities from Loxahatchee National Wildlife Refuge, Florida, United States - Lox_Sample_2.1 | ecosystem: Environmental > Terrestrial > Soil > Wetlands | place: USA... | reverse complement strand
GAATGTAAAGAGGAACGGAAAATCGCGTCAGTGAGGCCGCTCCTTTCGATCTCCGTGCGTTGTCCCTTAAAGACTCCGGGCACCACTCCTGAGTTTCAACCGCGACGATCTCGAACTTGCCAGGTGGTCCGCTGCGTCAGGAACCGGCGGAAACGGCGATCTGCGCGGCAAAGCTGTCGAGGGCGAGGGAGCGAAGCAGATTGCGGCGCATGCCGGATTCGACCTGGCGAAGCCCGCGCGCGGCCGCTTCGATCCAGTCAAAAGTGACTGTAGTTGCCATGGAAGCCAGCTCGCGCTGGAGGTCGATGTTGCGAACCAGCTGTGGCGTTTCAGACTTGAGGAGCAGCAGGTCTTCGAGGATCGAGGCAGCGGCGCGGAGCAGGGATTCGGTCTTTTGCTGGCCTTCGGCACCGGCACGGTAGGTTTCGGTGACTTTGAAGAGGTCGGAGGCGTCGCTCTGGCCCATAGCGTTGCGCAGCAGGACGAGGGCGTCGGCTCGGGCTTCCAGGTATGCAGATAAATCGAACGACAGGGCGCGGCCGATGGCGCCTTCGGCGAGGCGGCCAATGAGGGCGCGCTCGGCGGGCTTGAGTTCACGGCGGCGTTCGGCCAGGAGGGTTTCGATTTCGGCGGTGGGGATGGCGCCGAGACGGAAGATGGCGGCGCGGGAGCGGATGGTGGGCAGCAGTTCGCCAGTATTCTCGGCGAGCAGGACGATGGTGGCGTAGGCGGGCGGCTCCTCGAGGACCTTGAGAAGCGAATTCGCCGCCTCCTTCATGAACGCCGCACTGGTGAAGATGAAGAACGAGCGGCGGGCTTCGGCGGGAACGCGGTAGATTTCGCGGGTGAGGATGCGAACCTGGCCGATTTTGATGAGGAGCTGCGGTGGATCGGGAGGGATAACGAGAACGTCGGGGTGGGTTTGGATCAGGATGCGAGTTTCGCGCTTGTCCACATCGCGCAGGTCTTCACGCGCGGCGACGGCTTCCGCGCAGCGGGAGTCGAGGTCGAGGGATTCGGCGATGCGGGTGCAGTTGGAGCAGGTGCCGCAGAAGTCCGGCAGGCCGTCGGAGTTGGCGGGAGGGGTGAGGCAGTTGGCTGCCTGGGCGAGCATGATGGCAAGCGTGTATTTGCCGGCGCCGCGAGGACCCGTGAGGATCAGGGAATGCGGCAGGCGCCCGGCGGCAAGAGCCTCGCGGAGGTGGCGGAGCGTGGGGGCGTTGCCGATGAACGAGCGGAAGGGCACCAAACAAGCGTACAGCGTTCAGAGGTTCCAATTCACGGTACGACCTGGCCATAAGCGTTCCTCCTCTGACAACTGCAGGGTGAACGCTGGCAACTGAATGTGCCCTCACACCACCGAGTTGGTGCGAATAACTTCGCGATAGAAGTCATAGGACAGCTTCGGCGTGCGCTTTTGTGTTTCGAAGTCGACGTACGTGATGCCGAAGCGCTTCGAGAAGCCGGAGGCCCACTCGTAGTTGTCGAGAATACTCCAGAGAAAGTAGCCGCGAATGGGCACGCCTTCGGCGATGCCGCGCTGCATCTGGCTGAGGTAGTTGCGGAGGTAGAGGATGCGATCCGAGTCGAGGACGCGTCCATCGGGCCGCAGGATATCGTCCGACGAGCAGCCATTTTCGGTGATGTAAAGTTCTTTGACGCCCCAGATGGTGTTGACCAGCTTGGGCGTCCAGTAGGTCGCCTGCGGATTGAAGAAGAGCCAGTCGGCTGACGCGGTATGCGGATAGCTCGCCGGGCGCTCGATCATTTGATAGCCAGGCGCTGCGTCGGAGGGGATGGCTTCGCGCGTGGTGTAGATGTTGACGCCGAGAAAATCGATCGGGGTGGCGATGGTCTTCATCTCGTCGGCGGTGAAGACGGGCGCGTCAGGGCCGAGGGACTGGAGGTAGTGGTCGGTGTAGCGGCCCTCGAAGATGGCCGTCACGTGCCAGGCGTTCTCTTCCCGGAGTCCGATCTCGGCGGCGTGAATGTGCGCCGGATCCTCAACGGCCGGCATGACGCCGGTGATGTCTTCGGCGAGGCCCACCTTGACGGGGCGGGTGGCGGCCGCGCGAACGGCCTGTACCGCGAGACCGTGTCCATAGACGGCGTTGTGCCGTGTCTGCATCCACGCTTTGCGCGGCAGATGGTGGCCGGGGGCACTCACGCCCAGGCCGTAGCCGGCGTCGACGTATGAGCCGAATTCGTTGATCGTCATCCAGTGGCTGATGCGGTCGGAGAGCTGGCTGACGGTGTAGTGGGCGTAGTCGGCAAAGGCCTGCGCGGTGGCGCGGTTGGTCCAGCCTCCCTGATCTTCGAGCGCCTGGGGAAGATCCCAGTGAAAGAGCGTGCAGAAGGGCTCGATGTTGGCTTCCTGCAGCGCATCGAGGAGACGCTTGTAGAAGTCGAGGCCTTTGGGATTAGGTGTGCCGGTGCCCTGCGGGAAAACGCGCGGCCAGGCGATGGAGAAGCGAAAGCCGCGAACGCCGAGACGCTGCATCAGGGCAACGTCTTCCTTGTAGCGATGATAGAAATCGTCCGTGACGTCGGCCGTCTGGTTCTCGAAGGTCTTGCCAGGCGTGTGGGCAAAGGTATCCCAGACGGAGGCGCCTCGGCCGTCTTCGTGGACAGCGCCTTCGACCTGGTAAGCGGCGGTCGCCGTACCCCAGATGAAGTTTTGCGGGAAGCGATGCGGCTCGGGCGGATAGACCGCGGGCAAGGACGCCTCGGCCGCGCGCGTGAGAGGGGCGAGGGTCGGGGTAGCGGCGAGAGCGGCGGCGGACTTCAGGAACGTGCGGCGTTGCATGGGTGCCTCTTGGAATCGGCATCCAGAGTATCAAGTAAAACGTTTCAGCGAAAGAGATTTCTGGTGCGGACCGCAGTACCCACAAGCGGACAAAATCGCCCGGATATGGTGGCTTCGCGCGCTGTACGCGGTCACTTCGGCAACAGGCTCTTTCCGGTAATGGTGAAGCTCACCGCTTGCATCGAGGCCGATGTTCCCGGCTGGCCGCCGCCGACCGAGACGGTGTATTCGCCGGGGAGGATGACCCGGTCGCCCTTCTCGTCGACCTGGGCGACGGTGCGCGGTTGGAGAGTGAGGCCGATGTGGGTGGTCGCGCCGGCGTCGAGATGGACGCGCGTGAAGGCAGCCAGTTCATGGATCGGCGTTTCGTAGCCTCGTGGTTGCGTGAGATAGACTTCGACGACTTCATCGCCGGCGACCGAGCCGGTGTTCTGGATATCGGCTTCGAGTGGGACCGGCTGGCCGGCTTCGACCAAGTGCGGGACCTTCACACCGCTGAACGCGAAAGTCGTGTAGCTGAGGCCGTAGCCAAACGGGTAGAGCGGCTGGCCCGTGAAGTAGCGATAGGTCCGATGCGCCATGGAGTAATCGTCGAAGGGCGGCAGCTGCGCGTCGGAAGCATAAAAGGTCAGCGGCAGGCGGCCGGCGGGATCGTTGTCGCCAGCGAGGGTTTCGGCGATGGCGGTGCCGCCTTCTTCCCCGGGATACCAGGCTTCGAGAATGGCGTTGGCATGCGCCTGGGCCCAATCGACGGCGAGCGCGCTTCCGTTTTGCAACACGACAATGAGCGGTTTGCCGGTGGCGGCCAGGGCCTTGAGTAAGTCTTCCTGTGCGGCGGGCAGGTTGATGGAGGTGCGGTCGCCGCCGCTGAAGCCCTCGAGATGGACGGGCATTTCCTCGCCTTCGAGATTGGGCGAGAGTCCGACGCAGGCGATGACGACATCGGCATTCTTTGCGGTTGCGACGGCCTGGCCGCGCAGCGCTCCCGCGGGCGGGATCCAGGTGAGGTCGATGCCGGCTGAGCCGGTGCCATGCAGGTATTCAAGGCGAATGCCGTGGGGCTTCGTATCGTCGAAGTGGACCGCGGCATCGTAGACAGCGCCACGCTCGGCCTGCTTCTCCGCGGAACTGGCGACGATGAGCTTGCCATCGAGGTAGAGGCGGAAGACTTCGTTGTTCTCGCAGGCGTAGCAGTAGTTCATGCGGACACCGAGTTTGTAGTCGCCGGGCGCGGGTGGGACGAAAGAACCGCTCCAGCGAACGGAGTAGTTGTTGCGCTCGAGCCCGGGAACGGGAACGACCTTATCCCAGTTGAAATTGATGTTGCGATCGGTGCGGGTGAAGACGGGTCTGCCCCTCAGGTCCGGTGTGGCGAAGTACTGGCCGGTGAGGCCATCGCCATCGCCGTCGAAGGTGTGCAGCGCGGTGTGCTCGATGGGGATGGCATAGCCTTCGACGAGCGTTGAACCCTGCGCATAGGTGACGCGCGCGGAGGAAAAGCGTTTCTCGATGCCGTTGAGCGGGTAGACGGGGTTTGGCGGCGGACCGTTGTAGTTGCCCTGCAGGGACTGCACGTATTCGGCCGTGGGTCCGATGACGGCGATGTTCCGGAGCGAGGACTTCAGAGGCAGGATGTGGTCTTCATTCTTGAGCAGGACCATCGATTCGCGCGCGGCCTGGAGCGAGAGCTGGCGATGTTCCGGCGAGTTGACTTCGCTGAAAGGGATGCGACCGTAGGCGTAGCTCGATAGTGGATCGAACATGCCGAGTTCAAAGCGGGCGCGGTAGAGCCGGTGCAGCGCCGTATTGATCTCGGATTCCTGGATGAGGCCCTGGTGGACTGCGTCGACCAGCGAGGGGAAGGCCTGGCCCTGACCGTAGCCGCATTCGAGATCGGTGCCGGCCTTCACGGCATCGGCCGCGGCGTGCGCCATGTCGGGCGCGTAGTGGTGGCCGGTGAAGACGTCGGCGACGGCGGCGCAGTCCGAGACGACATAGCCATCGAAGCCCCACGCGTTGCGAAGGTGATCGCGGAGGAGCATGGTGTTGGCGCAGGCGGGAGCGCCATCGATGGCGTTGTAGGCGCACATCACCGACTGCGCGTGTGCTTCGCCGACGGCGGCCCGGAAGGCGGGGAGGTAGGTGTCTTCGAGGTCGTGATTCGAGACATCGACGTTGACGGTGTGGCGCGTGGGTTCGGGTCCGGAGTGGACCGCGTAGTGCTTGGGTGTGGAGACGACCCGCGGGTGATGCGGATCATCGCCCTGCATGCCGGTGACGAAGGCGACCGCCATGCGACCGGTGAGGAAGGGATCTTCGCCGTAGGTTTCCTGGCCGCGGCCCCAGCGGGGATCGCGAAAGATGTTGATGTTGGGCGCCCAGAACGTCAGTCCAAAGAACTGCTCATGTTGGCCGTTGCGGATGGCCTCGTCGTATTTAGCGCGGGCTTCTGTGGAAATGGTCTGGCCCATGACGTGCACCATCTGCGTGTCCCACGTCGCTGCCATGCCGATGACCTGAGGAAAATTGGTCGCATAGCCGGCGAACGCGACGCCGTGCAGGCCTTCGTTCCACCAGTCATATTTGGGAACGCCGAGGCGCGGGATCGCGGGGGCGTGGTCGCGCATCTGCTGCACTTTTTCCTCGAGGGTCATCTGCGAGAGAAGGTCATCGACACGCTGATCGATGGGGAGAGACGTGTTGAGCCAGGGTTGATTGGACGTTCGCTGGGCGCGAGCGGCAGGCGAAATCAGGAGAACGGGAGCCAGAAGCGAGAGGAAGGCTACGGACGTGCGGGCGCGAGACATGCGAGGGACCTCGGAGAAAGGGCTTTCGGACGGAAGCGACAGTATAGGACCGAGGGGCAGGGACCAGGGAACGGGGCACAGGGCGCAGCGGGCAGGGTACAGTCTCCGTCACAGCAAGTTCACCCGGACGATGCGTGATGCTCGATCCACGACACACGCGTGAATCGGGGCTTTCGGATTCCGGGTCAGGCGTGGATACTGGCAGGAACCCTCTGGAGGTGCGGATCTGAGCGGATCAGCAACAGCGGCGCTCCTGGGAAAGGTGGGTCTGCCGGCGCCGGTGAAGGATCTGGCGGCGCGGAGCTGGGATGTTGTCGTGGTCGGCGCGGGACACAACGGCCTGGCCTGCGCGGCATATCTGGCGCGCGCCGGGAAGCGGGTGCTGGTGCTGGAAGCCCGCGAGCGCGTGGGCGGAGCATGCACCATCGAGGAGCCGTTTCCGGAAACCCATCCCGATGTCCGGATGTCGCCCTGCGCGTACCTGGCCGGCCTGCTGCATCCTCTGGTCGTTGAGGAACTGGGGCTGCGCGCGCGCGGGTTCCACTGGACGCCTGCCGTGAATGGATTGTTCGTGCCGTTTCTCGATGGCAGCAGCGTGCAGTTATGGGACGACGACGCGCAGTGCGAGGCCGAGGTGCGGCGATTCGCGCCACGCGCAGTGAAAGGGTGGAAGGCGATGAACGCGACACTGGGGCGGCTCAGAGACAAGCTGCGTCCGGTGGGCGAGCGAGACGCCTGGATCGGAGAGGCACCGACGCCGGAGGAGATCGAGGAGCGGCTCGCGGGCGATGAGGAAGCGCGCAAGCTGCTCTACGAATGGTCGATGGCCGAATTTGTCGAACACTATTTATGCGACGAACGGTTACAGACTGCGTATCTGGGGCAGGGAGTGATCGGGACCAACGCCAGCCCGTTCGACAAGGGGACGGCGTCGATCCGGTTTCACCATGCGTCGGGACGGCTGGGTGGCATGCCGGGGATGTGGGGGTACGTGAAGGGCGGCATGGGGATGGTGTCGTTCTACTTCTGCGATGCGGCGCGCGAAGCGGGCGCGGTGGTGGCGAGTGGGGTCGCCGTGGCGCAGATTGTTCCGGGAAAACTCGGAGATGCGGGCGTGGAGCTCGAAGGCGGCGAACGCATTGCGGCGAACGCGGTGGTGTCGAATGCCGATCCGCGAGTGACGCTGCGGCTGCTGGGCGGCACAGCGGACGCAAAGTGGAAGGCCCGCGTCGAGGAGATTCCGATTGAAGGCTGCACGGTGAAGCTGAATGTGCTGCTGCGGGAGCTGCCGAATTTCAAGTCACGCCCGGGCGGGAATGAACCCCACCACTACGGGCAGATCAACGCGCCGCTCACGAAGGACGAGTGGAGGGTGGGATTCGCTGCGGCTAAGCGCGGCGAGCTGGGCGAGGCGTCGTGGTGCGAACTGTACTTCCAGAGTGTGCACGATCGCAGCGTGGTGCCCGAGGGAATGCACACGATGAGCGTCTTCGCGCAGTATGTGCCGTACACGTTTGCGCAGGGCAACTGGGCATCGCGGCGCGAGGAGGTGCGGCGATGGGCGCTGGGATCACTGGGCCGGTTCTGTTCCAACCTCGACAGCGCCGTCGTCGAAGCGCAGGTGCTGGGGCCTCCCGACATCGAGCAAAAAGTCGGACTGACCGGCGGTCATATTTTCCAGGGCGAATGCTTGCCTGCTTCGATGTGGTCACATCGACTGGCGTCGCGGACGCCGATGCCGGGCGTCTATCTGTGCGGCGCGTGCACGCATCCCGGGGGCAGTGTGATCGGGATCAATGGACGCAATGCGGCGATGGCCGTGCTGAAGGACGGGGAGACCGCGGGGCGTGGGTGACGCGCCGAGGGTCGGGACAGGCGCGGCACAGACGGCTGCCCAGCCGCGACTGAAGCGGGCGCTGCGGTTTCGCGATCTGGCGGCGTTCTATGTTGCAACGGGGTTGAGTGTGCGCTGGGTGGCAACAGCCGCTGCGGGAGGTCCCTCGTCGTTAGTGGTGTGGATCTTCGCCCTGCTGGGATTCTTTGTGCCGCTGGCGGCGAGCGTGATGGAACTTTCGTCGCGTTATCCGCAGGAGGGCGGGTTGTACGTCTGGACGCGCGAAGCGTTCGGCGATTCCGCGGGATTCCTGAGCGCGTGGATGTACTGGATGTCGAACCTGCCCTACTTCGCATCGTTCCTGTATTTCGGCGCGGGGGCAGTGTTGTTTGTAGCAGGAGAACGCGGCCGGGCACTGTCGGCGAGCCCGGCGTACTTCATGACCTTCGCCGTGGTGTGGCTCGCCATCATCACGACGGTAAACATCGTCGGGCTCGAAGAAGGAAAGTGGCTGAGCAACATCGGATCGATCGGCGGCTGGCTGCCGATTGTGATCCTGGTAGCGCTGGCCGCCGTTTCAGCACGGCGATTCGGGATCGCGACGCACTTCGACGTGGCAACGATGACTCCGCACTGGTCGCTGAAGAACGCGGTGTTCTGGTCGACGATCTTCTTCGCCTTCGCGGGATGCGAGAGCGGGTCGTTCATGGGTGAGGAGATCGAGAATCCGAGGAAGACGATCCCGTGGGCGCTGCTCGTCGGGGGCACTGTGATGACGCTGGGATACTTCGGCGGAACGGCCGCGCTGCTGACGGCCCTCCCGCCCGATGCGGTGTCAGGGGTGGATGGATTCATGCGCGGCATGGCAGTGCTGTGCGGACGGCTCCATCTGGGATGGATGATTGCGCTGATGGCGGGACTGATGGCGCTGAACGCGGTGGGCGGGACCGCATCGTTCCTGTCCTCGACCTCGCGGCTGCCCTTTGTAGCAGGTATTGATCGCTATTTGCCGCCGGTATTCGGCAGCATCCATCCACGATTCCGCACGCCGTGGGTGGCGATCGCTGTCTACGGATTCGCGGGAATGGTGGTGGCGGCGCTGGGGCAGGCGGGGACGACGGTGCGTGGCGCCTACGACGTGCTGGTGAGCATGGGGATCATCACGTATTTCCTGCCCTATCTGCTGATGTTTGCGGCGATGGCCAAGCTGCAGGGGCGGCCTGCCGGGCCGGAGGTGCGGAGGGTGCCTGGAGGGCGGCGGGTCGCGCTGGTGCTGGCGGTAGTGGGATTTGTGTCCACGGCGGTGACGATTGTGCTGTCGGTGATTCCGGCGGATGAAGAGCCGGACAAGCCGCTGGCGGTGGCGAAGGTGCTGGTGTCGACGGTGGTACTGATCGCGGCGGGAGCGGTAACGTTCTGGATTGGTGCGAGGAAGAGGCGCCGGGGTGCAGGGCACAGGGAGCAGGGTACGGCGTAGTGTGCTGGGTGCTTTCGATCGGACGTCCCTGGGTTCAGAAAGCCCTGATCGGACCGGGTCTTACGCAGCCTTGTTCTTCGCTCGCTGCTTCTCTTTTTCGATGCGCTCGTGGAGCAGGTCCCTGGCGTGCTCCAGGGTTCGGCGGCGCGAGGCGCTCAGACCTTTGCCGGCACGGTTGATGAAGTAGGTGAGCATGCGCATGCCGGAGCCGGGTCCTTTGGGCGAAACCTTCTTCGAAGCGAGGCTGCGCGCGATGACGGGCGCGGATTGGGTGAAGAGGTCTTTGGGTGGATGAGTGGAATCGGTGGTGACGTTCTTCACCCAGCGCTTCTTCGCGGCAGCCGTCTTGTGCGCGGGAGCCCAGCTCTTCTTCGCAGCGGACTTCTTTTTCGCCGCCATCAGTGCCTCTTGAAATACTGCACGGCGCGCTCATGCTCTTTGGCTTTCTCCAGCGAGGAGAAGGTGCCGAGGTTGCGGCGCTTGCCGGTAGAGGGATTCTTCTTGCGGGAGTAGAGGCGAAACTCTCCGGACTTCAGTTTGCGGATCATACAAAAACAGATGCACCTCGGCGCGGGAAGGGAAGCCTGAACGAAGCGGCGCAGAGCCCAGAGCCCAGAGTGACGGCGCCGACTCGTTGTACCCGCATGCCGATACCCAGATGGCGATACACGGGATGGTGCACTCGGGATGGTCTAAACCCCGAAAATTTCGCCCTGGTCGTCGACCTCGATCTCTTCCGCACGCGAGGTTTTGGGCAGGCCGGGCATGAGCATCATGTTGCCGGCGATCACGACCACGAAGCCGGCGCCAGCGGAGAGGGAGACGTCGTTGATGGTCAGCGTCCATCCGGTGGGCGCGCCGAGAAGCTTTGGATTGTCCGTGAAGGAGTACTGCGTTTTGGCGATGCAGACCGGCAGACCCGAGTAGCCCCAGTCGACGAAGCGGCGGAGTTTGGCCAGAGCGTTATCGCTGAAGGTGACGCCCGCGGCGCCGTAGATCTGGGTCGCGACGGTGTTGATCTTGTCTTCGTAAGAGTCGGACAATGCATAGATGGCATGTGCCTTCGCATGCGGATGCCGATCGATGAGATCGACGACGGCGCGAGCCAGAGCCTCGGAGCCTTCACCGCCTTTGGTGAAGGGTTCGGTGAGAGCGCTGGGAATGCCGAGCCGATCGCAGAAGGCGCGAAGCTGGTCCAGCTCCTGGACGGTGTCGTGCGGAAAGCGATTGATGGCGACGAGCACCGGCAGCCCGAAGCCCTGGAGGTTCTGCGCATGGCGGGCGAGATTCGGCAGGCCCTTCTCCAGATCGAGCGGATCGGGTGGGCGACTGGCGTCGCGGCCCTGATTGCGCAGGCTCTGGACGGTCGTGACGAGGACCGCGGCTGACGGGCTGGTCCCGGAGATGCCCATGACGATGTCGAGGTACTTCTCTGCGCCGAGATCGGCGGCGAAGCCGGCTTCGTTGACAACGTAGTCGGCGAGGCGGAGGCCGATTTGCTGGCAGAGGAGGCTCGAGGTACCGTGAGCGATGTTGCCGAAGGGGCCACAGTGGACCAGGGCGGGCGTGCCTTCGGTGGTCTGGACGAGGTTGGGCTCGATGGCATCGGCGAGCAGAGCCATCATGGCGCCGGTGGCGTGCAGATCGTCGGCGCGGACTGGCCTGCCATCGTGGGTGGCGCCGATGACGATGGCGGCGAGACGGCAGCGGAGGTCGGCGCGGTCTTTGGCCAGGGCGAGGATGGCCATGATCTCGGAAGCAGCGGTGATGACGAAGCCAGTGCGGCGACCGGCGCCGTCGCGTTTGCCGTCGATTTCGATGGCGATGCGGCGCAGGGCGCGGTCGTTCATATCCATGGCGCGCGGCCAGGAGATCGAAGCGGGGTCGATATTCAGATCGTTGCCGTGAAAGAGGTGCGCATCGATCAGCGCGGCGAGCAGGTTGTGCGCCGAGGTGATGGCGTGGAAGTCGCCGGTGAAGTGCAGATTGACCTTCTGGCTGGGCTCGATCTGCGAGAGGCCGCCGCCGGCGGCGCCGCCCTTCATGCCGAAGACCGGACCCAGAGAGGGCTCGCGCGAAGTAATGATGGCGCGCTTGCCGATCCGTTCCAGCCCCTGAACGAGACCGATCGAGGTGACGGTCTTGCCTTCTCCGGAGGTGGTAGGCGTAGTGGCCGTGACGAGGATCAGCTTGCCGCGCGCTGGACGTGCGGGGTCGCGCAGGAGATCGAGATGGAGCTTTGCGAACCAGGGGCCGAGCGAATCGTAATCGGAGTCGTCGAGGTTGAGCTTGCGCGCGATGGAGGCGATGGGCAGCAAGGGCGGTTTGGCAGTGTGCACTTCGAGAGTGGAGTTCACCGGATATTGTCGCAGCGGCGGCGGTGCGGCAGGATGTGATGGTCCGCACAGGGTTTTGCGGCGGTGGGAGGTCTGTGCACGCCCTGTCACCAATAGGACGGTAGTAACCCAACTTACGGGGCAGTGTGGTAATGCCCGGGGCCTACACCCTGGAGGGAGGGAGGTTGTCCCCATCGAGCCATTGTTCCGCAGGCGAAACCAAGGCAAGATGAGGCCCATGGCGTTTCTTGAAGGGCAGCAGGTGCGTGTGAAGCGAGGACAGGCGGTTGGGGTGGTGGATCGGAAACTGGCCTTTCTTCAGGATATGTATGTTGTATTGCTGGATGGAAATCACACTCCATCCAGGAAGCTGGCGCACGAGTCCGACCTGGAGTTGGTGCGGCACGGCGAAGAGCGGCACAGCGCGTAGCGACGCCGGGGAGCCGGGAGTCCGGAGCCGGGCCCTGAGCCTGGCGTCACAGGATGAAGACGCGCAGCATCCACCAGACCAGAAACAAGGCGACGATTGCGAGCACGACGTGGCCGATCCACTGGAGCGGCGTTTCCGGCTTGCCAAGTTTAAACATGCAACCCATTCAGAGGATCGAACCGGCTGTTGGGTTGCAGCTCATGCGACATTGATCGGCTGGCCTTCCGGTAGTTGTGAAGCAAAGGTGTACTCAATTCGGAGCCATGCAGGATCGGGAGGCAGATCGGCGACGCTGGCCGTCCAGTGTGTGCCGTTCCAGGTAAAGCCGCTGTTGGCGTAGAGCTGGCGGCCGGGTCCGTTGGCCTGGGTTTCGCGATAGTGGCCGATAATCTGCCGGTCGCCGGGCAGAAGGCGCCGCAGGGCATTCAGCAGTGCGTATTCGATGCCGAAGCCGAAGACGCGGCAGCTGAGAACGAAGACAGGAATCTCGGCGTGCGGCTCGCTCAGATCAACGCGCATGACGCCAACGACCCCCATGTTTCCAAACTTGTCTCGGACGGAGGCGGCGAGCAGGGTGTGTGAAGCACCGAGGCCGGACTCCACTTCGCCTTGTGTGGTACGGCTTCCGGCAACGTTGAACTGATTCGTGCGGTTGATGAGCTCGACGGCGCGTTTCACACCGGAGCGGCCGACGGTTTCGATGGTGACGGACAGGTCCAGCGCTTTCAGTGCGGTGAGTTCATCTTCCTGCGAGGGCTCGGTTGGACGAACAGCGAGGAACTGCTCGCGTGCGGCTCGCTCATGATAGAGGCGGGTCCGATCTTCATGCCCACTCGCTGAGAGGTGCGCAGGCCAGAGGGCAAGGCGGCGCCAGGTCGATGTCTCGCGCGCGTCGAGGATTAACATCCCGGGGAAGGCGTTCTTCATGCGCTCGAGTTCCTCGGGACGGTCGTCGATGAAGATGAAGTGCGCGGGGTTGAGATTCAGCTCAGCGACAATGCCGTGCATATTGGCTACTTTCGAATCCCAGTTGATCCGTGGCGCCACGAAGTCGTCCGCCTGGAGCGCGCAGCCGGAGAAGTGAACATTGGCGGGATCGTTTTTCGAGTTGATGCTCAGCAGGATGCCACGACGGCGAAGCTCCAGAAGGAGCTGCTGGCGATCGAAGTGGTGGCGGACAGGGCCTTCGCCAATGACTCCGTCCCAAAGCGTGTTATCGAGGTCGCAGACGACGACTTTCTTGTCGATCAGATAAGCGGCTGTCCAGACGGCGTCTCGATAGGGCCCGCGGGCGAGGGCCAGTCCGAGGCGCGAGGGATGAAAGAGACTGCCATTGAAGATTGAGAATCCAAGGACGAGCCGGCTGGTCGTTTCCTGCAAGCGGAGTTCGTCGAGAAGCTGGACTCGTCCTTCGAGCGCGGGATCGGCGAGGATGCGACGCAGACGCTCATCGATGAAGACGACAGCATCGTGGCGATTGCGCCACGAGAGAGCGTAGAGCCCCCAGCGGCGGAGGCGGAGGGAATCCATCAGGAGCGTGCCGCCGGAGTTATGCACGTAGATTGGGCATTGCATTCGGGCGGCAACGGTTCGCAGTGTGTTGGATATCTCATCGAGAAGACGGTCGAGGAGCCCGAACATTCGCGCGCGCGACCAGAACGCGGACCAGGGCCGGAGAAGGAGTTCGTATTCCGGAGAGAAGTTGTGGCTGAAGGGGCTGTAGAAAACCAGGTCGACCCCGCCCTTGAGCGCGCGAATCTGATTGCGGAGAACGGCGTGAACAGGATCGTGGACGAGGACGGAGTCCAGCTCGATGCCGAGGTCAAGAGACTGGCCGACCATGCCGTTCATGACGTCCCCGATCAGACAATCGCCGATGTAAACGACGCGGAGGCGCTTTGACGTCGACGCCATGAGGCGGGCAATCAGCGAACCGAGATTCTCCGAAAGGATTTGAAGGGCTGGCGTGCTGATTGCGGTGGCCAGGAATGAACCCCACCGTACGCGCGCGTGTTCGAGCACGTGCACGGGCTGATATCGATCCGGATTGGCCAGAGCCAGCGATGGTTCGCGGAGGTTGGAGTGAACCCATCCGGCGAAGAGATCCTGCCAGAGCGCGTCACCGGTGGCGAACCAGCGCTCCGCCAGATCGATTGCGGTGGAAAAGTACGCTTGGTGTCCCGGATCAATCGCGTTCAGTGTGGAGGGCACCGCTCCGCTGCCACAATCAGGTTCTCGCCAGGCGGCAAAAAGGCCTTCCGCCAGGGGCTTTCGGTGGGTGCGGAAGGCTGCGGCCAGTTCGTTGGGGGCAGGATCGACTCTGGGGAGCGGCATCCGAGGCCATTGTACGATGGCGATGAAATTGTTAGGCCGCAGCCGGAGCTAACGCTCCCGCAGCAACTCCCTTGTCGACAAGCGGACTTCTTCGCGCTCGGCCATTGATCTCCGAAGCTGATGAAGTTCGGAGGCGGCCTCCGCCACGACGAGTTCGGCGCGATAGCGAAGGGATCGCAACTCGGCAATCAGCACATCGATGGGGGCGTCTTCCTTCATCGCTCGCTGCCCAGAATGCCAACGTCCTCGACCCGAGGTAAAGCGTCATTTCACGCCGTCGACGTATATGTCGCCGGGCCCCCATGGTGGGCATCATAATGAGTAGAAGCTTTCAAGAGCCGTTGACCGCTCATCCGGCTGGCTCCTCTTGAACGGAGGACCAGCGTGGACCTGACTGCCACCTATTGCCAGATCCGAAGAGACCTTGAAGAGCGAAGCTGGGTGATGGTCAGCCGCCACGCCGCACTGACATCCCGCCTGCTGCGGCTCACAGGGCGCGGTCATCAGGCCTTCCTCGATGCGAAAGAGGATTGCCGGATCAGCAGCGAGGAAGTCAACGAATCACAGAACAATCTTCGGATTCACAGGCGAGAGCACGGCTGCTGATCGGTGCTGGACTGCATGGGCGCGCACTGCTGGTGGCATGCGGCCACAGCCTCCTGCAGGGAGCGAAGAGCGCTTCTGAGTTCCAGCCGCAGGTCCGCCTGATCCCGTCTCAGGGTGCGGTAGGTTTCCAGTTCGACAGAGAGCGAGGAGCGCCGGCATATATTCGTTCGCCGAGGCTCCGTCTCGTGGCTGCTATGGCCGATGGAACACTGGGTGGCCACCCAGGCGTCGAGATCGCGAGGGCGGGCAAGAACCGCCTTCTTGTTGGAACCTTCCGCGCGTCGAACTGGCAATCCAAAGTCCAGCTCCCAGCGCTGGACGGTTCTGACGCCCTTTCCCATGTAGCGCGCGATGTCCTTCCAGCTGGTCAGAACAGTGGGTTGGACCGCATTGGAGCTAACGGCGTTCACGATCATGGCGGTCTCCTGCGCAAAGCGGGTGTGGTTGCCTGAGATGCGGCGGCGCATCCTGGCGTTTCCTGAAAAGAGAATGAACGAATCTGCGGGTGGCAGCAAGGGTCGTTTCCGGTGTGGCCCGGGGCGGCTCGGTGTTACGCGGGACGATACTGTTGCAGGACTTCGTGAACGCGACTGAGAACCATGGCCGGCGCGCTCTCGCTGCTGGAGCTGGTCTCCACATCCCCGGCGGAGGCGGCCGCAATGAGTAGCAGCGGGATAGTGGAACCATAGTCTCGAATGAGAACGATGAGGCGCTGTCTTTCTTTTTCAGGGAGCGAATGGCAAAGGATCACAAGATCAAAATCACCCTGTCGGAAACGGCGGATCGCGTCCTCGACCGAGGAGGCAGATTCG